>Ga0209647_1000542_pt1 | contig 35552 bp, 31 predicted proteins | sample GraSoi_2013_60cm_FD_185827 | JGI IMG/M metagenome (GOLD analysis project Ga0209647, IMG submission 185827) | Grasslands soil microbial communities from the Angelo Coastal Reserve, California, USA - Sample 9_17_2013_60cm (SPAdes) (version 2) | ecosystem: Environmental > Terrestrial > Soil >... | reverse complement strand
CCCGTGATCTGCAGGCCCGAGTTGGCGAAGCGCTCGCGCACGTCGGCGCGCTGCAGCACCGCGTTGAGCTCGCGGTTGACGCGCTCGAGAACCGGCCGCGGCGTCGCGGGCGAGATCATCACCCCGTGCCAGGTGACGAGCTCGAAGCCCGGGATGGTCTCCGCCATCACCGGAATTTCGCCGAGCGGCCCGCCGCCGCGGCGCGGTGCGGTCGAGGCGATGGCGCGCACGCGGCCCGACTTCACGTGACCGATCGCGATGTTGACGACATCGAAGAGCAGATTCACCTCGCCCGCCATGAGCGCGTTGAGCGCGGGCGCGTTGCCCTTGTACATCACCATGAGGAGATCGGCTCCCGCATGCGCGCGCAGCAGCTCGCATCCCACCGAGGGCAGCGCGCCCGACGCGCCGCAGGTGACGCGCCCGGGATGCGCCTTGATCTCGCCCAGGACCTCGGCCAGCGTGGCGGGCGGGAAACTCGGATGCGCGATCAGCACCATCGAGGCGTTGTCGAGGTGGATCACTGGGGCGAGCTCGCGGAACGGATCGACGCTCGCCTTCATATAGAAAGTGTTGGTGACGACACTCGGCACCACGAACACGACAGTGTGGCCATCGGACGCCGCCCTCGACGCCGCGAGGTGAGCGATGTTGCCGCCGGCGCCCGGCTGGTTCTCGACGATGTTCGGCTTGCCGGTGCGCTCGGCGAGCGCTGCGGCCAGGATGCGCGTCACTACGTCCGCCGGACCGCCGGGCGCGAAGGGCACCAGCCAGTGGATCGCCTTCGTCGGCCAGGCCGGCTCCTGCGCCTGTGCGCCGAGCGATAACGCAAGCAACAGGGCCGCAAGGCTGCGCATCAATTGGCTGCCGTAATGCCGGCGTCCTGGATCATCTGCCGCCATTTCGCCGCGTCGACGCGCAGCACTTCGCCGAAGCGTTCGGGCGTGGTGCCCGCCGGCTCGATGCCGATCTTCGCCAGCGGCTCGGCGACTTCGGGCGACGCGATCACCCGGTTGATGTCGCCGGACATCTTCTCCACGATCGCGCGCGGCGTGGCGGCGGGAACCAGCACGCCGAACCAGCTGACGGTGCCGAGCTGGGGATAGCCGAGCTCGATGAAGGTCGGCACCTCCGGCAGCGCAGGCGAACGCCGCGTATGCGCGATGGCGAGCGCGCGCGCACGTCCGGCCTGCACCTGCGGACTGATGAGTCCCACCGACGCCCAGGTCGACTGGATCTGGCCACCGAGGAGATCGGTGAGCGACAGTGCCTCGCCTTTGTAGGGAACCATGACCATGTGCGCCTTAGCCGCCCGCGCGAGCGTCTCGCCGTAGATGTGAAAGGTCGAGCCGGCGCCGAAGGTGCCGTAGCTCAGCGGTGCCGCGGGATTGCGCGACGCGGCCAGCAAATCGTCGAGGTTGCGGTAAGGCGAGTCGGCGCGCACCGCGAGCGCGACCGCCGCATACGCCACGAGGCTGACGGGGGCGAAATCCTTCTCGATGTCATAGGGCACCTTGGGCAGCAGCGCCGGGGCCTGGATCACCGAAGTGAAGGCGAACAGCGCCGTGTAGCCGTCGGGCGGCGCGCGCATCACGTATTCGCTGCCGACCGTGCCGGTAGCGCCCGGGCGGTTCTCGACGATGACCGGCACGCTCCAGAGCACGCCCAGCCTTTCGGCGAGCAAGCGGCTTACGCGATCCGGGCTGCTGCCGCCGGCGGCCGGCATCACGAGCTTCACGGTCTTGGACGGATAGGCCTGCGCCGACGCGATACTGGAGAAACCAATGAAGCACAGCAGGGCGAGCCAGCGCGTCATGCTTGCCTGTTGCGCATCGCGGACCACACGCGCTGCGGCGTCGCCGGCATGGCAATGTCGTCCACCCCAAGCGCATCGCAGAGCGCGTTGATCACCGCCGCCGTGGCGGGCACGACGCCGCCCTCGCCGCCGCCTTTAATTCGCAGCGGATTACCCGCGGTCGGATCCTCGGCGAGCGCAGTCTCGAAGGACGGAAGGTTTTCCGCGCGCGCGAAGCCGTAATCCATGAACGAGCCGGTCAGCACCTGGTTTGCGGCGTCGAGCGCGACGCCCTCCATCAGCGCCTGCCCGATGCCCTGCGCGATGCCGCCGTGGGTCTGCCCGTCGACGATCAGCGGATTGACGGCCTGGCCGACGTCATCGACGGTGACGTAGCGCAAGATCTCGACCGCGCCGGTATCGGGATCCACTTCGAGCTCGCACACCGCGCAACCGCCCGGGTGGGCAGGGATGCGGCCGTTGAAGTCTTCCTCGACGGCAAGCTCCGCCAAATCCAGAAGCGCGATGGCGCGATCGGTGCCGGCGACGCGGAAGCTGCCCTGCTGGTAGACGACGTCAGCGGCCGCAACTTCCATCTTTGCCGCGGCAGCCTGCCGGCCTTTCTCGAGCAGCTGGCGTCCGGCCGCGACCAGCAGCGTGCTCACGAAGCGCAGCGAGCGATCGGAGTGCGTGCCGCCGCCTGACTTGACGAACGCGGTATCGCCGGTGCGCAGGCGAATCTTCTCGATCGGCATCTCGAGCTGATCCGCCGCGACCTGGGCGAACGCGGTCTCGTGCCCCTGCCCGCTCGATTGCGTGCCGGCGATGATCTCGATTGTTCCTTGCGTGACGCGCAGCTCGATGCGCTCGCGCGGTGCGCCGACCGGTGACTCGACATAGTTCGCCATGCCGAGTCCGCGGCGCCGGCGCGCCTTGCGCTTGCGCTCGGCGAAGCCTGCATAGTCGGCGATCTCGAGCGCGCGCTCCATGTAGCCTGCGAAATCGCCCGATTCGAACAGGAGCCGCATCGGCGTGCGGTAAGGCAGGTCGCTTTTGCGCACGAGGTTGCGCCGCCGGATCTCGGCGCGATCCATTTTCAGACGGCGCGCGGCGAGGTCCAGCAGCCGCTCGAGGACGTGGTGCGCTTCGGGCCGTCCCGCGCCGCGGTAAGGCACGGCGGGCACCGTGTTGCTCGTGACACCCTGCACGCGCAGCGACACGGCGGGGATGCGGTAGACGGTGGTCAGGATGTTGCGGAAGTTGGCCGGCGGCACGAAAGACACCGTGTGCGCGCCGAGGTTGCTGCGCAGGCTGACCTCGTAACCGAGGATGCGCCCGTCGGCATCGACGCCGAGCGCCGCCTGGATCGCGGCATCGCGGCCCTGGAAGTCGGCGAGGAAGGCTTCGCTGCGCGTGCTGGTCCAGCGCACCGGTCGGCCAAGGCGCTTTGCGGCCCAGAGCACGACGATCTGCTCCGGCTGCAGATAGGTGCGCGGGCCGAACGCGCCGCCGACATCGCCGCACACGACGCGCATCTGCTCCGTCTGGAAAATCTTCGCCAGCATCGCCTTTAGCAGCACGGTGCCCTGGCAGCCGGTCACCAGCTTGTAGCCCTGCTGATCGCAGACGCCGATCGCCGAGCGCGGTTCCATCTGGCAGTTGACCACTCGCTGGCTGACGAAGTCGTGCTGCACCACGTGCGCGGCGCGCGCCAGTGCGCCGCGCGTCGCCGCCGCATCGCCGAAGGCGTAGTCGAGGCAGAGGCTCTCGGCCAGCGGTAGCGGCTCATAGTCGACTTCGATCCGGTCCGCGGCGTCGCGCGCCTGCTCGAGCGTCTCGGCAATCACCGCGGCGATCGGCTCGCCGACGTGGCTTACCTTGTCGCGCGCGAGCGGCCAGTGCGGCGCTTGCCGCGGATTGTCGAAGGCGCGCTTGGTGATGTCGTGCATGTCCAGCGGATTGGGCACATGGTCGACCGGGGGCAGACCATCGGCGGCGTAATCGGCCCCGGTGAGAATGGCGAGCACTCCCGGCATGTGGCGCGCTTCCTCGGAGAGGATCTTTACAACTCGCGCGTGCGCATGCGGCGAGCGCACGAAGACGCACCAAGCCTGACCGGGGTAGGCCTGATCGTCGGTGTAGCTGCCCCGGCCCGTGAGGAGCCGGTCGTCCTCAACGCGCGGCAGCGGGCGGCCGATATACATAGCGTCCCTCCGCGTCGCGCTCGAGCCCTCCGGTGCCGCGCAGGATTTCGAGCTCACGCACGATCTCCCGCCCGTCGCGGCTGCCGCTCGCGCTCATCAGCTCGACAAAGAACTTCGGCCCGTCGGCGAGCGCCGCCTCGAGCGAGTCGAAGCGCCGGCCCTCGTAGCGCGGCGGTAGCGGCAGCCGCGCATCCATTCCCTCCTTCAGGGTCATATCGAAGCCGGCCTTGGAGCCGGTGCGCGCACCGCCGAGCGACGGATCGAGCGGCATGGCGCGAAAGCCGCCGCCAACGACGAGGTCGCGTGCGGCCTGGAAGCGCGTGGCGAGCGCCCAGTCCATCTGCTCATCGGAGAACACGTCGACGTCCGGATCGACCACGAAGACGTGCTTCACGTTGACGAGGCACGCGAACACCGCGCCGATCGCGTTGCGCGCCTCGCCCGGCACGCGCTGGCGCAGCGCGACGCGCACATTGAAAGCGCCGCCGCTCGAGGGCGTGGCATACACGGCGAGCACTTCGCGCACCGCGGTCTCCAGCGCGCGCCACACCGACACCTCGGCGCGCAGCGCATTCAACTGCGCCGTATCGGTGCGGCTGAGCGCGCGGCCGCTGATGGTTGCCGCCTGGAAGATGGCGTCCTTTCGGTGGGTAATGGCGGTGAGGTGGAAAACGGGGTTGGTCTTGACGCCGCCGTAGTACCCGAGGAATTCGCCATACGGACCCTCGGCCTCGACATAGCCGCGCTCGTCGAGATAGCCCTCGAGCACGTACTCGGCGTCGGCCGGGACGCGCAGCTCGTTGGTCAGGCACTTCACCACCGGTAGCGGCGCACCGCGCAGCGCGGCCATGAGCGCGAGCTCGTCGCCGGGCAGACGCATCGCTGCCGCCACATGGTCGATCGGATGCGAGCCGACCACGAAGGCGATCGGCAGCCGCTCGCCGCGGCCGACCGCCGCTTGATAGATCGCGCGCAGGTCGGAAGGCGCGTTGAGGTCGACGCCGGCTTCGCGCCGGCCGCGCAGCATGAGCCGACGGATGCCGACGTTGGTCCGATTGGCGTCGCGCGTGAAATCCATCGAAGCGGAGATGTAGGGCGCGCCGTCGTAGCCGTGCTGCAAATGCACCGGCAATGCGGTGAGATCAGGGTCGCGCTCCACCACCTCCTGGGCGGGCGCCTGCTGCACGTCAACGATGGATTGCGCACGGCCAAGACGCGCCAGCACCTCGGCGAGCAAGCGATCGGGCGTGGTAGCGAACGCGAGCGCAAGGCGCGAGCGGCTGGCGGCGACGTTGGCGGCAAGCTCGGCGCCACCGGCGCGCGAGAACCACACCGCCTTGGCATTGCCCTCGTGGACTGCGGCGACATCGCCAAGCTCGGTGGCTTGTTCGACGCGCTGGAGCTCGGCGGGCGGCAGCGACTCGAGGAAGCGACGCAGGCGAAAGCGCTCGAGATCGAGCGTCATACCGCCACCGTGGTCGCGTCGTAGCGGAACAGCCATTCGTAGCGGTCGGCGATGCGCGCGCTCGCCCACTCGCGGTCGACGAAGCGCCGGCCTTCGACCGGATCGGCGAGCACCGGGTTGTGGAAGCGATAGAGGTTCGCCGCCGAGCCTTCGACCGCGCGCCGCGTGCGCTCGCGCCGCGCCGCCTCGTAGTGCTCGAGCGCCGCCTCGACCTCGTAGTCGGCGAAGCAGCGCGCGATCATGCAGCCGTCCTCGATCGCCATCACGGCGCCCTGCGCGAGGAACGGCAGCATGGAATGCGCCGCGTCGCCCAGCAGCGTGACGCGGCCTACGCTCCAGCGCTCGAGCGGCGCGCGCGCCATCAGCGCCCATTTGTAAGGCACGTCGATCTGGCGGATGAACGCCTGGATGTCGGCGTGCCAGCCCTTGAAGTCCGCCGCCAGCTCTTCCTGCGTGCCGCGCGCGGTCCACGATTCGATGCGCCAGTCGCTGCGCTCGAGGATGCCGACGAAGTTCATCAACTGCCCCGCCCGCAGCGGGTAATGCACGATGTGGCCGCCCGGGCCGACCCAGTTGGAGCCGACCATGCGCGCCATGTGGGCGGGGAGCTTTTCCATCGGCACGATGCCGCGCCAGGCGATGATGCCGGTGAACTCGGGTTTGTCCGCGCCGAACAGCGCCTGGCGGATGCGCGACTGCACGCCGTCGGCGCCGATCAGCGCGTCGGCGCGCACCCGCGTGCCGTTCTCGAGCTGCAGGCTTACGCTGTCGTCGTCCTGGGTGAAGCCGGCGCACTTCGCGCCGAGATGGATCGCGTCGGGCTTTTCGCGCCGCACCGCGCGCGCCAGCACGTCGAGCAGGTCGGGGCGGTAGACGGTGAAATACGGGAAGCCGTAGCGCTCGATCGACACCGGCCCGAGATCGAACAGCTTCCAGGTCTCACCGCTGTTCCACAGGCGGATCTCCTTGCCCTGGGCCTCGCAGGACAGCGCCTTCAGGAGCTCGCCCACGCCGAGCGCGTAGAGCACGCGCGTGCCGTTCGCCGCGAGCTGCACGCCGGCGCCGACTTCCTTCAGCTCCGCCGCCTGCTCGTAGACCTCGACGTCGATGCCGCGCTTGAGGAGCGCCAGCGCCGCCGTGAGTCCGCCGATGCCGCCGCCGGCGATCAAAACACGGGGCTTGCCGGGCATGGCGCAGAACTATACTTCATCGCATGAGACTGACCGTGGCCTGCGGCCGCTACGACCGTACCCAGGCGCTGATCGACGGCCGCGTCAAACCCGAAGGCGTCGACGAGCTGAACTATCTCGCGCTGCGGCCCGGCGAAACCTTCTGGCGCATGCTCAACCACGAGGAATTCGACGCCTCCGAGATGTCGCTCTCCTCCTACAGCATCCTGCGCTCCGAGGGCGACACGCGCTTCATCGCCATTCCGGTATTCCCGTCGCGCGTGTTCCGCCAGAACGCGGTGTACCTGCGTGCCGACTCGCCGATCCGCGAAGCGCGCGAGCTCAAAGGCAAGCGCATCGGTGTCGGCGACTACCAGATGACCGCGGCGGTGTGGACGCGCGGCTTCCTGCAGCACGAGTACGGCGTGCAGCCACGCGACCTGCACTGGGTGGTGGGCCGGCCGATCCGCGCCATCACGCAGCCGCCCGATGTGCGCGTCGAAGTGCTGAGCGGCGACCAGACACTGGAGGAGATGCTCGAGCACGGCGAGATCGATGCCCTGTCGTCGGTGATGATCCCCAAGGGGCTCGGCAAGACGGTGAAGCGCTTGATCCCGAACTTCCGCGAAGTCGAGCTGGCGTACTACCGCAAGACCAAGATCTTCCCGATCATGCACACCTTCGTGCTGCGCAAGCAGATCTATGAGGCCAACCCGTGGCTCGCGGTAAGCCTCTATCGGGCGTTCCTGCGCTCGCGCGACATGGCGCAACGGCACATGTACGACACCGACGCGCTCACGGTCAGCCTGCCCTGGGTGATCGACGAGATCGAGCGCAGCCGAGAGGTCGCCTGGGACTATTCGATCGAAGGCAGCCGGCCGACGCTAGAGGCGCTGCTGCGCCACCTCGAGGAGCAGCAGCTCACGCGACGCCGCATCGACGTCGCGGAGCTGTTCGCACCCAATGTGAGCCCGGCGCTCGGGCACTATTTGAGCGCTACCGGGGAAGCCGACTAGCGCTTCACCGCGTCGGCGCCGGCGCGGCACACGACTTCGTCCTGCGAGCCGGTACCGCCGGAGCAGCCGATGGCGCCGACGATGCGGCCGCTATCCATCAGCAGGATGCCGCCGCGCGAGCCGATCACGTCATCGAGCGTGAGCAGGTAGTTGTTGCCGGCCTGGATGCCCGCCTCGAAGGCCTTGGTCTCGCGCCGAAACTTGGCCGAGGCGCGCGCCTTGTGCTCGGAAATGGCGATCGAGCCGAGCTGCGCGCCGTCCATGCGCGCGAAGGCGACCAGATTCGCGCCCGAATCCACCACCGCGACATTCAGCTTCCAGCCGCGCTTGTTCGATTCGGCGACCGCGGCATTGATCGCGGCCTGCGCCTGGCCGAGCGAGATCGGCGTGCCGTACGGAATGTCGTTCGGCATCTTGTCCGGTACTACGTCCATCGGGTTGGGCTGCTGCGGCTGCTGTGCGCTCGCGCCAAACGCGACGACGGCGCTGCAAATTGCGAGTAATGCTCGAATCGACGACATGCTCCCTCCTCTGGTTGACTTACGGAATGCTAAACAGTTAGTCCAGGGCCTTAATTCCGGCGGCGGCGATCTGCTCGTCTTCGTGCGACTGCACCCCCGAGATGCCGACCGCGCCGACGCAGGCGCCGTCGACCACGATCGGCAGGCCACCCTGCACCGGCGTCACGCCGGGCATGCGGATCAGCTCGGGCCGCGTCTTGATGCGCTCCTGCCAGTTGGCGGTGGAGCGGCGCGTCTCGGCGGCGGTGCGGCCTTTCTCGATCGCGATACGCGCATTGGCCGGTGTCGCGCCGTCCATGCGCGAGAGATGCAACAGATGCCCGCCGTCGTCCAGGATCGCGATGCAGACGTTCCAGCTGTTCTTTCGCGCCTCGGTCTCGGCGGCGGCGGAGATCTTCTTGCAGTCCTCGAGCGTGAGCATCGGTCGCGTCTTCATTTGCGGAGGGCGTTCCTTATCTGTTCCAGCGCAGTGGGATCTTCGATGGTGGTGAGGTCGCCCGGATCGCGGCCTTCGGCGAGCGCCTGGATCGAGCGGCGCAGCGTCTTGCCGGAGCGGGTCTTGGGCAGCAGCGTCACAAAATGCACCGCCTTCGGCCGCGCGATGGCGCCGAGCTGCTTGTCGACGGTCTGCAGCACCTCCTCCGCCGTAGTCGCGCGCGAGGCATCCTTGAGCACGGCAAAGGCGAGCGGCATCTGACCCTTGAGGGAATCGGCGACGCCCACCACCGCGCACTCCGCAATGTTGGCATGCATGTTCACCGCCTCCTCGATCTCGCGCGTCCCCAGGCGATGGCCGGCAACGTTGATCACGTCGTCGGTGCGCCCGAGGATGAAGTAGTAGCCGTCCTGGTCGCGGATGCCCCAGTCGAAGGTCGAATAGACCAGCTTCTTGCTGAAGGTTTTGAAATACGTCTGCACGAAGCGCTCGTCGTCGCCCCAGATGGTCGTCATGCAACCCGGCGGCAGCGGCGGCACGATGGCCACCACTGCCTTCTCGTCCGCGCCGGCCTCGCTCGCATCGGCTTCGCGCAAGAGTTGCAGGTCGTAGCCGTACGCCGGGAACGAGGGACTGCCGTACTTGACCGGCGTCTTCTCCACCCCCGGCGCCGAAGTCAGCACCGGCCAGCCGGTCTCGGTCTGCCAGTAATGGTCGATCACCGGCCGGCCGAGGCCCTCGTGGATCCAGCGATGGGTCGGCTCGTCGAGCGGCTCGCCGGCGAGGAACAGATGCTTGAGCGAGCCCAGGTCGTATTTTTTCAGGAACGCCGGATCGTGCTTCTTCAGCACGCGGATCGCGGTCGGCGCCGAGAACATCACGGACACCTTGTAGTCCTGCACGATCTTCCACCACACGCCGGCATCGGGCCGGATCGGCACACCCTCGTAGAGGATGGTGGTCATGCCGGCGATCAGCGGCCCGTAGATGATGTACGAGTGCCCGACCGCCCAGCCGATGTCGGAAGTGGTGAAGATGGTCTCGCCCGCCGCGCCGCAGTAGATGTGCTTCATCGACGCCGCCATTGCGACCGCATGGCCGCCGACGTCGCGCTGCACACCTTTGGGCCTGCCGGTGGTGCCCGAGGTGTACAGGATGTAGGACGGCTCGCTCGACTCGAGCCAGGTGCATTCCACTTGGGCTCCGGCGTGCCGCTGTGCGAGATCCTTCCAGTCGACGTCGCGGCCCTTGACCATCGGCATGCCCGGGTCGAGGCCGCGGTTGAAGATCAGCACCTTCTGCGGCGGATGCTTCGACAGGTTGATGGCTTCGTCGACCAGCGGCTTGTAGCGCACCACCTTGCCCATGCGGCTGCCGGCATCCGCGGTCACCATCAGCGCCGGCTTGGCGTCGTCGATGCGCGCGGCGAGGCTGGCCGCGGCAAATCCGCCGAATACCACCGAGTGGATCGCGCCGATGCGCGCGCAGGCGAGGATCGCGAACACCGCCTCCGGCATGTTGGGCAGGTAGACGATCACGCGCTCGCCGCGCTTCACGCCGAGCGACTGCATCATCGCCGCAACGCGGTTCACCTCCGCGTGCAGCTCGCGGTAAGTGAAGCTGCGCGTCGCGTCGACCTCGGTGGAGATCCAGACCAGCGCCTGCTGTTCGCCGCGCGCCGCGAGATGCCGGTCGAGCGCGTTGTGGCACAGATTGGTCTGGCCGCCGACGAACCAGCGCGCGAACGGCGGCCGCGAATAATCGAGCACCTGCTGGTGGGGCCGGCGCCAGTGGATCAGCTCGGCTTGCTCGGCCCAGAACGCTTCGCGGTGCTCGATCGAGCGCCGGTGGAACTCGCGATACGTCCCCATCGCTTAGTGTAACTTTTTGGCGATGCGCTGAAGGCGCTTGAGCACCTGTTTCGCGCCGGCGCCCAGGTGCGCGGCATCGGCTTTCTCCAGTACTTGCAGGGCGCGCTCGATCTCGCTCGGCAGGCGCTGCGGCGCGCTCGGCTCGGGCTCCAGCTTGAGGCTCGAGGCGCTCTGCAAGCGCTGCATCGCGACCTGCGTCAGCTCCTCGATCGAATTCACCGCATCCAGGCTGAGCGATGCGACGCCGAAACTGGTGACGAAGCGCAGCGCGGTACCGCGATAGCTCACTTTCGCCTCGCCGAGCTCGCGCTGCAGGCGCTGGGCGAGGACCAGCATTTGCGGCGCGGCGGTGCCCGCCGCCACCACCATGAAGGCGGCCTGCGCGGTGCGCGCCACCGAATCCTCGGTGCGCACCTTGTCCATCAGCAGCTTGGCGATGCGCTTGACCACCACATCGGCGACCTCCTTGCCTGCCGCGCGCACCACGTCGGCGTAGCTGTCGATGCGCAAGGCCATCACCGAGAGCTGGCCGCCATGGCGCCGCGCGTGCGCATAGTGCTTGCGCCCTTCGGTCATCAGGTAGTGCGCCGTGAAGGTGCCGGTGAGCGAATCATGCGTGCTGGATTCGTCGAGCGCCTGCTTGGTCGACTGCAGTTCCTTGCTGGTCGCGACGAGCCGCAGCACGTTGTGCAGGCGCGACAGCACCTCGGTCGCTTCGGCGGATTTGGAGATGAAATCCGTGGCGCCCGCCTCACGCGCGCGCTCCTTGCTGCCCGGCTCCTCGTTGCCCGAGATCACGACCACCGGCAGCTCGCGGATGCGCGCGTCGGCCGATGCGCGAATGCGGCCGATCAGCCCGAAGCCGGTGAGCTTCGGCATGTCGAGGTCGGTCAGCACCATCACGATCGACGGGTCGCTCTCGATGGCGAGCCAGCCCGCTTCGCCGTCAACCTCCTCGCGCACGGCGAATGACGGCCGCAGGATGGTGGCGAAGGTGGTGCGCACGAACCTGGAGTCGTCTACCACAAGCACGCATCTTTGCGGCACCTCGGTCGACTGCGCGGTCGACTGCGGCACCGCGGCTCACTCCGCCAGGTCGACTACGACGCGCCGGCTGACCTTGGCGTTGATGAAGTCGTCGAACACGCGCGGCAGCTCGCTGAACGGGATCGTGCGCGCCATCTCCTTGAGCAGCGGCGGCTTCAGGTCGGTGGCGAGACGCTGCCACACCCTGTCGCGGATGTCGTTCGAGCTGTCGCCCGAATTGATGCCGAGGAGGCTCGCGCCGCGCAGGATGAACGGCATGACCCAGGTGTGGAGCTCCGCGCTTTGCGCCAGCCCCACCGCGCCGATGACGCCGTTCTCCTTCATGGTGCTCGCCATCCACGCGAGCACCGGGCCGCCGAGATTGTCGACCGCGCCTGCCCAGGTCGCCTTGTCGAGCGGCTTGATCTTTTCCAGGTTGAGGCTCTGCCTGAGCAGCATCTCCCTGGCGCCGAGCTTCTTCAGCCAGTCCGCTTCGCTCTCCTTGCCGGTGAGCGCGACCACGTGATAGCCGAGCTTGGCAAACATCGCGATCGCAACGGAACCCACGCCACCCGTAGCGCCGCTCACCACGACCGGACCCTTGGCAGGGGCGAGACCGTTGTGCTCCATGCGCACCACTGCGATTCCCGCCGTATAGCCGGCGGTGCCGAAAGCCATCGCCTCCCAGAGCGAAAGGCCCGGCGGCAGCTTGGTCAGCCAGTCGCCCTTGACGCGCGCATACGGCGAGTAGCCGCCGTCGTGCGACACGCCGACGTATTCGCCGCTGGTCGTCAACACGGCGTCGCCTTTCTTGAAGCGCGGGTCGCTGGACGATAAGACCGTGCCCGAGAAATCGATGCCGCCGATGCACGAGGGGCGGCGCAGGATCTTGCCCTTGCCGGTCGCGGCGAGCGCGTCCTTGTAGTTGACGCTCGAATAGGCGACCCGGACGGTGACGTCGCCCGGGTCGAGCTGGTCGAGCGTGGTGTCGACAAACTCGGCGCGGATCTTCTTGTCCGGCGTCTCGGTGAGCCTGTAGGCCTTGAAGCGTTCCATGATTTCCTTTCACTCTGCCTTGATGCCGGCCTCTTTGACGACGCGGGTCCATTTCGCGGTCTCGGCGGCGACGAGGTTGCCGAACTCCTGCGGCGTCATGCGAAGCGCCTGCGCGCCTTCGAGCTGGAAGCGCTTCTGCATTTCCGGCGACTCGACCACCGCCTCGATGTCCTTCTGCAGCCGGGTCAGCACGGCCGCCGGAGTGCCAATCGGCGCGACCATGCCCCACCAGTTGGTGGCCTCGGCGCCGGGGAATCCGGCTTCCGCGAAGGTGGGCACGTCGGGCAGCGCAGCGATGCGCTCCTTGCCGCCGACGCCGAGCGCGCGCAGCTTGCCCGAGCGGACGTGCGGAATGTTCTGCACCGCGCTGCCGATGTTCATCTGGACCTGGCCCGCGATCGTGTCGGTCAGCGCCGGGCCGCCGCCCTTGTACTGCACGATGACGATCTCGATCCCCGCCTGCAGCCGGAACAGCTCGGTGGCCAGGTGCTGGAAGCTGCCCGGGCCGGCCGAGCCCGCGTTCAGCGCGCCAGGCTTGCTCTTGGCCAACCCAACCAGCTCCTTCACCGAGTTGACCGGCAGGGAGTTCGGCACCACGAGGAGGCTCGGTCCGGTGCCGATCGGCGCTACCGGCACGTACCACTGCAGCGATTCCTCCGGCATCCAGCGCAGCGCGATGCTCACCGGATAGCCCACGGAGATCAGCAGCAGCGTGTAGCCATCGGCGGGCGATTTGGCGGCAGCGTTCATGCCGATGGTGCCGCCGCCCCCGCCGCGGTTGTCGATCACGACCGACTGTCCGAGGCGCTCGCCGAGCTGCGCGGCGACGGCGCGGCCCACCACGTCGTTGCTGCCGCCGGGCGGGAAAGGAATGATCAGGCGCACCGGCTTCGCCGGATACGCCTGCGCCTGGGCAAACGTTGCGGCGATCGCGAAAATTAGGCCTAGCAGAGCCCGCATCGCTATATTCTTGCACTGCCCATGGACAAATTACCGAACTACCGCACCGACTTTCGCAGCATCCGGGACGAAATCACGCCCGATGAGTGGCGCCAGCGCGTCGAGCTTGCCGCCTGCTATCGGCTGGTCGACCTCTACGGCATGACCGATCTCACCTATAACCACATCACGCTGCGGGTGCCGGGGCCGGAGCATCACATTTTGATCAATCTGTACGGCCTCACCTACAAGGAGATCACCGCTTCCAGCCTCGCCAAGATCGACCTCGACGGCAACGTCATCTGGAAGCCCGACACCGACTACTACGTGAACAAGGCCGGCTACGTGATTCATGGCGCGATCCATCGCGCGCGGCCCGACGTGCGCGCCGTGATCCACACCCACACGCGCGCCGGCATGGCGGTGGCGGCGATGCAGTGCGGCCTGCTGCCGATCAGCCAGACCTCGATCCGCTTCGAGAACCACGTCGGCTACCACGACTATGAAGGCCCGGCGGTCGACCTCGCTGAGCAGGAGCGCCTGGTGCGCGATCTCGGCACGCACAACGCCATGATCCTGCGCTCGCATGGGCTCCTGACCTGCGGGCCCAGCATTCCCGAGGCATTCAATACGATGTACCAGCTCGAGCTGTCGTGCCGCACGCAGGTGGATGCGATGGCGGCGCGCACCGAGCTTGTAGTTCCCTCAAAAGAAACCCTGGAAAAGACCGCCCATCTTTACCAGCCCGGCACGCGCCGCCCGTATGGCGTGCTGGAATGGCCGGCGATGCTGCGCCAGCTCGACGCCGAGCAGAAGAACTCGGCGTTCCCGCCGTACTGGCAGTAGGTCCTACTCGGCCTTGAGGTTGGCTTCGCGCGCGAGCTGCGCGAAGGCGGCGACCTCGTGCTTCATGAAGGCGGCGGCTTCGTCGATCGACGCGCTCGCCTGCAGCTCGATCGCACGCTCGAGAAAACGCTTGCGCAATTCGGGTACCGCAACGGCCGCCGCGACTTCGGCGCGCAACCGCTCGACGATTCCGCGCGGGGTGCCGGTCGGCGCCAACAGCGCGTTCCAGGTCACGTCCTCGAATCCCGTCATGCCCTGCTCGTCGATCGTCGGCAGCTCGGGCAGCAGCGGCGAGCGCGTGCGGCTGGTTACGCCAAGCGCGCGCAGCTTTCCCGCGTTGACGTGCGCGAGCGAGGTGCTCATCTGGTCGAACATCACCTGCACCTGCCCGCCGAGCAGATCGGCAAGCGACTGCGCATTGCCCTTGTAAGGCACGTGCAGCATGCGAATCCCGGCCTGGCGGCTGAACAACTCCATGGCGATATGCCCGGTCGAGCCGAGGCCCGAAGTCGCATAGGAAAGCTCGCCCGGTCTCGCCTTCGCCAGCGCGATCAGCTCGGGCACCGACTGCGTCGGCACCGAAGGATGCACCAGCAGCATCTGCGGGATACGCGACACCAGGCTGACGGGAACGAAGTCGCGCACGGGATCGTAGCCCGCCGCCGCCACCAGCGTCGCGGCGCGCGCGAAGGTGGTCGATACCGACAGCAGCGTGTAACCGTCGGGCGCCGAGCGCGCCACGAACTGCGTGCCGACCAGTGCGCTCGCGCTTGGGCGAGCCTCGACCAGCAGCGGCTGAGCCAACCTTTTCGCCATCTCTTCGGCGACGGCGCGAATCGTGATTTCCTGATTGCCGCCCGCCGCGACCGGCACGATGACGCGGATCGGCTTCGCCGGGTAGGCCTGCGCCACCGCAGCGACCGGGACCACCACACACAGGATGAAAAGCACCGCGCGCATCGCCTATCTCCTTCGCTCGGTCCGCAGGTACTCGACCGACTGCATCTCGTGCAGGCGGCTCACGGTGCGCTGGAACTCCGCGGCCTGCTCGCCGGCGGTGAATAACTCCTCGGGCTCGGCCGCGGCCGAGACGATCAGGTTCACGCGGTCATCGTAGAACACGTCGACCAGCCAGGTGAAGCGCCGCGCGGCGTCGGAGTCCTTGGGCGACATGCGCGGGATGTTCGACAGCATCACCGTATGGAAGCGCTTCGCCAGATCGACGTAGTCGGCGTACGAGCGCGCGCCGCCGCACAGCACGTCGAAGTCGAACCACACCAGGCCGCCGGCGCGCTTGCGATAAGGGATGCTGCGGCCCTCGACGTCGAGCGGATGGTCCTCCTCCTCGACGTCTTTCAGCTCGGCGAAGATCTGAGCCAGCGGCGCATCGTCGCCCACGTGGTAGACCTTGAGCTTCTCCATCTTCAGCCGCCGGTAGTCGGTGCCGTTGTCGACCGCGACGACGTCCAGGCGCTGCTTGATCAGCTCGATCGCCGGCAGGAAGCGCTCGCGCTGCAGCCCGTTCGGATACAGGCCGTCGGGCGGGTAATTGGAGGTCATGACGAACTCGACGCCGCGCTCCATCACCTCCTCGAGGTAGCGGCCGAGGATCATCGCGTCGGCGATGTCCGAGACGTGGAACTCGTCGAAGCAGATCAGGCGGTATCTTTCCGCGGTGCGCTCGGCCACCGCCACGAGCGGATCCTCGGTGCCGCGCAGCTCGTCGAGCTCGCGATGGATCTCGCGCATGAAATGGTGGAAATGCACGCGGCGCTTGCGCACCAGCGGCACGCACAGGAAGAAGGCGTCCATCAGGAAGCTCTTGCCGCGCCCCACCGGTCCCCAGAGGTAGACGCCTTTCGGCAGCTCGGGGTGCACCAGCAGGCGCTTCAGCGCGTTGTCGCGCCGCCCCTTGTAGGCGCTCCACTCCTCGTAGAGGCGTTGCAGGCGCTCGACCGCGCGCCATTGCGCCGAATCGGAGACGAAGCCGCGCTTCGCCAGGCTCTGCTGGTAAAGCGCAACGACGTCCTGCGTCACGGCAGCTTGGCGACCAGATCCTGCGCCGAGCGCTCGAGCAATATGTGCATCGTCACCGGCTCCTCGGTGGTCGAATCGCGGGAGATGCGCAGCTCCTGCATGCCTTCCCAGGCGATGCTGCCGTCGCGGCTGTCCCAGATCTGCAGATACACGCGGATATCACCGATCAGCGTCTCGACCAGGCGAAGGCCGAGCAGGCCGAAGCGGCCTTTCGAGCTCTGGCCGAAGCCCTGCAGCTTGAGCTGCGCGACGTAGCGCGTGCCGGTCGCCTGGGAGACCCGGCGCAGCGTATCGCTCGAGAACAGCCCGGTGTCGCGGTAGTCGTCATACATGCGCTTATAGGGCTCGGCGAGCCCGGCGCGGTTCACCGCGCTGAGCGTCTCGGCGAGCGTGGTCACCTTGAGCCCGGGCCGCTGCTGCTTGAGGACGTCGGCAAAGGCGAGCGCCACCGCCTGCTTCTCCTGCTCCTGGCCGGTGACCGTCGAAGGCGTGATGAACGCAATGCCGGCAGATTCGAGGTCACCCTTGCGAAGGGCAATCGCCTCTTCCTTTTGCGTCTGGTAGTAAGTCGGCTGCAGGCTGCAGCCGGCGAGCGCTACCACCAGCACGATTGCCGTAGTGCGTTTCATATGTTCAGAGCGCGCTTGTCGACGGCGAGCGCCGCGTCCTTCATCGCCTCGGAAAGCGACGGGTGCGCGTGGCAGATCATGCCGATATCTTCGGCTGAGCCGCGGAACTCCATCGCCACCACCGCCTCGGCGATCAGCTCGCCGGCGAACGGCCCGATGATGTGCACGCCGAGGATCTGGTCGGTCTTCGCATCGGCCAGGAATTTGACCAGGCCGCTGGTGTCGCCGAGCGCGCGCGCCCGGGCATTGGCCGAGAACGGGAAGCTGCCCGAGCGGTACTCGGCGCCGCGCGCTTTGAGCTGCTGCTCGGTCTCGCCGACCCACGCGATCTCCGGCGTGGTGTAGATCACCCAGGGCACGGTGTTGAAGTCGACATGCGGCTTCTGGCCGACGATGCGCTCGGCCACCGCCGCCCCCTCCTCCTCGGCCTTGTGCGCGAGCATCGGCCCGCGCACCACGTCGCCGATCGCCCAGACATTGGGCAGGTTGGTGCGGCAGTCACCGTCCACGGCGATGAAGCTTCGCTCATCGACCTTCAGGCCGACGGCGGCAGCGTTCAGCCCCTCGGTATTGGGCAGCCTGCCAATCGAAACAATGAGCCGGTCGCATTCCAATGTTTTAGATGAATTATCTGACGCAGTATACTGAACCTTAACGATTTTCTTTGTCTCAATCGGCCCTATTTTCACGCCAAGCTCGATCTTCAGCCCCTGCTTGGCGAAGATCTTGGCGGCCTCCTTGGCGATGGTCTCATCGGCCGCGCCGAGGAACGCCGGCAGCGCTTCGAGGATGGTCACCTCGGCCCCAAGGCGGCGCCAGACGCTGCCCATTTCCAGGCCGATCACCCCTGCGCCGATCACCCCGAGCCGCTTGGGTACTTCGGGGATGGTCAGCGCGCCGGTATTGCTCAGGATCAGCTTCTCGTCGAACGCGGCCCCCGGCAGCGCGCGCGGCACCGAACCGGTGGCGACGATGATGTGCTTGCCCTTTACCGTCTCCTTGCCCACTGCGATCTCGTAACCGTCGGCCCCGCCCTTGGCGAAGCTGCCGCGGCCATGGAAGAACTGGATCTTGTTCTTCTTGAAGAGGTAGACCACGCCGTCATTGCTGCCCTTAACGACCTTGTCCTTGCGCTTCATCATCTGCGCGAGGTCGAGGTCGAGCCCCTTCACCTTGACGCCGTGGTCGGCGAACTCGTGGCCGGCCTGCGCGTAGTACTCCGACGATTGGAGCAGCGCCTTGGAAGGAATGCAGCCAACGTTGGTGCAGGTGCCGCCGAGCGCGGGCTTGCCGTCGGCGCCGCGCCACTCGTCGATGCACGCGGTCTTGAGCCCGAGCTGCGCTGCGCGAATCGCCGCGATATAGCCGCCGGGCCCGCCACCGATCACCACCACATCGAAGGAGTCCATGGGCTAGATCTCGAGGATCAGGCGCGCGGGATCCTCGAGCGCATCCTTGATCGCCACCAGGAACAACACCGCCTCGCGGCCATCGATGATGCGGTGGTCGTAGGACAGCGCGAGGTAGTTCATCGGCCGGATCACCACCTGGCCGTTTTCCGCGACCGGCCGGTCCTTGGTCGCGTGCACGCCGAGGATCGCCGACTGCGGCGGGTTGATGATCGGCGTCGAGAGCATCGAGCCAAACACGCCGCCGTTCGAGATCGAGAAGGTGCCGCCGGTGAGCTCTTCCAGCGTGAGCTTGCCGTCCTGCGCGCGCTTGCCGAAATCGCCGATCTTTTTCTCGATCTCGGCGAAGCTCAGCCGGTCGGCATCGCGCAGGATCGGCACCACCAACCCGCGCGGGCTGCCCACCGCGACGCCGATGTCGAAGTAGCCGTGGTAGACGATGTCGGTGCCGTCGATCGAGGCGTTGACCGCCGGATAGCGCTTGAGCGCATGCACCGCCGCCTTGACGAAGAACGACATGAAGCCCAGGCGCACGCCGTGCTCCTTCTCGAAGCGCTCCTGGTAGCGCTTGCGCATCTCCATCACCGGCGCCATGTTCACCTCGTTGAACGTGGTGAGGATCGCGGCGGTCGACTGCGACTGTACCAGCCGCTCGGCGACACGCTGGCGCAGGCGCGACATCGGCACGCGCTGCTCCGGGCGGCCCGAGAGCAGCTGATCCAGATTCGCGGGCGGCGCCGGCTGCGGCAGCGGCGCCTTTGCGGCGGGCGTCGGTGCGGCGGCCTGCTGCAGCACATCGCCCTTGGTCACGCGGCCGTCGCGGCCCGTGCCTGGCACGTTCGACGTGTCGATGCCCTTTTCCGCAGCGATCTTCTGCGCCGCCGGCATTACGGCGGGCTGTGTCTTGGCTGCAGGCTGAGACGGGGCAGCGGCGACGGGTTTCGTCGACGGTTGAGGCGCGGCCGCTGCGGTGGCGGAAGCCTTGGCCTCGGTGTCGATCTGCGCGATGACGTCGCCCGAGCCGACCGAGTCGCGCGCCTGCTTCATGATTTTGACCAGCACGCCGTCGGCGGGCGCCGGCAGCTCGAGCACCACCTTGTCGGTCTCGATGTCGATCAGGTTCTCGTCGCGCGTAACGCGCTCGCCCTCCTTCTTGTGCCAATCGAGAAGGGTCGCTTCCGCGACGGATTCGGAAAGCTGCGGCACTTTGACTTCGATGATCGCCATCACTTCTCCCGTTCAGTTTTTCCCCGGCTTCGGCTGAGCTTCCACCGGGTTATGAAAAACCAGCGAGTAACTCGCCGGGCTTAATTCAATTCAATGTTTCTAACAGGGCAGCGGCAAGAGCTGGGCCATTTGTGTCACTTGTATTTGCCGAACGCCTGCTCGACCAGCGCCTTCTGGCGCTCGTTGTGCCGCGCCATGTAGCCGCCGGCGGGTGAGGCCGAGGCCGGCCGGCCGGCATAGTACAGCTTCTGGTCTTCGCGCATGTTCTCGCGGAAGTAGTGCGCGGTCTGGTACCACGCGCCCTGGTTCTGCGGCTCTTCCTGGCACCACACCACCTCGTGCGCGTTCGGGTAGCGCTTCATCTCCGCCTCGAATTGCTTGTGCGGAAACGGATAGAGCTGCTCGACGCGGATGATGGCGACGTCGCTGCGCTGCATCTCGATGCGCTTGGTCGCGAGGTCGTAATAGACCTTGCCGCAGCACGCGATGATGCGCTTCACGCCCTTCTCGTCCACGGTGGTGGTATCGGGGATCACGGTCTGGAACGAGCCGTTGGCGAGCTCGTCGATCGAGGACGAGGCCTCCTTCTTGCGCAGCAGCGACTTGGGCGTCATCACGACCAGCGGCTTCCTGAACGGGCGCAGCATCTGCCGGCGCAGCAGGTGGAAGATCTGCGCCGCGTTGCTCGGCACGCAGACCTGCATGTTGTGCTCCGCGCACAATTGCAAATACCTCTCGAGGCGCGCCGAGGAATGCTCGGGCCCCTGGCCCTCGTAGCCATGCGGCAGGAACTGCGTCAGCCCGCACACCCGGCCCCACTTGGTCTCGCCCGAGCTGATGAACTGGTCCATCACCACCTGGGCGCCGTTGGCGAAGTCGCCGAACTGTGCTTCCCAGATCACCAGCGCGTTGGGCTCGGCGGTGGAAAAGCCGTACTCGAAGCCGAGCACCGCCTCTTCCGAAAGCACCGAATCGATGACCACGAAGTCGCCCTGGTCCTTGCCGATGTTCTGCAGCGGGATGTAGGTGCCTTCGTCCCAGCGTTCGCGCTCCTGGTCGTGCAACACCGCGTGGCGGTGCGCGAAAGTGCCGCGCGCCATGTCCTGGCCGGACAGGCGCACGTCATAGCCGTTGGAGAGCAGCGTGGCATAGGCCAGCGTTTCGGCCATGCCCCAGTCCACCGGCGCCTTGCCAGCGGCCATCTGCTTGCGCGCTTCAATCACGCGCCCGACCGTCGGATGGACCTTGAAGCCGGCCGGCACCGAGGTGAGCGGCTCCGCAAGCCGCTGCAACTCGGCGAGCGGTACATGCGTGTCGGCGGCATCGGTCCACTTGGAGCTCAGGAACGGCGCCCAGTCGACCGCGAACTTGCTCTTGAAGTTGGACAGCACCGGGCTCACCGTCTGCTGGCCGGCGTCCAGCATCTCGCGATAGCGCTTGATCATGTCCTCGGGCACCTCAGGCGCCACCACGCCCTGGGCGATCAGCTTGTCGGCGTAGAGCCTGCGCGTGCCGGGGTGCTGCGCGATCTTCTTGTACATCAGCGGCTGCGTGACCGCGGGCTCGTCCTGCTCGTTGTGGCCGAGCTTCCTGAAGCAGACGATGTCGATCACCACGTCCTTGTGGAACTTGTTGCGGAAGTCGAGCGCGAGCTGCGTGACAAAAAGCACCGCTTCCGGGTCGTCGCCGTTCACATGAAAGATCGGCGCCTCGACCATCTTTGCGATGTCGGTGCAGTAGAGCGTCGAGCGCGCATCGCGCGGGTCGGAGGTGGTGAAGCCGATCTGATTGTTGACGATCAGATGCACCGTGCCGCCGGTGCCGTAGCCGCGCGTGCCGGAGAGGTTGAGCGTCTCCATCACCACGCCCTGGCCGGCGAAGGCGGCATCGCCGTGCACCAGGATCGGCAGCACCTGGTCGCCGGTCTTGTCGTCGCGGCGGCGCTGGCGCGCGCGCACCGAGCCTTCGACCACCGGATTGACGATCTCGAGGTGCGAAGGGTTGAAGGCGAGCGACAGGTGGACCGGCCCGCCGGGCGTCGTGATGTCCGACGAGAAGCCGTTGTGGTACTTGACGTCGCCCGAGGGCAGGTCCTGCGCCGCCTTGCCCTCGAACTCGAGGAACAGGCTTGCCGGCATCTTGCCGAGCACGTTCACGAGGACGTTGAGCCGGCCGCGGTGCGCCATGCCGATGACGATCTCCTGCACGCCGTGGGCGCCGGCACGCTGGATCAGGTCGTCGATCGACGGGATCAGGCTCTCGCCGCCTTCGAGCGAAAAGCGCTTCTGGCCGACGTACCGCGTATGCAGGTAGCGCTCGAGGTGCTCGGCCTCGGTGAGCTTCTGCAGCAGGTGCTTCTGCTGCTCGGCCGAGAACTTCGGCTGGCCGCGCACCGGCTCGATGCGCTCCTGGATCCACTGGCGCTGCACGCGGTCCGAGATGAACATGTACTCGTAGCCGATGTTGCGGCAATACGTGTCGCGCAGCGCCTGCAGCAGGTTCCTGAGCGAGGTGCGGTCGATGCCGACGAACGAGCCGGCGTTGACGGTCTGGTCGAGATCGGCCTCGGCGAGGTCGTAGAACCCGGGCTCGAGCTCGGGCTGCGGCGGCCGCGGCATGCGCTTGAGCGGATCGACCGTCGCCCAGCGCGTGCCGGAGATGCGGTAAGCGGTGACCAGCAGCAGCGCGGCGACCTGCAGGCGCTCGGGCGTGACCGGCTCGGCCCGCAGCGTCTTGGTTCCTCCGAGCACGCCGGCCTTGGCACGCTCGACGAAGGACTGCTCGACCGGCGCGCGCGCCACGTCCTTTACCGTGCTCCCGGGCAGCACCTGCAAACGGTCGAAATACTCGCGCCACTCCTCCGGCACCGACTGCGGATTGGCGAGGTATTTCTCGTAGAGGTCCTCGATGAACGGCGCGTTGCCGCCGAAGAGGTACGAATTGTCCTGGAACTGGCGCATCACGCTGGCCATGGTGTTACCTCTTGTCGATCGGCTTCACATCCCGCTTGGTCGGTCCCTTGTAGAGCTGGCGCGGCCGGCCGATCTTGTATTCCGGATCGGAAATCATCTCCTGCCATTGCGCGATCCAGCCGACGGTGCGCGCGAGCGAGAAGATGCAGGTGAACATCGCCACCGGGATGCCCAGCGCGCGCTGCACGATGCCGGAGTAGAAGTCGACGTTGGGATAAAGCTTGCGGCTGAGGAAATAATCGTCCTCCAGCGCGATGCGCTCGAGCTCCAGCGCAAGCTTGAACAGGCGGTCGTTGTGCAGCCCGAGCTCGTTCAGCACCTCGTGGCAGGTCTCGCGCATCAGCTTCGCGCGCGGATCGAAATTCTTGTACACGCGGTGGCCGAAGCCCATCAGGCGCACGTGCGAGTTCTTGTCCTTCACCTTCTTGATGAACTCGGGAATTTTCGAGACGTCGCCGATCTCCTCGAGCATCTGCAGGCAGGCCTCGTTCGCCCCGCCGTGCGCCGGGCCCCACAGGCAGGCGATGCCGGCGGCGATGCAGGCATAGGGGTTGGCGCCCGAAGAGCCCGACAGGCGCACGGTCGAGGTCGAAGCGTTCTGCTCGTGGTCGGCGTGCAGGATGAAGATGCGGTCCATCGCACGCACCAGCACGTCGTTCGGCTTGTAGTCCTCCGCCGGCACCGCGAACATCATGCGCATGAAGTTGCCGGTGTAGGAGAGATCGTTCTTCGGGTACATGAACGGCTGGCCGATCGAATACTTGTAGGACATGCCGACGATGGTCGGCATCTTGGCGATCAGGCGGAACGCCGAGATGACGCGGTGCTGCGGGTTATTGATGTCGAGCGCGTCGTGGTAGAAGGCCGAGAGCGCGCCGACCACGCCGACCATCACCGCCATCGGGTGGGCATCGCGCCGGAACCCCTGGTACAGGCGCGCCAACTGCTCGTGCACCATGGTGTGGTGCGTGACGATGTTGACGAACTCGTCCTTCTGCTTGCGGTTGGGCAGCTCGCCGTTCAGCAGCAGATAGCACACCTCGAGGAAATCGCAGTGCTGCGCCAGCTGCTCGATCGGGTAGCCGCGATACAGCAGGATGCCGGCGTCGCCGTCGATGTAGGTGATCGCGGAGGTGCAGCTCGCCGTCGACATGAAGCCCGGGTCGTAGGTGAACATCCCCGACTTGCCGTAGAGCGTTCGGATGTCGACCACCTCCGGGCCGACGCTGCCGGAGAGCACCGGGAACTCGAGCGACTTGCCGTCGGGTAGTTTCAGCGTCGCAGTCTTGTCGGCCATGGTCTTCCTCTCAGGCGGCGCGCAGGCGCGCCACGACATCTTTCAGGTGCGGTTGATAGTCCTCGCTGCGGCCGGCGACGATGTCCCACAGATCGTTGTCGGGCAGGTCGAGCAACGGGTCGAGCGCCTGGTCATCCGGGTGCAATGCCCGATAGCGTTCCAGCACGATGTCCAGCTCCAGCAGCCCGCGCCGGCACTTCCACTTGAGCTTCTCTCGCTCGATGCGGGTCATCAGACTGCGCGCTTAACCAGCAGCTCCTTGATGTGGTTGATCGCCTTGGTCGGATTGAGCCCCTTCGGGCAGACGTCGACGCAATTCATGATGGTGTGGCAGCGGAACAGGCGATACGGATCGTTCAGGTCATCGAGGCGCTCGGCAGTAGCCTGATCGCGCGTGTCGGCGAGGAAGCGGTAGGCCTGCAGCAGGCCCGCGGGACCGACGAACTTGTCCGGGTTCCACCAGAACGAAGGGCACGAGGTCGAGCAGCAGGCGCAGAGGATGCACTCGTACAGGCCGTCCAGGTGCGCTCGCTCCTCGGGCGATTGCAGCCGCTCGCGCTCCGGCGGCGGATCGTTGTTGATGACATACGGCTTGATCGAGTGGTACTGCTTGAAGAACTGCGTCATGTCCACGATCAAATCTCTGATCACCGGCAGCCCGGGCAGCGGCCGCAAGGTGACGTGCTCGGGCAGGTCGGCGAGCTTGGTGATGCAGGCGAGCCCGTTCTTGCCGTTGATGTTCATGGCGTCCGAGCCGCACACGCCTTCGCGGCAGGAACGGCGGAACGCGACCGCGTCGTCCTGCGCCTTCAGCTTGACGAGCGCGTCGAGCAGCATGCGGTCGTGCGAGTCGAGCGCGACGTCATAGTCCTTGTAATAGGGCTTGGCGTCCTGGTCCGGGTCGTAGCGATAGATGGTGAGCTTCATTTAGTAGGTTCTAACCTTGGGCTCCATCGTCTGCACGGTGAGGGGACGCAAGTGCACCGGCTTATAGTCCAGCCGGTTGCCTTCCTTGTACCACAGCGTGTGCTTCATCCAGTTCTTGTCGTCGCGCTCGGGAAAATCGGCGCGCGCCTGCGCGCCGCGGCTCTCCTTGCGCGCTTCCGCGGAGACGATGGTCGCCATCGCGGTATCGACCAGGTTGTCGAGCTCCAGCGCCTCGACCCGCGCCGTGTTGTAGACCTTGGACTTGTCCGCGATGAAGGTGCGCAGCACGCGCCTGGCGATCTCCTCGACCTTCTGCACGCCCTTCTGCAAGTCGTCGGGGAAGCGGAACACCCCGCAGTGCGCCTGCATGGTGCGCCGCAGGTCGTTCAGCACGTCGACCACCCGCTCGCCCGAGGTCGCGCCGTCCAGGCGTGCGAGGCGCGCGCGCGTCGCCTCGCCGGCGTCCTTGGGCAGGTTGCGGTGCGGCGTGGGCTGAGAGCGCATGTCCTTCATGACCTGCTCGCCGGAAGACTTGCCGAAGACCAGCAGATCGAGCAGCGAATTGGTGCCGAGCCGGTTGGCGCCATGCACCGAGACGCAGGCACATTCGCCGGCGGCGTACAGGCCCGGGATGATCGCTTCCTTGCTCGCGCCTTCGGGCGCGACCACCTGGCCCATGTAATTCGTCGGGATGCCGCCCATCTGGTAGTGCACCGTCGGCACCACCGGGATCGGCTCGCGGATCGGATCGACGTTCGCGAACTTGATGGCGATCTCGCGTATTCCCGGCAGCCGGTGGTTGATGACCTCCGGCCCGAGATGGTCGAGTTTCAGCAGCACGTGGTCGGCGTGCTCGCCGCAGCCGCGGCCTTCCTTGATCTCGGTGGTCATGGCGCGCGACACCACGTCGCGGCTTGCCAGGTCCTTGGCGTTCGGCGCATAGCGCTCCATGAAGCGCTCGCCGTTCTTGTTCAAGAGATACCCGCCCTCGCCGCGCACGCCTTCGGTGATCAGCACGCCCGCGCCGGCGACGCCGGTCGGATGGAACTGCCAGAACTCCATGTCCTGCAGCGGCAGGCCGGCGCGCGCCGCCATGCCGAGGCCATCGCCGGTGTTGATGAACGCGTTGGTGCTCGCCCAGTAGATGCGTCCCGCGCCGCCGGTGGCGAGCACCACGGCCTTCGCCTGCAGGATGCAAACCTCGCCGGTCTCCATCTCGAGCGCGGTGACGCCGACCACCGCGCCGTCCTGCGGATCGCGGATCAGGTCGAGCGCCATCCATTCGATCAGGAATTGAGTGTTGGAACGCACGTTCTGCTGATAGAGCGTGTGCAGCATGGCGTGCCCGGTGCGGTCGGCCGCCGCGCAGGCGCGCATCGCCATCTTCGCGCTGCCGTAGTCCTGCGTATGGCCGCCGAACGGCCGCTGATAGATCTTGCCGTTCTCCAGGCGGTCGAACGGCATGCCCATGTGCTCGAGCTCGACCACCACTTCGATCGCGCGGCGGCACATGTACTCGATCGCATCCTGGTCCCCGAGATAGTCGGAGCCCTTGACCGTGTCGTACATGTGCCAGTGCCAGTTATCTTCCGTGCTGTTTGCCAGCGGCGCGGCAATGCCACCCTGCGCTGCGACCGTATGCGAGCGCGTCGGAAACACCTTCGAGAGCACCGCGACCTTCAGATTGCCGCGCGCGAGCTCGAGCGCCGCGCGCATGCCCGAACCGCCGGCGCCGACGACGATGGCGTCGAAGCGCCTGACGTTTAACCCCGACTGCGTCAGCGCCACAGGATCTGCACAGTCCAGCCGAGGTAAGCGGCGATGACGAGGATGGTGATGACCTGCAGGGCGAGGCGCAGGCCGTCGGGCCTGGCGTAATCCATGATGATGTCGCGCACGCCGACCCACGCGTGCCAGCCGAGGCTCACCGCGAAGAGCAGCGTCGCGACGCGCATCCAGCCCTGCGCGAAGAGATCGCGCCACACACCGTAGCTGATCGGCCGCCCGCTCATGAACATGACGAGCAATATCACGCTGTAGACGGCCATGATTACCGCTGTAATGCGCTGCGCGAGCCAGCTGCCGACGCCGTAGTGCGCACCGACCACGACGCGGTTCACCATAGGCGCCATCCAAAGAATGCCGTGAGCAGGAGGCTCGCGGCGAACACCATGTAGCTCGTCATGCGCGCCTGTGGCAGCGCGATGCCCTTGTTGAGGTCCAGCAAAAGAAATCGGATGCCGGCGCAAAAATGGTGCGCGTAGGCCCAGATGAAGATCAGCAAACCGATCTTGGCGAGCGGCAGCTTGAGATAGTGATCGTGCACGTGCGCAAAACCCTGCTCGGATGCAAGGCTGGTGTCGAGCAGATAGAGCAGCCACGCGACGAAGGGGAAGAACAGCAGCGCGCCGGAAATGCGATGCAGCCCCGAGACCCACGCCGGCGCCGGCAGGCGAATCTCGAACAGGAGCGCGAACAGGCTCAAGTACTTCGGTCTTGGTTTTTTCGCGGCCGCGCTGGACATGTGATTTGCGCCGGACCCCCGCGTTTCCCCCCGAGTTGCCGGCCAAAGTCATTATAGCGTCGCGGCGCAGCAACCCGCTGCTGTAAAATCGAAATCCACTTTCCGCGGAGCTCTCGATGCCCAAAGCCCCCGTTCGCGTCGCCGTCACCGGCGCTGCAGGCCAGATCGGCTATTCGCTGCTGTTCCGCATCGCGAGCGGTGAGATGCTCGGCAAGGACCAGCCGGTGATCCTGCAGATGCTCGAGATCCCGGACGAGAAAGCACAGAAGGCGCTGAAGGGCGTGATGATGGAGCTCGACGACTGCGCCTTTCCGCTGCTCGCCGGCATGGTGCCGGCTTCCGATCCGATGGTGGCGTTCAAGGACGTGAATGTGGCGCTGCTCGTCGGCGCGCGCCCGCGCGGTCCGGGAATGGAACGCAAGGATCTGTTAGAAGCCAACGGCAAGATCTTCGGCCCGCAGGGCCAGGCGCTCGGGCGCGTCGCCGACAGGAACGTGAAAGTATTGGTGGTCGGCAATCCGGCGAACACGAACTGCCTGATCGCGATGAAGAACGCGCCGAGCCTCAAGCCCTCGCAGTTCACCGGCATGATGCGCCTCGACCACAACCGCGCCAGCTCGCAGCTCGCCCAGAAAGTCAGCAAGCCGGTCTCCGCGATCCGCAAGGTCACGGTCTGGGGCAACCACTCGGCCACACAGTATCCGGACATCTTCCAGGCCGAGGCGGATGGCAAGAAGGTCTGGCCGATGATCAACGACCAGGCCTGGCTCGAGTCGACGTTCATCCCGACGGTGCAAAAGCGCGGCGCCGCGATCATCGACGCGCGCGGACTTTCCTCCGCGGCTAGTGCGGCCAACGCGGCGATCGACCACGTGCGCGACTGGACCCACGGCTCGCGCGACGGCGACTGGGTGACGATGGGCGTGCCCTCGGATGGCAGCTACGGCATTCCCGAGGGCGTGATTTACGGCTACCCGGTCACCACCCGCGGCGGCAGCTACCAGGTCGTCAAGGGCATCGAAATCAGCGAATTCAGCCGCAAGCGCATGGATGCCACGCTCAAGGAACTGCACGAGGAGCGCGACGGGGTGAAGCACCTCTTCGGCAAGTGATGAGCGCCGGCGCCCGGTTCCGGGAAGCGGTCAAGGCGGAGCGCCCGCTCCAGGTCATCGGCACGATCTGCGCCAACCACGCGCTGATGGCGAAGCGCGTCGGCTACAGGGCGATCTACCTTTCGGGCGGCGGCGTCGCTGCCGGCTCACTCGGCATGCCGGACCTCGGCATCTCCAACCTGGACGACGTCCTCACCGACATCCGCCGCATCACCGACGTCTGCGATCTGCCGCTGCTGGTCGATGTCGACACCGGATTCGGCGCGAGCGCCTTCAACGTCGCCCGCACCACGCGCTCGCTCATCAAGTTCGGCGCCGGCGCCATGCACATCGAAGACCAGGTGGGCGCCAAGCGCTGCGGCCATCGGCCAGGCAAGGAATTGGTTTCACCCGAGGAGATGTGCGACCGCATCAAGTCCGCGGTCGATGCGCGCACCGACGCCGGGTTCGTCATCATGGCGCGCACCGATGCGCTCGCCGCCGAAGGGCTGGATGCTGCAATCGCCAGGTCCATCAAATACGTCGAGGCCGGCGCCGACATGATCTTCCCCGAGGCGATCACCGATCTGCCGATGTACAAGAAGTTCGCCGCCGCGGTGAAGGTGCCGGTGCTCGCCAACATCACCGAGTTCGGCCAGACCCCGCTGTTCACGCTCGACGAGCTGCGCTCGGCCGATGTCGCGATCGTGCTCTATCCCCTCACCGCCTTCCGCGCCATGAACCAGGCGGCGCTGCGCGCCTATGAAACGGTGAGGAAGATGGGCACGCAGAAATCTCTCCTGCCGGAAATGCAAACCCGCGAGGAGCTCTACGACATCATCGGCTACCACGCCTACGAGAAGAAACTCGATGAGCTCTTTGCCCGCGGGCGCGCCTAAGCCCAAGAAGTCCGTGGCGCTCTCCGGCGTGCCCGCCGGCAACACCGCGCTTTGCACCGTCGGGCGCAGCGGCAACGACCTGCACTACCGCGGCTACGACATCCTCGACTTCGCCGACCAGGCCGAGTTCGAGGAGATTGCGTACCTCCTGGTACACGAGAAGCTGCCCACCCGAGCGGAACTCGCCGCGTACAAGAAACGCCTGCAGGGACTGCGCGGCCTGCCCGCGCCGCTGAAAGCGGTGCTCGAGCAGCTGCCGAAGTCGGCGCATCCCATGGACGTGCTGCGTACCGCCTGCTCGGTGCTCGGCACGCTCGAGCTCGAGAAGGAGCCCCACCCGGCGGACGGCGCGCGCGCCATCGCCGATCGCCTGATGGCAAGCTTCGGCTCGATGCTGCTCTACTGGCACCACTACGTGACCAGCGGCAAGCGCATCGAGACCGTGACCGACGACGATTCCATCGGCGGGCACTACCTGCATCTCTTGCACGGCAAAAAGCCGCCGGCCTCCTGGGTGCGTGCAATGCACACCTCGCTCATCCTGTACGCCGAGCACGAATACAACGCCAGCACTTTCACCGCGCGCGTGATCGCCGGCACCGGCTCGGACATTTATAGCGCCATCACCGGCGGCATCGGCGCGCTGCGCGGACCGAAGCATGGCGGGGCGAACGAAGTCTCCGACGAGATCCAGAGGCGCTACCGCTCGCCCGACGAGGCTGAGGCCGACATCCGGCGCCGCATGGCGGCCAAGGAAATCGTCATCGGCTTTGGTCACCCGGTGTATACGACGGGCGACCCGCGCAACAAGGTGATCAAGGCCGTGGCCGAGCGGCTGTCGAAGGAAGCGAACGACATGACGCAGTACCGGGTCGCCGAGCGCATCGAGTCGGTGATGTGGGCGGAGAAGAAGATGTTCGCCAACCTCGACTGGTATAGCGCCGTCTCTTACAGCCAGATGAGCGTGCCGATGCTGCACTTCACGCCGATTTTCGTCATCTCGCGCACCAGCGGCTGGTCGGCGCATGTCATCGAGCAGCGCATCGACGGCAAGATCATCCGGCCTGCCGCCAACTACGTCGGCCCCGAGAACCGCAAGTGGCTGCCGCTGGAGAGCCGATAACCATGGCCCTGTACGAGTCCGAGCTGACCAAGTTCATCCGCGATTTCCTCGCCGCGCATCCCGAGGAAGTCGAGTCGCAGAAGAAGGGACGCGCCATCTGGTGGGACAAGCGGCCCGACGAGCGCTCCCCGGCGCCGCCGATGCGCCACGCGCCGCGCGCCGGCGGCAACGAGCACACCTTCGAGCCGACCGGCGGCTCCGAGTGGAGCTTCAAGGACGACGAGATTCCACCGAAAAAATGAACGCCCCGATTTCCAATGTCCGGCCGGCGCCGGACAAGGTCCTCACCGACATCGCCGACTATGTCTCCGGATACGAGGTGAAAAGCGCAGACGCGTACGACACCGCGCGCCATTGCCTGATGGACACGCTGGGCTGCGGCTTCGAAGCGCTCGAGTACCCGGCGTGCACCAAGCTCCTCGGGCCGGTCGTGCCCGGCACGCTGGTGCCGAACGGCGCGCGCGTTCCCGGCACCCAGTTCCAGCTCGACCCGGTGCAGGCGGCGTTCAATCTGGGCACGATGATCCGCTGGCTCGACTTCAACGACACCTGGCTCGCCGCGGAATGGGGCCATCCGTCGGACAACCTCGGCGGCATCCTCATGGCCGCCGATTGGCTGGCGCGAAATGGGAAACGCCTCACGGTGAAAGACGTGCTCACCGCCATGGTCAAGGCGCACGAGATCCAGGGCGTGCTCGCGCTCGAGAACAGCTTCAACCGCGTCGGGCTCGACCACGTGGTTCTGGTGAAGGTCGCCTCGACCGCGGTGATCGCGCCGATGATCGGCTGCAGCTACGACGAGGTGGTGAACGCGATCTCCCAGGCCTGGGTCGACGGCCAGAGCCTGCGCACCTACCGGCACGCGCCGAACACCGGCTCGCGCAAGAGCTGGGCGGCGGGCGATGCGACGGCGCGGGCGGTCCGGCTCGCGCTGATCTCCAAAACCGGCGAGATGGGCTATCCGTCGGTGCTCAGCGCGAAGACCTGGGGCTTCTACGACGTGCTCTTCAAGGGGCAGCCGTTCAAGTTCCAGCGCCCCTTCGGCAGCTACGTGATGGAGCACGTGCTGTTCAAGATCTCCTTCCCCGCCGAGTTCCACGCCCAGACCGCGGTGGAAGCGGCGCTCGCCGTTTTTCAGCAGATGAAATCCCGCGGCAAAACGGCTGAAGACATTAAGAAAATCCAGATCCGCACCCACGAGGCGGCGATCCGCATAATCGACAAGCGTGGACCCCTCGCCAACCCGGCGGACCGCGACCACACCATCCAGTACATGGTCGCGGTACCGCTCATCTTTGGCCGCCTCACCGCCGCCGACTACGAGGACGATGTCGCGCGCGACCCGCGCATCGACCGACTGCGGGACAAGATGACCTGCATCGAGGACCAGCAGTTCAGCCGCGACTACCTGGACCCGGACAAGCGCTCGATTCCCAACGCGTTGACAGTCGAGTTCAACGACGGCACGTCACTCCCGGAAGTGGTGGTCGAGTACCCGATCGGCCACAAGCGCCGCCGCAAGGAAGGCATCCCGCATCTGGTCGAGAAATTCGAGCGCAACCTCGCGCGCCGCTTTCCGCCGAAGCAGCAGAAGGCGATCCTCGAGCTGTGCATGGACCAGAAGCGCCTGGAGCAGACGCCGGTAAATGATTTTGTCAACCTGATGGTCATATGAGCGCCTACCTGGAGCGCAAGCTGGCCGAGTTGAATCAAGAGATCCGCACCTATCCGGGGCCGATTGCGCGCTGCGACGAGCAGCTGCCGGCGCTCCTCGAGGAGCGCGCGAAGCTGATCGCCGAGCTGGAACATGAAAGCTGCCCGCCCGAAGCGCGCTGGAGTCACGACGGCGGGCGTCAATAGATAAAGAAAGAGAGACCATGCCGCACAACACCTTCAACACCCTGCAGAAGTTCAAGCACGGCCAGCTCTACTCGCTGCCGGCGCTCGGCAAAGCCCTCAACATCAAGGTCGAACGCCTGCCGGTGTCGATCCGCCTGGTGCTCGAGTCGGTGCTGCGCAATTGCGACGGCAAGAAGGTGAGCGAGCAGCACATCCGCGAGCTCGCCAGCTGGAAGGCGGTCGCGCCGCGCACCGATGAGATCCCGTTCGTCGTCGCCCGCATCGTGCTGCAGGACTTCACCGGGGTACCGCTGCTCTGCGACCTCGCCGCGATGCGCGGCGTGGCGGCCAAGATGGGCAAGGAGCCCAAGGTGATCGAGCCCCTGGTGCCGGTCGACCTGGTGGTGGATCACTCGGTGCAGATCGACCACTACGGCAGCAAGAACGCGCTCGACCTCAACATGAAGCTGGAATTCAAGCGCAACCAGGAGCGCTACCAGTTCATGAAATGGGGCATGCAGGCTTTCGACACCTTCAAGGTCGTGCCGCCGGGCATCGGCATCGTGCACCAGGTGAACCTCGAATACCTGGCGCCCGGCGTGCACAAGTCGGACGAAGGCGTGTGCTATCCCGACACCCTGGTGGGAACCGACAGCCACACCACGATGATCAACGGCATCGGCGTCGTGGGCTGGGGCGTCGGCGGCATCGAGGCGGAAGCGGGCATGCTCGGCCAGCCGGTCTACTTCCTCACGCCAGACGTGGTGGGCGTGCACCTCAAGGGGAAATTGCACCCGGCCCTTACGGCAACCGACGTGGTGCTGAGCGTCACCGAGATGCTGCGCAAGGCGAAAGTGGTCGGCAAGTTCGTCGAGTTCTACGGCGAAGGCACCGAGTCGCTCTCCGTCACTGACCGCGCGACGCTCGCCAACATGGCGCCGGAATACGGCGCGACGATGGGCTTCTTCCCGGTGGACCAGAAGACCGTCGAGTATTTCCGCGGCACCGGCCGCACCGACGAGGCGGTGAACCGCTTCGCCGACTACTTCAAGGCGCAGGGCCTGTTCGGCATCCCGCGCCAAGGCCAAATTGATTATTCGCAGGAGCTCGAGCTCGACCTGTCGAGCATCAAGCCCTCGCTCGCCGGCCCGAAGCGGCCGCAGGACCGCATCGACCTCGACAAGGTGTCGGCGACCTTCGGCAAGCTCTTCACCACGTCGCCGAAGGAAAATGGTTTCGGCAAGAAACCCGAGGATCTGCGCAAGCCCTACAAGACGTATGACGGCACCGAGATCAAGAACGGGGATGTGCTTATCGCGGCCATAACCTCCTGTACGAATACGAGCAACCCAGGTGTCCTGCTCGCGGCAGGGCTACTGGCGAAGAAAGCGGTAGAGCTCGGCCTTACGGTGAAGCCGCACATCAAGACTTCGCTCGCGCCGGGATCGCGCGTGGTCACCGAGTACCTGACCAAGGCCGGACTGTTGCCCTACCTGGAGAAACTCGGCTTCTATCTCTCGGCGTACGGCTGCACCACGTGCATCGGCAATGCCGGACCGCTCGCGCAGCCGATCGAGGAAGCGGTGGTCAAGAACGATCTGGTGTGCTCGGCGGTGCTCTCGGGCAACCGCAACTTCGAGGCGCGCATCCATCCCAACATCCGCGCCAACTTCCTCGCCTCGCCGCCGCTGGTGGTGGCGTACGCGATCGCGGGCTCGGTGCTCAAGGACTTCCGCACCGAGCCGCTCGGCAAAACCAAGGACGGCCGCGAGGTGTTCATCGGCCATATCTGGCCGAGCCACGACGAGATCCAGGCGCTGATGAAGCTGGCGATGAACCCGGACACGTTCCGCAGGCTGTACGCCAATCTCGCCGAGACCAATCCGCTGTGGAAGAAGGTTTCGGCGCCGACCGGCCAGGTCTACAGCTGGCCGCCGTCGACCTACATTGCGGAGCCGCCGTTCTTCAAGGATTTCGCGATGACGCCCAGCCGGCCGGGCAACGTGAGCGGCGCGAAGGTGCTCGCAATGCTCGGCGACTCGGTGACCACCGACCACATCTCGCCCGCCGGCTCGATCAAGCCGACCTCGCCGGCCGGCATCTTCCTGCAGGAGAACGACGTCGCGGTGGCCGACTTCAACAGCTACGGCGCACGCCGCGGCAACCACGAGGTGATGATGCGCGGCACCTTCGCCAACGTGCGGATCAAGAATTTGATGCTGGGCGGCAAGGAAGGCGGCCTGACCCTCTACAAGGGCGAGGAGATGCCGATCTACGACGCCGCGATGCGCTACATCGCCGACGGCACGCCGACGGTGGTGTTCGGCGGTGAAGAGTACGGCACCGGCTCATCGCGCGACTGGGCGGCGAAAGGCACGCAGCTCCTCGGCGTGAAGGCGGTGATCGCGCGCAGCTTCGAGCGCATCCACCGCTCCAACCTGGTCGGCATGGGCGTGCTGCCGCTGCAGTTCTCCGGCAACGATTCCGCCGTGACGCTCGGCCTCAAGGGCGACGAGACCGTGGATGTGCTCGGCCTCGACGACATCCATCCGCAGCAGGAGCTCAAGCTGCGCATCACCCCGCCGGATGGCCGCGCGGTCGAGATCACCGTCAAGTCGCGCATCGACACGCCGATCGAGGTCGACTACTACAAGCACGGCGGCATCCTGCCGTTCGTGCTGCGCGAGCTGATGAGCCGCGCCGGTCCGGCAAAGGCCAAAGCCGCGTAGGCGGGACAGCCCGTTTCTTAAACCGGTTGCGCCGCGTCGTGCGGCGCGCGGCCAGTCTCGATCATGCTCTTCATGCGCATCAGGTCGGCGTCCATCTCGCTCTTGGGATCGGCGCCGAGCAGGCTCGCCACGGCGTGGCCGAAGGCGCCCGCCGGCGGCACGTAGCAGAGCCGCACCGTGAGCCGCGTGCCGCCATCCCCGGTCGGCGCGAAGCGCACCTCGCCTTCATGCTTCACGTCCGAATCTGTCGTCGAGCGCCACTCGATCACCGCATTGGGCTCCATGCACACCACCTCGGAGGTCCATTCGACGTCGATGCCCGCGGGCCCGCGCACCACCCAGTGCGAGCGGTTGCCGGCCACGTGCACGTCGCGCACCTTCGACATGAAGTGCGGGAAGTTCTCGTAGTCGGACCAGAAGGCGAACACCTTCTCGACCGGCGCGTTCACGCGGATGGTCTTCTGCACCTCGATGCCATCGTCGGGGCCGGCCAGGCCGACGAGCG
>Ga0209647_1000541_pt1 | contig 35556 bp, 31 predicted proteins | sample GraSoi_2013_60cm_FD_185827 | JGI IMG/M metagenome (GOLD analysis project Ga0209647, IMG submission 185827) | Grasslands soil microbial communities from the Angelo Coastal Reserve, California, USA - Sample 9_17_2013_60cm (SPAdes) (version 2) | ecosystem: Environmental > Terrestrial > Soil >... | reverse complement strand
TACGTGGTCGCCGAGCGGCGATACTTCTCCGCGAGCCACTGCTCGCCGTGCAGGATGGCGCCGTGCACCAGCGAGCGATAGCGCGTTTCGGGGTCGTCGGCGCGCGACTGGTTCTCCTTCACGCGCACGACGCCGTAGTAGTTGCGCTCGATGTAGACCGTGTCCTCGGTGAAGTTGCGCACGCGCCAGACGAAGGCCGCGAAGGTGAAGCCGAGTACGGCCACCAGCAGGCCCACGACCGGCCATGGGCGGCGCAGGTTCGTGCCGAGCACCAGGCCGGCGATGATCACCAGCGCGATCTCGAGCTCGAGGTATCCGGGCAGCGTGACCGGCGCGATGATCCCCACGAGCACGCCGCCGAGCACGCCGCCCAGCGACACCATGAGGTAGAAGAGCGTGAGGTGCTTCGGCCCCGGCCGGCGCCGAGCCAGCTCGCCGTGGCAGAACATGCACACGAAGTAGAGGCCGAGGGTGAACACGGCGATGTGCCACAGGAGCTCGAATTGCAGGTCCTTGTAGGCGAGAAACCATGCCATCACGCAGAGCATCCACGCCAGGAACCCGAGATAGGCGTCGCGCAGGTACCACTGGCTGCCTTCGAAGCAAAGAATGAAGGTCAGCAGGTAGACCGCCAGCGGGATCACCCATAGCAGCGGGATCGAGGAGATGTTCTGCGTGAGGTGGTTGGAGACCGCGAGCAGCGTCACCGATCCCATCGCGGAGAGCACGAGCCAGAGCACGATCGACGCGGGCCGCGGCGCCGGCTCCTGCGCGGTCGCGGCGAGCTGTCCGGCCTCGACGGTGAGCGGCGGCAGGTCGCGGCTCTTCCAGGCGAGCGCGCCGCAGCAGGCGACGAAGAGCGCGTAACCGATCGACCACCATCGCGACTGCTCGGTGCTCGCGAACCACGGCTCGAACAGGAACGGGTAGCCGAGAAGCGCCAGCATCGAGGCGAGGTTCGAGAGCGCGAAGAGGCGGTACGGGCTCGAGCCGGGGAAGGCGCGCGCGAACCACGCCTGCACGAGCGGACTCGTCGACGACAACAGGAAGTAGGGCAGCCCGACGGTTGCGAAGAGCAATGCGAGGATTCCCCACACGGGGTTGTCGCCGCCGGCCGGCTTCCACGAGACGTCGGGCGCGACCGGCAGGAAGGCAAGGCTCGCCACGAGGAGCGCGATGTGGATCCAGGCCTGCCTGCGAGCGTCGACGCGGCTCGTGAGCCAGTGCGCGTAGGCGTAGCCCAGCAGCAGCACGAGCTGGAAGAACACCATGCATAAAGTCCAGACGATCGCCGCGCCGCCGAACCACGGCAGGATCTGCTTGGCGAGTAGCGGCTGCACCAGGAAGAGCAGAAAAGCGCTCAGGAAGACGGTTGCGGCGTGCAGCAGCATCGGGAATTCGCGCGCGGGATCGGGAGTGCGGAAGTGCGCGGATTATACTCGGGGCATGCTTGCGCGATACTTGCGGATCATGTTGCTCGCGGAGGCAATCGCCTACGCCGCAATCGCGTTCTGGCTGAATTTCCTCTACGGATGGAGCTACGCGGCGGTCGCGGCAGGCGCGGTCGCACTCGCGCTCGCCGGGCGCATCGCGATCGTCTGCGCATCCCAGGCGCTAGCGTACGCATGCGCCTCGCCGCGCCCGCCCGAGCATCGCATCGGCCCCGGCGCCGCCGCGGCGATGGTGCTGCGCGAATGGCGCGCGGCCGCCGCGGTCAACCTGTACCGCTTCCCCTTTGAATACTCATCGCTGCGCGTGGACCCGCAGCCGCATCGCGGCACGCGCATTCCGGTGGTGCTGGTCCATGGCTACTTCAGCAACCGCGGCTACTTCGGGCCGCTCGCGCGTGCCCTCGAGGCGCGCGGCGTCGAGCTGCTCTTTGCCCCGGATTTCAGCGCGATGCTCGCGACCATCGAGCGCTTCGCAGGCGAGCTCCACGACGAGATCGAGCGGATCGTCGCCGGCACCGGGCAGTCGAAGGTCGTGCTCGTCTGCCACAGCATGGGCGGGCTCGCCGCGCGCGCGTACCTTGCCGCCCGCGGCGAGGCGAGGATCGCGAAGCTGGTCACCATCGGCAGCCCGCACCACGGGACGGTGCACGCAGCGCTCGGCGCCGGGGCGAACGCTCGCCAGATGCATCCGGCAAGCGAATTCCTCGAATCGCTGCGCAGGCACGAAGCCGATAACGCCCCTGCGGTGCCGGCGACCTCGATCTACATGCCGCACGACAATCTCGTCGCGCCGCAGGATTCGAGCCGCCTGGAATGGGCGAAGAACGTGGCGCTTCCCGGCTTTGGCCACATCGACGTGCTGCACTCGCGACGCCTCGCGGACCTCCTGGTGCAGGAGCTGCGCGAAGCGGGAGTCGAAGCGACCGGCTAGTGCTCGAGGAGGTAGAGGATTTCCTCGGCGTGGTTGGCGACGTCGGGGCGGTCGATGACGTGCTCGATCTTGCCCTTCTCGTCGATCACGAACGTGATCCGCTCGGCCATCCCGACCGCCGACTTGAGCTTGGACAGCAGCCCGGGCCCGCCGAGCGTGCCGTAGGCGCGTCCAACCTTGCCGTCGGTATCGGCGAGGAGCGGGAAGTTGAGCTTGAACTTCTCGGTGAACTTGCGGTGCGACGCCTCGTCCTGGGTCGACACGCCGAGGATCGCCGCGCCCTTCAGCGTGAGGTCGTGGTTGTGGTCGCGCAGCGAGCACGCCTGCTTGGTGCATCCGGGCGTGTCGTCCATGGGATAGAAGTAGAGCACCAGCTTCTTGCCTCGGAAGTCCTTCAGCGCGACGCGCTTGCCTTCGGTGGTGACGCCTTCGAAGTCGGGGGCGGGGTCGCCGGGTCTGAGCGGTGTGGGCATGGTGTCTCCTACCAGTGGATTCCCTGGGTGATCTGCGCGAACGCGATCTGCTCGGGCGAGAGCTCGACTTCCTTGGCTTCCTCGCCCTTCTTGCCCTTCGCCGCACCCGAGTCGGGAAACATGCGGAAGGCGGTGTTGAGGATGATCCGCGTCACCTTCGGCGCGACGGCATGCAGTATCTCGCCGAAGACCCCGAGCCGCGTGGCGATGCGCACCGGCTTGTGGATGATCGCCTCGACCACGAGGTCGGCCGCCTGCTCGGGGGTGAGCGTCGGCACGTGGTTGTAGAGCTTGGTGGGCGCGATCATCGGCGTCTTCACCAGCGGCATGTTGATGGTGGTGAAGTGCACGTTGTTGTCGATGAACTCGCTCGCCGCGCAGTCGCTGAAGGCATCGAGGGCCGCCTTCGAGGCGACGTAGGCGGAGAAGCGCGGCGCGCGCGTGAGCACGCCGATCGAGGAGATGTTGATGATGTGGCCGCCGCCCTGCGCCACCATCGTCGGCATGAAGCCCATGATGAGCCTCAGGCTGCCGAAGTAGTTGAGCTGCATCGTGCGCTCGAAATCGTGGAAGCGGTCGTACGAGGACCCGATGCCGCGCCGGATCGAGCGCCCGGCGTTGTTCACGAGGTAGTCGATGTGCCCGAACTCCTTGATCACCGTGGCGACCAGCTTGTCGCAATCGCCGAGCTCGGAGAGATCACACGACACGAAGCGCGCCTTGCCACCCGCCTGCGCGATCCTCTCGAGCACCGGCGCCGCCTTCTCGGGATCGCGTGCGACCAGCACCACCTGCGCGCCGCCTTCGGCGAGTTTGTACGCCGTGGCTTCCCCGATTCCCGACGTACCACCCGTGACGACCACCACCTTCCCGCTCACCTTGCCCGAGAGCGAGCGGTCGATGAAGAGGTCGGGATCGAGGTGGCGCTCCCAGTAGTCCCACAGGCGCCAGGCGTAGTCGTCGATCCGCGGCACCTTGATGCCCGTGCCCTTGAGCGCCTTCTCCGTGTCGCGAGTATCGAACCGCGTCGGATAGTTGATGAAGCGAAACATGTCCTTCGGGATGCCGAGGTCCGCGAGAACCTGCTTCTGGATGCGCCGCACCGGGGCGAGCGACATCACCGAATCGACCACGAAGGAGGGGATGAAACTGAACATCTTCGCGTTGAGCCGCATCGTCATCTGCGGCGCGTGCGCCGCCTTGGCGAAGAGGTTGAGCACCTCGCCCACGCGCCGCGGCTCCGGGTCCGTCAGATGGAAGCAGTCGCCGTCGAGCCCCTTCTTGTGGGCGATGTGGTCGAGAGCATCGGCGACAAAATCGACCGGCACGATGTTGATGCGGCCGCCTTCGATCCCCACGGTCGGCACCCACGGGGGAAGGGCGTTGCGCATCTTCTGGATCAGCTTGAAGAAATAGTACGGCCCGTCGATCTTGTCGATCTCTCCGGTGTGCGAATGCCCGACCACGATGCCCGGCCGGTACACGCGCCACGGCGTCTTCGCTTCCTTGCGCACGATCGCCTCGGATTCGTGCTTGGTGCGGAAGTAGGGATGGTCGAGCTCCTCGGCCTCCTCGAACATGTCCTCGCGGAAGACGCCGTCGTAGAGGCCGGCGGCGGCGATCGAGCTGACATGGTGGAAGCAGCCTGCGTCGAGCGCGGCTGCGAGCTCGACGGCGTGGCGCGTACCGTCGATGTTGGCCTTCTCCTGGCTCTCGGCGTCGGCAGCGAGGTCGTAGATCGCGGCGAGGTGGAAGAAGTGCTTCACCTTGCCCTTGAGCTTCGCGATCTCGGCGGCCGAGACCCCGAGGTTGGGCTTCGCGAGGTCGCCGATCACCGGCACGACGCGGTGGACCTGTGCGCCCCAACGCACCTGCAGCTCCTCGAGCTTCTTCACCGAGCCGCGGCGCACCAGCACGAAGACTTCGCCGTCACGCGCAAGCAGCTTCTCGACGAGAAATCGGCCGATGAATCCGGTCGCGCCGGTCACGAAGTAACTCATGGATTCTCCTCCAGAAACCGCTCGTTCTTGTCGCTCGAATGATACACTCGCCCCGGTTCGTTCTTTAGTGTGAACGCTCTAATCCTTCGGCCTATGCTGCGCTTCGTAATCCCGATATCCCAGGAGACGACATGAAAGCCAGCAAGCGCAATACCCAGGTGAAGGCCCTCGAAAACCTCAAGTCGCTCGCGATCGCGCAAGTCGAAGCCGCCCGTGATGCGGTGGTCGATCGCGCCGGCGAGGCACGCGCGCGGACCGTGGAAATGGTGAGCCAGCTCGAGAAGGTGTTCGAGCGTCGCGTGTCGACGGCGATCAGCCGCCTCGGCGTGCCGAGCGCCAAGGAAGTTCGCGCGCTCTCCCGCCAGGTGTCCGAGCTCAAGGTGAGCGTGGAGAAGTTGCGCCGCGCCCGCGCCCGCGCCTAATACCACGCTTGTTATTCGCAAAGCCGCTTCCAACGTTCGCTCCCTCTCCCTTGGGAGAGGGTTGGGGAGAGGGTCGGTGAATCGCCGCCACCCGATCGCGCTCGCCCTAGCCGGGGGCGGGCCGTTCGGGGCGATCTACGAGATCGGCGCTCTCGCCGCCCTCGAGGAATCGCTCGACGGGCTGGATCTCAACAATCTCGACTGTTACGTCGGGGTGAGCGCCGGAAGCTTCATGGCCGCGGCGCTCGCCAACGGCGTCACCGTTTCCGAGATGTACCGGCTGTTCATCGCCGGCGAGAAGGGCGAGGACGCGATCGCGCCCGCGCTTTTCACGCGCCCGGCTCTGCGTGAATTCCTGCGCGCCGCCCTCGACTGGCGCATTCCGACCGGCCTCTTCGACAACGAATCGATCCACCGCTACCTGCAAGCCGTCTTCGCGCGCAAGGGACGCACGAACGACTTTCGCGAGCTGCCGCGACGCCTCTTCGTCGTCGCCACGGACCTCGACAGCGGCCAGAGTGTGAGCTTCGGGCGGCCGGGACACGACCACGTGCCGATCTCGCGGGCAGTCCAGGCGAGCGCGGCGCTGCCCGGCCTTTTCCCGCCGGTGGAAATCGACGGGCGCCACTACGTCGACGGCGCCCTCAAGAAGACGCTGCACGCCTCGGAGGCGCTCGACGACGGGGCGAAGCTGGTCCTGTGCGTGAACCCGATCGTGCCCTACGATGCCAGCCTCGCCGCGCAGAAGGGGCGCGCGCGCCACGCGCGGCTCATCGACGGCGGCCTGCCGGTGGTGCTCTCGCAGGCCTTCCGCGCCATCATCCACTCGCGCATGGCGGCGGGATTGGCCAAGTACCGCACGCACTATCGCGGTGCCGACGTCGTGCTCTTCCAGCCGGAGGCCGACGACACCGAGATCTTCTTCACGCGCATCTTCAGCTACGCGAGTCGCGCGCGCGTGTGCGAGCACGCCTACGAGCGCACCCGGCGCGACCTCGTGCGCCGCCGCGCCGAGCTCGAGCCGATCTTCGAGCGCCACGGCATCCGCATGCGCCACGCGGTCCTCGCCGACGCGCGCCGCGGCCTGCACATGCGCCGCCCCGGCGCGCCACGCGACCGGCTGAACGCTGCCGCAAGGGAGCTGCGCGAAGCGCTGGTCGACCTCAGGCACCAGGTCGCGCGGATGTGAAGGCCATCGACGGCAACGCGCTCCGCACGCAGCGCACGCGCCGGCGCGTCCTCGAGGAGGCCCAGCGCCTGTTCAACGAGGAGGGCGAGGCGAACGTCACCCCGGGCGCGATCGCCGGCTCGCTCGGCATCAGCCCGGGAAATCTCTACTACCACTTCCGCAACAAGGATGCGATCGTCGAGGAGCTCTTCCGCGACTTCGAGGCCCGCATGGCGGTCGAGCCAGGCGCGGCTTCCGGCGCCGCCGGCGCCATCGAGGACCTGTGGCTCTACCTGCACCTCATGCTCGAGGCGATCTGGGATTTCCGTTTCCTGTATCGAAACATGGATGATCTCCTCGCTCGCAACCGGCGGCTGCGGGAGCACTTCAATCGCATCGCGGACCGTAAACTGGAGGCGGTGGCGCGCCTCTGCGAGGGACTCGTGCGCGCCCGGGCGATGCGCGCGAGCCCCGAGGAAATCCGCACGCTCGCGCGCAACGTCCTGGTGGTCGCGACCTACTGGCTGCACTTCAAGGCATTGCGGGGCGGGCGCGGGCGCGACTCCGCGGACCTGGGGCAGGGCGCCTACCAGGTGATGGCGCTGATCGCGCCCTACCTGGTGGGCGAGGCGCGCAGGCACCTCGACGGGCTAAGCCGCGCGTATCTCGAATAGGGAGGAAGCAAATAATGGCGGCAAAACGGAAATGGGCGGCATTCCCGCACCCGGCGAAGGCCTTCGGCTTCGCGGGCGATGCGCTGAAGAAGAACTGGGACAAGCTGCATCGCGGCGATTGCGAGCCCTGGCCGAAGGAGGCCGGAGCGCAGGAGGCGTGGCGCCTGTTCCACCAGGGACACTTCGCCGAGTCCGTGGAAGCGGGGCTCGCCGCAGGGGGCGCCGGCGTGACCGCGGCGAACAAGGCGCAGGCGATCTACGCCAACGGCGTTGAGCCCAAGGAAGCGAACCGGGTGGCGCTCTTCGAGGAGGTGATGAAGCGCGCCGAGGCGCAGGCGCGCGCCGAGCCGCGCAACGCCAACGCCCATTACCTCTACGCCTACGCGGCGGGCCGCTACAGCCAGCGGATCTCGGTCGCCAAGGCGCTCGCGCAGGGCTACGGCGGCAGGATCAAGGCGGCGCTCGAGACCGTTCTCAGGCTCGAGCCCCGGCACGCCGAGGCCCACGTCGCGATGGGAACCTACCACGCCGAGATCATCGACAAGGTCGGCGCCCTCGTGGGCGGGCTCACCTATGGCGCCAAGAAGGAGGCGGGCGAGGAGCACTTCCGCAAGGCGCTCAAGCTCGCCCCGGATTCGCCCATCGCGCACATCGAGATGGCCAACGGCCTGGTGATGATGCACGGCAAGGCACGGCTCGACGAGGCGGGAAGCCTTTATGCCAAGGCCGCGGGGCTGTCGCCGCGCGACGCCATGGAGAAGCTCGACGTCGAAGCGGCGAAGGCGGAGCTGGAATGATGCCGCGCATGTTGTTGCGCAGGTAAGACGTCAGAGCGAAAAAAGCGCTTTGTCAGAGTGAAAATGGTTGACAAGCGGCATGCGCTTGCGCATCCTCTCGCTGTCGCGCCTGGAGAGGCGAGATGATCAGGATCCCGACAACAGATTGGAGGATTCATCAATGGCAGCTAAGAAATCCAAGAAGTCAAAGAAATCGGCGGCCAGAAAGTCGCCCGCCAAGAAGACGATGAAGAAGATGACGAAGAAGCCGGCGGCGAAGAAAGCCGCCAAGCGTAAGCCGAACGCCGCTTTCATGAAGCCGATGACGCCGAGCTCTACCCTCGCTGCGGTCGTGGGCTCGAGCCCGATGCCCCGCACGGAAGTCACCAGCAAGCTGTGGGGGTACATCAAGAAGAACAACCTCCAGAACAAGGTCAACCGGCGGATGATCGACGCCGACGACAAGCTGCGGGATGTCTTCGGTGGCAAGCGCCAGGTCTCGATGTTCGAGATGACCAAGCTGGTGTCCAAGCACCTGAAGTAGCCGTCGACGCGCCGGCTTGCCGGCGTGCAAGACCCACGGGCCGGTCCCTGACCGGCCCGTTTTTCTTTTCGTGGCCACGCGCCGCGCCAAGGAGGCTCCCACGATGAAACCCATTGCCACGACCTCCGCGCCAGAGGCGCGCGGCCACTATTCGCAGGCGATCGTCCACGCCGGCCTCGTCTACGTCGCCGGTCAGCTGCCCATCGTTCCGGGCGACCCCGAACGGCGCCTCGCCGGTTTCGAGGAGCAGGCCGAGCGGGTGATCGACAACGTCCTCGCGATCCTCGCCGCGGCGGGCAGCGGCCCGGAGCGCGTACTGCGCTCGACGGTATACATCGCCGACGTGGCCCATTGGCCGGCGTTCAACGCCGTCTACGCGCGCAAGTTCGGCGAGCACCGGCCGGCGCGCACCGTGGTGCCGGTCGCGGCGCTGCACTACGGCTACCTGGTGGAAATGGACGCGATCGCCGCGCTCAGAGATTCCTGAAGCGCTTGGGAATCTTGATGTCGGGTGACTTCGACGTGCCGCTTCGCCGGCGCGACTGGGTCCCCGACGACTCGGGGACGGCGGCCGCGGTCGGCCGATCCGGCCCCGCTTCTGCCGCCGGTTGCGCGTCGACCGCCGGCCCCCACGGGCTCATGAGCGTGAGCCACAGCAGCTTGTCGAACTCGTCGCCGAAGCGATCGACGATGCGATGGGGATCGGGCACGAGCCCGGCGTCGGTGATGACGCCGAACTGGATGCGGCCGTCGTAGGAGAGGATCGAGACGCCCATGCCGATGCCGCCGGACTGCGGCACCCAGAAGTCCTGCTCGACGATGCGCTTGCCGGCGAAGTAGAGGGGATGCTGCGGGCCGGGCACGTTGGTCATCACGGCGCTCGCGTTCGCGCCGAGGAGCTGCGTCACCTGGTCCTGGAGGGCGCTCGGCCCGTAGCCGACGGCGCTGAGGAGCGCCAGCGCGATCACCGGCTGGTAGGACCCCTTGAGCGCCTGCATGCGGCGGCGCACTTCGTAGAGGCGCTCGAGCGGATGCCCCACTCCGAGCGGCAGGTCGAGGAACACGAGGCCGAAGTGGTTGCCGAGGTTGCGCCCGCCCCCCGCGGGCCGCAGGTTGATCGGTACGATCGCGCGAATCTCCACGCCGTCGGCCGAGTCTCCCTTCTCCATCAAATAGTCTCGCAGCGACCCGGCCGCCATCGACAGCAGCACGTCGTTGATCGAGCAGCCGAGCGCCTTGCCGACGGCCTTCACCTCCGCGAGCGGCAGCGGATCGGCCCACGCGACTGTCTTGCGCGTGCCCAGGGTTCCCTTGAAACGCGTCTGCGCATCGCGCCCCATGGTGACGAGCTTCGCCACCTCGCCGGCGAGCTCCATGCCCTTCCCGGCGAAGCCCGACAGCGCCTCGGTCGCCTTCGCCGGATCGGCCGCGAACGCCTTGCCACGCTCGAGCAGGCCCTTGCCGAGACCCTTCGCCCCACCGAGGGCGCCGGCGACCGGCTTGAGGAGCTGGGCCCAGAAGTCCGCCTCGCCGCTCGCCGCGGTCGCGAAGGTCTCGGCCTTCATCGCGAGGCTTCCCGCAGCGGTGGCATGCGTCATCGAGAGCATCACTTGGATCAGCGCGATACCGTCGGCGTAGCAGTGATGGATGCGAGTCACCAGCGCGCTGCCGCCCCGGAAGTTGTCGACGATGTGGAATTGCCACAGCGGCTTCTCTGGATCGAGGGGCGTCGAGGCGAGGCGGCTCACGAGCGCCTCGAGCTGGCGCTTGCCGCCCGCTCCGGGGAGCTTCGCGTGCACGACGTGCTCGTCGAGGTCGAACGCCTCGGGGTCTTCCCACCAGGCGCCAGCGGCATCGTGGACGGCGCACTGGCGCAGCCGAGGGAAAGCGAGGAAGCGCGCCGCCACCGCCTTCTTCACCGCCCTGGCGTCGAGGCGTCCGTCGAACATCATGACGCCCACGATCATCATCAGGTTCGTGGGCTGGTCCATGCGCAGCCAGGCGGTGTCGACGCCCGAGATGCGCTCGCGCGGGGCGCTTGGCATGGTTTAATTTACACCAAGGCCCCCGAGGGCCCGGCGCGAAGGGGGAGAAACGGAATGTCGGACCTGCAAAAGCAATTCGAAGCGGCGGCTGCGGCGGTCCTCAAGGCGAAGAAGGACCCGGGCAACGACCTGAAGCTCAGGCTCTACGCCCACTACAAGCAGGCGACCGACGGCGATGTCGCGGGCGAGAAGCCGGGCTTCGCGGATTTCGTCAATCGTGCGAAATACGAGGCCTGGGCAAAGCTCAAGGGCACGCCCAGGGAAGAAGCCATGAAGGGCTACGTCAAGCTCGTCGAGCGCGTGACCCGCGAGTAGCGCGCCTTCCGGCCTTGCGCTTCTTCGCCCCCGCCTTGGGGGCTCCGGCCGTGAGCTTGCGGACCTCCTCAGTGAGCTCGCTCACCTGGCGCGCGAGGTCGCCGACCTCGCCGCGCGTGAGCACGCCGAGGCGTCCCAGCGATTTCGAGACGCGCTCCTCGAACACCTGCTCGAGCTTGTCGAAGCGCCCGCCGGCGCCGCTCGCGCCGTCGCGCACCGCCTTGAGCGCCTGGTCGGCGGCCTCGCGCGCGCGCTCGCGCAGGCCCTTTCCCTGCTCGACCAGCGTCTCGAACATTCGCGGCCCGTCGGCCTTGGCGCGCTCGAAAGCGCCCAGGCCCGCGAGCCAGATTTTCTGCGCCGAGTCCGCCATCGCGCGCCCCAGCTCGCTCTCGGACGCGGCGCCCGCGCCGCGCGAAGCCTTCTTCGTTGCCATGTCGCCTCCAGTCAGGGTTGGCCTTCGATCCTGAGTCCCTCAGGTTACACTTCCGCTTCGCGAAGAGATGCGGGTGGGTGCATTGACCGAGAGAGGCCGAGCGTGGAAAAGGTCTGGCTGAAGTCCTATCCGCCCGGGGTGCCGGCCGAGGCCGACATCAACGCCTTCGCCAACGTGAGGGAGATCCTCCTCAGGAGCTGCGAGAAGTTCGGGCCGCTCCCGGCGTTCAGCTGCATGGACGCGACCATCGACTACGCGCGCCTCGACCGCCTGTCGCGCGACTTCGGCAGCTGGCTGCGCAACGTCGCCAAGCTGGAGAAGGGCGAACGCGTCGCGCTGATGATGCCGAACCTGCTCCAGTACCCGGTCGCGCTCTTCGGCGTGCTGCGCGCGGGCCTGGTCGCGGTCAACTGCAATCCCCTCTACACCCCGCGCGAGCTCGAGCACCAGCTCAACGACGCCGGCGCGACCGCGATCGTGATCCTCGAGAACTTCGCGAACACGCTCCAGGAGGTGATCGGCCGCACGAAAGTGCGCACCGTGGTCACCACCCAGATCGGCGACCTGCACGGCTTTCCCAAGGCGCTCATCGTCAACTGGGTCGTGAAGCACCGCAAGAAGATGGTGCCGCCGTGGAGCCTTCCGGGATCGACGCCCTTCAACAAGGTCCTCTCCGGAGGAGCGCGGCACGCCCCCGTCGAGCCGCCGCTCACGCACGAGGACATCGCCTTCCTCCAGTACACGGGCGGGACGACTGGCGTTTCCAAGGGCGCGATGCTCACGCACGGCAACATCGTCGCCAACCTGCAGCAGGTCTCCGCGTGGGTGGGGGGCGGCCTCGCCGAGGGCAAGGAGTTGGTGATCACGCCGCTGCCGATGTATCACATCTTCGCGCTCACCGGCAGCTGCCTCACCAATATGAAGATCGGCGCGCACAACGTGCTCATCACCAACCCACGCGACATGCCCGGCTTCGTGAAGGAGCTCGCCAAGTACCGCTTCACCTGGATGTCGGGCGTGAACACGCTCTTCAACGGCCTCATGAACACGCCCGGGTTCGCCGAGCTCGATTTCTCCGCCCTCAAGCTCACCCTGGGCGGCGGCATGGCGGTGCAGCGCTCCGTGGCCGAGCGCTGGAAGAAGATCACCGGCGTTCCCCTGCTCGAGGCCTATGGCCTCACCGAGACCTCCCCGGGCGCCTGCATCAACCCGCTCGTCGCCGGCTTCGAGTACAACGGCACCGCGGGGCTGCCGATCCCCTCGACCACCGTCACCATCCGCGACGACGACGCGCGCATCCTGCCGCTCGGCGAGACGGGCGAGATCTGCATCGCCGGCCCGCAGGTGATGAAGGGCTACTGGAACCGCCCCGACGAGACCGACAAGGTGATGACCGGCGACGGCGCCTTCCGCACCGGGGACATCGGGCTCATCACCCCCGATGGCTACGTGAAGATCGTCGACCGCAAGAAGGACATGATCTCGGTGTCGGGATTCAAGGTCTTCCCCAACGAGGTCGAGGACGTGGTCGCGATGATGCCCGGCGTCCTCGAGGTCTGCGCGGTGGCCGCCCCCGACGAGCGCTCGGGCGAGCAGGTGCGCGTGGTCATCGTGCGCAAGGACCCCACGCTCACCCGGGAGCAGGTGATCGAGCACTGCAAGAAGTACCTCACCGGCTACAAGGTGCCCAAGATGGTCGAGTTCTGGAAGGAGCTCCCCAAGACCAACGTGGGCAAGGTGCTCCGGCGAGAAGTGAAGAACGCCCCCGTGCAGCAGGCGGCTTAGGGAATCGCGGCCGGGCGTTCGCTGTTGACCTGCGGCAGGCATCCAACGAGGAGGGTCGATGAAGCTCAACGTCAACGGCAAGATTCGCGAAGTCGAGGCCGAACCCGACACGCCGCTCCTCTGGGCCCTGCGCGAGCAGGTAGGACTTACCGGAACCAAGTACGGCTGCGGCATCGCCCAGTGCGGCGCCTGCTCGGTGCACCTGAACGGCAAGGCGGTGCGCTCGTGCTCGCTGCCCGTCGGATCGTTGAAGCCGACGGATCGCATCGTGACCATCGAGGGCCTCTCGCCGGAGCTCACGCATCCGGTGCAGAAGGCGTGGGCGGCGCTCGACGTCCCCCAGTGCGGGTACTGCCAATCGGGGCAGATCATGGCGGCTGCGGCGCTGCTCGCCTCGAAGCCCCGGCCGAGCGACGCCGAGATCAATGCCGCGATGACGAACGTCTGCCGCTGCGGAACGTACCAGCGCATCCGCGCCGCCATCCACCTCGCGGCCGATGACGCCGCCAAGTCCAAGGCGAAGGCCTGAGGGAGCCACCATGAAGACGACGCGCTCCATCGCCAACCTGTCCCGCCGCAAGTTCATCCTCGACTCGGCCGCCGCGGGCGGCGGCCTCGCGCTCGGCATGCGCCTGCCCCTCGGTCCCGCCGACGCGAACGCCGCCGACGCCGCCGGCACCGAGGTCAATGCATGGGTGGTCGTGAATCCGGACGACACCTGCGTGCTGCGCATCGCGCGCTCAGAGATGGGGCAGGGGACGCACACCGGCCTCGCGCAGCTCTTGGTCGAGGAGCTCGAGTGCGACTGGAACAAGATCCGCCTCGACCCGATCACGGCCGGCCAGAATCTCGCTCGCAAGCGCGTGTGGGGCGAGATGGGAACCGGGGGCAGCCGCGGCATCCGTACCTCGCAGGACTACGTGCGCCGCGGCGGCGCGGCGGCGCGCGAGATGCTGCTGCAGGCAGCCGCCGACGAATGGAAGGTTCCTGTCGCGGAGCTTGCAGTCTCGAACGGCGTCATCACGCATGCCGCTTCGAGCCGCACCACGACGTACGGCAAAGTTGCGGCGGCGGCCGCCAAGCTCGCGCCACCCGATCCGAAGAGCCTCAAGCTCAAGGATCCGAAGGCGTGGAAGGTCGCAGGACAACCGCTCAAGCGCGTCGACCTCGCCGGCAAGCTCGACGGCACCAAGGTCTACGCGATCGACGTCAAGCTTCCCGGAATGCTCAACGCCGCCATCAAGGCCTGCCCCGTCTTCGGCGGCACGCTCGCGGCCTACGACCAGGGCAAGGTCCTCTCGCGGCCCGGCGTTCGCGCCGTGGTCAAGGTGAACGACCATACGATCGCGGTGGTGGCCGACACGTGGTGGCACGCGAAGAGCGCGCTCGACGCGCTGCCCATCACCTGGAACGAGGGCGCGGGCGCGCAGGCGAGCAGCGCCACCATCGCCGCGCACCTGCAAGAGGGGCTCACCGGCGCTGACGCCTACGCCGAACGCGATGAGGGCGACGCCCTCAAGGCGATCGAGGGCGCGGCCACCCGTGTCGAAGCGGTCTACGCCACGCCCTTCCTCGCGCACGCCACCATGGAGCCGATGAACTGCACGGCGCGCATCAGCGCCGAGCGCGGCGAGGTATGGGTCGCCACCCAGAACGCGGAGGGGTCGCTCGCCGCCCTCTCCGAGGAATCGGGACTGCCGCTCTCCAAGTGCGAGGTCTATCGCAGCGACCTGGGCGGCGGTTTCGGGCGCCGCGGCGGGCCGCAGGACTATGTGCGCCAGGCGGTCGCCATCGCGAAGCAGTTCCCCGGGACGCCGGTGAAGATGATCTGGAGCCGCGAGGAGGACCAGGCCCACGATTATTTCAGGCCGATCTCGCAATGCCGCCTGGTCGCGGGCCTCGACGGATCCGGAAACCTCGTCGGGCTGCACGCCCGCGTGTCGGGCCAGTCGATCAACGCCTACATGGCGCCCACGGCGATCAAGGATGGCAAGGACAAGCGCCAGACCCAGGGACTGTGGGCCGAGCCCGGCGATGCGCAACTCGGCTACACGTTCCCCAACTTCCGCCTCGAGTACGCCATGCGCAACACACACGTGCCCGTGGGCCCGTGGCGCGGCGTGAACACCAACCAGAACGCCGTCTACATGGAATGCTTCATGGACGAGGTCGCGCGGGCCGCGGGCAAGGACCCGCTGGAATTCCGCCGCGGGCTCATGGCGAATCATCCCAAGCACCTCGGAGTCCTCAACGCCGTCGCCGAAAAGGCGGGGTGGGGCCGGCCGTTACCGGCCGGAGTGCATCGCGGCATCGCCCAGTTCATGGGCTACGGCAGCTACTCGGCGGCTGTCGCCGAGGTCTCGATGGATCCCAAGGGCAAGGTCAAGGTGCATCGCCTGGTGCTGGCGCTTAACTGCGGCCACGCGGTCAATCCCGACCAGATCGCCGCGCAAGTCGAGGGCTCGGTGGTCTACGGGCTCACTGCCGCGCTCTACGGCGAGATCTCAATCGACAAGGGCCGGGTCGTCGAGACGAACTTCCACACCTATCCGATGCTGCGCCTGGCTGAGATGCCGAAGGTCGAGACGGTGATCGTGCCGACCTATGACTTCTGGGGCGGCGTCGGCGAGCCGACCATCTGCGTCGTCTCGCCCGCGGTGATGAACGCGGTCTTCGCGGCAACCGGCAAGCCGGTGCGCAGCCTGCCGCTCAGGAAGGCGCAGCTCGCCTGACAGCCGGGAGCGCGGCGGCTAGGCCGCGCGCTCGCCGAACTCGCGCAGCGTCTCGCGGATTCGCTCGACGCCCCAGTCGATCTGCTCGCGATCGACGATGAGTGCCGGGGCGAAACGCGCGACTGTGCCGTGCGTGTCCTTGCTGAGCACGCCATGGCGCAGGAGCGCCTCGACGAACTGCCGCGCGGTGGCGAACTTGGGCGAGATCTCCATGCCGACCAGCAGCCCCTTGCCGCGCACCTCCACGATGGCGGGGCTGCGGATCTCCTTCAGGCGCTGCAACAGATGCTCGCCCATCGCAGCCGCGCGCTCGGCGAGCTTCTCGTCGACCAGCAGGTCGAGCGCCGCGCGCCCGACCGCCGCGGCGAGCGCATTGCCGCCGAACGTGCTGCCGTGATCGCCGGGCTCGAACACGCCGAGCACTTCCTCGCGGGCGCAGAACGCCGACACCGGGATGAGCCCGCCGCCGAGCGCCTTGCCGAGGATGATCCCGTCGGGCTTCACGCCCTCGTGTTCGCAGGCGAAGTTGCGCCCGGTCCGACCGAGGCCGGTCTGCACCTCGTCGGCGATGAGCAGCACGTTGTGCGCGCGGCAGATCCGCGCGGCTTCGGCGAGGTAGCCCTGCGGCGGCACGATGATGCCAGCCTCGCCCTGGATCGGCTCGACGAGGAAGGCGGCGGTGTTGGGCTGGATCGCAGCCTCGAGTGCCCTGGCGTCGCCGAAAGGCACGTGGCGGAACCCGCCCGAATAGGGACCGAACCCCTCGCGGTACTGCGCCTCGCTCGAGAAACCCACGATGGTGGTCGTGCGCCCGTGGAAGTTGCCCGCGCAGACGATGATCTCGGCCTGGTGGCGCGGCACCCTCTTCACGTTGTAGGCCCACTTGCGCACGCACTTGATCGCCGTCTCGACGCCTTCGGCGCCGGTGGTCATCGGCAGCGCGCGATCCATCCCGGTGATCTCGCACAGTCGCGCGAGGAACGGCGGTAGCGTGTCGCTGAAGAACGCGCGCGAGGTGACGGCGAGGCGTTGCGCCTGCGCGGCGAGGACGGCCACGAGCTTCGGGTGCCCGTAGCCGAAACTGACTGCGGAGTACGCCGACAGCATGTCGAGATAGCGCCGCTCCTGGTCGTCGAACAGCCAGACGCCTTCGCCGCGGGCGAGCACGATCGGCAGGGGATCGTAGTTGCGGGCGCCATGGCGGCGCTCGAGAGCGATTTTGTCGCTCATGGTGGTTCCTTGACCGTTTTCCGCGCCGCGTTGGCAACACAGCAGGCGGATTGGAATTATACCGGCCCGCTCGCGCGCCCGTAACCCCTACGAAGCGGGTTTGCCGAGCGCCGCGGCGAGGGCGGACGCGAAACGCGCGGAGAGCGCGTAAATGCTGAGTTGCGGGTTCGCGGCGAGGCTCGTCGGAAATACCGAGCCGTCGTGCACCGAGAGATTGTCGACCTGGTGGTGGCGGCCCGATTCGTCGACGACCGAGGAGGCCGGATCCATTCCCATCGCGCAGCCCCCCATCGCATGCGCGCTCACCACGCGCGTCGCGAGCGCCTGCATCGGCAATTCCCGTATGGCGGCACGCGCCGCGCTCCACGACTCGAGCGGCTGCGCCCCTTCGTGCAGCGGCATCACCGTCTTCGCGCCCGCGGCGAACTGGATCTCGGCCATCGAGAGGAAGGCGCGGCGCGCGCCGTCCCACAGGTAAGGCGTCATCGAATAGTCGAGGTAGGGAGTCGAGTCCGGGCGCAGCCGCACGCGGCCGCCGCGCGACTGCGGGTGGAAGCCGTCGCGCAGCAACGCAATGGTCACCTGGGTGTCGGGGAACTTCGCCATCAGGCGCGCGTGCCCCTCGCCGAAACCCGGCAACGTGATGCCGACCAGGATCGGGTGCATCGGCGCCGACTCGAGCTTGTAGCCCGCCGGACCGTCGAGCGGATGGGTGTCGAGGAAATGGTCCGAATAGATCGACTGTGGAGCGCCGGCGTGTCCGTCGACGCGACCCGGCATGATCGCAGCCGAGATCAGCGTCGGGTGCAGGAAGGTGTGCCTTCCGAGGATGCCGCGCGGATCCGGCGCGGCGCTGCGCAACAGGATGGCGGGGCTGCCGATCGCGCCCGCGGCGAGCACGAAGTGGCGCGCGCGCACGCGCACGCGGCGCTGCGAAGGCGCCACGCCGTTGCCTGCGACGCCATGCGCATCGAGGTAGGCCACGCGGCCGCGCTCGAAGACGAGCTGCGAGACCCGGGCGCGGTGGACCAGCGTCGCGCCGCGGTCGAGCGCCGCCGGGATCGTGGTGACGAGCATCGACTGCTTGGCGTTCACCGGGCACCCGAGGCCGCAATAACCGAGGTTCAGGCAGCCCTTCACGTTGCGGCGAATCGCGCCGCTGGCGATGCCGAGCTTCTCGCAGCCGCGGCGAAGCAGGTCGTTGTTGGCGTTGGGCGCGACGGGCCACGGCGCAATCGAGAGCCGCTCCTCCATGCGCGCGAACCACGGCGCGAGCTCGGCTTCGCCCATCGACCTGAGGCCGAGGGTGTTCTTCCAGTAGGCGAGGGTGCGCGGCGGCGTGCGGAAACTCGAGGTCCAGTTGATCGTCGTGCCGCCGCCGACGCAGCGCCCCTGCAGGATGGTGATCGACTTGTCGCCGGTCTGGCGCGTCGAGCTTTCCTGATAGAGCTGGGGATAGGCCTCGCGCTCGCGCATGTGAAAGTCGCTGGAGCTCGCGAGCGGGCCTTCCTCGAGGATCACGACGGTGAGGCCCGCCTGCGCGAGGACCTCGGCGGTGACGCCGCCGCCCGCGCCGCTGCCCGCGATCGCGACGTCGGCCTCGAGCTCGAGGTCGCGATCGAGCGCCGCCGCGTCGTGGGTCTTCCAACCCGCCAGCCCCTCGCGAATCGGGTCGCGGATCATGGCAGTTGCGGCGGACCGGGATACCCGATCGCTGCCCACGAGGAGGAATTGCCGTACCACGCGGCCTGGATGAGCTGAGTGAGCGCGTTGTAGCTCGCGCGCTGCAGGTCGAAACGACTCGCGCGCCAGCGCAACAGAAAGTCCCTCAATTCGTCGCGACTCGAATCGACCACCGGAGCCCACAGCCCGGCGAAGGCGACGCGCGTCGGGCCAAAGTGCAGGAAACTGAAGAGCTGGAGGATTTCCTCCTGCGTTGCGAGCGCGAGGCCGCTGACCGCGCGATCGAACGCCTCGACCACTTCGCGCACCGCCCGCGCGCGCGCTGCCGGCTCCTCGGGCAGCGATCCGGCGAGGACCACGGGCACGAATGCCTCGACCGTCGCGGCGGATTGCTCGTCGAGCGCCCGGTAGCGCGACGCCGCCGCCGCCGACGGGCGTTCGAGCATGCGCGCCGCGGCGAACAGCATGGCGCCCGCGAGGCCGACCTTGATGAACTGGCGGCGCGTGACGAGGCTCATCGGGTGAGCAGCCGCAGCAGTCGCTCGAAGCGCTCGCCGTACGGCGGCCGGAAGAGCTTGAGAGCGTTGAGCCGCGGCTGGTAGAAGATCGCTTTGCGCTTCGAGAACGCCTCGAATCCGGCGCGCCCGTGGTATTCGCCCATGCCGCTCGGTCCCACGCCGCCGAAGGGCAGCTCGTCTTGCGCGATATGCAGGATCGTCTCGTTCACGGTCACGCCGCCGGAGACGGTCTCGGCGATGACGCGCTCGATGCTCGCGCGATCGTGATCGAACACGTAGAGCGCGAGTGGGCGGGCGCGCGCGTTCACGTAGGCGATCGCTTCGTCGAGCGTGCGGTAGGCGACCACCGGGAGGATCGGGCCGAAGATCTCCTCGCGCATCAGCGCCAGCGAGTCGCCCGCCCCGAAAACCAGGTGAGGGGCCATCTTGGCCGAACCGGAGAAGTCCTCGCCCGCCGGGTTGATCTCCTCGACCCGCGCTCCCTGCGCGCGCGCCTCATCGAGGTACGCGCGCAGGCGTGCGCGGTGCCGCTCGTTCACGATCGCCGAATAGTCGCGGTTGTCGGCGAGACGCGGATAGAGGCGCGCGATCGCCGCCGCTACGGCGCGCCCGAAGTCCTCGACGCGCTCCTCGGGCACCAACGCGTAGTCCGGCGCGATGCAGGTCTGCCCGGCGTTGAGGCACTTGCCGAAGGCGATGCGCTCGGCGGCCTCGGCGATCCCGCTTGCGCGCCCGACGATGGCCGGGGATTTGCCGCCGAGCTCGAGGGTAACTGGAGTAAGGTGCGCGGCGGCCGCGCGCATCACCTCACGCCCGACGGCCGTGGAACCGGTGAAGAGGAGATGGTCGAAGGGCAGGCTCACGAAGGCGCGCGCAACCTCCGGGCCGCCGTTGACCACCGCGATCGACTCGGGAGCGAACGCGCCGGCGACCAGCGTGGCGAGCAGCTCGCCTGTGGCCGGCGCCGCTTCCGACATCTTCACCAACGCGCGATTGCCTGCGGCGACCGCGCCCACCAGGGGCCCGAGGGCGAGATAGATCGGGTAGTTCCACGGGACGACGATGCCGGCCACGCCGAGCGGCTGGAAGACGACTCGCGAGCGGCCCGGGAGGAACCAGAAGTTCGTCGGGCGCCGCTGCGGCTTCATCCAGCGGGCGAGATTGCGGCGCGCGTGCCGGATCGATTCGAGCGCGGGGAAGATCTCGAGGAGCCGCGTCTCCTGGGGCGCGCGCCCCTGGAAGTCGCGGTCGACGGCGTCGCACAACGCCCGCGTGTTGTCGCGCAGCAGCGCTTCCAGCGCGTCGAGTGCCGCCGCGCGCTCGGAGCGGCTCGGCGCGGGTCCGGCGTCGCGCGCGCGGCGCTGGCGCTCGAAGGCCAGCGCGAGGGCCGCGGGAATCGCATTTGGCGCGGCCGTGGAATCCTTGAGGTTCAAGAGTTTCAAACGAGCGTTTGAATCGCTCGCTAGAATACCATCCGACGTGACTTCCTCCGCATTGAAACTGAGCGCGGCCGCGCTCGAGGGCCACCTGCAGCAGCTCAAGCGGCTGCGCGGGTCGCGAGAGGGCCAGCCGGCGCGGCTGCCCGAGCTCAAGGCCTGGCAGTCGCAGCGCCTGACGCGCACCTACGCCGACGTCGCCTCGCAGCCACGCTGCCGCGCGGCGACGTCGTTCTTCATCGAGGACCTGTACGGCCCCAAGGACTTCAGCTCGCGCGACCAGGAGATGTTGCGGATCCTTCCGGTCATGACGCGCGTGCTGCCGAAGAGCGCCGTCGAGACCGCCGCGCTCGCGATCGAGCTCGAGGCGCTCTCCGAGGATCTCGACCAGCGACTTGCCGCGGCGCTCGGCGCCGCCGCGTTGAACGAGTCCAGCTACGCGAAGGCCTATCGCGACAGCTCCACGCCCGCCGAGCGCGAGCGCCAGATCGAGCTCATCGACTCCGTCGGACAGCGCCTCGACGCGCTGGTGAAGAAGCCGCTGCTCGCGGGGACGCTGCGCCTCATGCGACGCCCGGCGCGCCTCGCGGGGCTGGGCGACCTGCAGGAGTTCCTCGAGCGCGGCTTCGAGGCGTTTCGCGCCATGCAGGGCGCGGGCGAATTCCTCGCGCTCATTCGCGAGCGGGAGACGGGGATCCTCAAGCGCCTTTTTTCGGGGACCCCGGAGCCTTTTTCGATTTAGGCGGGGCCTTCGCCGCGGCGGACGTTGCGGCCTTCGGCGCGAACAGCGTGTCGAGCTCGTGGGCGATCGCGTTCTCGATCGAGCCCTTCATCGCCTTCAGCAGGAATCCGAGCGACACCGACAGCCGCAGGTCCTTGTCGGAGATCGCGAGCGAGCCTGTCACGCCGGGCCGCTGGAATGTCAGCACGTTGCCTTCCCAATCGCCCTTGAGATCGAATTTGCGGCCAAGGTGCTCGGCCATCCGGTCGGCGGCGGCGCGCGCGGCCTTGAGCCCCAGGTTGTGGACGCGGTGAATGTCGATGTCGGCCATAGGTTCCTTCTAATGTGTGGTGCCCATGAGCTTGTCCGGAAGCCAGGTGGCGATCTCCGGGAACACGCACAGGATCACGATCTGCAACATCATGCAGATCACGTAAGGGATGGTGCCCCACATAATGCGCATTACCGGCACGTCGGGAGCGATCGACTTGACGATGTAGATGTTGAGACCCACGGGCGGGTGGATAAGGCCGATCTCCATATTGATGGTGAGGATGACACCGAACCACACCGGATCGAAGCCGGCGGCCTTGACGATGGGGTAGAGGATGGGTGCGGTCATGAGAATGATCGCCGCCGGGGGGATGAAGAAGCCGCACACCAGCAGGAAGAGATTGATGAGCCCCATCAGCACCCATTTGTTGGCGTGCATGTCGGCGATTCCCTGCGCGAGGGTCTGCGTCAGGTAGAGCGACGTAAGCATGTAGCCGAAGAGCACCGCGGCGGCGATGATCATCAGGATCATCACCGACTCGCGCGTGGTGTCTCGCAGGATCGCCCACCAGTCGGCCGGCCTCCACATGCGATAGATCACCATCGCCATCACCACGCACAGCGCCGCGCCGACGCCCGCGGCTTCCGAGGGCGTCGCGACCCCGCCGTAGAGCACGTACATGACCCCGACGATGATGGCGAGGAAGGGCGCGACCTTCGGAATCGACTGGAACTTCTCCTTCCACGTGTAGCGGAAGTCCACGTGGTGGGCGCGGAAGCCGCGCTTCCAGATGATGAAGAGCGTCCACAGCATGAAGAGGCCCGTGAGCATGAGCCCGGGCATCACGCCGGCGAGGAAGAGCCTGCCGATGGAGGTCTCCGTCGCGATGCCGTAGAGGATGAACGTGATCGACGGCGGAATGAGGATTCCGAGCGTGCCGCCGGCGCAGATCGAGCCGGTGGCCACGTCGTCGGGATAACCGCGGCTGCGCATCTCGGGGATGCCCATCTTGCCGATCGCCGCGCAACACGCCGGTGACGACCCGGTGAGTGCCGCGAAAAGCGCGCACGCGCCCAGGTTCGAGATCACCAGCCCGCCCGGCAGGCGGTAGAGCCAGCGGTCGAGGGCGATATAGAGGTCCTTGCCCGCGGGCGAGGAGCCGATCGCCGCGCCCATCATCACGAACATCGGGATCGAGACCAGCGTGAAGTCGTTGAGGCCGGCGTAGAACGTCTCAGCCACCACGTGCAGCGCGTCGAATCCCTGGAAGACGACGATGAAGATGATCGAGATCACGCCCAGCCCGAAAGCGACCGGCGCCCCCGAGAGCAGCATGATGAGCGTCGCCGCGAGGACCAGCAGCCCTTGGGTCGTGGGGCTCACGAGCGGGCGATCCCGAAGGGCGGATCGCGGCCTGTCAGGAGCGCGGCCAGGTCGCAGGCCGCCTGCAGCGCCAGGACCGCAAGGCCGACCGGCATGCTCGCGTAGGGAATCCACAGTCGCGCGCGCCACATCGTGTCCGAGACCCAGCGATTGTCCCAGGCTTCCTTCCAGAAGACGAAGGTGAGGATGGCGAGCGCGATGGCGAAACAGAGCGTGACCAGCGCCGCAAAGATCGCGAGGCCGTAGCGAAGCCGGCTTCCGGCGTAGTGCGGCAGCACGTCCACGTTCACGTGGCCGCGCACCGAAAGGACGTACGGGCTGCCGATAAAGGTCGCGGCAACCAGGCAGTAGGTCGTGAGGTCGGTCTGCCAGATCGTCGTCTGGTTGAGCACGTAGCGCACGAACACCATCTCGCACACCACGAACACGCCGAAGGCGATCAGGGCGGCGGCAAAGTAGCCGCAGGCTTGCGAGAGGAGGCGTATCCCGTGGATGAAACCATCCACGGGGGTCGCGCCCGGGCGGCGGGGCCCTGCGGCCTTGAGCCGCATGTTCTACTTGACGCTTAGCGCGGCATCGATCAACTGTTTGCCGTCGGGGACTTCCTTCGCGAACTCCTCGTAGGAACTCTCCTTCGCGACCTTGAGCCACGCGTCATACTCGGCGGCGGTGAGCGTGACCACCTCGACCTTGTGGTCCTTGAACGCCTTCACCATCTCGTCGTCGAGCCCCTTGGCTTCCTTGGCGAAGTACGCCTGCGCCTTCTTGCCCGCAGCGAGCAGAGCGTCCTGCTGCGCCTTGTCGAGCTTGTCGAAGGCCTTCTTCGACATCAGCACCGGCTCGTACATGAACCAGAGGGCGTTGTCGCCGGGGGCGGTGACGCATTTCACCTGCTCGTAGAGGCGGAACGAGACGAAGCTGCCGGTGCTGGTGTCGGTCCCCTCGGCCACGCCCGTCTGCAGGGCGTTGTAGACCTCGTTGCTCGGAATCGAGACGATGGAGGCGCCGGCCGATTGCCACATCGAGGCGAACGTCGGGCCGGCGGAGCGGAACTTCAGGCCCTTCACGTCGGCGGGAGTGCGGATGCAGCCTTTCTTCGAGGCCATCGCGCCCGCGAGCCACGCGTCCGAAAGGACGATCACGCCCGCCTTCTCGATCCTGGAGCGGATCTCCTTCATGAACGCGGAGTCGCCGAGGCGCGCGGCGCGCTCGTGGCTGCGCACCAGGCCGGGCATCAAAGTGACGCCGAAGGCCCGCACCTTGCCGCTGGCGTAGTCGAGCGGAAAGGACGAGATGTCGAGCTGGCCGTTCACCAGCGCGTTCCACTGTTCGTTGGCCTTGAAGAGCGCGGCCCCGGGGAAGACCTGGACCTCGAGCCCGACGTTTGCGGCCTTGGCGTCGCGCGCGATCATCTGCACCATCTCGTCGCGAACATCGCCCTTGCCTCCCGGGAACTGGTGCGAGGCACGCAGCGTCACCGGCGCGGCGATCGCCGACGCGGCGAGCGATGCGACGGCGAGCGCGAGAATGCCCATCGAAATGCGCTTCTTCATGAATGTCTCCTCGGTCGTTGGTCGTGCGCGGGTCGTGCCCGGCGCATCGTGGCACTACTCTAGCAGGGTCATGCGGCCTGGCGGTCGCCCCTGACGCGACGCGATTCCGCGGCGAGATGCTCGAGGGCCGCCGTCACTCCGCCCTTGCGGAAGGGCACGCTCGCGAGCTCGAGCCCCATCTCCACGCCGGCGAGCGTGCCCGCCAGCATGAGATCGTTGAAGTCGCCCAGGTGGCCGATGCGGAAGATCTTGCCGGAGAGCTTGGACAGGCCCTGCCCGAGCGACATGTCGAAACGCTCCAGCACCACCGCGCGGAAACGGTCGGCATCGTGGCCCGCCGGCATCATCACCGCCGTGAGCGAGGAGCTGAATTCCACAGGATCCTGGCAGAGGAGCTCGAGGCCCCACGCCCGCACGGCGCGGCGCGTGGCTTCGCCGTGGCGGTCATGGCGCGCGAACACGTTCGCCAGCCCTTCTTCCTCGAGCATCGCGATCGACTCGCGCAACCCATAGAGAAGGTTGGTGGCGGGCGTGTAGGGAAAGAACCCGGCCGCGTTGGGACCCAGCATCTCGGTCCAGTCCCAGAAGGAGCGCGCGAGCCCGGCGGTCTTGGACGCTTCGAGGGCGCGCGGCGAAAGGGCATTGAAGGAAAGTCCCGGCGGCAGCATCAATCCCTTCTGCGATCCGCCCACCGTCACGTCCACGCCCCATTCGTCGTGGCGATAGTCGATCGAGGCGAGCGAGGAGATGGTGTCGACCAAGAGCAAAGCCGGATGCCCGGCATCGTCGATCGCCTTGCGCACCGGCGGGATGCGGCTCGTCACGCCGGTCGAGGTCTCGTTGTGCACCACGCAGACCGCCTTGATGGCGTGGGACTTGTCGGCGGCGAGGCGCTCGGCGAGGCGCGCGGGGTCCACTCCGTGACGCCAATCCCCGGGGATGAACTCGGCGTCGAGTCCGAGCTTCTTCGCCATCTTGTGCCACAGCGTGGCGAAATGGCCCGTCTCCACCATCAGCACCTTGTCCTTCGGCGAGAGGGTGTTGACGAGTGCCGCCTCCCAGGCGCCGGTGCCCGAGGCCGGATAGATCACGACCGGGTGCTGCGTCTTGAAGATGCGTTGGATGCCCGCGAGGACTTCCTTGCCCAGGCGCTGGAACTCGGGCCCGCGGTGGTCGATGGTCGGGCGGTCGATCGCGCGCAGGATCCGGTCCGGAACGTTGGTCGGGCCGGGGATCTGCAGAAAGTGTCGTCCTGCGGGCATGGTCGATTCCTCCGATTTCCGTCCATAATGCCGCAGCCTTGGCCCGATTGATAAGCACCCCGGTAACAGCCCCAATGACCGAACCGACCTCGCAGCCGGTGCGATTCGCGCCGGGCGCGGAAGCCGCGCGCCGCGCGCTCGCCGCTCGCCTCGCTCGCGAGGTCGACGCCGAGGTCCTTTTCGACGCCGCCAATCGCGGGCGCTACGCGACCGACGCGTCGATCTACCAGGTGATGCCGATCGGAGTGGTGATCCCGCGCAGCGTCGACGCCGCGATCGCCGCCATGCAGATCGCCGCCGAAGAGGGCGTGGCCATCCTGCCGCGAGGGGCGGGCACTTCGCAGTGCGGGCAGACCGTCGGCGCCGCGCTGGTGGTGGACGACAGCAAGTACCTGAACCGCACACTCGAAGTCGACGCCGGGGCGCACACCGCGACCGTCGAACCCGGCAAGGTCCTCGACACGCTCAACGCCGAGCTTCGCCCGCTGGGCCTGTGGTATCCGATCGACGTTTCGACGTCGGCGCAGGCGACGCTCGGCGGCATGGCGGGCAACAACTCGTGCGGCTCGCGATCACTGGCCTACGGCAACATGGTCGACCGCGTGCGCGCGATCGATGCGTGGCTGCCTTCCGGTGTGCGAGGGCGCTTTGGCCCCGACTCGCAGATCGACGATCCCCGCATTCGCGACCTGGCACGCAAGGCGCACGCCCTCTTCGAGCGCGAGCGCGGCGAAATCGCCGCTCGCTACCCGAAGGTCGCGCGCAACGTCGCCGGCTACAACCTCGACCGCCTCGCGCCCGAGCGCTTCAACTTCGCAAGCCTGCTGGTAGGGAGCGAGGGGACGCTGGCGTGGTTCGAGAAGATCCATATCCAGCTTGCCGACCTGCCGAAGCACAGGGCGCTCGGCGTGGCCCACTTTCCGCGCTTCCACGACGCGATGGAGGCGGCGCAGCACATCGTGAAGCTCGCTCCGTCGGCAGTGGAGCTCGTCGACCGCACGATGCTCGACCTGGCCCTCTCCAACCCGGCGTTCGCGCCCATCGTGCGCCGGTTCGTCAAGGGCGTACCCGAGGCGATCCTGCTGGTGGAGTTCGCCGGGGCTCGCGAGGAGGCCGGGCGCTACCGCGTCGAAAGCCTCGCCGAGCTCATGGGAGACTTGGGATTCCCCGACGCAGTGGTCGAGATCCCGGGCGCGCGCGAGCAGAAATCGCTGTGGGATGTGCGCAAGGCGGGCTTGAACATCATGATGTCGATGAAGGGCGACGGAAAACCGGTGTCGTTCATCGAGGATTGCGCCGTGCCGCTCGAGCACCTCGCCGAGTACACCGCGCAGCTCACCGAGGTTTTCCGCAAGCATGGCACCGAGGGCACGTGGTACGCCCATGCTTCCGTCGGGTGCCTGCACGTGCGCCCGGTGCTCAACATGAAGGGTGACGGCCGGGTGCGCATGCGCGCCATCGCGGAAGAGGCCGCCGACCTGGTGCGCCGCTACAAGGGTTCGTATTCGGGAGAGCACGGCGACGGGCTGGTGCGCTCCGAGTGGATCGCGCCGTTCTTCGGCCCGCGGCTCACCGCCTCGCTCGCCGAGATCAAGTCCTGGTTCGACCCCAAGGGCCTGATGAATCCGGGCAAGATCGTCAATCCGCCGAAGCAGGATGACGCCGCGCTGATGCGCTTCGGCCCGCATTACCGGCAACCGCGACCCGCGACGCTGCTCGACTGGAGCGCGTGGGGCGGCTTCGCCGGCGCCGTCGAGATGTGCAACAACAACGGCCACTGCCGCAAATTCGACGCCGGGACGATGTGCCCCAGCTTCCGCGCGACCGGCGACGAGCGCGACCTCACGCGCGGCCGCGCCAACACGCTGCGCCTCGCGCTCTCCGGGCAGCTCGGCCCCGACGACGAGGCCGAGGACGCGGTGCGCGATGCGCTCGACCTGTGCGTGTCGTGCAAGGGATGCCGCCGCGAATGCCCGACGGGTGTCGACATGGCGCGCATGAAGATCGAGTTCCTCGCGCACTACAAGCGCCGCCACGGCCACACGCTGCGCGACAAGCTCGTGGGACATATCCCGCGCTACGCGCGCTGGGCCGCGCGCCTGCAGCCGCTCGCCGCGATCGCGCAACGGCTTCCGGGCGCGGGCGCGATGGTGGAAGCCCTCGGCTTCGACCGGCGCCGGACGTTGCCCGCGTGGCGCCGCTCGTGGCATTCGACCTTTCGCGAAAGCACGGCGAGCGCGGGGGCGAAGCCGATCGTGCTGTTTGCCGACACCTTCAACAATTGGCTCGAGCCGGGGAACCTCGCAGCCGCGCAGCGCGTGCTCGAAGCGACCGGACATGCCGTCGTCTCGCCCGCGGGACCCGGCGGGCGCGCGCTTTGCTGCGGGCGAACCTACCTCGCGGTGGGCATGGTCGCCGAGGCGCGCGCCGAGATGCGCCGGACGATGCAGGCGCTGCGGCCCTTCGTCGAGGCGGGCACGCCGGTGGTCGGGCTAGAGCCTTCGTGCCTGCTCACGTTTCGCGACGAGCTCGCGGCGCTGTTTCCGGGCGACGCGCTCGCCGCGCGGCTCGCGGGCGCGCAACTTGCCGACGAATACCTCGCCGCCGAGCTGCGTGCGGGCCGCCTCGTGCCGCCTTGGCGCGCGGCTCCCGGCGCATCGATTCGCGTCCACGGCCATTGCCACCAGAAATCGTTCGGAACGTTCGACGCCACGCTCGAGCTCCTGCGAACGCTCCCCGGCGCCGAGGTGCAGGCGATCGAATCGAGCTGCTGCGGGATGGCGGGCGCGTTCGGGCATGAGAAGGGCCACTTCGAGGCGTCGATGAAGATGGCGGAGCTCTCCTTGTTGCCCGCGGTGCGCGCGGCACCGGGCGCGACCATCGTGGCGGCGGGAACGAGCTGCCGGCGCCAGATCGCCGACGGCGCCGGCCGCGCCGCGAAGCATCCGCTCGCGCTCCTCGCCGAGTGCCTGTGAACGCGATCGCCGGCCCCCCGATCCTCGATGCGCTGCGCGCGGCGCTCGCGTTCGAGGCGGATGGGGAGGCCGTCGGCAACCTGACCGTGGGCCGCGGGCGGGTTCGCGAGCGCCACATACGCGCTGCCCTGGTCGAGAATCGCGTCGCGAGCGGCGCGCTCGGCCGCGCCGAGTGCGAGCGCCTCGCCGAGATGATTCGCATCGCCGCCGCGGAGCGCTCCCCCCTGGTCCTCTTCCTGGATTCCGCGGGAGCGAAGTTGTCCGAGGGCCTGGGGGCGCTGGGCTCCTTCCGCACGCTCTACCGCGCGGCGCTCGACGCCGAGCTTGCGGGCGCGCCTTTCGTCGCCGTGCTGGGCAGGAACTGCTATGGCGGGGCGAGCATGCTCGCGCAGCTGGCGTCGCGCAGGATCTTCGCCGCGGACACGCGCCTCGCGATGTCGGGTCCCTCCATCGTCGCCGCGGCGGCCGGCGTCGATGTCCTCGACGAGGTGTTCCGCGCGATGTCGGATGCGACCATGTCGGCCGCGGCGCGCGCCAAGGCTTCCCCGGCGAACGCCGTATGGACTCCCTCCGACGACCTCGGCGGCTGGCTCGCCGAGTCCCTGCGCTCGGCCGAGGATGCGCCTGCCGCGCTTCGGGCACGCCATGATTCACTCGCCCGGCGGCTGGAGAACCCGTCGCGCCAGGCGCCGACCGAAGCGCTGCACCGTCGCGATCTCGAGAGGGTCTATCCGGACGGCCACGAGGCGCGCGAAGACCAGGGATTTGTCGAGGGGCGCGGAATGGTCGAGGGCGCCGCGGAGGCATTCGTCGGGCTCGTCGGCAAGTCGGCGCTCGGTGCCGCGCGCGCGTGGCGGTTCGCCGAGGCGATATGGCGGCACACGCAGGCCCCGCCGGAGCGGCTCGCCGTGTTCGTCGACTGCGCGTCGCACTCCGCTCGCCTCGAAGACGAGAAGATCGTGCTGAGCGAGTTCATCGCCGACATGGGATGCGCGCTCGCGGCGCTCGTCGCGCGCGGCACTCGCGTGCGCCTCGTGATCCTTGGCAAGGCGAGCGGCGGCGTGTACGTCGCGCTCGCCGCACCCGTGGCCGAAGTCTCGAGCGTGTATGGCGCCGATATCCAGGTGCTACCGGGGGCGGCCGTGGCGGCGATTCTCGGCTCGACCCACGAATCGGTGCCGACCTTCGCCGAATACCGCTCCGCCGGAGTGGCCGAGAGCGAGATCAAGCTCGGCCTCGTTCCGGGAGCGCCGTAGACCCGGTCAGCCCCGCTCGCGTCCGCGATACGAGAGCCAGCCCCCGAGGAACATCATCGCGATCAACGCCGGCTCGGTGTGCAAGGTGGTGTTGACCAGCCCGATCATGGTGATCGTGAACCACGCTCCTAGGCTCGATCCCCACAGGGCCCACCCCAGGTCGTCGCGGGGCCCGGGATGCGTGCGGACCTGCGCGTAGAACCAGCACGACAGGAAGGCAAGCAGGATCGCGAAGCCGAACGCCCCCCGCTCGGCGAGGGCATTGAGATAGACACTGTGCGCGTGCGGCGCGGGAAAGTCGCGAGCCTTCACGTAGGGCTTGCCCTGCGCCTCGGTCCACGCCCGGTAGCGCGCGGAGTCGACGCGCGAGAAGTTGTCCATGCCGACGCCGAACGCGGGATATTCGCGCCACGCGGTCAGGGCGCGCTCCCAGATGAGGCCGCGGAAAGCGAGCACGTTGTCGTCGCCCATGTTGCGCAGCTGCTTCTGCAGCACCCACGGGTGCACCATCACGATCAGGCCCACAGCGAAGCCCAGGGCGGCGGTGATCGCGAAGAGCGGCTTCCACGAGCGTCGGACAAACCACAGGCCGAGAATCAGGCCGTACATCGCGGCGACGACGACGGCGACGCGACTGCCGGTCGCGACGATCGCCACGGCGACAAGCGCCGCGCCTGCGGCCCATGCCGCGCGCTCGCGCAGTGCCATGGACTTCCAGTACGCGAGCAGCCACGACATCGCCCCGCCGAACATGATGGTGAGGTAGATCGCGCTTTGGTTCGGGTGTCCGACCGACCAAAGGCCGAGCTCCGGATCCTTGCGATAGTTCAACCGCAACGCGCCGTCGAGCGCCGCCGCGAGCGTACCGGCGAGGAGGGCGATGAAGAGCCAGCGCCACTCGCGCGCGTCATAGTCCGTGCGCGAGATCGCCCACAGAATCAGGCCGTAACGAACGACATCGCGAGCGCCCACCCATTCGCCGCCTTGCAATCCGGCGAGGATCGCACTGAGCCCGGCACCGGCCAGCACCACCGCGATCAGCGTGTCCCACGCGCGCCAGGGGCCTCCGAGCGTGCCGGGGGTCTGCGTCCGGTGGCCGATCCAGGCGAACAGGTAGAGGAACCAGAAGATGTTCTTCGGCGCCTCGAAAAGCGGCAGCGCGACGGCGATGACGACGAGGAAGGCCAGCTCGGCCCGGCGCCAAGACACTAGAAAGCGGCGAGGCCGGTCTGCGCGCGCCCCAGGATCAACGCGTGGATGTCGTGCGTTCCCTCATAGGTGTTCACAGCTTCCAGGTTCATGGCATGGCGGATGACATGGAACTCGTCCGAGATGCCGTTGCCGCCGTGCATGTCGCGCGCCATGCGCGCGATGTCGAGCGCCTTGCCGCAAGCATTGCGCTTGGCCATCGACACCATCTCGGGGGTCGAGCGGCCCTCGTCCATCAGCCGGCCGAGGCGCAACGACACCTGCAGCTGCAGCGCGATCTCGGTCTGCATGTCGGCGAGCTTCTTCTGGATGAGCTGGTTGGCGGCGAGCGGGCGCCCGAACTGCTTGCGATCGATCGTGTATTGGCGCGCAGCGTGCCAGCAGAACTCCGCCGCGCCCATCGCGCCCCACGAGATGCCGTATCGCGCCTTCGTGAGGCAACCGAATGGCCCCTTGAGGCCCTTCACGTTGGGCAGGAGGTGGCCTTCGGGGACGAGGACGTCGTCCATGACGATCTCGCCGGTGACCGATGCCCGCAGGCTGAACTTGCCCTGGATCTTCGGCGCCGACAGGCCTTTCATGCCCTTCTCGAGGACGAAGCCGCGGATCTCGCCCGCATCGTCCTTCGCCCAGACGACGAAGACGTCGGCAATGGGCGCGTTGGTGATCCACATCTTCGCGCCGCTCAAGCGGTAGCCGCCGCTCGCCTTGCGCGCGCGCGTCTCCATGCTGTTCGGATCCGATCCGTGGTTGGGCTCGGTGAGCCCGAAGCAGCCGACGAGCTTTCCCTTCGCGAGGCCCGGCAGCCAGCGGCTGCGCTGCTCCTCGGTGCCGTAGGCGTGGATCGGATGCATCACGAGCGAGGACTGCACGCTCATCGTCGAGCGGTAGGAGGAATCCACGCGCTCGATCTCGCGCGCGATCAGGCCGTAGCAGACGTGGTTCACGCCCGCGCAGTCGTAGCCCTCGATGGTGGAGCCGAGGAAGCCGAGCGCGCCCATCTCGTCGACGATCGCCCGATCGAACGTCTCGTGGCGGTTGGCCTCGAGGATGCGCGGCATCAACTTGTCCTGCGCGTAGGCGCGCGCGCTGTCGCGCACCATGCGCTCCTCCTCGGCGAGCTGGTCCTCGAGGAGCAGCGGGTCGTCCCACTTGAACGCAGGCTTCATGTCGTTGGGCTTCATCGTCAATCTCTTGGCCGGTTCGGTTTCATTCTACTGCTAGAATCGCGCACCCATTTCGAGCCGCATTCGCGAACCATGCCACGAACCCGGCGCCTCACCGTAGAGCATCTCTGGAAGCTCGAGCGTCCCGCCCAACCGACGCTCTCGCCCGATGGCGCGCAGGCGTGCGTCTCCGTCACCGCCTACGACATGGAGGAGAACAAGGGGCGTTCGAGCCTGTGGCTGATGTCCGCCTTCGGCGGCGAGCCGCGCCGCCTCACGACCGCCGGCGAGAAAGACGCCGAGCCGCGCTGGTCGCCCGACGGGCGCTGGATCGCCTTCGTCGCCAAGCGCGCCGCCGCCGGTTCCGACAAGGGCGACGACGAGCCGCAGGTCTACCTCATCGCGCCCGATGGCGGCGAAGCGCGCCGTCTCACCGACATCGCCACCGGCGTCTTCGGCATCAAGTGGTTTCCCGACTCGCGCCGCATCGCCTTCCTGTCGTGGGTGTGGCCGGAGGAGAAAGGGCTCAAGGCGCTCGCGCGGCGCTACAAGGCGTTCAAGGACAACAAGGTCAAGGCCCACGTCGTCGAGCACTCGGCCTACCGCTGGTGGGATCGCTGGCTCACCGATGGGCGCGTGCCGCGCCTCTTCACGGTCGATAGCGGCAGCGGGGCGGTGCGCGACCGGTTCGCCGGGTCGCGCTACGAGATCCCGCGCAACGACCCGACGGCGCACCACTACGACATCGCGCCCGACGGCCGCGAGATCGCCTTCGCCTTCGACCCGGCCGAGGACAAGCGCTTCGACCACGAGCACCACATCGTCGCGCTCGACCTGCGGCAGGGACGCTTCCGCACGCTCACGACGCGCTCGCCGCTCAACCACGAGACGCCGCGTTACTCGCCCGACGGCCGCTGGATCGCGCTCGTCACCCAGAACCTGCGCCGCAGCCCGATCGACACGCAGCGCCTGGCACTCATCGACCGGCGCCGTGGATCGCTGAGCGTGCAGGGGCGGCGCTGGGACCACAGCATCCATCCGCCCTTCGCCTGGACCCCTGACTCGAAGGCGGTGTACTTCGTCGCGGAAGACCGCGCGCGCCAGCACCTCTATCGCTGGGAGATCGGCCGGCCGGCTCCCGAGGTCGCGGCCCAGGGCGGCGTGGTGAGCGATTTCGACGTCGCCGGGGAAGCCGTGACCTTCGTGCGCAACACGATGAGCTCGCCTCCCGCGGTGTTCTGGGGAATCCCGGGGCAGCGCGAGCGGCGCATCGACAAGCTCAACGAGGGCGTCCTAGACGGCGTCCGGCTCGGCGAGGTGGGCGAGTTCCAGATCGAAGGCTGGAACGGCGAGAAGGTGCAGATGTGGGCGGTCTATCCACCGGACTTCGATCCGCGCAAGAAGTGGCCGCTGATGCACAACATCCACGGCGGCCCGCACTCCACCTGGGGAGACAACTTCCACTTTCGCTGGAACAACCACGCGTTCGCCGCGCAGGGCTACGTCGTCGTGTGCGTCAATTATCACGGTTCGTCGTCGTTCGGCCAGCGCTTCATGGAGTCGATCGACCACGAGTGGGGCAAGCGCGAGCTCGCCGACGTCGAGGCAGGCACCGACTTCATGCTCAAGCAGGGCTACATCGACCGCGAGCGCCTGGGCGCCGTCGGTGGCAGCTACGGCGGCTACATGGTTGCGTGGATGAACGGGCACACCGACCGCTACAAGGCGTACGTGTGCCACGCGGGGTGCTTCGACTGGGTGGCGATGTTCTCGGACGACGCGTGGTACTGGCATCCGAAGGAGCTCGGCGCGCACTACTGGGACAACGCGAAGAAGATCGATGCGCAGAATCCGCGCGCACGCGTGAAGCGCATGAAGACGCCGACCCTGGTGATCCACGGACTGCTCGACTACCGCGTTCCCGACGCGCAGGCGCTCGCGTACTACAACACGCTCAAGGCAAAGGGCGTGCCCACGCGCCTGGTGTTCTTTCCCGACGAGAACCACTGGATCCTCAAGCCGCAGAACTCGCGCCTCTGGTACGGCGAGTTCTTCGCGTGGCTCAAGCGCTTCGTCGATCCGGGCGGCAAGGCCCGCCGGCGTTAGAGAAGGTACAACGCCACGCCAAGGATCGCGGCGGCCACCGCCGTCGCGGCGGTGCGCGCGTCGACCCACCACGAGGGGATGAGACCGAGGCGCGCGGCCCAGAGATCCGCCATCCACACGATGACGAAGAGCGCGGTCGCGGCGCCGCGCTGCATTTGCGGCGATGGCAGCCACAGGATTCCCCACGCCGCGAGCGAGGGCACGCCGCTCAACCCCAATGCGACGGCGCGAGTCGTCTCGGTACCGAATTGCTCGCGCAACGCAAGGCCGCCTTCGATGCCGCCGAGATAGGAGAGCAGGATCGCCGCGTAGGTCACGAGCGCGGCGATGGCGGGGATGCGGATATGCGAATCCCCCCAAAGCAGCGCGATGGTCGAGCCCGCGAACGGCACGACACCGGCGATGACGAGGATCCAGGCGACGCGACGGACCATGGCGTCAGTCTACCCTTGCGCCCGAGGCCTTGATGGCGGCGGCGAAGCTCAGCAGCAGGGCGGCGAGGAAGAGCGCCGGCGATCTCATCGTCGCCGCATCATCGCAGCGCCTGCGAAACCTCGCCGAGCAGCCGGTCGACCGCCGCCTCGTCGTGGTAGACGCCGAAGCCGAAGCGCAAGCGCCGGTCGCGCCGATCGATGATCACGTTGCGCATCGCCAGGGCCTTGTGCGCCTGCTCCGCATCCTCGATGTCGAAGGCGAGGAAGTTGCCGCGCGGACAGCGCGCAGGGGGCACGAGATGGCGCAAAGACAGCGATTCCAGGTCACGGCGTTCGAGGCCCGCGAGGAACCGATCCTGCAGGCGGCGCGAATGCGCATGCACGTCGGCGATCGCGGTGCCCGTGGATGCGAGCCAATCCATCGCGGCGTTGAAGCGATAGAGGCCGGAAGGATCGAAGGTGGCGCCCCAGAAGCGAAACGCGTCGGCCGAATAGGCGACCGCGGCCTCGGAGGGCGCGCTCAGCGTGTCGAACGACGCATACCATCCGGTATCGACCGGGCGCAGCTCGCAACCGGGCGGGACAGCGAGGAAGCACGCGC
>Ga0209647_1000539_pt1 | contig 35607 bp, 48 predicted proteins | sample GraSoi_2013_60cm_FD_185827 | JGI IMG/M metagenome (GOLD analysis project Ga0209647, IMG submission 185827) | Grasslands soil microbial communities from the Angelo Coastal Reserve, California, USA - Sample 9_17_2013_60cm (SPAdes) (version 2) | ecosystem: Environmental > Terrestrial > Soil >... | reverse complement strand
GGGGGACGACATACCCCGTTCTTCAATGGCTATCGGCCGCAGTTTTATGTGCGGACCACCGACGTGACGGGAGCGATCAAGCTGCCGGAAGGGGTGGAGATGGTGATGCCGGGGGACAACATCGAGATGACGGTGGAGTTGATCCAACCGGTGGCCATGGAAGAGGGCGTCAAATTCGCCATCCGGGAAGGTGGACGCACAGTGGGTGCGGGCATCTGCGTCAAGGTTGAGAACTAGGTTTCGCAAGCGTGGGGACGCAACATCTGACCTTTAGGTGGGTGTTGCAACCTCCACACAGGAGATAGAAATGGCCGCAGGAACGAAACAGCGTATCCGCATCCGCCTGAAAGCATACGATCATCGTATACTTGACCAGTCGGCAATGCAGATTGTCGATACAGCGCAGCAGACGGGGGCGCGTGTCTCAGGCCCGGTGCCTTTGCCAACAGAAATCGGTAAATTTACAGTGATGCGTTCACCTTTTATCGACAAGGACTCACGCGAGCAATTTGAGATACGAACACATAAGCGTCTGATAGATATTATTGATCCGACGAATAAAACCGTTGAAGCCCTGACACGTTTGAACCTGCCCGCAGGCGTGGATATCGAGATCAAACTGTAGGTTACGGTGGACTGTCCTGGCAAGGGATAGATCCATCGCATTCCTTCAGTTGGGAAATGAGGATAGGATATGCTAAATGCATTATTGGGCAGGAAGGTCGGCATGACCCAGGTCTTCGGGCCAAATGGCTCTGTTATACCGGTCACCGTGATAGAGGTTGGCCCCTGCACCGTGACCCAGATTAAGACAGTTGCCAATGATGGTTACGAAGCTGTCCAGATTGGTTTTGAGCAGACGACCCTAAAACATGCTACTCGTCCCGCATTGGGACACCTTGGACATAGTCTGCCTCTGCTAAAGGCGCAACGCAAGCGTTTGCAGACCTACCAGCAAGAGCAGCGCAAATCTAAGTCAGAGAGCGCAACTGCTACTGAGACGTCTCCAGAAGACGCCGCAGAGAAAAAAGATAAACAGATACAAAAATTGCTGAAGGTCCAGGAAAAGCGTCAGCGTCGTCCAGGGCCGGAACTTGGCCCCTTCAAGGTTTTACGCGAAGTAGAACTGCAAGGAGGTGTGGCTGCCGAAAAACTGGAACTGGGCAAGCAATTTAATGCAAGCCTGTTTACAGTGGGTGAGTCAGTTGATGTTGTTGGGACCACCAAGGGTAAAGGCTTCCAGGGCGGAGTCAAGCGCCACGGTTTCAGGGGTGGGCCAAAAACTCACGGTCAGTCAGATCGTACGCGCGCTCCTGGTTCGATTGGTTCCGGTACGACGCCTGGTCGCGTATTAAAGGGCACACGTATGGCTGGTCATATGGGCCACGCACGTGTGACTGCAAAGAAATTGCAAGTGATGCAAGCTGATCCTGAGCGCAATCTGCTAGTGGTGAAAGGTTCGGTACCTGGAGCCAATGGCGGCTTGCTCACGATTAAGAAGCATGTGATGAGGTAACCGAAATGCCCTCGACTACAGTGTATAACATGGCCGGAGAGGCCATAGAAGAGCTCGAATTGAGCGAGCAGGTGTTCGGAGTCACTCCTAACGTGGCGGTTCTCCACCAGGTTGTGACCGCACAACTGGTGAATCGTCGTCAAGGCAATGCTTCGACAAAGACTCGCGCTGAGGTATCGGGCGGTAGGGAACAGGTCGCGCCCGCCAGGGAAGCACGCGTTCGCCACAGTTCCGCCATGGTGGTACCGTATTTGGTCCTAGGCCACATCCCTACCATCACGATGTGCCCCGTAAGATGCGCCGTCTGGCCATTCGTTCCGCGCTCTCGGACAAAGTGGCAAATGAAAAGCTGATTGTTCTCAATGATCTTTCAATAGAAGCGCCGCGCACGAAAGATATGGTGGCTATCCTGAACAAATTGCCTCTGGAGGATAGCAAGCGTGTGTTGATGATGCTGCCTCAGCGAGACGAGAACATTGTGCTTTCCTTGCGCAATATTCCTACTGCGAAAGTGCAGCATGTTGCCTCGATTAATGTCGTGGAATTGCTCAAACATGATTGTCTGATTATGCCTTTGCAGACCGTTCGCTGGCTTGAAATGGTGTTCGGTGAAGGCGTTAGTGCCGAAGAGGCCAGCTCTAGAATCGCTACCGCTACAGAGGATAGTGACGAAGAGGAAAGCCCTGAAATCGCTGCCGCTACAGAGGATAGTGACGAAGAGGAAAGCTCTGAGATCGCTGCCGCTGCAGAGGGTAGTGACGACGCGGCATCTGAAACGACCGCTAGCGAAGAAGCCTAGGCGAGGAGGATGAAGACTGTGGAAATCACAGAGATACTGCGCCACGGTGTCGTTACTGAAAAAACGGTAAAGCTGCAAGAGCAGAATAAATATACCTTCAAGGTGGCGCTCGAGGCAAATAAAATTGATGTACGCCGTGCCGTTGAGACCATATTCAACGTAAAGGTTGTCTCGGTCAACATCGTGCGTATGCCTGGCAAGGCAAAAATGTTCCGGCGTAAAGGTGCCGCTCCTCGACCTCAAGAGGCCCGCGAGTGGAAGAAGGCGATTGTGACCCTGCGTCAAGGGGATACAATCGACGCATTAAAAGCGTAAGGTGTTGATAGATGCCAATTAGACAGTACCGACCAACTTCTCCTGGGCGTCGAGGCATGTCAGTATCGACATTCGAGGAGATCACAAAAACCAAGCCAGAGAAATCTCTGACCGTCAAATTACAGAAGCATGCTGGCCGCAATAACCAGGGTAAAATCACTGTACGCCATCGTGGCGGCGGTGCCAAGCGTGCTTATCGTATTATTGATTTTAAACGCAATAAATTGGGCGTGCCTGCCAAAGTGGCAGCGATCGAATACGATCCAAATCGTTCGGCTCGTATCGCCTTGTTGCATTATCTGGATGGCGAGAAGCGCTACATTATTGCGCCCCTCGGACTTAAAGTCGGTGACCGCGTGTCAGCAGGGCCAGAGGCTGATATTAAGCCGGGCAATGCGCTGCCACTGAAGAATATCCCGACCGGTACCACCGTTCACTGCATCGAGCTGGAGCGAGGACGTGGCGCTCAAATGGCTCGTGGCGCTGGCACTGGCGCCCAGTTGATGGCGAAAGAGGGTGATTATGCCCAACTGCGCTTACCATCAGGTGAGCAGCGCCGTGTACACATTCTCTGCATGGCAACGATCGGGCAGGTGGGTAACGTCGATCACGAGAACCGCAGTATTGGTAAGGCCGGGCGTTCTCGCCATATGGGTCGTCGTCCTACCGTACGTGGATCTGCGATGAACCCAAACGACCATCCTCATGGTGGTGGTGAAGGCCGCGCACCAATTGGTGGGCAGCCGCAGACACCCTGGGGCAAACCTGCTATGGGTTACAAAACTCGTAATAATAAGCGAACAGATCATTTCATCGTTCGGCGTCGCAATGCTGGTAGGAGGAAGAAGTAAATGTCGCGCTCCAGAAAAAAAGGGCCGTACATTCATGAGTCGCTCAGAAAGAAAGTCCTGAGCATGAAGCGCAGTGGCGACCGCCGTGTGATCAAAACCTGGTCGCGTGCTTCAATGATCTTTCCTGAAATGGTGGCTATGACCATAGGTGTCCATAATGGGAAGATCCATGTGCCTATCTACATTACGGAGAACATGGTAGGCCATAAGTTAGGTGAGTTCGCCCCCACACGACACTTCCGTGGTCATGCGGGCGGCAAGAGTGAAAAGACCACTTCGGTCCGCTAGAGGTACAAGATGCAAGTACGGGCTATTGCAAAAGATATTGGCATTCCGCCGCGCAAAATGCGTCTCGTTACCAACGCGGTGAAGGGAAAGTCGGTGATTGATGCCCTGGCTATTCTCCAGTTCTTGCCCAATGCAGGTGCGCAACCTGTCAGTAAGGTGGTAGCTTCGGCTGCCGCTAACGCGGAGAATAACTATAACCTCAATCCAGATGATTTGTATATTCTCAATATTGTGGCGGATGATTCATTCCGGATCAAACGTGTGAAAGCACGTTCGCGTGGGCAGGCTGCTCGCATTCTGCGACGCTTCTGCCATGTCACGGTAGTTGTTTCAGATGACCCGGCTGACGCCGGCCGCTAAAAAAGGAGGGCACTTTTGGGACAGAAAGTGAATCCCATCGGGTACAGGCTTGGCGTCGTCAAGGGATGGCAATCCCGCTGGTACGCTGAGCGCGATTACAAAGATGTTTTTGCCGAAGATGATTTGATTCGGCGAAGCATCAACAAAGAACTTGCCAATGCATCGGTCTCGCGAATTGAGATCGAGCGTGCCGCGTCCAACCAGGTCACGGTTACTATTCATACCGCTAAGCCCGGTATTGTCATTGGTAAGAGTGGCGAAAAGGTTGATAAGCTGCGCGCCATGCTTGAGGGGAAAACCAAAAAGCGCGTGCGCCTGAATATCTTAGAGATTCGTCAACCCGAACTGGACGCCTACCTGGTTGGGCGCAGCATTGCTGAACAGTTGGAGAAGCGTGTCTCATTCCGCCGTGCTATGAAGCAGGCGGTTCAAAAGTCGATGCGTGCTAACGCAAAAGGTGTCAAAGTCATTATCGGTGGACGCCTGGGCGGTGCAGAAATTGCCCGTTCTGAGAAAGAGGTAGAGGGCAAAATTCCTCTGCAAACGCTTCGTGCCGATATTGATTACGGATTGGCAGAGGCACATACAACCTTCGGTGTGATTGGCATCAAGGTGTGGATTTATAAGGGCGATATACTTCCTACCAAGCGCCGTGAAGCCGGTGACTTCCAGCAGGAAATAGCCGCACAGCCATCGTTTGCTCCACGCGAACGCGAAGGTGGCGACCGCCGGGGTGGCGATCGTCGTCGTGGCGAGGGTGGACAGCGTGGTGAGCGCGGAGACCGTGGTCCGCGTCCGCAGGGAGACCGACCATCAGGTGGAGACCGTGGCCCCCGTCAGGCTGGGGATCGGTCACAGCGTCCACAAGGGGACCGCCCCCCACGTCCACAAGGTGAGCGTGGTCCGCGTCCGCAAGGAGACCGACCACAGGGTCAGGGTGGCGAGCGTGCGCCTCGTCAGCCACGTCCCCAGGGTGACCGCCCCCCGCGTCCGCAGGGTGAGCGTGCACCTCGTCAACAGGGTGAACGACCTGCACGAGCCGAACAGGCTCCTACGGCCCAACCGACCCCGGAGACGACGACACCCTCCGCACCAATTGAAGCCGTTGAGACGCCTACCACACCGCCAACACCAGACACTGGTGCGACTCAGAGCGATCAGAGCGAGTAGAGGAGATTCTAAGCCATGTTATTGGCACCGTCACGTACAAAGTACCGCAGACAACATCGCGGTCGCATGAAAGGGGCTGCTCATCGCGGCAATACCCTGGCCTTTGGCGAGTTCGGTTTGCAGGCGCTTGAGCCCTGCTGGCTCGAGGCTCGCCAGATCGAGGCGGCACGTATCGCACTCACCCGCTTTATGAAGCGTGGTGGTAAAGTGTGGATCCGTGTCTTCCCAGACAAACCGATCACGGCCAAACCCGCTGAAACCCGCATGGGTAGCGGTAAAGGCGCTGTCGATCATTGGGTAGTCGTTGTAAAGCCCGGACGTATTATCTTCGAGATTGGCGGCGTCTCCGAAGAGGTCGCCAAAGAAGCTATACGCCTGGCCAGCCATAAACTGCCGGTTTCGACCCGCTTTATTACACGAGGGGAGGCGGAAAGTGTCGAAGCTTAATGAACGCCGTAAACAGGTTGCTGAATATACTGCCGGAGAGGCATCGCGTGAACTGAAGGAACTGCGCCTGAAGTTGTTTAATCTTCGCTTGCAACAGCAGCGCGGTGAAGTGAAGAACAATCGTATCTTCGCGCAGACTCGCAAAGATATTGCACGCTTGCAGCACCGCCTGACACAGTTGGAGGGTGAATAATGACTCAGTCAAATGTTACCTCCACGCAGGGTGCGGCTCAAAAAACGGGTCGCCGCCAACAAAAAGTTGGGCGCGTGGTAAGCAACAAAATGGATAAAACCATTGTTGTTGTCGTAGAGTCTTTAAAAAAGCATCGTATCTATAAACGAACATATAAGCAGACGAAGCGCTTTCATGCACATGATGAGCAGAATGCTTGCCAGATTGGTGATCTCGTCCGCATCGAGGAGAGTCGTCCGCTGAGTAAGCTAAAACGCTGGCGCCTGGTTGAGATTGTGAAGCCGGGCAGCGGAATAGTGCCGGTGGCAGAGTTGTTGGCTGGAGTCGATCCTGACCTCTCATCTGCGCAGTCCGACGACGCTGCGGAAGAAGCTTCGGAAGAATAAGGAGATCTTGGGATGATTCAGCCACAGACCCGCCTGAAGGTCGCCGACAATACTGGTGCAAAAGAGATTATGTGCATCGGTGTGCTCAGCGGCTCAGCCAAACGCTATGCAGGGATAGGCGACATTATTAAGGCCTCCGTGAAGCAGGCTGCACCTAATGGTCAAGTAAAAAAGGGTGAAGTTGTCAACGCCGTGATAGTGCGCGTCTCTAAAGAGTACGTACGTGCCGATGGCTCACACATTCGCTTTGATGAGAATGCAGCTGTGATTATTGCCGCCGGTAATAATCCACGCGGTACGCGTATCTTTGGCCCGGTTGCCCGCGAATTGCGCGAACGAAACTTCATGAAAATCATTTCGCTTGCGCCTGAAGTGCTCTAGCGAGGAAGTACTCTTGGAAACACCCTCTGGCCTGGCTGCCACTAAAACCGGCAGCCGGAGTGGGTGAGAGGAATAAAGATGGCAGTACAACAAAAAGAGAAAAAGCCTCTCCACCTCGCCAAGATGAATATCAAGAAGGGTGACACCGTCTTGATTATCACAGGTAAGGATAGGGGAAAGCAGGGAACAGTCTCGCGGGCTTTACCACAGATCAACAAGGTTATTGTTGAAGGTTTGAATGTGGTCAAGAAGCATGTGCGCCCGCAAGGCCAGACCCGGCAGGGAGGCGTGATTGAGAAGGCTATGCCTATTCACGTCTCAAACACGATGCTGGTTTGCACCGAATGTGGTGAGCCAACTCGCGTCGGACATGATCGCCGCCCTATGGGGACTGATCAGAAAATGCGTCCGGTCCGGGTGTGCAAAAAGTGTCAAAAGGTCATTGAAGACCGGATGAGGAGTAGTTAAACATCATGGCATCAAGGTTGAAAGAAAAATATCGACAAGAGGTTGTGCCAGCCCTGCGCAAGGAGTTTAACTACAAAAACCCGATGCAGGTGCCGGGCGTCCATAAAGTAGTGGTCAACATCGGTATGGGCGAAGTCATTCAGAATGCCAAGGCTATGGATGCCGCTGTCGCAGACCTGGCCACAATTACCGGCCAACGGCCAGTGATTACCCGTGCCAAACGCTCTGTTGCCGCGTTCAAACTGCGCGAAGGTATGCAGATCGGCTGCATGGTTACGCTGCGGGGTGACAATATGTTTCAATTCCTCGACAAACTGTTGAATGTAGCCCTACCGCGCTTGCGCGACTTCCAGGGCGTGTCTGCCGAGGCTTTCGATGGCCGTGGCAACTATACACTCGGTTTGCGGGAACAATTGGTCTTCCCCGAGATTGATTATGATAAAGTTGATAAGGTGCGCGGTATGGAAGTAAGTATTGTGACAACAGCTCGCACCGACGAAGAGGGGCGACGGCTGCTCAAATTGATGGGCATGCCCTTTAAGAAATAACGCTGGAGGGCGTAATGGCAAAAACCTCAATGATTGTGAAGTCCCAGCGCAAGCCCCGCTTTAAGGTGCAGCAGCATAACCGCTGTCATATCTGTGGGCGGCCTCGTGCTTACATTCGGAAATTCGGTCTGTGCCGCATCTGCTTCCGCGAACGTGCGTTACGCGGTGAGCTGCCCGGTGTGACCAAGTCGAGCTGGTAGTCGCGAATATGTGAAAGGGACGAAGACGTATCCATGCTGGTAATTTATAGCAACAGGCGTTTTCTGTCCTTCGGAATTATGGAGGATTTCCATGAATATGACTGACCCCGTTGCGGATATGCTCACGCGTATTCGTAATGCGGCCGCAGCACGGCATACTCGCGTACTGATCCCGGCCTCGAAAATGAAGCTGGCAATTGCGCGTGTGCTGAAAGAAGAAGGCTACATTAAGGATATCGAGATCCTGAAAGATAATCCACAGGGCACTATTCGTCTTACTTTGCGCTATGTGGATAAAAAACCGGTGGTGACGCAGTTAAAGCGCGTCAGCAAACCCGGCCTTCGTGTCTATACAAAACAGGCTGACATCCCGCGTGTCCGCGGCGGATTGGGAGTAGCCATTCTTTCGACGCCTAAAGGGCTGATGACTGGCTACCGTGCCTATCAACAGGGCCTGGGTGGCGAAGTCATCTGCTACGTTTGGTAGAAAGGCAGGTTTCGTATGTCTCGTATTGGACGAGCCCCAATCACCGTGCCGCCAAAGGTGCAGGTGAACTGGACCGATGATAATCTGGTGACGGTCAAAGGTCCAAAGGGTCAACTATCGTATCAGGTCGACCCTGCCCTATCTCTGAAGTTAGAAGATGGGACGCTGACAGTCTCGCGCCCCTCGGATAGCAAAGAGCATAAGGCGATACATGGTCTCTATCGCTCCCTTGTCAACAATATGGTTGTGGGGGTGACGACTGGCTATACAAAACAGTTAGAAATTCACGGCGTCGGTTATCGCGCCGCCAAAATGGGTGAAAACCTGGTTATCCAGGTAGGCTATTCTCACCCGGTTGAGGTGCAGCCGCCCGATGGCATCTCCTTTACCCTTGATGGCGTCGATCCCGCCACCAAAGCCACCAGGGTCAGTGTAATGGGTATCGACAAGCAACTGGTAGGCGCCGTCGCGGCCGATATCCGGCGCATTCGTAAGCCCGAGCCATATAAGGGCAAAGGCATTCGCTATACTGGTGAAGCCATTCGCCGTAAGGCTGGTAAAGCTGGTAAAGTCGGCGGTAAGAAGAAGTAAACTCATGGCGAAAGTAGGGTGAAGGGAAGAGCCACGTAGTGCCGACCACGTAGCTCAAAGCAGACCCTTCTAGCGCCAGGTTACTGACTGAGAGAAAATGAGAAATGATTAAACGATTCAATGCCAACAACGCGCGGCTGCGGCGGCACCAGCGGATGCGAAGCCATTTTGAGGGTACACCGGCACGTCCAAGGTTGAATGTGTTCCGCAGCGGACATCATATCTATGCGCAAATCATCGATGATACAACTGGTATAACACTTGCAGCTGCTTCGTCACTTGACGAAAGCCTGCGCGATTTTAAGCCAGCCGCTCCTGCCCAGGAGCAGCCTTCGCGTGCAGCCAGTTCGGCCGAAAAAGCTGAAACGGTTGCGGTGGCCGCTGAGGCTCCAGCGGTTAGTAAGGGCAAAGCGCCGAAGGCCCAGAAAGCTCCAGCCAAGGGTGGACCTGTTGGTAAAGGTGGTAAACCAGGCACACAGGTCAAAACGCTGCTGCCACAAGCAGTAAGAGGCGAGAAGAAAACGCCAGTTGAGGCACTCGCGCCAATTGCACATAATCGAAAAGTAGCCACTGCTCGTGAGGTGGGCAAACTTATTGCCCAGCGTGCGAAAGAAAAGGATGTCAGTCGTGTTGTCTTTGACCGTGGTGGCTATGCCTATCATGGACGAGTGGCTGCTCTTGCAGAAGGCGCTCGTGAAGTAGGCCTGGAATTTTAAGGCCGCGAGGAGTAAGATGCCAAGAATAGATGCTTCAAAATTAAATCTGGAGGAGACAGTTGTCCAGGTGAGTCGTGTCTCCAAGGTGGTCAAAGGTGGCCGTCGCTTCAGCATTCGGGCGCTCGTCGTCGTTGGTGATCGCAATGGCTATGTTGGTTGTGGCCTGGGCAAGGCAAGCGAATATACAGAAGCCATTCGCAAAGGTGTGGAAGATGCCAAGAAGCACCTGATCCAGGTGCCTTTATCTGGGACAACCATCCCCTTCATGGTGATTACACGCTTTGGTGCCTCCGAAGTGATGCTTAAACCAGCCGCACCTGGTACTGGCGTTATCGCCGGCGGCGCTGTGCGCGCGGTTATGGAGTCAGCGGGTGTGCGCGATATCCTGACCAAGACCCTTGGCAGCACCAATAAGTCAAATACGGTCTATGCCTGCCTGAAAGGCCTGCGCGAGCTGCGCACGCCCGAAGTCGAAGCAGCTCGTCGTGGTAAGACAGTTGCCCAGCTTGTTGGTAAGAAACGTGCTGAACAGATTGCCATTGCCAACGCAACCGCGGCCGAACAGGCTGCCGCAGCGCGCGCTGCCCGTGAAGAAGAGGCGCGCGAAAGCCGGGCTACTTCCGGTCGACGTGGTGGTGAGCGTGGAGACCGCCGTGGCGGCGGAGACCGCGGAGGCGATCGCCGTGGTGGTGGTGACCGCGGAGGCGATCGTCGCAGCGGCCCTGGCGACCGTCGTACTAGCCGCTAAGAGGAGTGAAAAACAATGGCAATATTGCGTATAAAATATATTAGGAGCGCGATAGGGTATCCCAAGGATCAGAAGGCGACAATCAGGGCGCTCGGCTTCCGCAAGCTGCAGCAGACGGTCGAACATGAAGATCATCCTGCTGTGCGTGGCATGATCCGGAAGGTAATTCACCTGGTACAGGTAGAGGAGACTATCAGTGAAACTCTCTGATTTGCGGCCAGCTCCTGGTTCGCATAAACTTGAAAGGCGTGTTGGTCGTGGACACGGCTCAGGCCGTGGCAAGACAGCAGGCCGTGGTACAAAGGGACAGAAAGCTCGTACAGGTGGTCACATCCATCGCGCATTTAGCGGTGGTCAGACGCGCCTTTCCAAACGCTTACCATTTGTACGTGGAGTAGGTAATAGCAATACACCTTTCCGCAAGGATTATACTATTATTAATCTAACTGATCTTGAGGCGTTTGAAGCTGGCGCTCAGGTGACGCCTGAGCACCTGGTAGAGCAGAACTTGATGACACCCGCGCAGGGCCGTGGGCTGGTGAAGGTATTGGGCAATGGTGAAGTTGATCATGCTTTAGCTGTGCGTGCCCACAAGTTCTCCGCCAGTGCTCGTGCTAAAATCGAGGCTGCCGGGGGAAGTGTCGAGATCATTCCAACGAAAGTCTACGCAAAGACTAAAAGGCGTAAAGATGAACAAACGAAGACGCCTGTTAACCAGGGTCAGGATACCAGGGCCTAAGCCCTGGTATCCTGACCCTGCTTTGGCACTTCGTAAAAGGAGGTTCTCATGTGGGAACGACTGCGGAGTATCTGGACAGTTCCCGATCTACGCAATAAAATTCTTTTCACCCTGGGGATGTTACTGATTTTCCGCATCCTCGCCCATATTACTGTACCTTTAACAGCCTTGGAACGAGCTAACCTCGTAAAACTTTTTAATACAAATGGCAGTGGAAACCTGGGCCAGTTACTCGGCCTGCTAGATGTTTTCTCCGGTGGCTCTTTGCAGACCTTCTCTATTGTCGCCCTTGGGGTTTATCCCTACATCACCGCGACGATTGTGATGCAGCTCCTGCAGCCAATCATTCCGGCCTTGCAAAACCTTGCCATGCAGGGTGAAGCGGGCCGTTTGCGCTTTAGTCAGATCACGCGTATTATCGCTGTTCCCCTGGCGTTCTTGCAGGCCCTTGGGCAGACAGCTATCTTCGTCAAGGCGGGCGTTCTCGATCCCACTAGCTTTGGCCTTTTTGGCCCGAACTGGTTGGAAACATTGACTATTCTGATAGCATTGACCGCCGGTACAATGATCCTGGTCTGGTTGGGTGAACTTATCACAGAAAATGGTATTGGTAATGGTATCTCACTGATCATCTTCGGGGGCATCGTCAGCCGTATCCCGCAGTTGATCCAGCAAGGCTACCTCGCCAGCACCTCTACCTCTGGTAGCATCGTCAGCGTGGCTGTCTTCCTGATTATTGGCTTGCTGACCATCATCGGCATTGTCTACATCTATCAGGGTCAGCGTCGTGTCCCGGTGCAATACCCCACGAAGCGTATGGTTGGACGCGGCATGCTCGTCGGCTCAGCTCAGACAACCTACATTCCTATGCAGGTAAACAGTGCGGGTATGATCCCGCTCATCTTTGCCCAGTCTATGCTGATCTTCCCGGCTGTCCTTTCACAATACCTGGTCACCAGCGATGTAAAATGGCTTTCATCTGCCGCGCAATGGGTTGGTCAATACCTGGCCAATACCACTCTGTGGTACTACTGGGCCATCTTCTTCGCTCTGGTCTTTGCGTTTACCTACTTCTATGCGTACGTGGTATGGCAACAGCAAAATATTCCTGAAAACTTGCAGAAGCAGGGAGCATTTATTCCCGGCTATCGACCAGGCGAACCCACCAGCAAATACTTACAGGTGATTCTCAACCGGATCACCCTGGCTGGGGCGCTTTTCCTGGGCGTTGTGGCCATCTTGCCATTCTTTGCTAAGGTTGGTGGCAATCAACTGCTGAGCTCCGCTGCTTTGCTGATCACCGTCGGCGTTGTCTTGGATACGATCAGGCAGCTTGAAGCTCAGATGGTCATGCGTAACTATTCTGGCTTCCTGTCATAGTTGAGGGCGCGTCAATTGCGCCCTTACCATCGCTTTGAATGGTCGATTGGGCGCAATGAAGCGCCTCAATGAGTTTTCCATCGGAGGAATGAAAAACGTGAACATAATCCTGATCGGTGCGCAAGGATCGGGGAAAGGAACTCAAGCAGAGAAACTCTCCCAGTCTCTCGGTATTCGTCACGTTGCTAGTGGCGATCTGTTCCGTAAGGCTATTGATGAGCAGAACGAGCTAGGCCTCAAAGCCAAAGTGTACATTGATCGCGGAGAACTGGTTCCCGATGACATCACGATAGCAATGGTGCTCCATCGTATCGAAGAACCGGATTGTGCGCAAGGTGTGCTGCTGGATGGTTTCCCACGCACAATTGCGCAAGCCCAGGCTTTGGATAAAGGCCTGGAACAGCAAGGCAAGCAAATTGATGTCGTGGTCTATCTCCAGGTTCCCAGGGAGGAACTGGTCAGTAGGCTCTCAGGCAGATATATTTGCCGTGCTAATCAACACGTTTATAACATTCGTACCCGTCCACCTAAAGTGGCCGGTATATGTGATCTGGATGGAAGTGAATTGTACCAGCGCTCCGATGATACAGGCGAAGCGGTACAGAAACGCCTGGACATCTTTTTCAATCAAACCATTCGCTTACTCGACTACTATGGTATTGAAAAGATTGTAGAAGTGAATGGCAATCAAAGCATAGACCAGGTTCAAAAGGCGCTTTTGGATCAGGTCACCGCCTTTATGGAAAGCAAACATTAAAAAAGGTGTAGGGATGCTATCAACATCCCTACAACGTGAGAATACCCATGGCACCCATTATAAAATCGCAAGAAGAACGCGAAAAAATACGCGAGACAGGTCGTATCGTTGCCAGCTTACTGGCAGAGTTACGTATCGCTGTACGTCCCGGTATTACGACTGACGAGATAGACCACCTGGCTGTTGAGTCTTTGCAGCGCTATGGGGCTAAATCTAGCTCTTTGGGCTATCATGGTTACCCCAAATCGCTCTGTACGTCTGTAAACGATGAAATAGTCCATGGCATACCGGGCGCCCGGGTTCTACACGAGGGAGATATTGTCACTCTCGACTTTGCCGCTGTGTATAATGGTTGGCATGCGGACTCGGCGATTACGGTCCCCGTGGGCAAGGTCTCGGCTGACGTGGAGCGTCTGCTTAAGGTAACAGAAGATGCCCTCTATCGTGGGATCGCGGCCGCCCGTGCTGGCAATCGTATCCACGATATCAGTCGTGTGGTCCAACAATTCGTCGAAGCGGCGGGTTTTTCCATTGTGCGCCGGTATGGTGGCCATGGTGTGGGTCGGAGTATGCACGAAGATCCACAGGTTCTCAACTATATCGAGCCGGGCTATCCCAACCTTATCTTGAAGCCAGGTATGGTCATCGCCATTGAACCAATGGTAAATATGGGGGCGAAGGAGACACGTGTCCTCGCTGATAACTGGACGGTTGTCACCGTGGACGGCAGCCCTTCAGCCCATTTCGAACATACTGTGGCAATCACTGAGGGCGATGCCGATATCCTCACCCTCTAAAGGTAGCGGGGTTCAAAGGGGCAGTCGCCCCTTTGCGGGGTGTGGGGTGCCCTCCATAGGCGCGAACTTTAGGAGGTATGGGCGGTCTTCCAGGGCGGGGGCAAGCCCCGCCCCTACTATACACGGGCGTGGTAAGCCGCTTCGTGTATAGTAGGGGCACCCCTTGCGGGTGCCCTGGCTTGCGCGGTCGCCCTGGCCTTACGTCCGCGCCAATGGGGTGCTCCCATTCCCTTTTCTCTATCGCCGCAGGCGATAAAGAGAAAGGAGTGGGAGAAAATACCCTCTCGACATATGAAAATATTTGTGTTATAATTCGTAGTTGGCTGCAGCAGTTACTACTGCTGCCATTTTATAGCTCATGCAATCATTAATGCATCCTGGCCTGCGCTAGAATGAATATTGAATGCGATGTATGCGCGTACTTCCGAGTGCTCAAGCGTGTGACGGCTGCCGCGCTTAAGCCAGTCTTTCAGGTACGCGATAGGTCAGCCCGGTTAATGCGCAAAAGCAGCAACCAGGCCTGGCATCCTGGTTGGATGCCGATTGAATAGAACCATAAGCAAACGAAAAGGTAGAGGAAAAGAATGTATCTTCGCCGATAGAGAAAGGAAGCTATGCCAAAAAAGGACGAGATCGAAGTAGAGGGTAAAGTGCTTGAGGCCCTCCCCAATGCCATGTTTAAAGTAGAAATTGATGAGCAACATCAGGTCCTGGCAGTCCTCTCAGGACGTATTCGAATGAATTTTGTGCGTATTGTGCCCGGAGATAAGGTGAAAGTTGTGCTGTCACCCTATGATCTGACACGAGGCCGCATTACATGGCGCGTGAGATCGTAAGGTGAGCTTTCCTCATCCTTCCTTTTTTCATCGGTATCTTTTCGAACGAAAATAGAAACAGGATAGGCGAGGTGCAAGGAAAACAGAGCTTTTCCCCAGCCTTGTCTTTAAACGTTACTTTTGCAATTATAGAGGAGGGCAAACTATGAAAGTGCGTGCCTCAGTAAAACCGCGCTGTGAGAGCTGCAAGGTAATTCGCCGCAATCGTGTTGTGATGGTTATCTGTAGCAAAGATCCAAAGCATAAACAGAAACAGGGCTAGGCAAATGTAGGGATGCCCCTTGCGGGTATCCTGGGCAACCAACCGCAAGGGATTGCTCCTACATCAAATGGAGGGAAAGATGGCTAGAATCGCCGGCGTTGACATTCCACGTGAGAAGCGCGTGGAGATTTCGCTGACGTATATCTACGGGATCGGACTCACTACGAGCCGCAAGATCCTGGAGCGAACACGTATTAGCCCGGATACCCGGGTCAAAAATCTGACTGAAGAAGAGGTCAACCGCCTACGTGAGGTGATTGACCGCGAACACAAAGTCGAAGGTGATCTGCGCCGCGAAGTGGACATGAACATCAAGCGGCTGATCGAGATTGGCTGTTATCGTGGCATGCGCCATCGCCGTAATCTGCCGGTGCACGGTCAGCGCACCCGCACCAACGCGCGTACACGTCGTGGACCAAAGAGAACTGTAGCCGGCAAGAAAAAAGCCGTAGCTAAGAAGTAACGCCGGGAGGTACTGCAACTAATGGCAGCTGGAGACAAAAAGAAACCAACAGGCAAACCAAGGCGGCGTGAGCGCAAGTCCATTCCGCGTGGGCAGGCCCATATTCAAGCAACATTTAATAATACAATTGTTACTTTGACAGACCCCAATGGGAACGTCATCTCGTGGGGTAGTGCTGGTGGACAGGGTTTTAAAGGTTCCCGGAAGAGCACTCCTTACGCCGCACAGGTTACAGCTGAAACAGCGGCACGGAAGGCCATGGAGCACGGCCTACGCCAGATAGAAGTATACGTGAAGGGTCCTGGCTCTGGTCGTGAGGCAGCAATTCGTTCACTCCAAAACGCTGGCCTATCCGTCACTTCGATTATCGATGTTACACCTATTCCGCACAATGGCTGCCGACCGCCCAAGCGGCGGCGTGTGTAATCCGCGCTGTGCGTGTGAGGAGGATTCAATTAAATGGCACGTTATACCGGTCCCGTCTGCAAATTGTGCAGGCGTGAGGGGGTAAAACTGTTTCTTAAAGGCGACAAGTGCATGACAAAATGCACGCTTGAGCGCCGCAATACTCGCCCAGGACAACATGGCGCCGGTCGCCCTCGCAAAGCTTCTGGCTATGCCTTGCAGTTGCGTGAAAAGCAGAAGGTTCGTCGTACATATGGTGTCTTAGAGCGCCAGTTTAAAAAAGAATTTGATCTTGCTGCGCGCCGTCCTGGCAAGACCAGTGAAAATCTGCTGCAGGTGCTGGAAATGCGCCTGGATAACCTGGTATATCGCCTGGGCTTCGCCGATTCAAGAGCACAGGCTCGTCAGCTTGTCTGCCATGGTCACTTTGCCGTGAATGGCCGCAAGACCGATATCCCTTCTTTTATTGCTAAGCCAAATGATGTGATCGCCGTGCGTGAGCGCAGCAAGGGCCTTGAGTACTTCAAGATCCGCGCATTATTGCTTGCGCAAAAAGGTGTACCTGCCTGGTTGCGCCTGGATACGAATGAAATGTCGGGACGTGTGATTACGTTACCGTCACGAACCGATCTCGAACTGCCCTTTGAGGAGCAGATGGTGGTCGAATTTTATCAGCGTTAGTGTGCGCTGGGTGGCTGATGTCGGCAGATGGGAACAAGCCTTAAGAAAGGCAGGTTGGAACCTTGCAAGAAAGTATTACTCTGCCTCGCATTAAAAATACAAAAACACAGGGTAACTATGCGAGCTATGATATTGAACCTTTAGAGGGTGGGTATGGCATGACTCTGGGCAATGCGCTGCGCCGCGTCTTGCTCTCCTCGCTGCCAGGTGCAGCGGTGACCTCTATTCGGATTGAAGGTGTGCAGCACGAATTTCAGGACATTCCTAACATCATGGAAGATGTCACTGACATTGTGTTAAACGTGAAGCAGTTGCGTCTTCGCTCCTTCTCAGATCATCCTGTTTCGATGCGTCTGGAAGTCAGCGGCGAGCGTACAGTCACAGCAGCAGATGTCATGGTTCCCAGCACTGTAGAGATTGTCAATCCCGATCTCCATATTGCGACACTGGACAATGACAACGCTCGCCTCGAGATGGAGCTGGTTGTTGAGACGGGAAGAGGCTATGTTCCTGCCGACTCGAAAGAAGATCAGCCTATTGGGGTGATACCGATTGATGCCATTTACACGCCTGTACAAAAGGTGAACTATACCGTTGAGCACACGCGCGTAGGGCAGATGACAAATTTTGATAAGATTGTTCTTGAAATCACTACCGATGGAACAATCACGCCGGATGAGGCCCTGCGCCAGAGTGCGGATATCCTGGTACGCCACTTTACACAGCTGTCTAACTATCGCGCTGTGTTGATCAGTGAGCAGGATAAGCCGCCCCTGAGCAGCTTACCCATACCACAGAAGATTTACGATACACCCATCGAAGAGTTGGACCTCTCGGTACGTGCGTATAACTGCCTCAAGCGCAGCAATATCACCAAGGTTGGTCAGGTTCTTTCGATGAACGAGGAGGACCTCCTGGGTGTACGTAACTTTGGTGAAAAGAGTTTGATGGAATTGCGTGAGCGTCTGCTCCTGCGCAACTTCCTGCCGAATCCACGTACAAGCACCGTCGGCGCCGACTTGGACGGCGATCACGAAATGGAGGACTAAGGTGAGGCACCGAGTTGCCGGTAATCGCATGAGTATGCCAGAGCCACGCCGCCGGGCCGCGCGGCGTAGCTTGATGGCCGGTCTCATCCGTTACGATAGAATACAGACCACGGAGGCACGCGCTCGTGCCATTCGTGCAGAAGCTGAAAAGCTGATAGATGTGGCCGTCAAAGGTCGCCTGGAAGCACAGGAGTACCTCAGTTCTGTTGTGACCGACCAGGACAAAGCCGACCAGATTTTGGCCTTCGCACGCCGAGGGCGTTTCTCGTTGAAGACGAAAGTGGTCTCCAATGAAGAACGCGCAGAGCAGAGTAAGGCTCCTCTAACCAAAGAGGGACGCAAGTTCCTGGAGGATAAACTGAAGGGACGCCGCGACGAATTGCTGCGCATCATCTCTAATGAGGATGATGCCGAAAAAGCCTTGCAAGCCGCCTACCAGTCAATGGTGATCGAGCTGCATGCCCGCCGCAAAATCCTCAGTGCACTGCCAGATGAGTTGGTAGTTAAAAAGATGTTCGAAGAATTGGCACCGCGCTATGTTGGTCGTCCCGGCGGCTATACGCGCATTACCAAGTTGGGTAAACGTAAGGGCGATGCCGCCGATATGGCACAAATTGCCCTGGTATAAATGAATACAGGTTCGCAAGAACTCGTTGACGTTAACATATGAATATTGCGTGTGGTATTGAGTATGACGGCACCGATTTTCACGGCTTTCAGCGTCAGCCCATAAGTCATGGACAGACGGTACAAGGGGCCCTGGAAGGTGCAATCGCCAGTATTTCCGGTGAACAATCGGTGGTAAATGGCGCGGGTCGCACAGACGCAGGAGTACATGCAAGTGGGCAGGTCATCCACTTTCGTAGCGATTTCCACCTGACGCCTCTTGTGTGGAGACGCGCACTGAATGCTGTTTTACCCAATACTATAGCGGTACGCTGGGCTAAAGAGGTTCCTGAACGCTTTCACGCTCGTTTCAGTGCCCTGAGCCGTTCATACCGTTATACGATCTGGAACGATGTCGCACCGTCTCCGCTGCTTGCACGCTATAGCTATTATCGCCCTCAGGCGTTAGATGTAGATTTGATGCAGCAAGCCTGCCAGGAATTACTGGGGCGCAAGGACTTTGGGGCCTTTGGACATAGTCCTGATGAGACCAATCCAAAGAAGCCAGGACCACATTCCTGCATTCGTACCATGATCGAAGCACGCTGCATCCGGCAAGATGCACAACATACGCAGGCACTTATCTATTGTGATTTTACTGCGGACGCCTTTCTCACGGGAATGGTTCGCAGAATTGTCGGAACACTGTTGCTGGTAGGACAGAAACGCCTCACTCTCGATGAGTTTGCTGCTATTGTGCAACACGCGGATAAGACGCACCCTGGTTCAGCGGCCCCACCACATGGGCTGTGTCTGGTGCGGGTTGACTATCCTGAGCAGTTTGAGTTTGGCCAGAGGCCCTCATTTACGGGTCCTCTCCCTTAAAACTCTAAAGTTAGGCGGAAGGGTACCCCTCGCGGGAACCTGACTTCGTTTGGAGAGGTTTGAAATGCGACCCGGCAACGACGTTGGCACGTCTACCTACGGTCAGCCGGGTCGAAGGGAAGACATATAATGATGAAAACTTATAGTGCCAAGGCCGCTGAGCTGGACCCCAAATGGTATATCATCGACGCTGAGGGTCAGGTATTGGGGCGGCTGGCCTCGCAGATCGCCCAGATCTTGCGCGGCAAACATAAACCAACCTTTACACCACATCTCCAAAGTGGCGATTTCGTGGTCGTCATTAACGCGGAAAAGATTGCTGTCACAGGCAAACGTATGGACCAGAAGGTGTACTATCGCCATTCCCAGTATCCCGGTGGCTTGAAAAAGACTACGCTTCGCGATACCCTTCAGGGACGCTTCCCTGAACGGGCATTAATTCATGCCGTTCGCGGTATGGTCATGCACAATCGCCTGGGCGAGGATCTCATGTCCCACTTGAAGGTCTATACCGGCCCTTCACATCCACATCAGGCCCAGAAGCCTATTCCCTGGACAGGCCCGCAGGCATTGCTGAAGCAGTCCTCCGAGACTGCCAAGGCTGAATAAAGAAGAGGAGAACCAACCTTGGCCGATACCATCAAAGGCGAGTATTACTATGGTATGGGACGGCGCAAGACGGCTGTAGCCCGCGTGCGCTTGTACCCCAATGGTGATGGCAGTATCACTATCAATGGCAAAACCGCCCAGGCGTATTTTGGTACCCGTGATACGCATATGGCGACGATGAATGCACCCCTGCGCGTGCTCGAACTAGGCAATAGCTATAATATGAGCGTGCGTGTGGTGGGTGGTGGTACCAGCGGCCAGGCGGGCGCTATTCGCCACGCCGTGGCTCGCGCCCTCTTGCGCGTCAACCCCGAGTGGAAACTCTCCCTGCGTAAAGCAGGGTACCTCACACGTGACCCACGTATGAAGGAACGTAAGAAGCCCGGTCTGAAGCGCGCCCGTAAGGCTCCACAGTACACGAAGCGCTAATTTCTATAGTATTAAGAGAGAACCTTGAGGCGATGATGAAGGCTGTACAGCCTCATCATCGCCTCAAGGTTCTCTCTTAATAAACTACCCTAATCCAACACGTTTAAATGCTCAGGCACGCCCGCGTAGACAGGCGTACACCACTGGGCGCGATATTCGACCTTGCGACCGCGTACCACGTCAAAGTAAATTTGCTGAAGTGTGCTGCTAATAGGGCCGATTTCCTCATTGCCAATCGAGCGATGATCGACGCTAATAACAGGCGCAATTTGGGCGCCAGTGCCACACATGAATATTTCATCTGCGCAGTAGAGTTCGGTGCGATCAACCTGGCGTTCGCGTGTGATGCGGCCAAGCTCGCGTCGTGCCAGCTCCATGATCGTCTCACGCGTAATCCCCAGCAGAATATTCTCGCTCGGAGCTGGGGTGACCAGTTCACCATTGATGATTAAAAAGATGTTTTCTGCGCTGCCTTCGGAGACGTGTCCCTCGTTGGTAAGCATAATGGCCTCGTCAAAACCGTTTTGCATAGCTTCACTTTTGGCGAAAGCCGAGTTAACATAGGCACCCGTAATTTTGGCTCGCGCCGGGATCATATTGTCATCGATGCGCCGCCATGATGAGACGCCGCAGCGCAATCCCGTCGTTTCGATATAATTACCCAGCGGCTCCGATGTAAGAATAAAATGATTTTCTAGTCCATGCAGGCGCACGCCGATTGTCTGGTCGGCCTTATAAGCCATAGGTCGCAAATAGACATCCTGACGCTGGTCGTTGCGCCTGACCAGTTCTATGCTGATATCTATCAGTTGATCAACGCTATAGGGCAGCGACATTTGCAGAATCTTACACGAACGCAGGAGGCGCTCATAATGCTCTCGCAAGCGGAACAGGTAAACCTGCTGATCTTCCTCATTCCAATAGCCACGAATACCTTCAAAACACCCGGTACCATAGGCAAATCCGTGGGTGCGCACAGAAATCATACCATTTTTAGCCGGCACGAATTCGCCATTCATGAACAGTTCATTTGCATCCATAATTATGCGGCAGGCAGTGACTCGGCTACCTACCTTTCCTCCTTTTCTTGTTTCCGTTCGCGGTTCCCTTTGTGAGCAGCTGCGGTGCTGGAAACCCGGGATAGAACAACTTCGCTCCTAAAGGATCTTCTTACCGAGGGCTGAAAGAACCAGTTCAACCGCGAGCAGCGCTGTAGCATTTTCGCGATCGAGAATGGGGTTCACCTCTACTACATCCATCGAAACTAAGCTGCCAGAGTCCGCGATCATTTCCATGGCGAGGTGAGCTTCACGATACGTCAAGCCTCCACGCACAGGTGTACCCACGCCAGGGGCCTCTTTGGGGTCCAGGGCATCCATGTCGAGGCTTAGATGAATGCCATCATTGTACTGACCCGCGATGGTCAGCGCCTGGCGCATTACCTCAGAGATACCCCGTTGGTCAATATCTGACATGGTAAAGACATGCACAGCGTGAGTACGGAGTAGTTCCTTTTCAGACTGGTCGATGTCGCGTGCGCCAACAATAACAATGTTTTGTGGAGAGATTTTGGGGGACCATTCGCCCACGTGAGTCAAGCGTGTATCACCAATACCCGCCGACGCCGCCAGAATCATGCCATGTATATTCCCGGAAGGTGTAGTTTGGTCGGTATTAAAATCGCCATGCGCGTCTATCCAGAGCACACCTACATTTTTATGCACACTGGCTACGCCACTTACAGAACCAAGAGATACACTATGATCTCCTCCCAAAATGAGAGGAAATTCGCCTTCTTGTAACGACGTTGATACAATATTTGCCAGCTCTTGAGCAACACGCACTATGGGCTCCAGGTACTTCAGTTTGGGATTACCAAGAGGTTGACTTTCAGGCTGGGGGACGATAACATTACCTACATCATGTACTGTATATCCAAGGCTGCGTAAGCGGCCATTCAGACCGGCATAACGAATGGCACTGGCTCCAATATCGACACCCCGTCGATCTGCTCCTAAATCCATAGGAGCGCCTATCACACGAATACGCATAACAACAATATTCCTCCTGCTCGCCGTTGAACAGTCCTATAAATTCTTCCTAATTATAATCTTCCCGGTTCCTATTTGTCCACTACTGCAAGAAGCCAATACGCTCTTGCTACAGAAGTCATTATCACTGGTATCTTGTATTAGCTATTGTTTCTCAGGTTATAAACGTTATACAATAAGGTGCAAAGCAACCCGCGTAGTTTTCATTTTTCCATCAAGCTTCAGAAAGTGAGGCGAATGTGTATCATCACATCTCGTATGTACGTTTCCGCCATGCATTCACTGTCTGCTTATTTCTATGTGTCTTGCTCACCGTCGCTGCCTGTGGCGGTGGCACTACTCCCCCCACTTCGAACGGGACTTCTACCCTGGCCTCCAGGCAAGTCTTAAGTTTCCCTAATGTGGGTATTGCAGACGCAAATAGCGCTTTTCTTGATCCTGCCCAGGGACCAGATGCTAATACAGCTCAAGTGACGAATATGATCTATAGCGGCCTTGTCAAATCCGATGTAAACTTGAACGTGGTACCTGATCAGGCCGCCTCCTGGGATGTTTCTCCAGATAACAAGGTCTACACCTTTCACATCAGGCCAGGCATCACCTTCTCGGATGGCACACTCATTACCGCTCAGACCTATGTCTATACCCTGACTCGTGCTCTGCTTCCTGATATTAAATCACCTATTGCTACTTTCTTTGAGGGAAATATTATTGGGCAGGCCGACGTCAATAGTGGGAAAACGAAGACCCTCACAGGCGTCAAGGCCATTGACAATCAGACCCTACAAATTACGCTTTCTCAGCCGACTCCATATTTCCTGGAAGAGATGACAAATTCACTCTACTTCCCCTTGAACAAGCAAGTTATTGATCAGTATGGACAGATCGACTGGCCCAACCATGTCGCCGGTAGCCCTGTCGGCAGCGGCCCCTTTATCGTCAAAGAGTGGGACCACAAGGTAAAGATGGTCCTGGTTCCCAATCCCCACTACTATGGGGCAAAGACCAAATTGTCAGAAGTAGATATGTACTTCGTCACAGATCCATCGACAGCCTTCCATTCCTACCAGGCGAAACAATACGATTTCGTCTGGAATATTACACCGAACGAGCAGGTCAATGCGAAAAGTATGCCGGGCTTCATCAGAAAGTCGCTGTTGCAATCAGACCTGCTCTTCTTCAACAATAAGATGCCTCCGTTTAATAATGCCTCCGTGCGCCAGGCCTTCGCCTATGCCATAGACAAGACCTTGCTAGTACATGCCGTCTTCAAGGACGCGGTGGTGGCCGCCTCAACGATTATTCCACCGGGCATGCCAGGCTATCAACCCAATTTTCCCGGTATACCTTACGATCGAAACAAGGCGAAAGAACTCTTCCAATCTGCCTATCCAGATGTGAGCAAGGCTCCACCCATCAAGTTCTCGTTTCCCAACTCACAGGTAACGCCCTCGGAAGCGGCGGCCTTGCAGCAAATGTGGCAGGATGCCCTCGGTGTCCACGTGGACTTGCAGCCTGTGGATCTGACAGCGTATAATACTCAAACTGCTAACCATCAGATCCAGTTTGGCTTTACACAGTGGGGTGCAGATTTCCCTGATCCATACGATTGGTTGGCCCTGAATCTACTTTCAACGGCCCCTAATAACAATGGTGAGTGGAATAATCCTACCTTTGATCAGACGATTGCACAGGCTGAGAAAGCATCAGGCGATGCTCGCATCAAGTTGTATAATCAGGCGGAGCAGATCGCTATTCAAGACGTGGGCTGGCTGCCCCTCGACCACCAGGCTCTGGCTGCCGTCATTCCATCCTATATCCATGGCCTGGTACTTAATGGCAATGGCCTCTACTTTGGTGACTGGTCAAACGTATACGTTTTATCACACTGAGTTGCAGGCTAGCTATGATATCCATCGCGTTGGTGACTCGTGGAAAAACATGAGCCACCAATCGACATATAAAGACATATAAATAAAAAAAGAGTGTATGACCTATGAACGGTATTTCTATACAACGCTTAACAATCACTCTATCCATGCTGCTTACCTTCCTGCTACTACTTACCGCCTGTGGAGGTAGCGCAGGTCCTGCCGCCTCAACAACCACAGCGAACGTTCCGCCCAGGTTAGCAGCCAGGCAAGTCTTGACATTTCCCAACGTTGGCCTGGCAGATAGTGCCGCGCTTGACCCTGCCACGGTCACGGACACCAATACAAATCTTATTTTGAGCATGGTCTATAGTGGACTGGTCAGGCTTGATAGCAACCTGCTTGTCGTGCCAGACCAGGCGACCTGGCGCGTTTCGTCTGACAATAAGATCTATACATTTAATTTGAAACCCGGCATCGCCTTTGCGGATGGCACCCCTGTCACGGCCCAAACCTACGTCTATTCACTGACGCGCGCGCTCCTACCCGATGTGCAGTCAACGAATGCCAGTTTTTACGAGCAGAATATCCTTGGTGCCAATGATGTTGCGCACGGCAAGACAAAGACCCTTGCCGGTGTGAACGCTCTCAATTCCTCGACCCTGCAAATTACTTTAACGCAATCCACTCCCTATTTTTTACAATTACTCACAAACTCCGTTTTTTTTCCGGTCAATAAGCAACTCGTCGACCAGTATGGCCAGAATAAATGGACAGATCATGTCGTTGGTAATGGCATCGGCACCGGACCATTTATGATCCAGTCCTGGCAGCACAGCGTCAAGATGGTGCTGGTTCCTAACCCTCACTACTATGGCGCGAGAACAAAGCTTACACAAGTAAACATGATCTTTGTAAACGATCAAGGAACTGCCTTTACCACGTATCGCGCGGGGCAGTACGATTTTGCCTGGAATTTGACGACGGCTGACCAGGTACCCGCCAAAAATTTGGTAGGCTTTACGCGTGTACCGCAGCTAGAAACAGACGTCCTTTTCTTCAACGTCAAAATGCCGCCCTTCGATAATCCCATCATCCGTCAAGCTTTTGCCAATGCCATAGACAAACAATCCCTGGTGCATAATGTGTTAAACGACTCGGTTATTCCCGCCCCCACGATTATTCCGCCCGGCATGCCAGGCTATCAGCCAGATTATCAAGGTATCCCATTTAATGCGGCTCTGGCTAAAACGTTGTTCCAATCGGTCTATCCAGATCCAACTACCGTACCACCAATCACCTTTTCATATCCCAGTTCTGCATTATCGACTCAGGAGGTCATCGCCCTCCAAAACATGTGGCAGACTACCTTAGGTATATCTGTCACGGTGCATGCTGTTGAGCCAAATGCCTATAATGATGAACTGCTCAAGCACCAGATCCAGCTTGGCTTTTACCAGTGGAATGCTGATTACAACGACCCCTACGATGGCCTGGCACAGTATTTGCTCTCGACATCCAGCAACAATTATAGCAACTGGAACAGTAGTAGCTTTGACCAGCTAATCAAACTGACCGATAGAACCTCTGCCGATATCCGCCTCGAGCTCTTCCATCAGGCGGAGCAAGTTGCTATTCAAGATGTCGGCTGGCTTCCCATCGATCATGAGACCTTGTCTGCTGTCATTCCCCCTTGGGTACATGGGATTAGCCTCAATGCCAACGGTCTCTTCTTTGGCGACTGGTCAGATGTCTACCTTTTACAACACTAAGGGCAGGCCTATTGCCCTCCCCATAGTTTGCGAAGCCCTGGGCGCTTGAAAGCCCTGTGTATAAAATGTTATACTTTGGGTAACATATTTAGGTGTAGATTTGCCCACCAGAAGTCAGGTGGGCTTTCTTCTATATCACCTGTTTCTTATGTTTTACACAGAGTATCTCTTTGAGGGCTGTGTAAGACAGTATAGAAGCAATGTTGCTTCGCTATGCAAGGCTGCATGTGGCCTATGTCTGGCCAAATTGTAAGGAGGTTCTTCAACAGTGGCTATCGATATTCTTAACCCTTATGCCATGGCGGTTTCTCAGTTTGATGAAGCGGCAGACCGTCTTGGTCTCTCGCAAGCTATGCGAGCTATTTTACGTAAACCCAAGCGTGAACTTATCGTCAATTTTCCTGTGCGCATGGATAACGGTGACGTAGAGATGTTCACCGGCTATCGTGTACAGCACAATATTAATCGTGGCCCGGCCAAAGGTGGCATTCGTTTTAGTCCGGAAGTCTCACTCGACGAGGTGCGTGCGCTGGCGATGTGGATGACCTGGAAATGTGCAGTTGTTGGTATTCCCTTTGGCGGCGCCAAGGGCGGGGTTCTTTGTGATCCCTCCAAGATGTCTCGTGCCGAGATTGAACGTCTCAGCCGCCGCTATGCTACCGAAATCTCTATCTTGATCGGTCCAAATAGCGATATTCCCGCGCCTGACATGAATACGAACCCTCAGATTATGGCTTGGATGATGGATACCTTTTCTATGCATCAAGGCTACTCCGTGCCGGCCGTCATTACCGGCAAACCCCTGGCTATCGGGGGGAGCGAAGGGCGTCTCGAAGCTACAGCGCGTGGCGTACAGTATGTGACGCGTGAGGCTATGCTCGACCTTGGTATGAATCCGGAGGATTGCTCTGTGGTTGTGCAGGGCTTTGGTAACGTCGGCAGCATCTCGGCGCGCCTTCTGCACGAATTGGGTTGCAAAATCGTCGGCTTGAGCGATCTCAGTGGCGGTGTCTATAACCCTCAGGGTATTGATGTTCACCATGCCCTGCACTACTCTAACGAACATGGCAAATTGAAAGGCCTTCCCAATACCGAACCCATCTCCAATGCGGAACTACTGGTCCTGCCATGTGATATTCTTGTTCCTGCCGCCCTGGAGAATCAATTGACCGAGAGGAATGCTGCCCAGGTCAAGGCGCGCTTAATCGTTGAGGCCGCCAACGGACCTACCACCCCCGAAGCAGACCGCATCCTAAATGATCGTGGCATTGTCATTGTACCGGATATCCTGGCCAATGCTGGCGGTGTGACGGTTAGCTACTTTGAATGGGTGCAAGACTTGCAGCGTTTCTTCTGGGCCGAGAATGAGATCAATAACCGCCTGGAATCGATTATGACCCGTTCCTATCGTGCCGTGCACAATAAAGCCATGCAGCAGGAAACCAACCTGCGCATGGGCGCTTACCTCCTCGCTGTCGCCCGGGTCGCTGAAGCTACAGAGATCCGTGGAGTCTACCCGTAAGCTTTACAGAACCCACGAAAGGCTGCGCCAGAGCACGTGCAAAACCTTACCAGGGCACCCGCAAGAGCCGCTCAAGCGGCGTCGTATATAGTAGGGGCGACCCTTGCGGTCGCCCTGGCCCTTGCGGTCGCCCTGGCCCTTGCGGTCGCCCTGGCCCTTGCGGTCGCCCTGGCCCTTGCGGTCGCCCTGGCCCTTGGGCTCCTCTAGTCTTTGCGGTCGCCCTGCTGGGATTTGCTTACACTTCTACGGCTTCCATGTGCAGGATTTTCAGCCAGATCTCTTCTTTATTGACATCATCTGTAGGGTTCCACGAGGACTCCAGGGAAAAGATAACATTGACCACCTGGCCTTTAGGATAGGCAGCGAGTTGTGTGCCGCCGCGTAAGAGCTTCCCTTTGTATTGGAAATTGCCTTTTCCCAACAGGAGGCTCAATGTGCGCTGATCAGAACCACTTTGCCAGCTCCTCAACACGCGCATACGCTCTACTTTGAAGACGGGGTCAGGATTGGCAGCCCCGAAGGGGCTGAGTTCACGTATCTTGTTGTAAAGACTGTAATTAAGCCGTTCTAAACGCGTCAAAACAATATCAACCATATGTGTTGAGACGGGTGTGACTGTATTTTCCTGCTCCAATACCATGCCTGTCTCATCGACTACTTCTGTCTCTGGTGTGCTTATCACAGTAGGCAAGCCATCTTGTTCGCGCCAGTTCAATAGATGTGCGCGTAGTTCCTCAATGCGCTTATTGGCAATTGTGAAGCCCGCCGCCTGGGCGTGTCCGCCATAACGCTCCAGGATGTCGGCGCAACCGCGCAGGGCGGAGATGATATTCAGCCCCTTCTGACTGCGCGCTGAGCCACGACTGAATTCTGGGCCCTTGCTCAACACCAGCGCCGGGCGCTGGATCTCCTCCGAAAGTTTGCCTGCCACTAAACCAATAATGCCTTCAGGCCAGTTTTCTCCACTGACCAGCACAATTGCATCCGTTTGACGCTGCTGAGCCTCAATGCGCACGCTCTGCATAAGTTCTTCCGTTTGTCGTTGGCGTGCCTGGTTGAGTTGTTCTAACTCCTCAACGTACGCTTGCGCTGCGGCTGGCTCGTCGGTAGTAAGCAACTGGAAAGCGATGTCAGCGTCCTTCATACGCCCGGCAGCGTTGATGCGTGGCGCTAAAGCGTAGGCAATATCGCGTTCGCGGATCTTACCCTGCTGTAAACCTGCCCGGCGGATCAAAGCGGCCAGGCCCGGTTTCTGTGTTTGATTGAGCTTTTGCAGCCCCAGGCGTACCAGTGTATGGTTTTCACCCAACAAAGGCGCGACATCAGCAATCGTGCCTATCGCCACCAGGTCTAGCAGGTCCATTTCTTCATGTACCGGCCGTTGATAAGCGCGGTAGAGGGCCTGCGTAAGTTTAAACGCGATGCCGACACCACAGAGATAGCGCTCACTATAGGTACAATCTGCTCGCCACGGGTTGATCATGGCATAAGCAGCGGGCAACTGCTTTGGTGGTTGATGATGATCGGTAATGATCACATCGATGCCCAACTGCCTGGCATGCTCGACTTGCTCGACATCAGAACTGGCGCAATCAGTAGTGATAATCAGCGATGTACCCCGCGCGTGTAACATGTCGATTGCTCTGAGATTAAGGCCACAGCCATCATGTAAGCGACTGGGTATGTGGAAATCAAGCACAGCCTCTGACCGCTTGAGGGTCCGCAGCGCGCGAAAGAGCAGAGCTGATGACGTGACCCCATCTGCATCGTAGTCTCCGTAGACAGTAATATGCTCTCCTTGTTTAAGCGCTTGCTGGATGCGTGTCAATGCCTTGTCCATATCGATCAGGCTGAGCGGGTTGAGTGTGCTCTCATAACGCGCGTCCAGAAATGACCGCATGGCATCAGGCGTGATAATGCCGCGATTATGCAGTAATTGTGCGTGTAGGTCCTCGATTTTTGCTTGTTTGCATGCTTCAAAATCTTGAGCAGGAAGTATCTTATAAGCTTCCCATGGCACAACTGCTTGAAATGCTAGCTCCACAAGTCTATCCTTCGTCTTCTTCGGGAAGTAGTCTGAGAAAGACCTCGTTACCGAGCAGTCGCCCACGCTTGCTAAGACGCAGCCATTCGTGTTCCTGTTCCAGCAGTCCGGCCTTTTGCACGAATTGTAAACGATTACCTACAAATTGCGAGAATGGCACCGCGAAACGTTGCTCAAAGGTGGGTAGATGTAGACCCTGGGCGGTACGCAGAGCCAGGAATGCTGTCTCTGCCATCGCTTGCGCGCTATCGATATTCTCGCTCTCGACCTCGGGTCGCTGTCCTGCCTTCAGCAGACGTATATATGCCTGGGGGTCGCGCTCGTTGGAGAAACGCCTGTTGCCAAAGCTGGAATAAGCCCCGGCCCCCATACCGAAGTAGGGCAGGTTATGCCAGTAGGTCAGGTTATGACGCGCTTGATGTCCGGGTAGCGACCAGTTAGAGATTTCATAATTCGCATATCCTGCTGCCTGCAGGCGCTCGTCGGCATATTCATACATATCCGCGCACAGGTCTTCGTCTCCTGGTATAATCCGCCCCTCGTGTGCCCACGTGTAAAAGGGCGTGCCCTCTTCGACAATCAGCGAGTACAGCGAAAGATGCTCTGGACGCATGTCCAGGGCCCTATCCAGCGTCTCGCGCCAGTGGTGCATGGTCTGCCCGGGCAAGCCAAACATAAAATCAACATTGATGGAAGTGAAACCGGCAGCGCGTGCGTACCGTACGGCCTGCGTAATCTCTTTGGGTGAGTGAATGCGTCCAAGCGTTTTCAGCAGTTCGGCATCAAAGCTCTGGGCACCCATACTCAGGCGATTAACGCCAGCAGCTCGTAGCCCTGCCAGTTGTTCCTGGCTCAATGTGCCAGGATTTGCTTCCAGTGTGATCTCGGCTCCACTATCGACTGCAAAGTAGGTCGAGCAGGCCCCAAGCATGCGCGTAATCTGCTCCACGCTCAACAGACTAGGTGTGCCGCCGCCAAAGAAGATGGTGCGTGCGCGTCGTGGACTGCCGTCTGGCAATTGTGCGTACGCTCCTGTCAAAGCTATCTCACTCAGCAGAGCGCGTACATATGGCTCCCGTAGGGGAAGAATACCGGCATAGGTATTGAAATCGCAGTAGTGACAACGGGTATGGCAAAAAGGAATATGCAGGTAGAGAGAAGTGGTCTCCAGCAGCTGCTGAATCGGCTCTGTATCTACTTGGTTTGTGCTGGGTACCATGATGGTCATGAAAAAATCCTTTGTAAGCGCACACGCGTGAAAGTGTATCGTCACAACTTTCACGCTTCTGCGCTTACGGTTTAGCTCAGCCTATGGTTGGCCAGGAACACTTCCTGGCGCACCACTTGAGGCGGCAAGCGGGAGGTCTGGCGGCATATTCATGGAGTCAAGCAGTTTATTTTGATCAACGGGCGTAATCTTGGTTGTGGGCAGCGCATGCTGCTCCAGGATCCAATTTGACAGCGCGTTATCTTTTAATGACTGTAATGTTATGGCATCGACAGCATGAGCCGGGTCAATACTTAAGATTTGTACAATATGATATGCGCCATTTTCCAGCAGGGCCGGGCTCAACTGGTTCAAGGTGCGCCTGGGATCAAACATCCAGTTCTCTACCACTGCCGCTGTATAGTTCTGCGCGTACTGACCACGGGCCATCCAACCCAGCGAACCACCTTTGGTGTTGGTACCCGCGTCGGATGAGTTCGTTTTAGCCAGCTTACCAAAATCACCGCCGTGCTGGAGTTGATTGAGGACCTTCTGCGCGTGTGCCTGCGTATCAATGGTCATTACTCGTGCTAGCACCTGGTATTGTGGTGTTTTTTCCTGCGAGGCCAGGTAATGCTGTATGTTATCACGACGAAGCTTGGCCGTCATCATTGCCTGCATGTCCGCATCGCTCACATTATCTTTGCTCAGGAAGCTTGCGTAGGAGGTGCTATGCGGCATATTGGCCTGGAAATCTTTTATAGCGCGGGCAATCGCACTTGCCGTAGGATTAATTGCTGCCTGCACGCTGCTGGGCTGAGTGACCAGCCATTCGCGAATAAGCTCATCATCCTGCAGCCAGTTGACGCTATCATTACCCACTTGCGATTGGTTGAAGTTTGATTGCGCCTGGGGAAGCAAATTCTGGTTCAGGTTGGCATATTGCTGGTTTAAGGTCGCGTATTTTGTCTCCTCCGTTGTGAGCTGGGTATTTGCGGTTGCCAACTGTTTGTTCAATGCTGTGCGTTGAGCACTTGCGCCGGCGGGCAGCGCTTTGATCTGCTTATTCAAGCTGTCAATCTGCTTCTGTGTGGTCGTAATGCTCTGCTGCTCAGTGGCAACCTGCTTTCTCAGGCTGTCGCGCTGGGCTGTCAGGCCGTTTGGTCCATTGAGCTGGTTTTGGGCAGACTGCGCTTTGAATGCGACCATTTTGCGATAAAGCGATTGGGGAATTTGCTGACCATTGACGCTGGTGATTGGCAAGCCCGGGGTGATCACATTGATGTTGATCCAGAAGCCAACAAGAACTACAACGATTAAGAGTCCAATACTGATAGCGGCTGCCCAGGTGATACGACGCTGGAACTGTATCTTCTGGTTGTGGGAAAGATGACCTCCCCATCCCCAAATAATAGGTTTGCCATCACGTTTACCCTCGAAACGTGCTGTCTGCCTGGTATAGCGCCGTGCTTTGTTCGAACGGGGTGTGCGTTTATTATCAGGCCGACGCGCTGTTTGACTGTTCATGAGTGATACTACTCCCTTCTGCTCAATGCGCTGGTTGGCGTCTATATAGTCAACAAACATATGCAGTTAAGATGAACACATAGAAGAATATCTCGCATGTATCCATCTTAACCTGTGATGTGTGCATCTACCTCTACACGTGCATACCACGCATGTGTTCAGCAGTATAGGGAAGCAGGGCCATTTGCCTGGCCTCTTTGAGTGCCACGCTCAAGATACGTTGATGCTTGGCGCACGTCCCGGTCTTGCGGCGCGGCTCGATCTTTCCACGATCAGATATGTACCGTTTCATGAAACGGTTCGCATCTTTGTAGTCGATTTCGCGCACGTGATCGTGGCAGAATTGGCATATTTTACGGCGAGATGTACGCTCGCCTCGTCCGCCCTCGCGCCGTTCACGGCGCGGGGGGCCTTCAGATCGTCTTTGCACGGACTGTTCTCCTCAATACCGAGTTAGAAGGGATGTTCTTCTAAATCTCCAAGAGGGTCGGCGTCTGGATCACCTGCCAGGAAGGGTTCTGAGCTACCACTCTGAGTGGATTTAGGTGTAAGCATCTCCATATCACTGGCGATAACATCAACCGCTGTGCGCTGATTACCCTCTTTATCGGTGTACTTGCGCTGTGTCAGTCGTCCTTCAATATAGACTTTGTTGCCTTTATGAAGGTACTGGTTACATGTCTCTGCAAGCTTGTCCCAAACTACGATATTAAACCACTCGGTCTCCTCGCGTTTTTCACCAGAACTTGTCTTATAAGACCGGCTGACGGCCAGTGAGAACTTGGTGAGCGCAGTACCATTCTGCGTATAGTTCATCTCTGGGTCTCTTCCAAGATTCCCGATTAACATAATTTTGTTAAGCATGGTTCAAGATCCTTTCGAGTGCTACTCACTGCCTCAACTCTTCACTTCCACAGAGATCAGACGGACCTACCCAAACGTGTTTAACTAACTAGCTTCGATGTTTTCCTCTTCCTCGATCGCAGGAGGAACATCCTCGATCTCCTCGGCAGATAAGCCAGGAGGAATTTCTCCCTCGTTCACGGCTTCAACGGCTTCGCCTTCACTAGCCGGCGAAACTAGCTCGTCTCTGCTTTCTGTATCTGCCTCCGGGGCTGGGGAAGCGGCTGTTGCCGCCGCCGCCGCTGCTGCTGCTGTTGCCGCGGCACGAGCTTCGCGTTCCTTCTGTACAGTCTTAGGATCGCGCCTCTTGATTATGTGCCGCAAAACCTCTTCGGAAACCTTGAGTGTACGTTCGAGTTCAATCACGGTCTCAGGGGTCAGAATCATGTCAATGAATGTATAGAAACCGTCGCGGTGGTGCTCAATGGGATACGCCAGGCGACGACGCCCCCATTGATTTACCCTGACAATTTGGCCGCCATAATTAGCGACGACCTGTTCGACACGGTCAAGAATTGCACGTGTCTGTTCTTCACTGACTTCGGGATTGAGAATGAATCCAAGTTCGTAATCTCGCTTCACGAAGCCACCTCCTTCCTTCGGGTATGCATCCGGCCAGATTTAACGCTGCGCTTATCGTGCAATAGGGTCGACTGTTGTCATGCCTATGCTCGCAGCAACTGCCGGTGCAGGTGGAACACCAGTCTATGTATGTACCGGTGTGTAATAAAACAGATGCCGCCCAAGTTATGCGGCCTTAGCATGTATTGTCCCACGATGGCACGGGGTATCCAAAACACCACGCCATTATAACATTCTTTGCTATGCCTGACAATAGAGCTAAGGTGAACTAACTTTAATGTCCTATTCTTTTTATACCCTTCATAACCGGAAAAGCGGAAAGCGTAGAACGTTATTTTAAAAAATAGCCCTAAAGGGTGTAAGAGTGCAGGGGATGGCATCCCCCATAGGCGCGGAGTTTAGGAGGTATGGGCGGTGTTCCAGGGCGGGGGCAAGCCCCTATACACGAGCATGGTAAGCCGCTTCGTGTATAGTAGGGGCATCCCCTTGCGGGTGCCCTGGACCACGTGGTCGCCCTGGTCCACGTGGTCGCCCTGGCCCACGTGGTCGCCCTGGTCCACGTGGTCGCCCTGGCCCACGTGGTCGCCCTGGACCACGTGGTCGCCCTGGCCCACGTGGTCGCCCTGGCCTTAAGTCCGCGCCAATGATGGCATCCCCTGACTGGGTTCCAGGGCTGTGCCCTGGTCGCTTTCCCGAAAGCAGGGGTGCAGGGGATGGCATCCCCTGACTGGGTTCCAGGGCTGTGCCCTGGTCTCTCTCCCCACCGGCCCGCGAAGCGGGCAACATTTCACATGAAATGTGAAAGAATAGTAGTAGTAGTAAGTGTCCATATGCGCCTGAATTGACAGTTCTCTATCTATGTTGAATACTATAGCAGAGATATCACGTTTTATTGCCTGGGGGAAACATATGCAGCAACTTCCTAAGCGAGGTCGGACGTATGCGATGCGCACGAAGAGAACGCAACCAGCTCTTCCTGGCGCCACCTTGCCCACTTCTCCTCTCGTGATCGCTGCCCAGGAATATCCGCTTCAAACATATGAGCCGCAGGTGCCGCTTAAAAAACGCCTCCATCAGCTTCGCCGTGCGCTCTTGCTAATAGTGGGTACCGGCATACTGCTGGAAGTGCTTTTTCTTGCCTGCTATCCCCTGCTGGCAGGTCTTGCTCCCCATAATGATGCTGCTAATCAGGCATTATTGGCTTTGTTCCCCTGGCTTACACGACTCTACTGGACCACGGCCTTGCCCATCCTTGCCCAACTGGTCTCCCGGCTTCCCATCTTTGATCTTGCTAGCACTGCTGGTCAGGCAAACTTTCTGCTCTTTCTGCTGGCTGTCGCCTTCTTACTTGCACTTAGCGCCGGACGCGCGGGCAGCCGTATCGTCCGCGAAAAGCTTTCTCGTAGCGCGATACGTGCCTTGTTTGTAACGTTCCTCGTGTTTACGCTCGTCTTCGGGCTGACCTTTCTCTTTGCCCCGGGTGTTTTCAGCCAGGACATGTTTCTTTATGGCATGTATGGGCGCCTGATAACGGTCTATCATGTTAATCCTTACGTGGCTGCCTTGCAGGCATTCCCTCATGATATCCTTCACCCGGGTATAGCGCAGCCACAGCCAGGATCCATTCCTCCCGGCCCTGTCTGGCTTGATCTGAGTATCCCCGTGGTATTGTTTGCGCGCGAAAGCGTGGCTAATGTCCTGCTGGGATTTCGCCTGCTTGGCTTAGGTGCGCATCTTATCAATGCTGTGTTGCTCTGGGTTATTCT
>Ga0209647_1000538_pt1 | contig 35641 bp, 29 predicted proteins | sample GraSoi_2013_60cm_FD_185827 | JGI IMG/M metagenome (GOLD analysis project Ga0209647, IMG submission 185827) | Grasslands soil microbial communities from the Angelo Coastal Reserve, California, USA - Sample 9_17_2013_60cm (SPAdes) (version 2) | ecosystem: Environmental > Terrestrial > Soil >... | reverse complement strand
GCGAGCGGCGGCGCGAGCGCGTTCATGTCGAGCGCCGCGCCGCCGAAAAGGATCGGCATGGCGAGCGCGCCGGCACAGGTCGCCACCGCTTGCGGGACCGGGACTTGCGCCAGGCGCCCCTGGCTCTGGCCGCGCGCGATGAGCACGTTCAGGACGCCCAGATGGCGCGGCAGGTTGTCTCTCAGGAATTCGCGTGCGCAGGCTTCTCCCGACAAGGCGTCGGCGAGCACGCGCCCGAGGAACGTGCGGTTGTCACGGACGAAGCGGGCGATGACCCGCAATGCCAGGCGCAGGCTCCCCACGGCATCTTCGCCGCCGCCCATCTCCTGCAGGGAGAACGTGAGCGTCGCGAACATCTCCTCGTAGGTGTGCTGCATCACCGCGCGCAGGAAGACCTCGCGCGACTTGAAGTGGTAATGGAACATGCCGAGGTTGACGCCGGCCGCGTCGGCCACCTCGCGCACGGACAGGCTTGCGCATCCGCGGTGCGGGAACAGCTCGCGGCCGGCGGCGAGCAGCGCTCGATCGAGATTGCGCGAGGGGCGGGGCATGACGTAACTATACGACTGTATAGTAATTCTGTCAAGCCCTTCCGGTTGCTATACTGCGTGCAAGACGCAGGGGTCCGGCGCGAGCGCGCCGGTGAGAGAGTCCCTTGGAACCTGATCCGGGTCATGCCGGCGTAGGGAGCGTGAGGTTGTGATCCCATCCCAAGCTCCTGGTAGCGCCGTCCGCCGCGACCCGCGCCGATTTGAATAGGAGCTGCCATGAACGCGCACCCCAAATTCATCGCGACCGCCGCGCACGTCGACGACGCGGCCGTCCACCCGCTGCCCCGCTCGCGCAAGGTCTACGTGAGCGGCTCGCGCGCCGACATCCGCGTGCCCATGCGCGAGATCTCGCAGACCGACACGCCGGCCGCTTTTGGCGCCGAGTCCAATCCGCCCGTCTACGTCTACGACACGAGCGGTCCCTACACCGATCCCGCAGTGAAAATCGACATCCGCTCGGGCCTCGCGCCCTTGCGCGCGGCGTGGATCGAAGGGCGCGGCGATACCGTCGTGCTGGACGGACCGACCTCGAGCTTCGGGCGCGAGCGCCTCGCCGATCCGAAGCTCGCCGAGCTGCGCTTCGAGTTGAAGCGCCGGCCACGCCGCGCCAAGCCGGGCGCCAATGTCTCGCAGATGCACTACGCGCGCCGCGGGCTCGTCACCCCGGAAATGGAGTACATCGCGATTCGCGAGAACCTGCGCCGGCGCGAATACCTGCAGGGCCTGGTCGCCTCGGGCCCGATGGGCAGGAAGCTCGCCGAGCTCATGGGCCGCCAGCATCGCGGCGAATCGTTCGGCGCCGCGATTCCCGTGGAGGTCACTCCCGAATTCGTGCGCGACGAGGTCGCGCGGGGTCGCGCCATCATTCCCGCCAACGTGAACCATCCCGAGAGCGAACCGATGGCGATCGGGCGCAACTTCCTGGTGAAGATCAACGCCAACATCGGCAACTCCGCGCTCACCTCGTCGATCGCGGAGGAAGTCGACAAGATGACGTGGGCGATCCGCTGGGGCGGCGACACCGTGATGGACCTTTCGACCGGCAAGCACATTCACGAAACGCGCGAGTGGATCCTGCGCAATTCGCCCGTGCCGATCGGCACGGTGCCGATCTACCAGGCGCTCGAGAAGGTCGACGGCAAGGCCGAGGAGCTCACCTGGGAGATCTATCGCGACACCCTCGTGGAACAGGCCGAGCAAGGCGTCGACTACTTCACCATCCACGCGGGCGTGCGCCTGCCCTACATCCCGCTCACCGCGAGCCGGATGACCGGGATCGTCTCGCGCGGCGGCAGCATCATGGCCAAGTGGTGCCTCGCGCACCACAAGGAGAGCTTCCTCTACGAGAGGTTCGACGAAATCTGCGAGATCATGGCCGCCTACGACGTGTCGTTCTCGCTGGGCGACGGGCTACGCCCGGGTTCGATCTACGACGCCAACGACGAGGCGCAGCTCGCGGAGCTGCGCACGCTGGGCGAGCTCACGACGATCGCCTGGAAGCGCGATTGCCAGGTGATGATCGAAGGTCCCGGCCATGTGCCGATGCAGCTCATCAAGGAGAACATGGACCTCGAGCTCGAGCAGTGCCACGAGGCGCCGTTCTACACCCTGGGCCCGCTCACCACCGACATCGCGCCCGGCTACGACCACATCACCAGCGGCATCGGCGCGGCGCAGATCGGCTGGTACGGCACCGCGATGCTCTGCTACGTGACGCCCAAGGAACACCTCGGCCTGCCCGACAAGGACGACGTGAAGGAAGGCATCATCACCTACAAGATCGCGGCGCACGCGGCCGACCTCGCCAAGGGCCACCCCGGGGCGCAAATCCGCGACAACGCCCTCTCGAAAGCCCGTTTCGAGTTCCGCTGGGAGGACCAGTTCAACCTCGGCCTCGATCCCGACAAGGCGAAGTCTTTCCATGATGAAACCCTCCCACAGGAGGGGGCGAAGCTCGCGCATTTCTGCTCCATGTGCGGGCCGCACTTCTGCTCCATGAAGATCACCCAGGACGTGCGCGAATACGCCGCCAAGCACGGCTTCACCAATGAAGAAGCCCTGAAAAAGGGGATGGAGGTGAAGGCCTTGGAGTTCGTGAAGCAAGGCGGGGAGATCTACGCCAAGCAATAGCGCGCCGGTGGTGCTTCAGGCGCGTGCGTAGTCCTCGGCAATGCGCCTGCGCAGCGCCGCGTCCGGCAGCGGGCCCGCCAGCGAGCGCATGTTCTCGCGCAGGTGCGCGAGGCGCGACGTGGCTGGGATGGCGCAGGTCACCGCGGGCTGCGCGATCACGAACTTGAGGAAGGCCTCGGCCCACGAGCGGCAGCCGAGCTCCGCGCCCCATCCCGGAAGCGGCTTCGCCGTCTTCGCGCCGAACAGGTTGCCGCCATCGAAGGGGCGATTGACGATCACCGCGATGCCGCGGTCGGCGGCGATCGCGAAGAGCGTCTCGGCGCTGCGGTCATTCACGTTGTAGGTGAACTGCACGAAGTCGATGCGCTGCTCGCGCATGATCTTCTCGGCGAGGTCGTGGCGCCGGCCATGCGAGGTCGTGACGCCGACGTAGCGCAGCCGCCCTTCGGCCTTCATGCGCTGGAGCGTCGGCAAGTGCGCCTCCCAGTCGAGGAAGTTGTGCACTTGCAGCAGGTCGAAGCCCTTCACGCGCCAGAAGGCGCGCGAGTTCTCGATCTGGCGCCGCCCCGCGAGCGCGCCCACGGTCCAAACCTTGCTCGCGGCGAAGAGCGGCGCGGCGTTCGCGGGCATGGCGGCGCCAAGGGTCTCCTCCGAAGCGCCGTACATCGGCGAGGAATCGACGAGTCGCCCGCCGGCTTCGAAGAACGCCGCGAGTATCTCTGCGCGCGCGCGTCGCGCGGGCGCGTCCGTCACGTCGAACGTGAGCCACGTTCCGAGGCCCACCGCGGGAAGGCGCTCGCCGGTCGAGGCGATCGGGCGCAGCAGCGGACCTTCCGCCGCCGCCAGCCGCGGCAGGCAGGTGAGCGCCCCCGATGCCGCGAGGAACCCCAGCGCCCCACGCCGGTCCATGAATCCTCCGTGTCGAATAACCATTAGACTACGCCACGATGGACCTGCCACCGCTCGCCGACGCCCTCATCCTTGGAGTGGTGGAAGGCCTCACCGAGTTCCTTCCGGTCTCCTCCACCGGACACCTGATCATCGTTTCCGACTTCCTCGGATTGAACGACGAGAAGGGCAAGGTGTTCGACATCGTGATCCAGCTGGGTGCGATCCTCGCCGTCTGCTGGGAGTACCGCGCGCGCTTCGCGCGCGCCTTCTCGGGGCTCGCCACCGACCCGGTGCAACAGCGCTTTGCCGCCAATCTCTTCGTCGCCTTCCTGCCAGCGGCCCTGGTTGGTCTTGCGTTCCAGTCGCAGATCAAGCTCTACCTCTTCCATCCGACGCCGGTCGCGATCGCACTGATCGCAGGCGCGCTGGTGATATTCGCCGTGGAGGCGTGGTACAGGCGCCACGGCGCGCCGCGGGTCACCGCGGTCGACGCGATGACCTGGAAGGACGCGCTCGTGGTCGGCATCGCGCAGTGCTTCGCGCTCGTCCCGGGCACGTCGCGCTCGGGCGCCACCATCATGGGGGGCATGCTCTTCGGGCTATCCCGCGAAGCCGCGACCGAGTTCTCGTTCTTCCTCGCGGTGCCGATCATGTTCGCCGCGAGCGGCTACCAGCTGGTGAAGTACCGCGCGCTCCTTGGGGCGGACGACTTGGGTGTCTTCACCGTGGGGTTCGTCGTGAGCTTCGTGGGGGCGCTGCTAGCGGTGAAGGCGCTCATCCGCTACGTGGCGCGCCACGATTTCAACGCGTTCGCCTGGTACCGCGTCGCGCTCGGGATCGCGGTGCTCGCGTATTTCCGCTAGGCGCTTCCGCCCCGCGCCGTCTATTGCGTCTGGTCCAGGCCGTACCCCATGCGAACGTTCACCACGTTGCCGTTGACCTTCACCCTGCCCCCATTGATGCCGATGTCCCGGCCCGTGCAGCTGCCCTCGCGGACGTAGAAATTCACGATGTACTCGGCCGCGGCCACCAGCTTCCAAGTCTTCGTCTGCCCGGCGGGCACGCACTCCCCCCTCACGGGCGGGCGGCCGGCGCTGGGCCCCGAGGGGTTGGCGTCGCCGATGGTGACCACGGCCCACTTGTCGGTGGAATTTGCGAAGCTCACGTCGACCATCTGCAGGAGCTGTGCCCGCGCAACCGGGGGCGCAAGCGCGGAAATGCCAAGGACCAAAAATGCAGCGGCGACAAAGGCACGGGCTCGCATCGTTTCCTCCCTCGCTAATTGCGCCGCTCGTCACCCCCCGGGACGAGGATCGGTGAGCGGCGTCCCACGCATTTCTGCAGGATATCCATTTCCTCGTCGGTGTGCGTCTCGAAGGGCGCGGAGCGGAAGCGCGTGCCGTCCTTCGGCTGCGTGGCGACGAGCCGTGGCGTGTGGTTGCTCGAGGTGATGAGCTCGCGGTCCTTCGGGTCGTCGGCGGACGCGAGGTCCACCTGGCCCCAGCAGGTGCAGAAATAGGTGCCGTCGCCGCGCGTCTCGAGGTAGACGCCGGTGCCGCGGATGCCCGCGGTGACGTTGGCGGCGACGACCTGGCGCCGGTTGCCGCTCTTGAACACCGCGCCGAGCGCCCCCGTGATGAGGCGCAGGAATCCCGCGGCAGCCTCGTATTTCTCGATGTGCATCTCGCTGCGCGAACGCACCATGAAGGCGTCCTCGCCGATCACGAAGACGAAATGGCCGTCGGATCCGGTGACGATGCGGTCGCCCGGGATGATGTCGGACTTGGTGGTCGCCTGGCGGCCGTTGATCGTGACCTTGCCGCGCAGGTCGTGCACCTGGTCGGGGGCGCCGAACGATTCGAGCGGAACGAGGATTCCGCTCGCGCCTGCGGCAGCGACGCGCAGGAAGTGGCGGCGGGAAACGCGCTCGCCGAGGTACGGGCCGTGCTCTCCGGGTTTCATCACGAACCTCCTGGAAGGAAATGGCCCGTTAGACGCTCAGGGCGGCCCAAAGCTTACGCGAGACCCGGGGCTACCGAGGCTCAGGCGAGGGCGTTCTCGCTGGTGTAGCGCTTGATCAGCGCCAGCAGCTGCTCTTCCTGGTAGGGCTTGCCCATGTACTCGTTCACGCCGAGCTCGAGCGCGTGGTTGCGGTGCTTGTCGGCCGTGCGCGAGGTGATCATGATGATCGGGATCGACTTGGTCGCCTCGTCGGCGCGCACGTTGCGCGCGAACTCGAACCCGTCCATGCGCGGCATCTCGACATCGAGCAGGATGCATTGCGGCTTCATGTCCTGCAGCTGCTGCAGGGCGTCGACGCCGTCCTTGGCGCTCGCGACCTCGTAGCCTTCGCGCGCGAGCATGCGCCCGGTGATCTTGCGCACCGTAAGCGAGTCGTCGACGACCATCACCAGCGCCGCGCCGGTCTTTTGCTGGACCGCGTGCGCGGGCTCGACCGGCTGCGCGGGCTTGACCACGTGCGCGGGCGCGACCGGCTGCGACACACTCACCTCGGGCTCGGCAAGCGCTTCGCGGTGCACCAGCTGGACCGGATTGAGGATCAGCACCACCTCGCCGTTGCCCATCACGGTGGCGCCGGCGATTCCGGCCAGGCGCGAGAGCTGCGGCCCGATCGTCTTCACCACCACCTCGCGATTGCCGATGATCTCGTCCACGCGGATGGCGGCGCGCTGCACGCCGCTCTTGAGCAGCAGCACCGGAATCTGCCGCGCCGGCGTGGGCGTGTCGACCTCGCCCAGCAGCGGCAGGAGGGAGCGCAGCGCGTAGCGGTTGTCCTTCCACACGACCTCGCCGCGAGCGGCGAGCTCGGCAAAGGGCTGCGCCTTGTATTCCTGCACCTGCTCGACCATCACCGAGGGCACGGCGTATATGAATTGCCCCGAGCGCAACATCACCGCCTGCGTGACCGCGAGCGTGAGCGGCAGCGTGATGGTGAAGATCGTCCCGCGCCCGCGCGTGGAGGCGATCTCGACCCGACCGCCGAGCGAGGTGATCTCGTTCTTGACCACGTCGAGTCCGACGCCGCGCCCCGAGATCTGGCTCACCTCGGTGGCGGTCGAGAAACCGGAGACGAAGATGAAATGCGCGAGCTGCGCCTCGGGAAGCTCGACGTCGGGCGCGAGCAGGCCCGCCTCGATCGCCTTGGCGCGAATGCGGGCGAAATCGAGGCCGCCGCCATCGTCGGCGACGGTCATCACGACCTCGTTGCCGCGCTGCTGCGCTTCGAGCGAAATCTCGCCGATCTCGGCCTTGCCCGCGGCCACGCGCGCCGCCGGCGACTCGAGGCCATGGGCGATCGCGTTGCGCAGCAGGTGCTCGAAGGGCCCGGTGATCTTCTCCAGCACCGAGCGGTCGAGCTCGACGCGCGAGCCCTTGAGCTCGAGGTTGGCCTTCTTGCCGAGCTCCTTGGCGGTCTGGCGCACGATTCGGTAGAAGCGATCGGAGAGGTTGCCCAGCGGCACCAGGCGCACGCCCATGAGCCCCTGCTGCAGCTCCCGGTTGAGGCGCGCCTGCGCGTGGATCGCGAGCTCCGTCTCGTCGAGGTTCTTCTGCAGCCCCTGGTGCAGCGTGATCACGTCGCCGAGCGATTCGGCGAGGAAGCGCGTGAGCTCCTGCATGCGCGAGAAGCGGTCGAGCTCGAGCGGGTCGAACTTCTCGCCGTGCTCCTCCTTCGCCTTGAGGGTGCTCTGCATCGCGCCTTCGGAGGCGAGCTCGATCTCGCGCAGCTGCGAGCGCATGCGGCCGATGTTCTCGGTGAGGTCGACCAGGGCGCGCTTGAAGGTGGCCATCTCGCCCTCGATGCGCGAGCGCGCGATCGAAAGCTCGCCGGCGTCGTTCACGAAACGGTCGATCATGTCGGCGTTCACGCGCAGCAGCGCCGCGCGGCTTTCGCGCACCTCGGGCGCCTGCTCGCGATTGGCGACCTGCTGCGCGGCCGCGGCGATCACGGCGAGGGCGGTAGGCTTGTCCCTTTGCTGCTCGAACACGGCGGCCACGGGAATCTCGATCGCCTCGACGATGTCCTCGCCGCGCGCCAGGCGCTCGAGGGAGTGCGAGAACCGGTCGACGCGCTCCTCGACCTCGTCGAACTGGGCAGGGGTCGGCGAGCGCGAAGCGTCCATCGCCGCGAGGCGCGTCTCGATCACGTGCGCGAGCTCGCCCAGGCGCATGAGGCCCGACATCCGCGCGCTTCCCTTGAGCGTGTGCAGGTGGCGCGTGAGATCGGCGACCGGCGCGCGGTCCGCGGGGGCGCCGCGCCAGCGCCGCACGCCTTCGGCGATCGCCGGCACGATCTCCCTCGCCTCTTCGAGGAAGATCGGCAGCAGGTCGCGGTCGACGTCGTCCTTGACCCGGCGCTGCTCCTTGCCCGCTTCGAGCGGCGCCTCGGCTTCGGGGACGATCGCTCGCTCGACCGCCGGCAGGGGCGCTTCATGCGCGACGGGGATGGAGGCTTCCGGCGCGGCTGCGGGAGGAGGTTCCTGTGCCGCCGGCCGAGAAGGCTCTTGCACCGGAGCTGCAGCCACGTCCTCGACGATGGACGGGGTCGATTCTTCAGGCGCGCGCACTTCCTCGACCGGTGCGGGCTCGAGGAGCGCGGCAGCGCCCGGAATCCTGATGTGCGTGCCCTCGCCGGTCCGGCGCGCCGCGCGCAATCCCTCGCGCAGCCGTTCGAGCTCTTCGATGACGTCCTCGCGGGTATGCGGCGGGGCCTGCCCACGCACCGACTGCACCATCGCAATCAGCGCCTCGACCGCGCGACGTGTGGAGGCGAGCCTCGCGGCGTCGAATTCGGGCGGCAACTCGATCGCCTCCTGCAGCCATTTCTCGAGGGAGTGCGCGACCTCGGCGACGGAATCCAGCCCGGTGGTGCGCGAGCTGCTCGACAATGTGTGCGCGGCGCGCATGAATTCGGCGCTCACCGGCAGCATGGGATCGGCCTCGAGGCGCGCCATCTGCTCCTCGAGCATCGCGGCGTGCTGCTCCGCCTCTATGAGGTAGATCGCGAAGAGGCCGCGCGGGATGGAGGCCTCGCCGATGACCACATCCTCCTCTTCGGGCGCCGCGGGGACTGAGGGCGCCGCTTCCGCGGGAGGCATCCACTCGCCGGCAGTGGGCGTCGCCGGCTCGACAACGGGAGATTGCGCCTCGGCGGCAGGCGCGAGGTCGAGCGATTCGAAGCTGAACTCCGGGGCCGGCGCGGGAGCTGCGGGCAACGCGGGCGGCGTTTCGGCGGCAACGGGGATCGGTTCTTCCATCGGCACGGCGTGGGCCGGCTCGGAGACCGGCGCCTGCGGCACGACCGCGGCTTCGGTCGCGACGGGGATCGGCGCTGCCGGTGCAGCCAGGTCCTCGCCGCTCTTAAGCGCCTCGGCCTGGCGCAGGATCTCCGCGCCTTCGATGCGGGCAGTGCCGCCCGACTTGAGCTGGTCGACCCAGCCGGCGAACGACTGGCGCGCCAACCCGATGAAGCCGAGCAACGCCGCGGAGGCGGGCTTTTCGTCCTTCAACCACTTGTTCATCACCTGCTCGCACTGCCACGCCATCTCGCCGAGCTCCATCAACCCGACCATGCGCCCGCTGCCCTTGAGCGTGTGGAAGCTGCGGCGGATGGTGGTGAGGCCGTCGCGGTCATGCGGCACTTCGCGGCAGTCGCCCAGCCGCGCCTCGATCGTGTCGAGAACCTCGGTCGCCTCCTCGAGGAAGATCTCGAGGAGCTCGCGATCGACCTCGGCGCCGGGAGCGTCGACGAGTTGCACCACCTGCTCGGCGGGAGTCTCCGGCGGTTTCTCCGGCGCGAGACCCTGGATCGCCTTGAAGATGCCGGTCTGCCCAGGTGCCGCGCCGCCCTGGATCGCCAGCAAGGCGGCCTCGCTGTGCTGCGTGGCGGTCGCATCGGCGACCACCACCGCGTCGCGCTTGAGCTCGCCCACCGCCAGCTCGAGCTTCGCGCGCGTTGTCTCGGCGGGTGCGTCCTTCCAGTCCTCGTAGAGCGCCTGGACCTTCTGCTTCTGCACGTCGAGGTCGAGCGGCGAGACCGTGCCGGTGCGGCGCGACTCGGCTTCGAGGTCGATGGGCGGCGTTTCGGCCAGGCCGAAGCGCAACAGCGCGGGCAGCAGGACCTCGCGCGGGCTCGCGGCGCCCTGCTGCAGGGCGGTGATGTACAGGCCGAGCGCGGAGAGGCCGTCGGCCACCAGGTCGGCAACATCGCCCGAAGCATCCAGCGAGCCCTCGGAAAACTGCTGCACGCGGGCCATCACTGCGGCGTTGAGCGAAGCCGCCTCAGAGAGCTCCATGATCATCAGCGCGCCCTGCACCTGCGCGAACAGCGCCGGAAGCGCGGCGAGCTCGGGGCGCTTGGCGGGATCGCGGAAGAAGGCGTCGAGGACCTGCTCGATGTTCTGCAGGTTCACCTGGACTTCATGGCCCACCTGGAAGATGAGCAGCTTCTCCTGGGCGCGGCGCGTCATCTCGTCGAGCAGGCCGCCTTCGATCGCGTCCATGGGAGCGAGCGCCTCGCCGGCCATCGCCTGCCCGAGCCGCTGCGTGACGGTCTTCGACTGGCGTGCGAAGTCCGCTCCGAGGCCGAAGTAGTTCTCCAGCGCGGATTCGATGAACAGCATCGCCGTCGCGACCTCGAGCGACTGCGCCTCGGAGGGCGGAATGGCGCGCGCCTTGAGCGCCGGGGCCACCTCGGTGAGGCGCGCGAGCACGCTCGCGATGTCGGCGTTGGGAAGCTTCGCCGCGCGCTCGGCGAGCGCGACGGCCTGCTTGCCGAAGGGCTCGAGCGCGGCGCGGTTGCCCGAGGTGTACTTGAGCCAGGTGTCCTTCTGCTGCGCGGTGAGCTCGCGAACCTCGCGCACGAGCAACACCACGGCCTCGTCGTCGGCGTGCAGGCCGCGATCCGGGACGGCGATGAGGCCTTCGAGTCCGTAGACCTGCTTGAGGAGCGCGATGCGATCGCTCACCGGCTTCGCGCGCCCGACCGCGAGCAGCAGGTCGCGGAACAGGCGCTCGGCGACCTTGGCGGAACCCTCGATCAGCTGCTTCACCTGCTGGTCGATCTTCGGGTAGAGCGGCTTGGCGGCCGGCCCCGGCTCGAGGCCGCCGAATACCAGCGCATCGAAGAAAGCGCTCGCGGCGGTCCAGAACGGCCGGTTGCCCGTGGCGGCCTGCAACGACTCGATCGCCAGGACCGCGGAGTGCATCTGCCGCAGCGCCTCCGCGATGTCGCTGCCCTTGAGCATCCGCAGCAGTCCCTGCTGGTAGAGCGAGCGCTGGTGCGCGAGCGCCTTGGCGAGCACGGCGTCGTCGAGCGCCGGCTGGGCGGGCGTCGACGGCAGCGCGACAGCGAGGTCGGGGTAGAAGAGATCGCCCTCGTTGGCGTCGGTCTGGCCGCGCGCGCGGTTGAGCTCGAGATACGGAGCGAGCAGGCGCATCGGACGATCGGCCTGGCCGGCGAGCAGCGTGTCGAGGTAGGTCGAAAGCGCCGAGATGCCCTTCTTCGCCGCGGCGACGGCCGCGGGCAGGTGCGCCGCGTCCTCGCCCTCGAGGAACGCGACCAGCTTCTCGAGCTCCTCGTTGAAGCGCGTGGCGGCGCCGAGCCCCACCATCGCGAGCGCCCCGGTGGCCTGGTGCAGGTGGGTGAGGATATAGCGCACGGGCGCGCGCTCGGCGGGAGTCTGCAGCAGGCGGTCGAGGTGCTCGCGCGCCTGGTTGAGCGAATGGTCGATCTCCGTCTTGACCCAGGTGAGCGGGCCGACGTCGAAGGCGGGGGCGGAGTGCGCGGCCATGAATTCCTAGAGCTTGAACCCCGAGACCGAGCTCTTGAGCTCCTGCGCCACGGCGGCGAGGTCGCGGATGGAACCCGCGGCCTGCTGGGTGCCGCGCGTCGTCTGGCGCGTGATCTCGAGGATCTCCTGCATGTTCTGCGCGACCTTGTTGGTCGCGTTGGCCTGCGTCTGCGTGGCCGAAGAGATGGTCTGGATCAGCTGCGCGAGGTTCTTGGTGACGAAGTCGATCTCGGAGAGCGCCTGGCCAGCCGCGTCCGAAAGCTTGGCGCCCTCGACCACGCCCTGGGTCGACTTCTCCATGGCGGCGACGGCGTCCTGTGTGTCGGCCTGAATGGTCTTCACGATCGCGCCGATCTGCTTGGTGGCTTCGCCCGAGCGTTCAGCGAGTCGCTGAACCTCTTCAGCAACCACCGAGAAGCCGCGCCCGGCTTCGCCCGCGGAGGCGGCCTGGATCGCGGCGTTCAGCGCGAGCACGTTGGTCTGCTCGGTGATGTCCGAGATGAGCTCGACGATCTCGCCGATCTCCTGCGAGGACTCGCCCAGGCGCTTGATGCGCTTGGAGGTCTCCTGGATCTGCTCGCGAATGTCGTTCATGCCGGAGATGGAGTCCTGCACGGCGCTGCGCCCCTTGTCGGCGGCCGCGAGCGAGCGCTGCGCCACGCGCGCGCCCTCCTCGGCGGTCGACGACACCTCCGAGATCGAGCGCGAGACCTGCAGCACCTGCGCCGTGGTCTCCTCGATCTCCTTCGACTGGCGCTCCGCGGCGCCGAGCAGCTCGGCGGAGATCGATTGCGCCTGGGCCGTCTTCTGCGTCACCTGGATCGCGGCGTTGTTCACGCCCGCGACTAGGGTGCGCAGCTCGTCGATGGTGTAGTTCATCGAGTCGGCGATGGCGCCAGTGATGTCCTCGGTCACCTGGGCGCGAATGGTGAGGTCGCCGTCGGCGAGGTCGCCCATTTCGTTGAGCAGCCGCAGGATCGCCTCCTGGTTGCGCTTGTTCTCCGTCTCGGCCTGCGCCGCGCGCCGGCGCGTATCGGCGAGGAACACCAGGGCGGTGAGCCCCAGCACGCCGAGCAGCAGGACGGCCAGCACCGCGAGCGCCACGATGCGCGCGAACGAGCGCTCGCCCTGCAGCGAATCCTGGAAGGCGCGCACCGCCGCCTGCAGCTGTTCGCTCGCCGCCACCAGTTGCGCGCCCGCCTGGCGCGCGGTGACGAGCTTCTGCATCTCGCGCAGGATCGGCTGGGCGTTTTGCTCGAAGAGCTGGAACTGCTTCTTCAACTCGGCGAGCTTGGCTCGCGCTTCGGCGTCGCGCACCGCGGCTATTCCCATCGACTCGCCGCCCGACTCGAGCGCGCGCAGGATATCGCGCAGCTCGTTGGTGTCCTTGCCGATGAGGAACGGAACCTCGGGATCGATCACGTCGGAGCCGAGGATCTCGGCCGCGCCGCGGCCCAGGCGCTCGGCGAGGACCGTGATGCGGTTCGCCTTGAGCACCTGCGCGGGTGGCGAGCCCGACTGGCCCATGAGTCCGGTGAGCTCCTGCGACAGCGTGGCCATCTCCTCGGCGCCGCCGCGCAGCTGCGAGATGTTCTGCGCGAGCTGCACAAGGTCCTTCTGCGCCGCGAGGATCGAGCCCGATGCCGCGGAGCTTTCGGGCCAACGCTTCTCGAGCTCCGTGAGGCGGCTCGCGAGCTCCTCGTTGGTGGCCGCGCTCGGCACGTCCACGCCGAGTGCGAAGCCGCCTTCCCTCAGGATCTTGAGGTAATCGGCGAACTGCTCGCGGCTGTCCTGCAGCTGGGGAAAGGCGCCGGTCTGTCCGCGCGCCGCAAGGCCCGCGGCCTTCGCCAGGCGCTGCGTGTGGAACTGCATCTGCGACAGGATCGAGATGTGGGTCGCGCCGCGAGTGCGCGCGGCCGTGTCCTGGTAGGCGACCACGGCGAGCAGCACGATGATCGCGATCGCCGCGACGCCGAGGAACTGCAGTTGCGCGAGCACCGGGCGCGTGCCGATGAACGGCAGCCGGAATCCCTCGAGCGCTCCGCCGGAATCCGGGGCCGAGACCTTGCGCGCAGCGGGCGGCGTGCCCGTGGCGGCGGCCTTGACGTTGGTCATCGTCGACGCGGGGCTCGTCGCGCCGGGGCGCGCAGCGGGTGCCGGCTTGGCGGCGCCGAAGCGCTTGAACCAGTCCCCGAACGACGACTTCGGCTTTACCGCCTGTGCTTTCGCCATTTTCTTCGCCTCTCTAGTTCTGCGTTCTACGCGCCCACTTCGAGAAACCGCCGCTCGCGTACGAGCGCGGGCAAGTCGAGCTCCATCCAGCGTGTGCCGCCCGCGTCCGAATAGACGCCCCCCACCCACGGCGCGGCATCCGCGGGCCGCACGGCCGGCGCGAACTGCTCGGGGTTGCGCAACCCCAGCATCCGCGACACCAGCAGGCCTGCGCCGCCGATGAGGCGCTCGGAGATCAGGATCACGCGCCGCTCCATTCCCGCGCCGATCGGCTCGGCGCCCTGGAAGGCGGCGAAGTCGAGCACGCCGTAGAGGTTGCCGCGAATGTTGGCCACGCCGCGGAACCACGAATGCGTGAGCGGCACCTGCGCCGCCTTCGGAACCGGGATCACCTCGTTCACCTGGTTGAGCGCGACGAACCAGTTGTCGTTGCCGACCTGGAATCCCAGCTTCGACGAAAGCGCGGCGCGCGCCGAAGCGTTGCGGATCCGCTCTGCGACGGAGATCTGGAATTCGCGAAGTCCGGTGCGCCGCGCCATGCCCTATCCCAGCGCCTTGATCTTCTCGAGGAGGTCGCTCTCGCTGAGCGGCTTGGTGACGTAATCCTTGGCGCCCTGCCGCAGCCCCCAGATCTTGTCCGTCTCCTGGTCCTTGGTGGTGCAGATGATGACCGGGATGTGCTTCGTCTTCTCCTCGCGCGTGATGGCGCGGGTCGCCTGGAACCCGTTGAGACCGGGCATCACCACGTCCATGAGGATCAGGTCGGGCTGCTCGCTCTTGGAGCGCTCGATCGCCGCCTCGCCGCTGTCGACCAGCAGGACCTCGAAGCCGCGCTTCTTCAGCAGGCTCTCCATGAAAGCGCGCTCGGTGGGCGAATCGTCCACCACCATGATTTTCTTGATCGCCATATCCGTCTCCACTCCGTCGTCAAACGCGCGTTCTCACGCGGGGCTACGCTGCGAGAGGTGCGCCTCCACGGCGCGCAGCAGGCTTTCCTTGGTGAAGGGCTTGGTCAGGTATTCGTCGGAACCCACCATCCGGCCGCGGGCGCGGTCGAAGAGGCTGTCCTTCGACGACAGCATGATCACCGGCGTCGCGCGATGCTTGCCGCTCTTCTTGATGAGCGAGCAGGTCTGGTAGCCGTCGAGGCGCGGCATCATGATGTCCACGAAGATCAGGTCGGGCTGGTGGTCGGCGATCTTGGCGAGGGCGTCGAACCCGTTCTCCGCGAGGATCACCTGGCACCCGGCCTGCATGAGGAAGATCTCCGCGCTGCGCCGGATGGTGTTGCTGTCGTCGATCACCATCACGCGCACGCCCGCGAGATTCTTGGAGTCCGCCACCCCTGTCCCCATCCGTTAAACCGATTGGCGCCCGGGATGCGGATGCCGTCTTCCGCGGATACGGCCGACCCCGGGGCGGTGCGCGCGCCGCCCGATTCCATCCCGTTGGCGGGTACACGCTACCTGATTGTCAGGTTATTCCTTTTGTATAGCCGAAACAACCGCTAAGTCGCGTCTTCTCAAGCTATTTCGGAAGAATTCTCCGGGGATTTGCGCTTCCCCGAGCGATTCAAAACTCCACCATCTCGAAATCGTCCTTGCGCGCGCCGCATTCAGGACAGCACCAACCGGCTGGGATGTCTTCCCAGCGAGTACCGGGCGCGATTCCGTCGTCGGGCCATCCTTCGGCCTCGTCGTAGACCAGGCCGCAGGCGAGGCAGCGCCACATCTTGAAGGGCTGTGCAACGGGCGCGGGCGAGGACATAGGCGAACGCGGTAGCGGTTGAGTAGAATGCGAAGACGCGCGCGCACCCCAAAGCATCGTAGCGACCCCCGGTTGGCGCGCGCAACGCGAGCCGGGTTTCAAGTGTAATCCCCATCGCCCTCGCGTTTTCCGGATGAACGATCCCGTTCCCTCCCTGCCAGCGGTCCTCACCTTCGCCGCGACCGACCCCACGAGCGGCGCCGGCCTGCAAGCCGATCTGCTGGCGCTCGCGAGCATGGGTTGCTACCCGCTCTCGGTGGTCACCGCGCTCACGGTCCAGGACACAGCGGGCGTGGAGGCGTTCCTCGCCATGGATCCGGAGTGGGTCGCCGACCAGGCGCGCTGCATCCTCGAAGACATGCCGGTAGCCGCCTTCAAGATGGGGATGCTCGGCTCCACCGAGATCGTCACCATCGTCGCCGAAGTCGTGTCCGACTATCCCGACGTCCCGCTGGTGCTCGACCCCGTGTTCGCCTCCGGGCGCGGCGATGAGTTCGCGAACGAGGACATGGTGTCGGCGATTCGCGAGCTGCTGGTGCCGCAGAGCACGGTGGTGACGCCGAACATTCCGGAGCTGCGCCGCCTCGCGGGCGAGGACGACGACGATCCGGCGAGCCTCGCCGATTGCGCCCAGAGCCTGCTCGACAGCGGGTGCGAGTACGTGCTCGTCACGGGCACGCACGATTCGACACCGGACGTGATCAACACCCTCTACCACCGCGGCGGCGTGCTGCGCGCCGACACCTGGAAGCGCCTGCCCGGCAGCTACCACGGCTCGGGCTGCACGCTTGCCTCCGCGCTGGCGGCCAACCTCGCGCGCGGCCTCGACATCGGCGATGCCGCCTACGAGGCGCAGGACTATACGTGGCACGCCCTCGCGCACGCGTTCCGGCCGGGCATGGGGCAGTACCTTCCCGATCGCCTGTTCTGGGCGCGCGAAGTCGCGGGCAACAACGATGAGAAGTAAGGCCCGGGCGGCGCTGCCCCGCGGCCTTTACGCGATCACGCCGCAGATGAGCGACACCGCCGCGCTCGTAAGGAGCGTGGAAGAGTGCCTCGCCGGCGGCGCGGTGCTGATCCAGTACCGGGCTAAGCAGGCGCCGCCAACGCTCGCGCTCGAGCAGGCGCGACGCCTCGCGGACACATGCCGCGCGGCGCGCGTTCCGCTCATCGTCAACGACTCGGTCGAGCTGGCGCTCGCCGCGGGCGCCGACGGGGTTCACCTGGGCCGGGAAGACGGACTCGCGCGCGAAGCGCGTGCCGCATTCCCCGGCGGCATCATCGGCGTCTCCTGCTACGACGAGCCGCTGCGCGCGCGCGCCGCCTCGGAAGCGGGCGCCGACTACGTCGCGGTCGGAAGCCTGTTCGCCTCGGCCACCAAGCCGGGCGCGAAGCGCGCATCCCTCGAAATCATCGCGGCGGCCAGGAGCATTTCCGGCTTGCCCGTAGCCGCGATTGGAGGCATAACGCTCGACAATGCGGCGCGCGTGGTCGCCGCGGGAGCCGACCTGCTGGCGGTGATCGCGGCGGTGTTCGACGCGCCCGACGTGCGCGCCGCCTCGCAATCCTTCGCCAGCTTCTACGCCGACGAGTCACGAAATGCACGAGCGCAGTCGAGAGCTGTTTGAACGATCGCTGCGGCTCATTCCCGGGGGCGTGAACTCCCCGGTGCGGGCCTTTCGGGCCGTGGGCGGGACTCCGGTCTTCTTCCGCGAGGGGCGCGGCGCGCGCCTGATCGACGAGGATGGCCGCGAGTACATCGATTACGTCGGCTCATGGGGCCCGCTCATCCTCGGCCACGCGCATCCGGATGTGGTCGCCGCGGTCGCGCGCGCGGCGGCGCGCGGCCTGTCATTCGGGGCGCCCACCGCGCTCGAGCTGGAAATGGCCGAAGTGCTGACGCGAAGTCTCCCGTCACTCGAGCAGGTACGGCTGGTGAGCTCGGGCACGGAGGCGGTGATGAGCGCGCTCAGGCTGGCGCGCGGATTCACGGGCCGCTCGATCATCGTCAAGTTCGAGGGTTGCTATCACGGCCACAGCGATTTCCTGCTGGTGAAGGCCGGCTCCGGCGCGCTCACCTTCGGCAACCCGACTTCGGCGGGCGTGCCTGCGGAGCTGACGGCGCACACGCTCGTGCTCGACTACAACGATCCGCAGCACGTTGCCGATGCCTTCGCGCGCTACGGCGACGAGATCGCCGCGGTGGTGCTCGAGCCGATCGCCGGCAACATGAATTTCGTCCGCCCGGCGGATGAATTCATCCGCGTGCTGCGCAGCCTTTGCACGCAACACGGCACCGTGTTGATCTTCGACGAGGTGATGACCGGATATCGCGTCGCGGCGGGCGGCGCCCAGGGCCTCTTCGGCGTGACACCGGATCTCACCACGCTCGGCAAGGTGATCGGCGGCGGCATGCCGGTGGGCGCCTTCGGCGGGCGGCGCGACATCATGGAGAAGCTGGCGCCGGTGGGACCGGTGTACCAGGCGGGCACGCTGTCCGGCAATCCGGTCGCCGTAAGCGCCGGCCTGGAAACGCTCAAGCAGGTGCTGCGCGCGGGATTCTTCGAGCGCCTGGGCGAAACGACCTCGCGCCTCGCCGCCGGCCTGGAGCGCGAGGCGCGCGCCGCCGGCGTGCCTTTCAGCACCGCCCACGCCGGCGGAATGTTCGGCCTTTTCTTTCGCCCGTCCGCACCGGCGTCGTTCGCGCAAGTCATGCAATGCGATCGCGAGGCCTTCAATCGCTTCTTCCACGCGATGCTGGCGCGCGGCGTTTACCTGGCGCCGTCGGCGTACGAGGCGGGATTCGTCTCCTCGGCGCACGCTTCCGCGGACATCGAGGCGACGCTCGTCGCGGCGCGCGAAGCATTCGGGCAGGCCCGAGCGGCCTAGGCAATGCGCTTGCCGATCCCGTCACGGGCGCGCCTCGCGGGGACCGGGCTCGCCATCGCCGCGCTCACCATCATCGCGCTCGCCGCGCTGGTGCTCCAGGACCTCGAGCGCGAAGCCCAGCTCAATCGCGGGGTGATTCGCGCGCAGCAGGTGAAGGACGGGCTCGATCGCGTACGCACCGCGCTCCTCGAGCTGCGAGCCGCCGCCCGCCTCGCCGCGCTCGTTGGCGACGCCGAGGCGCTCGCCGGCATCGAGCACCATGCGATCGAACTCGAGCGCGAGCTCGATTACGTCAACGCGCGGGCCTCCGCCGACGCGCCGCTGCCGACGTTCGACGCGCTCGCCTCGGCCTCGCGACAGCTCGCGGTGCAGGCGCGCGCGATCGACGGCGCGCGGCGCGCCGGGGGAGCGCAAGGCGCAACCGCGCTGGGGCAGGACGCCGCGCGCCTCGGAACTCGCGCCCTCGAATCGCTCGATCGCTCGGACGCGGCGATCACGCAGCGCATCAACGAGCGCACGCTCGCGCAGCTGGGCATCGGCGAGGGCCTGCGCAAGTACGTCGCATGGCTCCTCGTGGGCTCGATCGCGGTGCTCGCGGGCCTCTTCATCGGCTACCGGCGAATGCAGGTTCGGGAACGCGAGGCGCAGCGGCGCATCGAGCACCTCGCGCATTTCGACACCGTGACCGGACTGCCGAACCGCGCGTTGCTGAGCGATCGCCTTGGACAGGAGGCGGCGCGTTCGCGCCGCAATGGGCGGCCGTTCGCGGTGCTGCTGTTCGACCTCGACGGATTCAAGTCGGTGAACGACACGTGGGGCCACGCCGCCGGCGACCGCGTGCTCGCGATCGTGGCGGAGCGCGCGCGCCAGTCCGTGCGCTCCTCGGATACCGTCGGGCGGCTGGGCGGCGACGAGTTCCTCGCGATCCTTCCCGAGACCACGCTCGACGGCGCCCTCGGCGTGGCGGACAAGTTGCGTGAAGCGCTGCGCGCGCCGTATCCCCTCGAAAAGGCGCAGGCGACCCTCAGCTCGAGCGTCGGCGTAAGCCTCTTTCCCGAGCACGGCACCGATCCCGAGATGCTGCAGCAACGGGCGGACGCGGCGCTCTATGCGGCGAAGCGCGAAGGCAAGAACCGCACGGTGGTGGCGATCCGCGTGCCGGGCTCGCAGACGCAGCCGACGACGACGACGTGAGCTGCGCGCCGTCTCAGCGAAGGCCGGCGATGTACTCCGCGACCGCCTTCATGTCGTTCTCCGACAGGCGTGCGGCGATCGGTCCCATGACCACATGCGCGCGCGCGCCGGTGGCATAGGCTTTCAACCAGCCGACGGTCAGCTCGGAATACTGGCCCGCGAGCCGCGGGTACTGGACCGGAATGCCGTGCCCCGCTGCGCCGTGGCACCCGGCGCACGCGGGCACTCCCAGCGCCTTGATGCCCGCGCGCCACACCTGTTGCCCGCGCGCCGCGAGGGCCTTGTCGCGCGCGATGGACGGATTCGGCTTCTGCATCTGGAAATACGCGCCCACGCCAAGCATGTCTTCGGGCGAAAGCGGCGCGGCCATGCCCTGCATGATCGGGCTCTGGCGCGATCCCGCCTTGAAGGCCGCGAGCTGGGCCGCGATGTAGCCGGCATGCTGCCCGGCCAATATCGGGTTGGTGGCCACGCTGCTGTTGCCGTCGGCGCCATGGCATGCGGCGCAAACGGCGGAAGCGATCTGCTTGCCGCGCTCGAGGTCGGGCTTGGGCATCGATGCGGGAGCCGCGGCGGCCGCGGCGCCTGCGTAGACTAGCGCCATGAGCCCTGCAAAACCCGTGACTGCGCGCATTCGGGGACCTCGCGGAAAGGGACGTGTGGGAAAAGGAGGCAAGCCGGCGGATTCTAGCTCAGCGAAGCGTTCGACTGCCAGAAACACGGCAGGCGCGCTCGCCTTCCGGCGAGCCGCGTATTTGCTCTCGGCGCACGAGCCGCGGGAGCTGCCGGCTCCCGGCGTTCCCGAAATAGCCTTCGCGGGCCGTTCGAACGCCGGCAAGTCGAGCGCGATCAACGCGCTCGCCGGTCGCAGGCGCCTCGCGTTCGTGAGCAAGACCCCGGGACGCACGCAGCTCATCAACTTCTTCTCGCTGGGGCCGGACGCTTTCCTGGTCGACCTGCCGGGCTACGGTTACGCAGGGGTGCCGCTCGAGATCCGGCGCCATTGGGGAGAGCTTGTGGGCGACTACATCGCGCATCGCGCATCGCTCGCCGCGGTGGTCGTCGTGATGGACGCGCGCCATCCGCTCACGGCGCTCGACCGGCAACTTCTCGCCTGGCTGCGCGAGGCGAGCCGCCCGGCCCACCTGTTGCTCACCAAGGCCGATAAGCTGTCGCGGCAAGCCGCCCAGGCGACGCTCGCCAAGGTCCGGGCCGATAGCGAAGCCTTGCTTCCGGGCACGACGGTGCAGCTCTTTTCGAGCCTGAAGGGCGAGGGTATCGAGGAGGCCGGCCGTGCCCTGTCGCGACTGGCGTGGGGCCGAAAAAACAAGGCCCCGGCTAAAGGGGAGTAAAGCCGGGGCCAAAAATGCCTTAATTGGGATTAAGGCGCCCGCTCAGGGAGGAGAAGCGGGGAAGGGGTAACCCTTCACCGGATGAGAGTCCCGGGCCCATGCTAAAGTTCCCGGCCTTTTCTGCGACCGACATGACCTCCATCCTGGGACGATTTCCCGATCGGCGCATGCGCCGTTCGCGGCGCGACGAGTTCTCGCGCCGGCTGGTGCGCGAATCGAACCTGGCGGTCGACGACCTGATCCTCCCGGTCTTCGTCCTCGAGGGACGCAAGGTCGTGCAGCGGGTGGCATCCATGCCGGGCGTCTCGCGGCATAGCGTCGACCAACTGCTCAAGGTTGCTGAGCAAGCGCTTACATTGGGAATTCCTGCCCTCGCCCTCTTCCCGGTGGTCGAATCGCGCCTCAAGACGGCCGACGCGCGCGAGGCGTTCAACGCCAAGGGCTTGGTTCCGCGCTGCGTTCGCGAGCTCAAGAAGCGATTCCCGGAGCTCGGAGTCATCACCGACGTAGCGCTCGATCCCTATACCAGTCATGGCCAGGACGGCCTCATCGACTCTCAAGGCTACGTCGTCAACGACGAGACGCTCGCGGTCCTGGGCAAGCAGGCCCTCTGCCACGCCGAGGCCGGCGCCGACGTGGTCGCTCCCTCCGACATGATGGACGGACGCATCGGCGCCATCCGCCGCGCGCTCGACGCGCGCAAGCTGATCCACGTGCGAATCCTGGCTTACGCGGCGAAGTACGCCTCCGCGTTTTACGGCCCGTTCCGCGACGCCGTCGGTTCGGGCAAGAGCCTCGGCAAGGGCGACAAGAAGACCTACCAGATGGATCCGGGCAACTCCGACGAGGCCCTTCACGAGGTCGCGCTCGACCTCGACGAAGGCGCGGACTACGTAATGGTGAAGCCGGGGATGCCGTATCTCGACGTGGTGCGGCGCGTGAAGGAGCGCTTCGGCGTGCCGACGTTCGTCTACCAGGTGAGCGGCGAATACGCCATGTTCAAGGCGGCCGGCGAACGCGGCTGGATCGACGCGGACGCCTGCATGATGGAAACGCTCCTCGGCTTTCGCCGCGCGGGCGCCGACGCGATCCTCACCTACTACGCCCTCGACGCCGCGCGCCGCCTTCGCAGCCGCGGCTAGCGTGCGAGCAGCGCCTCGACTTCGGCGAGGCGCGCGCGCTGCGCGCCTTCGGCGTCGGGCCGCGGGCGTCCGGCCGAGCGCTCGTCGTCGCGGCCAAGCACCGTGAGGGTCACGATGACATCCTCGACTTCGAGGCTGATCTGCGGCACCTCGTCGAGGCGGTCGCCGTGGCGAACGCGCCTCGAGCCCTCCTCGAAGCGATAGCGGCGATTGAGCAGGAACATGGTGAGCGCCTTCGAGTCGTCGGTGAACAGCTGCAGGTTCACGTCGGAAAACTGGCTCGCCGTTCCGGAGAGCACCGAGCCGACGAGCGCCGGCCGGAAATCGTCGAATTCACGCATCACCTTCACGGCGACTTCGCGCAGCCGCCGCAGCCGCGCCGGCTGCTCATCCTTCTGGTAGAGGCCCTGGTACTCGCGCAGCGCCTCTTCGATCTCGGTGTTGTCGGGCAGGAGGTTGGCGTCCGCGAGCCCGGCCTGGCGCGCCGCCTTCTGCTTCGCCGTGGCGTAATCGCCCACGCCGTCCTCGGCCATCAGGCGCGCGGCGAGGTAGGCGATGTGGCGGCGCAGGTTGGCGTCGCGGCGCGAGCGTGACTTGGCCATGCGTGCTTCCCGCGGTCCTTCGCTTTAGAAGATCTGGTTCTTCACTTCCTCGGGCGGGCGGCTGGAGTCGCGCGCGAAGGCGCTCTCATCTCCCACGGGAGGTGTTGACTCGGTATAGAAATACTCCGAGGTCTTGCTGCGCCCGTCGAGCTCGCGCAGCCCGCTCACCGGATTGATGTTGACCGAGACGATTCCGGCGGGCGCCGGCAAGTCGCTCTCCGGCATGTCCTTCAGCGCCTTCGTGGCGTAGGCCATCCAGATGGGAAGGGCCGCCTGCCCGCCGGTCTCGTTGAGACCGAGGGTCGCGGGCGTGTCGAAGCCGATCCACGAGATGGCCACGAGGTGGCCCTGGAAGCCCGCGAACCAGGCGTCGATGTGGTCGTTGGTGGTGCCGGTCTTGCCGGCCAGGTCCTGGCGGCCAAGCGACATCGCGCGCGCGGCCGTGCCGTAGCGCACCACGTCGCGCATCAGGCTCGTCATCAGGAAAGCGTTGCGCTCGTCGAGCACGCGCTCGGCGTCGGCGCCCGCGACCTCGGGCTTGGCCGTATAGAGCGTCGTGCCGCGAATGTCTTCCACCCGCTGGATGAACCACGGCTTGACCCGGTAGCCCCCGTTGGCGAACACCGAATAGGCCGCCGCCATCTGCAAGGGCGTCGCCGATCCCGCCCCGAGCGCCATGGTGAGATAGGCCGGGTGCATCTTGGGATCGAAGCCGAAGCGCTGCACGTAGTCCTGGGCGTAGCCCGGCCCGATCGCCTGCAGGAGGCGAATCGAAACCATGTTCTTCGACTTCGCGAGCGCCGTGCGCAGGCGCATCGGCCCCTCGTACTTGTTGTCGTAGTTCTTCGGCTCCCAAAGCTGGCCGCCGGTCTTCGCGGCCTCGATCACGAACGGGGCGTCGTTCAGCACGGTCGCCGGGGTGAAGCCTTTCTCCAGCGCCGCCGAATAGATGAAGGGCTTGAAACTCGAGCCGGGCTGGCGCCACGCCTGCGTCACGTGGTTGAACTTGTTCGCGTTGAAATCGAACCCCCCGGCCAGGGCGAGGATGGCGCCGTTCTGCGGGTCGAGGGACACGAGTGCGGCTTCCACCTTGGGAACCTGCGAGATGGAGTAGGCGCCCTTCTCCCCCAGCTGCAACCGGATGATCGAGCCGCGGCGGATGGCGTGGTCGGGATTCCTCTCGACCAGCGCGCGCGCGGCGAACCGCAGCCCTTCCCCGGAGACCTTCACCTCGTCGCCGCGCCGCATCACGGCCTTGACCTCCCGCGGGGTGGCCTCGACCACGACCGCGGGCACCAGCTCATTGACTACGTCGCGCTCCTGCAGGGCCTCCTCGACGGCATCTTCGAGGTCCTCGCCGGGAGGGGGCAGGGTGACGAAACCCTCGGGGCCGCGGTATCCGTGGCGGTGGTCATACTCCATGACGCCGACGCGAAGGCCGGCCTGCGCCGCGTCCTGGTCCTTGCGCCGGACGGTCGTGTAGACGCGAAGGCCGCTCACATAGGCGGGTTCGCCGTACTGCTCGAAGATGGCTGCCCGGGCCATTTCCGCGATGTAGTCCGCCCTGAGCGGGAAGCTTTCGCGCTGATTCGCGTTGAGCCGCAGGGGTTCGGCCAGCGCCTTGCGGTATTGGTCGGTGGCGAGCCAGCCCACGTCGTTCATGCGGCGCAGCACGTATTGCTGGCGCTCGCGCGCCCGCTTGGGGTTCACGAACGGGTTCTGGCGCGAGGGGGCCTGCGGAAGGCCCGCGAGCATGGCGGCTTCCCCCGGCGTGAGGTCGGCGAGGTTCTTGCCGAAGTAGACGTTGGCCGCCGAACCGAAGCCGTAGGCCCGTTGCCCGAGGAAGATCTGGTTGATGTAGAGCTCGAGGATCTGGTCCTTGGTGAGGTTCGCCTCGATCTTGAAGGCGAGGAGCACCTCGGAAAGCTTGCGGGCGAAGGTCTTCTCCCGGGTGAGGAAGAAGGTGCGGGCGACCTGCATTGTGATGGTGCTCGCCCCCTCTCGCCGGCCCTGCAGGTTGGCGATCGCCGCCCGGGCGACCCCCATGTAATCGACCCCGCCATGCTGGTAGAAGCGATCGTCCTCGGCGGCGAGAATGGCCGCCTTCATGACCTGCGGCACGTCCTTGATCTTCACCACCGCGCGCTTCTCTTCGCCGAACTCCCCGATGAGCTCACCGTCGGCGCTGAAGATGCGCAGCGGGATCTTGGGACGGTAGTCGGTGAGGACCTCGAGGCTCGGCAGGTTGGGCCAAAGCAGGACCACGGTGAGGGCCGCCACCCCGGCCACGACGAGGGCCAGGGAGACGGCGATCAGGGCGGGATAAAACCACCAGCGGGAGGTCATCGGAGCCGCGGGCCTCGGCATGGGCCTCATCAGGCTGCCGTGGCGCGCGTTAGGTTCAATTTACCGGGGTCATTATAGTCGCGATGGGTGCGCTAAGGCCTTGCCACAAAATGCTTTACAGGCCTAGGACTTGTTGCTAGCATCTAAAGTAGATTCTTCGTTTGGGTGCTAACCTAACATGCCGCTTAAAGATAATTTAGCCGCCCAGTTCGATTTCCTGAAAGCGAAAACGCCGCCCCTGGTGGGCTGCGACATCAGCTCGTCCTCCGTCAAGATGGTGGAGATCGCGGAAGCGGGCCGCAACGTTTACCGGGTCGAACGCTATGCCATCGAGCCCTTGCCCAAGGACACGGTGGTGGACGGCAACATTGCCAATATCGAGGCGGCGGGCGAAGCCATCAAACGGGCCCACAAGGCGCTCGGTTCGCGCATTCGCAACGTCGCGCTGGCCCTGCCGGCGGCGGCGGTCATCACCAAGAAGGTCATCCTGCCCGGCAACCAGCGCGAAGAGGACATGGAGATCCAGGTCCAGGGCGAGGCCAACCAGTACATTCCCTTCTCCCTGGACGAGGTCAACCTCGACTTCCAGGTCCTTGGCCCAGCCCCGTCGGGCGACGACGAAGTCGAGGTGCTCATCGCCGCCTCGCGCAAGGAGAAGATCGAGGATCGGGTCGCCGCGGCCGAAGCCGCAGGCCTCAAGACGATCGTGATGGATGTCGAGTCCTACGCCTCGCAGACCGCCTTCGAGCTGATCTGCGGCGGCAGCTCGGGCATCTCCGAGAGCGACATCACGGTGACCGTCGACATCGGCGCCACCGTCACCCGCGTCACCGTGCTCAACAACAACCAGACGGTCTACACGCGCGAGCAACAGATCGGGGGCAATACCCTCACGCAGGACATCGCCCGGCAGTTCGACATGCCGGTGGAGGAAGCCGAAGCCGCCAAGCGCGTCGGCAACCTGCCGGAGAACTTCGGACCCGACGTGCTGCAGCCGTTCAACGAGAAGATCGTCCTCGAGATCCAGCGGGCGCTCCAGTTCTTCTTCACCTCGACGCAGTTCAACAAGGTCGACCACATCCTGCTCACGGGCGGCAGCGCGATGCTCGACGGGCTCGAGGAAATGGTCGCCCAGCGCACCCAGGTGCACACCGTGGTCGCGAACCCGTTCGCGAACATGGCGCTTTCGTCCAAGATCAAGCCGCGCCAGCTCACCATCGATGCACCCTCGCTCATGGTGGCCTGTGGCCTGGCGATGCGGAGGTTCGATCCGTGATCCGCGTCAACCTACTGCCGCACCGCGAGGAAAAGCGCAAGCGCCGCCAGCAGCAGTTCCTGGTGCTTGCGGGCATTTCGGCGGTCATCGGCCTGATCGTTGTCGGCGCCGTGTGGCTGTTCCTCGACACGCAGGTGACGCAGCAGCAGGCGAACGTCGCCTACATGAAGTCCGAGATCGACAAGCTCGACAAGCAGATCGAGGAGATCCGCAAGATCCGCGAGGAAACGGCGGCGCTGCTCGCGAAGAAGCTCGTCGTGGAGGGGCTGCAGAGCAACCGCTCGGAGCCGGTCCAGCTCCTCGACCAGCTCCTGCGCCAGCTGCCCGAGGGCGTGTACCTCAAGGCGGTCAAGCAGGTAGGCCCCAAGGTCAACGTGCTCGGGTACGCGCAATCGAACGCGCGCGTCTCGACCCTGATGCGCAACCTCGGTGCCTCTCCGTACCTCGAGAACCCCGAGCTCGTCGAGATCAAGGCGACGCCGGCGCCTGACAAGTCGGGCAACCGCATCAACGAATTCAGCATGAACATCTCGATCAAGCGCGCCAAGGCCGAGGAATCCGCCACGCCCTCCAAGGGCGCGCCGGCCAAGCCCGCTGGGGCGACCAAATGAATCTCATCGAAGAAATACGGTCGCTAGATCCCAAGCAGCCGGGCAACTGGCCGTGGCCGATCAAGGCCGGCGCGATGGTGGTCATCTTCGTCGTGCTGCAGGTCGCGGCCTACTTCCTGCTCTGGGCGCAGCAGAAGGAGCAGATCGAGAAGGGCCAGGCCGACGTCGCCAAGCAGAAGGAAGTCTTCCTCGAGAAGAAGAAGCTTGCGGTGAACCTCGACTCCTACAAGCAGCAGCGCGCCGAGATCGAGCAGGCGTTCGGCGCACTGCTCAAGCAGCTGCCCAACAAGAGCGAGATGGACGCGCTGCTCATCGACATCAACCAGGCGGGCCTCGGCCGTGGCCTGGCGTTCGACCTCTTCAAGCCCTCGGAGAAGGAGAACTTCACCGAGTTCTACGCCGAGCTTCCGGTGAACATCAAGGTGACCGGTAACTACCACGACCTCGGCGCCTTCGCGAGCGACGTCGCCAAGATGCCGCGCATCGTGCTGCTCACCGACCTCAAGCTCGATCCGCCGAAAGACGGCCTGTTGTCGATGGAGGCGGTCGCCAAGACCTACCGCTACCTCGACGAGGAAGAGGTCTCCAAGCAGCGCAAGGCCGCCAAGGACAAGGCCGCGAAGGGCGGTCCGCCCAAGGTAGGAGCGATCGGTAAATGAAAAAGCCTCTGCTAATGGCCGTGGCGCTGGTCGCCCTCGGCGGCTGCGGCGGTGAGCTCGACGAGCTCAAGCAGTTCGTGCGCGAGTCCGACAAGGGCCTGCCGCGCAAGATCGAGCCCCTGCCGGCGGTCAAGCCGTTCGAGCCCTTCACCTACGAAGGCTTCGACCTTCCCGATCCATTCAAGCCGCGCAAGCTTTCCTCGGCGCCTTGCGCCCAGCCGCCCTGCGGCGGCCCGGCGCCCGACCTGAACCGGCGCAAGGAGCCGCTCGAGGCCTTCCCGCTCGAGCAACTGAAGATGGTGGGCACGCTTTCCCAGGGACCTGACACGTACGCCCTGGTGCGCGCCGACAAGACCCTCTACCGGGTCAAGAAGGGTAACTACATGGGTCAGAACTTCGGCCTGATCACGGATGTGACCGAAGCCGAGATCAAGCTCAAGGAAATCGTTCAAGACAGCGCCGGTGATTGGGCCGAGCGGCAGAGCGTGTTGCCGCTGCTGGAGGAAACCGGCAAAGGGGATAAAAAGTGACCAAGATGCTGCGATTGCCAACTTTCGGGAGCCTTGGAGCCGCGCTTGCCGCGCTCGCCCTCGCGCTCGCCGCCCCGCTCGCCTGGGCCCAGGGAGCCGCTAAGAACGCGGTCGAGTCGATCAACTTCTCCCAGGCCCAGGGCGGGAAGATTCTCGTCAAGGTCGGGCTGAAGGAGCCGCTCGCCGCGCTGCCGCAGGGATTCGCCGTCACGAATCCGCCGCGCATCGCGATCGATCTTCCGGACACGACGAACGGCCTCAACCGCACGCAGGTCGAGGCGGGCGAAGGCGACCTGAAGAGCGTGTCGGTCGTGCAGACGGCCAACCGCACGCGGCTGGTGCTCAACCTGGCGCGCAACCTCACCTACACGCAGGCGATGGATGGCAGGCAGCTGCTGATCACGATCGACGCCTCGCAGGCGCCGACCACGACCGCCTCCGTCTCCACCGCGCCGTCCGCGGCGCCGATGGTGTTCGCCGAGGCGCCCGCCGCCGGAACCAGCACGCGCTACAACCTGCGCGACGTCGATTTCCGCCGCGGCAACAATGCCGAGGGCCGCGTCGTGGTCGACCTTTCGTCGCCCAACATCGGCATCGACATCCGCCAGCAGGGACGCCAGCTGGTCGTCGACTTCATCAACACCAACGTGCCGCGCAGCCTCGTCCGCCGCCTCGACGTCGGCGACTTCGGCACCCCGGTGCGCAACATCGACACGTTCGAGCAGGGCGGCAACGCGCGCATGGTCCTAGAGCCGCGCGGCCTGTGGGAATACTCCGCGTACCAGACCGACACGCAATTCATCATCGAGGTGAAGCCGGTCAAGGAAGATCCGAACCGCCTGGTGCAGAGCTCGACGCCGGGCTACGCGGGCGAGAAGCTTTCGCTCAACTTCCAGAACGTCGAGGTGCGCGCGGTGCTGCAGGTCATCGCCGACTTCACGGGCCTGAACATCATCACCAGCGACACGGTGGGCGGCAACCTCACGCTGCGCCTGAAGGACGTGCCCTGGGACCAGGCGCTCGACATCATCCTGCAGGCGAAGGGGCTGTCGAAGCGCAAGAACGGCAACGTGGTGCTGATCGCGCCCACCGACGAGCTCGCCGCCAAGGAAAAACTCGCGCTCGAGGCCCAGGCCGCGGTTTCCGACCTGGAGCCGGTGCGCACCGAATCGTTCGCGCTCTCCTATGCCAAGGCCGAGGACCTGAAGAAGATCCTCTCCGACAAGGACCAGAAGATCCTCTCCAAGCGCGGCAGCGCGACGGTCGACGAGCGCACCAACACGCTGTTCGTGCAGGACTCCGGCGGGCGCCTCGAGGAGGCGCGTCGCCTGATCCTGCAACTCGACGTCCCGGTGCGCCAGGTGCTGATCGAGGCGCGCATCGTGATCGCCGACGACAAGTGGGGGCGCCAGCTCGGCGCGCGCTTCGGCACGCAATCGGCGTTCAACTCGAGCAACTACAACGTCGGCGTATCCGGCAGCCTCCTCGACACCAACGCCAACATTCCCAACAACCCGACCTCGCGCGGCTCGGCGTCGCTCATCTACGCCGGCGCCAACCCCTCCATCGCGGGATTCAACGTCGGCACGTCGGTAACCGGAACGGTCCCGATGGGCGCCCAGCCCGAGCAGCTGAACGTGAACCTGCCGGTGATCGGCGCGGCCGGTCAGCTCGCCCTCACGGTCCTGAACCTCGGCAGCGGCAACCTCGTGAACGTCGAGCTCTCCGCGCTGGAGGCCGACAACCGCGGCAAGATCGTTTCCAGCCCGCGCGTGATCACCGCCGACAAGAAGAAGGCGACGATCTCGCAGGGCACGGAGATCCCGTACCTCACGCAGGCAGCGAGCGGCGCGACCACGGTCGCCTTCAAGCCCGCCGTGCTCGAGCTCGCGGTAACTCCGCGGATCACACCGGACGATCGCATCATCATGGACCTCGAAGTGAAGCAGGACTCGGTGGGCCAAGTCTTCTCCGGTGTGCCCTCGGTCGACACCAAGCGCGTCAGCACGCAGGTGCTGGTGGACAACGGGGACACGATCGTCCTCGGCGGCATCTACCAGCAGGAGACGCGCACCACGATCGACAAGGTTCCATTCCTCGCCGAGATACCGCTCCTGGGCGTGCTCTTCAAGCGCACCAACAAGATCGACAACAAGACCGAGCTGCTGGTGTTCGTGACCCCGCGCATCGTCAAGGACACGCTCACCGTCCGCTGACGAGCGACCCAACAATCCTCCAGCCCCGGTCCGCCGGGGCTTTTTTTTCGGCTATTCTCGAAGCCCGGGTGCAACGGGACGGTTGATGGCAAGCACGAATATCTTCCTCGTGGGCATGATGGGCGCCGGCAAGACGACGCTCGGGCGGGCTCTCGCGCAGCGCCTGGAGCGCGAGTTCGTCGATTCCGACCGCGTGCTGGTCGAACGCACTGGCGTGCCGGTGGCCACGATCTTCGAGATCGAGGGTGAGGAAGGATTCCGCCGGCGCGAGTCGACACTGCTGGCCGAGCTCGCGCGGCGCGATGCCTGCGTGATCGCCACCGGCGGCGGCGTGGTGCTCGACGAAGCCAACCGCCGCTTGATGCGCGAGGCAGGAACCGTGGTGTACCTGCGCGCGCGCCTGGAAAACCTCTGGGAGCGCACCCGCCACGACGCGAGCCGACCGCTGCTCGCCACCGCCGATCCGCGCGCGCGCCTCGCGCAGCTGCTCGAGGCGCGCGAGCCGCTCTACCGCGATTGCGCGCACGCGATCGTCGACACCGGATCCCAGAGCACCTCGACGTTGGTGAGCCGGGTGCTCGCGGCGATTCGCGAGCACGAGACCGCCGCGGGAGGTGCCCTGTGAGCGAGACGGGCGCGTTGCGCGTCGAGCTCGGCAGCCGCGCCTATCCAATCCACATCGGCGCCGGCCTCCTCGACGACCCCGGGCCCTTCGTGCCGCACGTCGCGGGGCGCCTGGCGGCGATCGTCACCAACGAAACGGTCGCGCCACTCTATGCCGCGCGCCTCGAATCCGCCCTTGCGGCGGCCGGTGCCCGCAGCCTGCGCATCATGCTTCGCGACGGCGAGGCGTACAAGACCTGGGAGAGCCTGGACGCGCTTCACGGCGAGCTGCTGCGCGCCCGGGCCGACCGCAGGACGATCCTCGTCGCTCTTGGCGGGGGGGTAGTGGGCGACATCGCAGGATTCGGCGCAGCGACCTACCAGCGCGGCATCGACTACCTGCAGATACCGACCACGCTCCTCGCACAAGTCGATTCATCCGTGGGCGGGAAGACGGCGATCAACCACCGTCTCGGCAAGAACATGGTCGGCGCTTTCCACCAGCCGCGCGCGGTGGTCGCCGACACCGGCACCCTCGCCACGCTGGCGGCACGCGAATACGCGGCGGGTCTTGCCGAAGTGGTCAAGTACGGGGCGATCGCCGACGCCGCCTTCCTCGCGTGGATCGAGGCCAATGCCGCCGCGCTCGAGCGGCGCGATTTCGCGGCGCTCTCCCACGCGATCCGCCGCTCCTGCGAAATCAAAGGGGCGATCGTCGCCGCCGACGAGCGCGAGTCGGGCGAGCGAGCTCTGCTCAATTTCGGCCACACCTTCGGGCACGCCATCGAATCGGCCACGGGCTACGGGACGTGGCTGCACGGCGAAGCGGTGGCCTTGGGGATGGTGCTGGCGGCGCGCTTCTCGGTGCGCACCGGGCGATTGCACGCCGACGATGCCGAGCGCCTGGTCGCGCTGCTGCGTCGCCTGGGCCTGCCGGTCGATGCGCCGCGGATCGCGCGCGAGACCTGGCTCGAGTTCATGGGTCGCGACAAGAAGAACGAGGCGGGACGCGTGACGCTGATCCTGCTCGAGCGCTTGGGAGCCGCCGCAATCGTGAAGGACGCCGCGCCTGAGGCGCTCGAGCGCTTCCTCGGGGAAGCCTAGGGCGCGGGCTTCTCGAGCCGGCGCAGGAAGACCTCCATCTCGCGCGCGGCCTGCTTGTCTCCGCGGCGTTGCGCCGCCGCGATGCCGCTGCGAAATGCGTCCGCCGCGTTGGCGCTTTCGCCGCACTCGGCGAGCGCCTTGCCGAGCAGCTTCCACGCCGCGGAGTAATCGCGGTCGTGCTCTACCGCGATGCGCAAGTGGCCGGCGGCGCGCGCCGCGTCGCCCGCCTTGAGATAGTGCATTCCGAGGCTGAAGCGCAGCAGCGCGCCGTCCTTGCCAGAGGCGAGGAGCGCCTCGAAGCGCTCGGCCTGATCCATGGCATTCACGGTATCATGGCCCGACCGTGCCGAGCGCCGTCGAGGGCGCTCGCGAGAACCGAGGAGACCTCGATGTGGCTCCGGATCGCGGCGATCGCGTTCGCCGCGTCGATCGTTTCGTTCGCCTCCTGCGCCCGTGAACGCGAAGTCGCGATCGGACTGCAGGCCGCGATCACCTCGATCGACCCGCACTACCACAACCTCTCGCCCAACAACAGCCTCCTGCTCCACATCTACGAGCCGCTGGTCATGCGCGACGCGAGCCAGAAGCTCGTGCCCGGGCTCGCGACGTCGTGGCGCCCGCTCGACGAGCTCACGTGGGAATTCAAGCTGCGCAAGAACGTGAAGTTCCACGACGGCACCGCGTTCACCGCCGAGGACGTCGTGGCGACCTACAAGCGCGTGCCCAACGTCCCCAACAGCCCCTCGTCGATGGCGACCTTCACCAGGCCCATCGTGGACACGAAGATCGTCGATCCGCACACCATCGTGTTCCGGACCGCCGCGCCGCACGTCCTGCTGCCGAGCGACCTGGGGGCGGTGTACATCCTGCCCAAGGCGATCGCGGAGAAGGCGACCACGGAAGACTTCAACTCCGGCAAGGCGGCCATCGGTACCGGGCCATACAAGTTCGCCGAGTACACTCCCAACCAGCGCGTGGTCCTCAAGGCGAACTACGCGTATTGGGGCGGCGAGGAACCGTGGGACAAGGTGACTCTCAAGATCCTCTCCAATCCGGCCGCGCGCGTCGCCGCGCTGCTCTCCGGCGACGTGCAGATGATCGAGACGGTGCCGACTTCGGACATCGCCAAGCTCGCCTCCGACAAGAACTTCGCGCTCGCCGACAAGGTTTCCAACCGCGTGATCTACGTCCATCTCCACCAATGGTCGGACAAGGCGCCGCCATTCGTAAGCGCGAAGGACGGCAAGCCGCTCGAGCGCAACCCGTTCAGGGACTCGCGCGTGCGCAAGGCGCTGTCGATCGCCATCAACCGTGACGCGATCGTCGAACGCATCATGGAGAAGAAGGCGGTGCCGGCCTCGCAGCTCCTGCCCGATTTCTTCTACGGGACGAGCAAGAAGCTCAAGCCCCCGAAATACGACCCGGCGGCCGCGAAGAAGCTGCTCGCCGAGGCCGGCTATCCGAACGGGTTCGCGCTCACCATCCACGGCCCCAACAACCGCTACATCAACGACGACAAGATCGCGCAGGCGATCGCGCAATTCTATTCGCGCGCCGGAATCGACGCGAAAGTCGAGACCATGCCCTCGAGCGTCTACTTCAGCCGCGCCACCAACGGGGACTTCGGCTACATGCTGCTCGGCTGGGGAACGGAGTCCGGCGAGCAGGGCTCGTCGCTGCGCTCGCTGCTCGCCACCCGCGACATGGAGAAGGGGATGGGGGTCAACAACCGCGGGCGCTATTCGAACCCCGCGTTCGACAAGCAGCTCACCGAAGCGCTCAACACGATGGATGAGCGCAAGCGCGAAGCGATGATCCAGCAGGCCGCCGAGACGGCGATGAACGACACCGGGCTCATCCCGGTGCATTACGAGGTGAGCACGTGGGCGACGGCGAAGGGCTATCGCTACACACCACGCACGGATCAGTACACGCTCGCCACGGGGCTCAAGCCCGTGGCTCGGTAGAGTGTACTGATGCTATGGCCTAGGTAAGGGCCACTCCAAGAGAATCCCTTGCTCGCATTCGCGATTCGCCGATTTGGACAAAGCGTCTTTGTGTTGCTGGTGATGTCGCTGCTGGTTTTCCTCGGCGTGTACGCGATCGGCAACCCGATCGAGCTGCTCGTCAACCCGCAGGCGGACGACTTCGAGCGAGCGCGCGCCACGGCCGCCCTTGGCCTCGACCGGCCGATCCTCGAGCAATACGCGACATTCCTGAGGCGCGCGGCGAGCGGCGACCTGGGCCGGTCGTTCGTGTACAACGTCCCGGCGATCCAGCTGATCCTCGCCAAGCTGCCGGCGACCCTCGAGCTCGCCTTCGTCGCCATGGCGATGGCGATCATGCTCGGCATTCCCCTCGGGCTCGTCGCCGGCCTCAAGCCCCATTCATGGATCGGCCGCGGCATCATGGCCGGCTCCATCCTCGGTTTCAGCCTGCCGACGTTCTGGGTCGGCCTCGTGCTCATCATGGTCTTCTCGGTGCAGCTCGGCTGGCTGCCGCCCAACGGCCGCGGCGAGACGGTCGTGGTCGCGGGAATTCCGGTGAGCTTCCTCACGCTCGACGGGCTGGCGCACCTCGCGATGCCGGCCCTCAACCTTGCGCTCTTCAAGCTCTCGCTCCTGGTTCGCCTGACGCGCGCCGGCACGCGCGAGGCGATGCTGCAGGACTACGTGAAGTTCGCGCGCGCCAAGGGACTTGGCCCCGGGCGGGTGATCGGCGTGCACGTGCTCAAGAACATCCTGATCCCGATCGTCACGGTGATCGGGCTGGAGCTGGGCTCCGTGATCGCCTTCGCGATCATCACCGAATCGATCTTCGCCTGGCCCGGCAGCGGCAAGCTGCTGATCGATTCCGTCAACCAGCTCGACCGACCCGTCATCGTCGCCTACCTCCTCGTGACGGTCACGATCTTCATCGCCATCAACTTCGTGGTCGACGTCGTCTACTCGATGCTCGATCCGCGCGTGCGCCTCGGCGGAGCCGCCGCGGCGCACTGAGCCCATGCGCGTCGCCGCCGCCGATCCTGCGTCCGTGCCGGCCGTCGCCCTGGCCGAGTCGCCGTGGCGGCGCTTCGCCGCCGAATTCGCCGAGAGCCGGCTCGCCATGATCGGCCTGGGCCTTCTCGTGGCAATCGTCTTCCTCGCGCTCGCGGCGCCGCTCATTTCACCCCAGAACCCGTACGACCTCGCGCAACTGGACGTGATGGACTCCAAGCTCGCTCCGGGGGAGCAATCCGAGTCCACGGGAAAGATGTACTGGCTCGGCACGGACGACCAGGGGCGCGACATGCTCTCGGGCATCCTCTACGGCCTGCGGATCTCGCTCGCCGTGGGTGGCGCGAGCACGGTGATCGCGCTTGCGATCGGGCTCGCTCTCGGATTGGCGAGCGCGTACTTCGGCGGCTGGGTCGATGCGGCCATCATGCGCATCGCGGACATCCAGCTGTCGTTTCCCGCGATCCTGATCGCGCTGGTCCTGCTCGCGGTCCTCGGCCAGGGCGTGGGCAAGATCATCGCCGCGCTCGTCACGGTGCAGTGGGCCTACTACGCGCGCACCGTTCGTTCCTCGGCGCTCGTCGAGCGCCAGAAGGAGTATGTCGAGGCGGCGCAGGTGCTCGCGCTTTCGCGCACGCGGATCGTGTTCCGCCACCTCCTGCCCAATTGCGTCCCGCCGCTCATCGTCGTCGCCACCGTGCAGGTCGCGCACGCGATCTCGCTCGACGCGACCCTTTCG
>Ga0209647_1000537_pt1 | contig 35650 bp, 31 predicted proteins | sample GraSoi_2013_60cm_FD_185827 | JGI IMG/M metagenome (GOLD analysis project Ga0209647, IMG submission 185827) | Grasslands soil microbial communities from the Angelo Coastal Reserve, California, USA - Sample 9_17_2013_60cm (SPAdes) (version 2) | ecosystem: Environmental > Terrestrial > Soil >... | reverse complement strand
GGCGTGCTCGGACGGCGTCTGTCCGAGGTAGGCTCAGGCGCGGGCCTTACGGGCGCCGACGGCGCCTGGGCCATCTGGTCCGCGGCGCGTGGGGCTGACGCCGACGCGATCTCCAGATTGTTCACTACTTGCCTGATTCCCGGGGTAGCGGACGCATAACGGGCCGCTGTCTCACGCTGCGTCTCATTCTCGACTGTTCCCGAGAGCGTCACTACCCCGTCTGATGTCTGCACCGCGATCTGCTTGTCATGCAAGCCGGAATCCTGGGTCAGCCTGGATTGAATCTGGCCGGTCATCTGCGTGTCATCGGGCGCTTTGCTGCAGGCCAAGCCGATGGCCAGGATGCCGAGCAACCAAATCCCTGAAAAGCATTTACCTGCCTTGAATCTCATGAGCGCCCCCGATGAAATGAGAAATATGTTTTATCCAGTTTAGATGCAAGGCAGGCTGTGATTTACACCAAAATCCGAACGAAAATGTGTACGTTGCAGATACATGCAGGGCAACCGGCTCGCGTTTCGGGCCCGTCGCAGGTCAGTCTTTGTGGAGAAATTTGTAGTCGAGGATGGACGCTGCCAACTCGTTGGAGTCCTCGGTATGGTCCGCCGCTTCTTTGCTACGAATCAGCCTTCCCTGACAAAGGACGCTGCTGTTCTTTTGTCCTGAGATTTCTTCGGGCATCTCGAAGATCAGTTCCACTAGCGCATTCGCCGGCAACTGCTGCGGGCCGTGAAACAGCACGCCCGACTGGCTGATGTTCTGGATCAGCCCCTCGTACCAGGTGCTGAGATTCTTCCCGCGGTATCGGACAGGGAGCTTCGACCGCAGCCGCCGTGCCCGGGGCATCCAGGTCGGTTGCTTTTTACCAGAGCGGCGCCGGACGGTGGTTGTATCCGCCATCGGCTCGTCGACCCGATTTCCGCGACGCATGGTCTTCCAGTCGTACTGGTAAGCAGACGCGCACACCAGGCAGACTTGGTAGTACTCTCCATTGGCCGCACGGCGTGGCCATGAAAATTCGTGCGAACAGCGTCCCAACATAAGAACATCCATGAGTTTTTGCGGCATGATGACGAGTTGTACTCCCTACCAACCGATAGATTCATCTTGCGACGGCTTAGTCATTCTGGATAGGTTACTTTCGTGTATCGCCGTTTTGGCCTTATGCTTTCCCATATGTCAGAAACCGTACCATCGCGCATGGGCTTCCTCCTCGCCGGAGGCAAGAGCTCCCGCATGGGCGCGGGTCCGGGTAAAGACAAGGCTTTTCTTGAATTTCGCGGCCAAACTCTTCTCGATCGGGCGCTCGACGTGATGGGCGAGGTCTGCGAGCGTGTGGCGATTGTCGGCGACCCTGCGAAGTTCACGAAAAACGGATCTGCGAAATCCGTGTCTTCAAAATCCGAGTCTTCGAAATACCCATCAGTCGTGGCGGACATTTTCCCTGGATGTGGTCCCCTCGCCGGCATTCACGCCGCGCTCGTGCATTCATCTGCCGACTTGAATCTGATGCTTGCAGTGGACATGCCCTTCGTCTCCAGGGAACTCCTTGCGTTTCTTTTTGCGGCGGCCTCATACGAAGCCAACGACGCCATAGTCACCGTGGCTCGCAGCGGCAAGGGACTTCAGCCGCTCTGTGCGGTCTATCGACGCGACTTCTCCAGCGTCGCCGAGCAGGCTCTGCGGGCAGGGAAGTACAAGATCGACGCGGTGTTTTCCAGCCTGCCCGTCCGTGTGATCGAAGAGGGGGAACTGGCGGCGGCCGGTTTCTCCGAGCGGAGTTTTTTCAACGTGAACACGCCGCAGGACCGCTTGGCGGCCGAGGGCCTCGCCGATGTTTCGGGCCGCCCTCGTCCGGCCCGGTGATAGAATTGGTAGCGATTTTGCGGAGGTCGCCTTGAGAAATATCTCGCGCGCGATCGCGCTGTTGATCCTCTGTCACCCGCTATTGTCGTCGGCGCAGAATGCAGCCGGCCAGCTCCCCACCCGCGATCAGAACTCTATTCTGAATCTCTACGACGCCTTCGGCTACCAGAAGCGAGGCACGATTCTAGACTGGGGTTTCTCGGCGCTTGTCCGGTACAACGGCAAGACTATTCTCTTTGACACCGGGAATAACGCCGATAAGTTTGAGCACAACGTCAAAGCATTAGGCGTGGACCTCAACCAGGTGGATATCGCCGTGCTGTCGCACCGTCACTATGACCATATTTCGGGCTTCGACTACATGTTAAAGGTCAAGCCCACGGTCAAAGCTTATCTGCCCGCCGATCCCGCGTTGGGTGCTCCAATGCACTACACATTCTCCCATGATGCAAAGGAGTCTCTGGCCGGAATGCCGCCGGAGCAGGTGTACTTCGGCGGCCGCATCAATTCTATGGACGACTACAAGCCCGGCGACCGCTTTCACGGCGCCAACCAGGAGTTTGTACCGGCCAGTCGGGAGATCGCTCCCGGCATTTATCTGATCGTCACTCGCTCGGTCATGATGGGAGACTTCAACGCCTATCCACCGAACGAACCCGGACATCCTGATCTCGCAGGTTTTCCCGAGCTATCGCTGGCGCTGAAGACGGAGAAGGGGATCGTCCTGATCACGGGATGCTCGCACAGCACAGTCGAAGCGATCATCCGTGCAACCAAACAGTATCTCGGAACCAACATTGAACTAGTCGAAGGCGGATTCCACTGGTTGCCCTATGACGCCCCCTACATCTCGAACCTTGCCCACCTAATGAAAGATGATCTCGGAGTGCGGCGAGTGGCTCCCGCCCATTGCACGGGCAACCTTGCCTTCAAGATTCTCCGTGATGTGTACGGTGAGAATTACAACTACGCGGGCCTGGAATCCGAGGTGATTTTCGGGCACTGATTTCACGTCTTTCGATGCCGCCGCGGCTATCGAAAGGTTTATAGGGCTTCGTCCCGCTGGACGGCCGAGGGCGGCTGTCCCTACGTTTCGCTTGAGTCGCGCTGGCATCTCATGCCATGCTGGTAGGCCATGGCTGCGGACGCAATCTCTCCCTACATCGAGTTTAAGGACGTCTCCAAGGCATTTGGCGACCGGGTCGTTCTTAAGGATGTCAGCTTCGAGGTGCTGCCGGGTGAGATGGTCTGCATTCTTGGCCGCAGCGGCGTCGGAAAATCGGTGGCGCTCCACAACATCATGGGGTTCCTTAAGCCGGATTCCGGCCGGGTCATCGTCGCCTGTCAGGACATTACCGACTACGACGAGAAACAGATGGAAGAAATCCGTAAGAAAGTCACCATGGTGTTCCAGAATGGCGCCCTCTTCGATTCCCTAACCGTCGGTGAAAACGTTGCCTTCCCCTTGCGCGAAAAAAGAGAGCTTTCAGAAGAACAGATTTACCAGGTCGTCGATGGCCTCCTCGAAATGGTCGGCGTCAAGGAGATGCGCGACCTGTTGCCTTCCGACCTTTCGACTGGCATGAAGCGTTCTGTCGCCATCGCGCGAGCACTGTCCGCCCAACCCGAATGCGTGCTTTATGACGAGCCCACCACTATGGTGGATCCGCTGATGGGGAATCTGCTTGGCGACCTCATCGCCCGGCTCAAACTGCAACTGCACCTGACCTCAGTCGTCGTCACGCACGACATGCGCCTGGCCAAGAAGCTGGCCGACCGTATTGTCTTCCTGCACGAAGGCCGTGCCATTTTCTTTGGGCCCTACAAGGAAATGGAGAAATCGAACGAGCCCATTATTCATGAGTTCCTGGAGTTGGATGAGTTGAAGCTGGGAGCCTAGAAGAGTTCTCAGTTCTCAGTAAACCCCGCGGCGCTCACTGAGAATAGAGAACCGGGAACTGAGAACTGCCATTAAAATCCCTGCCGCACCAATTCCTCGATGGTGATCGAACTCTGTGGGGGCTCACCTTTTACCAACTTCTCGACGTACTTCGCGATCAGGTCAGCTTCCAAGTTCACAGGATCTCCACGCTTTAGCGATCCTAGATTGGTTATCTCGACCGTATGAGGAATGATCGCGATCTTGCAACGGTGGCGTTCGAGCTTGGCGACCGTGAGGCTGACGCCCTCGATCGATATCGACCCCTTGAATACCGTGTACTTCGCGATCTCTGACGGGACTTCAATATCCAGCCACCAGTTCTCAGAATCTGCGATGCGCTCCAATTCAATCAACTTGCCCACGCCATCGACGTGCCCCTGGACGAAGTGGCCACCGAAGCGGCCGTCCGCCTTCATCGGCAACTCCAGGTTCACCGCTGCGCCCTCGTGCAGCCGTGAGAACGAAGTTCGCACCCACGTTTCGGGCGCGAGGTCCGCGCAGAATGTGTTTGGTTTGATGTCAAGCGCCGTCAGGCAAACCCCGCTCACCGCGATGCTGTCGCCGGTTCCCAGTTGTTTTGGGGTAATCGCACCCTCCACGGTGATGCGGCGGTTTTCACCGCGCTGCTCGATCCTTACGACCTTGCCTACTTCCTCGATAATTCCGGTGAACATAAGGGCTGTACTCCCAATGGAGTTTTTCCGCAACTTCTTAGGATAAATCCACTCTGTCATAGTGAGCGAATCACTTTTTCCGCGCCGACATTCACTGCGGGCTGCTGTAGCGCGTACGGGTCGCGGAGATAACCCTCTAGCGCGAAATCTTCTCCGAAGCGGTGCAACTCGGACCGCTGCACGCATTGTGCCGTCCCGCGCAGTCCTTCACCGGCAATGAAGGGGACTGCTCCCTCGCCCAGGATCTTCGGCGCGTAGTAAAGGAACACCTTGTCGACCTCGCCCGATGCCAGAGCCGCTCCATTTATCAGCGCCCCGCCTTCGAGAAGCACGCTTGTGATCTCCAGTTCTCCCAGGTTCTGGACAACGGCTGCGAAATCGGGCCGTCCATCCTGGTTTGCCGTCGTTATTTGATGCACGCGAATCCCCTTCGCTTCGAGCGCCTGCTTTGGCTGTTCCTCGGCAGCGGAATACAGGACTAATACATCGTTCTCGGCGGTCTGGATTACTCGCGACGTATGCGGGATGCGCAAGTAAGAATCGAGGATCACGCGGAGGAGCTTGCGCCGCCGCGGCAGGCCGCTGCGGTCGGTCAGCAGCGGGTCGTCTGCCATCACCGTTCCGACTCCAACCATGATCGCGTCGCTCTGATGGCGTAATTGCTGCACATGCGCGCGTGCCAGCTCGCCCGTGATCCAGTGGTGTCCGCTGCGCGCGCCTTCTGTTGCAGGAATGGCCGCGCGAGACTCGAAACTGCGTTCTGTGCCTGGTTTCGTGGCGTCAGCGATTTTCCCATCGAGAGTCATCGCGGATTTCAGCGTGACCAGCGGTTTGCCACTCCGGATGTACTTGGCAAAACTTTCATTCAGCTTCTTCGCTTCCACCTCCAAGAGGCCGACTTCTACTTTGATCGACGATGCGCGCAACTTGGCAAATCCTCGACCAGCCACTCGCGGATTCGGGTCTTGCATCGAGCAGACGACGCGGCGGATTCCGGCCGCGATCACAGCGTCGGCACACGGCCCGGTGCGACCCTGATGCGAGCATGGCTCCAGATTGAGGTAGAGAGTTCCACTTTGTGCGCTCTCGCCCGCCTGTTGCAGTGCGAGGATCTCTGCGTGCTTTATTCCGTCATACGTGTGCGTGCCTGCCCCAACTTTGCGGCCGGAGGAATCGATCACAACCGCGCCCACGGCGGGATTGGGCGACACCAGGCCGACACCCGCTCGTGCTAACTCCAGCGCCTTACGCATGTATTGTTCATCTGACGACTGCGATTCCCTCATTCTTCATCCAGTTCAGCGACAGCGGCTCCGCTCCGCCCGTGTGGAGGATGACGCAAGGGGGCGGTGCGGTAAGCATACGGGTCTTCTGGTTCGGGCTTTCGACGGAAGAGCAGTTTTATTTGCGCGAGCAGTCTTCGCAGGTAAGAAAGCGAATTGAACTTTATGGGTTGCATCGGGCGCTCTCCTTTGAATTCGCGTCGGAACGGGCGAGGACGCCCGTTACTCTATCGTATGAAGCATCACGCATTCGCTAAGCGAATAACGATTCTACAAACTCTTTGGGATCAAACGGTAGCAGATCTCCGGCCTTCTCGCCGACGCCCACAAACCGGACCGGAAGTCCCAACTCCCGTGTAATTGCGACCACGACGCCGCCTTTGGCCGTCCCATCTAGTTTGGTCAGTACAATTCCCGTGACTCCGGACGATTGCGTGAATTGCCGCGCCTGTTGCAGCCCATTCTGACCGGTCGTGGCATCCATGACGAGTAGAGTTTCGTGCGGAGCGCCGGGCACGATGCGGTGCGCGGTGCGCTTCATCTTTTCCAGTTCGAGCATCAGGTTTTGCTTGGTATGCAGACGGCCGGCTGTATCGACGATTACGTAATCGGTCCGGCGCGCGGTTGCAGACTGCAACGCGTCAAAGAGCACCGCGGCGGGGTCGCCCCCGGCTTTCGTCTTGATCACTTCCGTTCCCGTGCGCTGTCCCCAAATCTCGAGTTGCTCAATCGCCGCCGCGCGGAATGTATCGGCCGCGCACAGCAGCACCGTCTTGCCTTGGGCACGAAACACCTGCGCCAATTTTCCGATCGTTGTCGTCTTGCCGGCGCCATTCACGCCGACCACCATGATCACTTCCGGCGTGCCGTCGACCTTGGTCACCGGTCGCGAACTAGTCGACGTCAGAATCGCCAGCAGTTCCTCTTTCAGCAGGCGTTTGAGTTCATTCACATCCCTGATCTGCTTGCGGTCGGCTTTCTCGCGCAGATTTTCCAGAACCTCATGGGTGGTGGTTGTGCCAAGGTCGGCGCCAATCAGCGTCGCTTCCAGATCGTCCAGCGTGGAACGGTCGATCTCCTTACCGATGGAAACGACCTCTTCGATGCGTTCGGCGAGGTTCTCGCGGGTGCGCGAGACGGCCTCCTTCATGCGCTCAATAAAACTAGGTTTCTGTTCTTCGTCCAGACTGCCGAAAAGCGTTTGAATCATGAGGTATCCGAGAATGATTATAGGAGAATTGCCGACGGAGACACAGAGGTACGAACAGAATCGCTTTTAGCGCTTGGCTTTTGGCCTTTAGCTGAAAGCCAGGAGCTAAGAGCCAATCGCGTTTTTTTTGCAGTTCAGGTACGAATGGTTTCGACGATGATGGGATCGCTCGCCTGCACCGATTGGAGCGGCTGGAGCGGCACCGGAGCGGGTGCAGCCGCTTCCAGCGGGATAGTGTGGATCGGTTGTTTCTGAATACGAATTTCTCCCCGCTCGAATACCGCCAGGAGCGCGGCGACGGCCTGGGGGTCGAGGCGCTGTCCCGAAAGGTTCTGAATGATGCGCAGGGCTTCCACCGGATCGTGCGCCTGCTGGTAAGGACGATTCGTGGTCAGGGCGTCAAATGTGTCTCCGACCGCGATCACCCGTGCCAGCAGCGGGATCTCGTCGCCCTTTAGACCATAAGGATATCCGCGCCCGTTGAGCGCTTCATGGTGCAGTTCGATTCCGGGCAGCATCTCGCGCAACTGCGGCACCGGACGCAAAATGTTCGCGCCCTTGGTGGTGTGCGTCTTCATGATTTCGAATTCTTCCGGAGTGAGAGCGCCCGGTTTTTTCAGGATGCGGTCTTCGATGCCGATTTTACCGACATCATGCAATTGGGCCGAGATTCGCAATATCTCCAGAAAGTCCGGATCCATCCCCATCTCTTTCGCGACCATCAGCGAGTATTTCGTAACCCGGTCAGAATGGCCGCGGGTGTAGGGATCTTTTTCGTCGACGGCGCCGGCCAGCATCTGGATCGACCCCATGAAGAGGTTCTTGTTTTCGTCGGCGGCGCGCTTCAGGTCTTCGACGAACTGCTCCAGTTCTTCCGACATGGTGTTGAACGTCGTCGCCAATTCGCCGATCTCGGTGCGCGTTTTCAGGTGCACGCGGTGGGAGAAATCACCGCGCGCAATCGCCCGGCTGGAGTGCGCCAACACTTGCAGCGGGCTGGTGATCCGCCGGGCCGAGAAAATACTCAGACCCACACTCACAAACACCGCCAGCCACGCCAGCAAGCGCCCCGTGCGCTGCATCTCGTAAATTCCGCGATAGGCATCTTCGCGCGGCTTCTGGACCACGACCGCCCAATCCAGCGAGGTGACCGGACTGTACGTTCCCAGCATCTCGGTCGTGTTCTTGCCATCACGAACGGTGAATTCACGGGTCGCTGCCAGTTGGGCTTTCGAGCCTTCGCCCACAAAGCTGCGGACGATATCGAATTGGCCCATGTCCTGTCCGGTAGCATATTGCGCGGTCGCAGCCGCCACCAGCCTTCCCTGGCTATCTACGACGTACGGCATCAATCCGGTCAGACTGACTTGCTGCAGGCGGCGGATCAGGTAGTCCATATCTACCACCGACCCGATCATCCCCAGAAAACGCTTGTCATACATGATCGGAGAGCTGACCAGCATGACGGTGCGTGCAGACCTTCCGCCCCCCACCATCAAGGGCTGTCCACTGTAGACGCGTCCTTCGCGGGCGGCCTGATAGGCTCGCTCAAGTTCCCGCTGCAGAAAAGCGTCGGGATCGATGCGCCCGGCGGAAACTCCCTTGGCGTCGGCGTTCAGCAGCGTGGCATACGCAATATCGTTCGACGACGAAACAAAATTCTCGAGCATGGCCCGCAACTCTGGCGTCAGAAGCTTGTCAGTAGTAAGGTCGTTGCCGCTCGGATTGGCCAGCATCATCACCTGAATCGACGACGACAAATTGGCCAGCATCATATGCAGCGCTTCCTGGTGCTGGGCAATGTCGTCGGCGAGCGAACGCGTGACCGTGTTCTGCAGCAGCATTTCGTTGGTCTTGAGGCGCTCCCGGTTCATGTTCTCGATCTGCGCCGAGTAGAAGTACATGGGGAGGACGCTGATAGCCAGCAGCACGCCAAGGATGACGTACAGCAGCGGAATGCGCGCGGGAATGGGCAGCTTCAATGGCAAAAGGCAGTCCTGTCGGCCCAAGCGCGGGGATGAGCTCGTCCGTCCTGTATCCATTCTAAGTGCGTTGCCGGGAATGGCCTCAGGTGCTTAAGGTACAGCTCACCGTTACCGAAGTACTCGGACTGCCGGTCACTGCGGTCTCAAGTGCGTGACAACCCGCGGGGGAGGCTGATTTCGGGCCTTCCCGAAGCAATGTTATGATCCCTACCGTGAAACGCATTCCGTCTTTGGACGGCCTCCGCGCTATCTCCATCAGCATGGTAGTGGTCGGCCACATTGCCTATTCGGGACATGCGCCACGATTTCTTAGTCAATACGCCAACCTCGGAGTGCGGATTTTTTTCGTCATTTCTGGCTACCTCATTACGACGATATTGCTCGGAGAGCACTCCCGCACTGGCACGATCAGTTTGCGGGACTTCTATATCCGGCGCGCTTACCGCATTTTTCCCGCAGCGATGTTTTTCATTTTGATGATCGTTCTGCTCTATTGGCAGTCCCTTCGGTGGTACGACATCGGTGCCGCGCTGCTCTATCTTGTAAATTTTGATCCCTTCCGTCCATGGGTTATCGGACATTTGTGGTCCCTGAGTGTGGAGGAGCAGTTTTACTTCCTGTGGCCCAGCGTTCTCAAGAAGTGGTACCAACACCGCATGATTATTCTGTGTGCGGTGATTTTGGCGGCCCCAATAGCCAGAACCTTTTTGTTCTTTCTCAAAGTGGGCAATGGGGGCTATGGAAATCTGCTGACCGTCGGCGACAATCTGGCTACCGGCTGCTTGCTGGCCATGCTGGGCCCACGCATGCGAGAGATTCCATGGAAGGCGGCGGCGCTGATGCTGGTCGCGATGCTGTTGATCCCTCTCTACGATGCTGACAGTCGGCTGCGCACCGTGTTCATGCTCTTCATTCTTTCTCCCATCCTCCATTTCTCAATTGCGGGAATCCTCCTCCACGTAGTCCAGCACCCGTATCGACTGCTGAATCTGCCACCTATGGTCTGGCTCGGGAACATAAGTTACAGCCTTTACCTTTGGCAGCAGCCTTTCTTCGATCCCTCGTCATCTTCGCGCTACGGCGTATTGTGGGCCGTGGGTCTTGCCTGCGTTTCCTACTATCTGATCGAACGACCGATGCTTCGTGCACGCGACCGCATTGCTACGATCTCCAAATACAAGGCCGAGACGATAGCTGCCTGAGAGTGCGCGGAGACTCGACAATTCGTTTTTACCCATGAAGAATAGGAAGAGCGCCGTTCCACCGCAGGGCACTCGGCATCGCAAAGTGAAGGACGCAGTTACAAACTGAAGGCGGCCGCGAAGGTCTGCGGATGCAGTCGCCCCCTTAACGGACAAAGCCGGTCTATAATAAGGCAGTCGGCCCGGGGTGCTGCATGCGGTCCTTCCACGTTTACCGCGTTCGTTGTCGGCTGTTGGCTCTCCTTCTAGTCTTCTCCACACTGGCGCTCGCCGAGAATACTCCACCTCCCAAGATTTCCAAGGCGACCCGCGAAGATATTATCCATGCCTTTAATGAGGAGCTGGTCTATATCCGCACGAGCTTCCCGATGGGGAAGATGGGGCTGAAGCTTAGAAACGGCAACGTTACCCCCACCGGCCCGGAACTACAACATTTGATGTCGCTCTGGGGGCCAGCCGCGAAACCTGGCGACCGGGCCCGCATCAGCGACGTCGTCATCAAAGAGGACCACATCCGCTTCGAGATCAACGGTGGTCCCATCAAGAAGCAGAAGTGGTACCAGCACATCCAGATTTCGGGTGCGAACTCATCGGTTCCGATTGCGCCATCGGATTCGTCCGCCAATGCCCGCGGCTCTTTCGTGGATCTCTACTTCGACAAATATGTCCCGGAGATGACCGGACCAGAGCTGAAGCAGGTGCTGCGTCCGGTGTTTGATTTCGATTCCAAGTCGGCGCTTGACGCGTATCTCGAAACCGTGTCTCCCCAGGTCAAAGATGCGATCAAGAATCACCACGTGCTGGTGGGGATGAACCACGACATGGTGATCTACGCCAAGGGACGTCCGCCAAAGAAAGTGCGTGAGCGTGCCGACGAGGCTGAGTACGAGGAGTGGATCTATGGCGTGCCCCCTCAGGATGTAGATTTTGTGCGCTTCGTTGGCGACGAAGTCGTGCGGGTCGAGACCATGAAGGTAGGTGGCGAGAAGGTCGTGCGCATTGAAAAGGAAGTTGATCTGGGGGAACCAACCATCGCCCGGAAAGAGGAAGACCGCCCCGCGAATGCGCCCACGTTGAGGCGTCCGGGAGAAGAGATGCCGGAATCTAATCCAGCGAACCCTTCTCGCACGCCTGTGATGGGCGCGCCTCAGCCGACCGACCCAGGTAAAGACCCAGGCCCGAACTGGACAAGATCATTGAGCCATTGAGTGATTGAGGCATTGAATCATTGAAGTTCAAGAGCTCGCGGGTTTCGGGTTTTCAATGGCTAATGACGCAATGATTCAATGCCTCAATAGTTGGCGCTGCTCGCATCAAGAAAGTCATGTCGTTCTTTTCCCCGGCATTAGCGCCTTCTGGTCTCGACCTTCTACACTATGAGTGTGAAGATTGCCCTGGGCCAGATCAACCCCACCGTGGGGGACTTCTCTGGCAACGCTGCCAAGATCATCCAGTTTGCGCTGCAAGCGCGGAGCGCCGGCGCCGGCCTGATTCTGTTTCCGGAACTGGCCGTCTCCGGTTACCCGCCGCACGATCTGGTCGATCGACCCTCATTTGTGTCGCACAGTCGCGCGACTGCCGAGAGGATCGCCGCGGAAACGCGCGGTATCGCCGTGATCTGCGGACTGGTCACCCCGGCGGAAGCGGATTCCGGCAAAAAAGTGATGAACTCCGCCGCCCTGCTGCGCGATGGGCGAATCGAGTTCGTCCAGTCGAAGATGCTGCTGCCTACCTATGACGTCTTCGACGAGATGCGCAACTTTGCTCCCGCCAAGAGCCAGCAACTGTTCAGTTTTTGCGGCAATCAGATGGCTTTGACCATCTGTGAGGACGCCTGGAACGACAAGCGATTTTGGAACAAGCAGCTTTATCGCATCGACCCGGTCGAAGAACTGGTGCAGGCCGGCGGGAACTTCGTGCTCAACATATCCGCGTCGCCATTTTGGCTGGGCAAGCGCGAACTGCGTCGGGACATGCTGGCGGCCATCGCGCAGAATCAGAAAGTGCCGGTCGCGATGGTGAACCAGGTCGGGGGCAATGACAGCCTGGTCTTCGACGGTTCGAGCCTGGTGATCGCGCCCGACGGACAGGTCATCGCGCAAGGCAAGTCGTTCGAGGAAGATCTGATCTATTTCGATTCCCAGACGCTCGCCGGAGACATGCACCCACAGATTGCTGGTGAAGAAGCCAGCGCCTATGATGCACTGGTCCTGGGCACGCGCGACTACGTTCGCAAATGCGGATTCAAGCAGGCGATTATCGGACTCAGCGGCGGTATCGATTCCGCGCTTACCGCGGCCATCGCGGTCGATGCGCTCGGCCCTGAGAACGTTATCGGCGTTGGCATGCCGGGTCCCTACTCGTCGCAAGGGTCGATTGACGACGCACGGGAACTGGCCGGGAATTTGAAGATTCGCTTCGAGTTGCTCTCGATCGACGAAATCTACAAGGCCGCCCGCGGGACGCTTGCGCCTGTGTTTGCCGAGATGCCGGAAGACGTCACCGAAGAAAACATTCAATCCCGCGCCCGCGGATTGCTGCTGATGGCGATGTCAAATAAATTCGGTGCCCTTGTGCTTTCGACCGGCAACAAGAGCGAATTAGCCGTCGGCTATTGCACTCTTTACGGCGACATGGTGGGTGGACTGGCGGTGATCTCGGATGTGCCAAAGACGCTGGTGTACCGCCTGAGCGCTTACGTGAACTCGCGCCGCAAAGTAATTCCGGAATCGACGATCGCAAAACCGCCGTCTGCCGAGTTGCGCCCCGATCAGAAGGATTTGGACTCGCTCCCGCCCTACGAAGTGCTCGATGAGATTCTCGAAGATTTCGTGGAGGAGTCATGGTCCTCCGAACAGATCGCACGCGCCCACAATTTTGATCCAGAGTTGGTACGGCGGGTGATCCGGATGGTAGAGCGCAGTGAGTACAAGCGGCAACAAGCGGCGCCCGGAATCAAGATCTCCGCCAAGGCGTTCGGCTATGGGCGGAGATTTCCAATTGCGGCCAAGGCGGAGTTCTAACTCCGCGACCGCATGATGAAGAGAGATTCGATGGAGGGACGGGTGTTTCGCCCATCCAGCACAATAGCGGCAGGGCGGGGATGCCCGGCTCTCCACTGGCAACGCGTCAGAAATGACAACTTTCTTGACTTTTGTAACAATCAACTTCCGCTCGAATTTCTTTCTATGACACTACATCGCATACTGCTCGCCGCTCTTCTGTTGTGTGGTATCGCCATCGCTCAAACCGCGCCTACTCTCCAGACCAGACCGGCGGCCAAACCAGCGGTCAGTTCGCCCGCCAGTGCAGGCACGACGGTTCTCCCCACTGAAGAAACGGTCAACGCGTTCCTGGTCCAGATGTTTGGCTACGATTCCACGGTAACGTGGAAGGTGATTGAGATTCGTCCCTCCGAAGTGCCGGGACTGGGCGAGGTCTCGCTTGTGATCACCAATCCGCAGGGATCGAACCCGAATCGGTTGCTGGTTAGTGCTGACGGCAAGCATGCAATTACGGGCGACATCCTGCCCTTCGGTGCGAAGCCATTTGACGACGCCCGCGCCAAGCTGGAAAAGGGAGTGAATGGTCCGGCGAAAGGCCCGGCGAAGGCCGCAGTGACCATTGTCGAGTTCAGCGACATGCAGTGCCCGCACTGTCAGAAGGCTGCGGCCGGCGTCGAGCAGTTACTAACGCAAGAGCCCGAGGCCCACTTTATTTTCCAGAATTTTCCATTGCCCTCGCACAACTGGGCGGAGAAGGCGGCTGGCTATGTCGATTGCGTGGGGCAGGCTTCGGCAGGGGCCGCTTCGAATAACCCAGTCTGGAGGTTTATCCAGAAGACATTTGATGAGCAGGCCAATATCACTGAGGCCAATGCCGATGAAAAGCTGAAAGCCATCGCAACCGCGTCAGGCGCGAATGGCGACGAAATCGCCGCCTGCGCCGCCAAGCCGGATACGAAAGCTAGAGTCGACGCCTCCCTCGCGCTCGGGAAATCAGTGGGCGTAAGTGGCACGCCGACTCTATTCATCAACGGACGGAATGTGCCCGGCGGGGCGCCCGTCGATCTATTGAAGAAGATTGTGGACTTCCAGGCAAGCCAGGAAAAAAGCGGCAAGTGATTTTTGTGGAGACGGGGCTTGCTCTGTATCGCTACCGGAGACGCGGCAAGCCGCGTCTCTACGGGGAATCGGGACGCTGGCGACCTCTAATTATTTTCCCATCCAGATTTCCGGGGTTTCGGTGCGCTCCGGGCCACGGACTACGTATGGCGTGATCAGAATCAGCAGTTCGTCGTCCTCTTCCTGTTTGGACTGCTGAGATGTGAGAACGCCGAAGCCCGGGATCCGGGAGAACGCAGGCAGACCGCTCAGGCTCTTCTGATCGGAAGTCGTAATCATTCCCGCCACGACCGCGGGTTCCCCTTCCTTGAGCAGGATTCCACCCTTGTACTCACGATTGAAAATTACCGGAATGCCATTTACGCTGGTGCTCCCCAAGGTGCGGAATTGCACCTCCAGTTCGAGAGCTACGTCTGAATTGTTATGAACCAGTGGTTTCGCCTTGAGCGTAAGTCCGATGTCCTCGTAATTGACGGAAGGAAAGGCCGAGGTGAATGACTGATTCCCAATGGCCTTCGAGATGGCTGGATTGTTATAAATCGGCGCGAAGCTGGCGTTGAGAATGGGATAGCGCGACCCTAGTTTAAAAGTCGCTTCCTTCTCCTGGGAAGCGCGCAGGTGGACATGGTCGAGCGACCGGACGGAACTCTCATTCATGGAAAGCGCGGCGACCAACTGATCGAGGCTTAGTCCCATCAGTGTGAGTCCGCCGCCGAAAGTTGCGAGCGGCTGGCTGAAGATGGAATTCTGCTGGCCTTGCAATTGAGCGAGAAGCGCAGCAATGCTCTGGTTGCCGGCTTGGTTAATGCCTCCGGAGGCAATCAATTGGTTGATCAGGTCCTGGATATTTTGTCCGCCGAGAGCCCCGAGCGCGGCCGCCGGAATGTTGAATAGATTGAAATTGTTGGGGACGTGCAGCCCGATATTCCGCATGTAAGTATGGCTTACCTGGAAGACCTTCAAATCGAGCATCACTTCCGGCTTGGGGCTATTCAACTGTCCGAGAAATTTGGTTGCCGCTTCCAATGCCGCTTGCGGTCCGCGCAGCGTGATCGTGCTGGACGCAGCGTTGAGGCTCACAAACCGGAACTCAAATAGCGTGCGCAGCGTGTTCATCAACTCGTTCAAATCCTGGGGAGTGCCGCCAGAGATGTAAAACGAGCGCAGGCCCATGCGGTCGTAGAGACGATGATTGTCGGGAGTCTCGGCGCACGCAAAAAGAACGGTGTCTTCCACTGCCACGCTGAAGCTCTTCGTAACTGCGGAGGCCGCCTGCATGGCAGTGGCGAAATCGGCATTCTCCAGGTCGAAGCGCACACGGCGGCTGGGAAAGTTGTCGTCGAAGACCACCGTCAGCCCGTAACTTGTGGCGACCGCGGTGAGCAGACCACGCCAATCGCCGCGGTAATGGATGTCATGGTGCTCATTGGTCGGTTTGGCGGTGAGTCCATCGCTGGTGGCGACTACTTCAGGCGGGCCGGAGGCATGCACCGGCACGGGGCCCAGGGCGTCAAGTATGCGCTGCTGCGCGAATTCATTCTGCGGATCGAGGTTCAGCGCCGTTCGGAACTCCGCCAGCGCCTCAACTTGCCGGCCATCGAGCAGGTCGCTGTTTCCGCGTTCCAGATGCATCCCGGCCAGATGTTGTCGCGTCATCTCCCGCGCGGTTATGTACTCCACGTTTTGCGGGACCAGGCGAGACGCTTCCTCAAATTCGTAAAAAGCCTGGTCAAGACTCTGCAGTTTGTCGTTCTTCGATTTCTCGAGTTCGAGGCCGCGCGCGAAAGCTTGGCGGGCGGCTTTCAGGTCTTTGGCGGGACCGTGGCAGGCGGGCGCGCCCGCGGTATCGGAGCACAGTGATGGCGCAACGGCGGGGGGAGTGTCGGTGGCCATACACACTCCGGCAAGCAACAACGCGACTCCTGCTGGCAGCCATCGCATACTACTTACTATAGAATGCCCAGCCACTGATGTGTTGCAAGAGAAATACTCGGAAGGGAACTACGGTCGTAACGGGAGTGCCTCACCGAAGCAGGGGCGGGCTTGTGCCCGTCCCGCCCAATGATGCTGAGACGCGAGCAGCCGCGTCTCTAGGGGAAGCTCAGGTTCGCCGCACAGGTTCGCCGCAAGGAATATCTACCGCCTCCGTCACCCTGATCGTGACGGAGGCAGCCTGATCTCACCAGCCTTGGACTTGAACACTTACGTTGTAGGTGAAATGGTCGGGACTGGAATATGGGATGGTGAGCGTGAGATGGGTATTGGCCTTCACGCGCACTGGGAAGATCGCCACGTATGGTCCCACTGCGGGCTGGTCGGAGTGTTGTACCATTTTCAGGATTTTCGGTTGGCTATTGCTATGGGTGTTTTGGGGGCCGGAAGCCATGGAGTGGCCATTGCCCAAGGTTTCGGGTCCCAAGTCGTCCGTCCAGCTGATGTACGGGCTCACCTCATCAAGGTTTGGGCTAACCCAGTCACCGGTCATGTCCTCATAGATAGTAACCAAATAACTCTCGTCGACCAGCGGCGGAGTCACCAGGTCGATGGTAGCGAGAGGGCTGTTTTGTGAGTAGGTTTCGTTAAAAACCTGATGAATGGTTCCGGCGTGAAGCGGTAGCGCCATCAGACCGAGCAGAAGTGAGAGACAAGTCTTTCGCATTATGTTGATCCATCCTTTTGGGATCACCGCCACAATATGCGTTGCCCGCTGTTGGCCACAAGATCCCGTTGAGACGCGTTCCTTTGCGCGTGCACACTTATGTAGAGACGGGGCTTGCCCCGTCTCCGGGCGCCGCTGAGACGCGGCAAGCCGCGTCTCTACAAGAAGACACAGGCTCAGCGCAGCATCAGGCGTTCCATCTGCGTTGCGCGTCCGGTCTGGTCATCGCACTCGACCAGCACGGCGCATAGCCGGACGTCGCCGTTGGCCGCTTCGAAGCGTGCCGGCATCCCGCTGAGAAAGCGCTCGATCACTAATTCCTTCTTCACACCGATCACGCTGTCATACGGTCCGGTCATGCCGACGTCGGTGATGTAGGCCGTGCCCTTCGGCAGGACCGTCTCATCCGCGGTGGGAATGTGCGTGTGCGTGCCGACGACCGCGGTGACGCGCCCATCGAGGTACCATCCGAACGCAACTTTCTCGGAGCTGGCTTCGGCATGGAAATCCACAAACACGATCTTTGATTTGGAGTTGGATTTGATCTGTTCCAGCAGCCGATCCGCGAAGCGAAAGGGATCGTCACTCGACCCCATGAACACGCGTCCCTGAAGATTCACGACGGCATAGCCGACGCCATTTTTCTGGCCTTCGTACACTCCCCAACCGGGTAAGCCTTGCGAAAAATTTGCCGGCCGCAACAACCGGCGCGCCGGACTATGCGGATTGCCGTCCGCCATCTGGAAGTATTCGATGATCTCGCGTTTGTCCCAGACGTGATTTCCGGTGGTCATCACGTCGATCCCCAGATCGAAAAGCTCTTCCGCCAGCGGGGGCGTGATTCCGAACCCAGCCGCGGCATTTTCGCAGTTGGCAATGACTAAATCCGGGAGGTGCTGCTTGCGCAGCTCGGGAAGCCGGTCTTTTACTATCGTCCGTCCAGGACGTCCAAAAATGTCACCAATAAAAAGAATTTTCAAAATAAGGTCTCAGGCCTCAGGTGTCAGGTCTCAGGAACAGCGCTGATCACGCTTAAGCGTGCCGATGTTCGATGTTATCACGCTGTAAAACCGGGAGCTGGCTACTGGGTACCGATCTCAGCAGTTTTAAGAAAGTCGTAGTTGCCCGATGGATTCAGAGTTACATTTCGCACACGCCGCGTGTGCACGAGCACGTTATCGAAATACCACAGGTTTATATATGGGACATCTTGGGCGAGGACTTCCTGAACTTCGGCGTAGAGCTGCTTGCGGACATTCTGATCGGTCGCGCGTCGCGCCTGGTCGGTCAAACTATCGACCTTCGGATTGGAATAGAAACCGCGGTTTGCGCCTTTGGGCGGGAATCGGTTGGAGTGAAAGGAGTATTCAAAAATATCCGGGTCTTCGTTCCCGCCGATCCAGCGCAAAGAATAAAGCTGGAAAGCGCCGCTCGTGACATCCGCAAAAAATGTAGCGAACTCGAACGTGCGAATGTCGAGCGCAATACCCACATCCCGCAATTGCTGCTGCAACACTGCGGCCAACAACCGGGTGGACTCTTCGGTGGATGTCTTCATCGTCAGGTGAAAGCGAACGCCGTCGCGAGCCCTGTACCCAGCGGCATCGAGCATCTGGCGTGCTTTCGCTGAATCGTGCGGGTACGCGGCCACGTCCTGGTCATAGGCCCAGCTTTGTGGTGGGAGCACGCTCAGAGCCGGTTGTGCGAAACCGCGCCAGATGTATTGCAGAAGGGGACCACGGTCGATGGCATAGGCGATCGCCTGGCGGACCCGCACATCCCGCAATGTGGGATCGCGCAAGTTAAACGCAAGATAGGAAAGCACGGTACCCGGCGCGCGCTCCACCTGTAAGTTCGGCTCGCGTTCCAGCACCACAATGGTGTCGGAAGTCAGCGCGTTGATCGCGGCATCGGCACTGCCCTTGCGCAATTCAAGCGCACGGGTCGTTGCGTCGGGCACGACCGTGAAGCGTACCTTCGCCAGGCGGGTCTTCGCTCCCCAGTAGTTGTCGTTGCGCTCGACGATGATTTCTTTGTCCTGCTCGGCACTGACAAATCTGAATGGCCCCGATCCGATCGGTTTCCGCGTGATCTCGTCGAGCGACCCATAGGGAACGATCCCACTCGCACCCTCCGAGAGATTCCACAGCAAGGTTGCATTGGGTTCTTTCAGATGAAAGACCACGGTAAAATCGTCGGGCGCTTCGATGTGATCCACGGAACGGTACGCCGCCGACTTCGTACTGCGAATCTTTCCCACGAGCAGGGAGTCGAACGTCCATTTAACGTCGCGGGAAGTAAGCGGTCGTCCATCGTGAAAGGTTACGCCGCGATGCAGGTGGAAGACGTAGGTCAGCGGATTCGGAATATCCCAGCGCTCCGCCAGCCCAGGCTGAACATTCAAGTGCTCGTCGCGCGTCAGCAGCGCGTCGAACAGGAGCTCGCCAATGCGCTCCGATTGCGCATCAATCCCCACCCGCGGGTCGAGATTCGTTGGGCTGCTTTCGATAATCATCACCAGCGCGTTCGGATCAGGAGCTTGCGAGCAGGAGAGGAGGGGTAGCAGCCATCCCCCGACGAATAACCAAAGAATTGTCATCCTTCGCAGAACGAAGGACCTGCTTCTCGCTCGTGCCCGTACTGACGCCTTATGCATACGAAATCTTCCCCAGGATCGCCGCCCGCTTCGCTCCCGTGGCTGACGGCACATTGGATGGCCGCCGATGCCACGTTTCATGCGCGAGCAGCGCAAACGCCACTGCCTCCTTCGCTTCTGCAGGGAGGCCGAACTCATCCGAGAAATGCAAGCTCAGCCCCAAGGGCGTGATTTCATCGCGCAACATGGCCATCAACGTCGGATTCTTCGCACCTCCGCCCGAGACAATCATTTGGTGTCCGGCGCGATTTCGGCGTCCGACAAACTTCGGCAACACGAAGCGCCGGACTGAGTCCGCAATCGTCCGAGCCGTCAGCGCCGTCGCCGTTGCTACCACGTCGGGCTTGCTGGCGCCGCGGCAGATCTGCAGGAATCGGGCGACGTATTCCCGGCCGAATTCCTCGCGGCCCGCGGTCCGTGGAGGTTTCTGCCGGAAGAAGGGGGCGCGCACGAATTTTGCAACCACACCATCCAATACGCGTCCTGAGACCGCGACTTTGCCGTCGCGGTCGTAGCGTTTGCCGAAGAGCTCTTCCATGACGGCATCCATCACCATGTTGCCAGGGCCGGTGTCAAAAGCAATTACTTGGCGCGGCGACGCGCCTGCGGGAATCGCCGTCAGATTCGCAATGCCGCCGATGTTTTGCACGATCCGTGCCACGTGCTGGTCGCGAAAGAAAAAATAATCAAGAAATGGAACCAGCGGAGCGCCCGTGCCGCCCGCCGCCATGTCCGCCGGACGAAAATCAGAGACCACCGGCACGCCCAGCCGTGCGGCGATCACCGCGCCTTCACCGGCTTGCCATGTCACCGCCAATTTTCGACCGAGAAATCGCTGCGGCACTCCCTGGTGGTAAAGAGTCTGTCCATGACAACCAACGAGGTCGAGCTGCACGCGATGCTTGCGCGCCGCGTTCGCGAGCGCCTCCGCGTAGAGTTCGCCCAGAAGAAAGTTCAGCCGGGCCAGATCGGCGACAGGGGCCAATTCCGCATTCATCATTTCGAGAATTGCGCGCCGAACCGGAGCGGGGAAGGGATATTCCTCATGAGCAAGAAGCGTGAAGTCTGCCTGGTGGTTCTTGTGTGGGGACGGGCGCCTCGCCCGTCCGGTGTCGGCTGTCAACCGCACCAGCGCTACATTGATTCCGTCCACCGAGGTGCCGCTCATCACGCCGGCAACAATCATGCTCATGCTCGCCCCTCGCCAACGAGCGCAGCCAGCCGAATCTCCTCGCCGAATTCCCAGAGGTGTCGCGTCAGTTTCTCGACGCGCGCGGAAGAAAGGGTGGGAGTGCGCGGCTTGGCTAGCGACTTCTTTTTGAACGCCAGCACGCGCCGCGCCGACTCCCGCACACGGCGGGCAAATCTGCTGTCACGCTCCGCCTCGCGGACTAAGGCTTCATACGCACGCAGGATGAGATCTTCCTGATGACAAATCAGCCCCAGATCGCCCCCCGCGCGGACATGCCCGATCAACGCCTGTTCGATGGGGCCGGCCGCCAGTACGCCGCCCATCTCCAGATCGTCAGAGCAGATCAGGCCGTGGTAGCCAATCTTTTTGCGCAGAATGTCGGTGATCCATTTCTTCGAGAGCGATGCCGGCGTGCGTTGTTTCGTCACCGCCGGAAACGCCGCGTGCGAAACCATGATCATAGGCAATTCGCGCCGCAGGGATAACGAGCGATAGGGAACCAGATCCTCGTCCCACAATTTGCGCAGCGGCTTATCGATGCTGGGCAGCTCATGATGCGTATCGAGCGTGGCCTCGCCCAGTCCGGGGAAATGTTTGCCGCAGCCGAGCACGCCGGCGTCGCGCAGCCCGCGCAGAAAGTCGCGCGCGTACGCGACCACCTGTTTGGGATCGTCCGAAACCGCCCGCGAACTCATCGCTGACCGCGAAGCTGCGAAGGCCAAGTCAAGCACTGGGGCGAAGTCAACGTTGAAGCCAAGGGCTCGGCAGTTTTCGCCGATCACGCGCCCATGCTTGCGAAAGAGCGCACGGCTGCCTGTGGCAAAGACCTCTGCCGGAGAAGGCGCCGAACCCAGCACGTTGCGGAAACGGTCGACGGTGCCGCCTTCGAGGTCCACGCAAGTGAAAAGCGGTGTGGTCACGCGCTTCTGGCATTCGCGCAGAAGAGTGTGGGTCTGCTCAGCGGAGATGATGTTGCGGGCAAATAGAATCACGCCCGCCGGCTGAATCTTGGTGAGCAGGGAAGCGAGGCGTGGAGACATCTCGGTCCCGTCGAAGCCGATGATGAGGAGTTGGCCGATTTGCGAATGAGCACTGCGGGTCTTCGGCATCGCTAGTCGATCTGCCTCTTCAACTCCGCTAGCAAGTTTAGCGCCTCCAGCGGCGTCAGCCGGTCCAAATCGACTTCGCGAAGCTTTTCAAGCACTGGCTGCGACAGCGGGGTGAAGATGGTCAACTGCGTTGGACGTTCCGGCTCCGTGGATGAGCCTGGCGTTAGATGCTCCGAGAGCCGCCGCTCAGCCGATTCATGCTCGGCCAGCACTTCCCGCGCGCGCACCAGCACTTCGTTCGGCAGTCCCGCCAGCTTTGCGACTTCGATTCCGTAGCTGCGGTCGGCCGCGCCCGGTTCGACCCGGCGCAGAAAAACCACGCCTCCGCCTGTCTCTTTGACCGACACGTGATAGTTTTTTACTCCACTCAATTGCTCCGCCAACTCGATCAGTTCGAAATAGTGCGTCGCAAACAACGTTTTCGCATGCACACGAGCGTGCAGATACTCGATGGACGCCCACGCGATCGCCAGTCCGTCATAGGTGGAAGTGCCACGCCCGACTTCATCGAGCAGGATCAACGACCGAGCCGTCGCCGTGTGAAGAATAGCCGCCGTCTCCGTCATCTCGACCATAAACGTCGACCGTCCCCGGGCCAGGTTGTCGCTCGCACCGATGCGCGTGAACACTCGGTCCACTATGCCCAGCCGAACGGAACGCGCCGGAACAAACGATCCCATCTGCGCCATAATCACGATCAGTGCCGCCTGCCGAAGATACGTGCTTTTGCCACCCATGTTCGGCCCAGTCAGCACCACGATGTTGTGTGTTGCAGCATCCAGAAACAGCTCGTTCGGAACGAAGCGTTCACTCCCCGCCGCCAGTTCCTGCAGTTCGATGACCGGATGACGTCCCTCGACAATTTCCAGATCAGCGCCATCCTCGGCCTTTTCAGCTTCATCGAAACTTTGCTCAAACCGCGGTCGACAATAATTTCGCAACGCTGCGATGTGTGCCAGGCAGCCCAGCACATCCACTTCCGCCAGTGCCAGCGCGGTTTGCCGGATGCGCTTGGCCTCGACGGCAATGGCAGAACGCAAGTCGGCAAACAGACGCCGCTCGATTTCGACAATCTTTTCCTGGGCATCGAGAATCTTTGACTCATACTCCTTCAGTTCCGGAGTCGTGAAACGCTCGGCATTCACCAGTGTCTGCTTGCGTTCGTAGTTGGCGGGCGAGAGGTGCAGGTTCGCCCTCGAAATCTCGATGTAGTAGCCAAAGATGGAATTGAACTTTACTTTCAGCGACCCAATCCCGGTCCGCTCCCGTTCGCGCGTCTCCACTTGTGCGAGGTACTGTTTCGAATTGCGGCTCAGATCGCGCAGTTCGTCGAGATCCTTATCGACGCCGGCAGCGATCACCCCGCCATCGCTCAGCGTAAGCGGAGGCTCTGGAACCAGCGTGCGATCGATCTTCTCCCGCAGATCGCCCAGTTCGTCGATCGCGATATGCAGCGTAGACAATCGCGCAGCCGACTGCCGTGCGTCAGAAAGTTCGGCCAACACCGTTCGCGCCTTGGGAATTCGTGCAAGCGATGCCGCCAGGGCCAGCACGTCCCGCGGATTCGCCGTCTCCAGCGTGACCCGGCTGAGCAGACGTTCAAGGTCCAGAATTCCATCGAGCGCACGCCGCAACTCTTCGCGGCGCACCGTGTCTTTGACCTGCACCTCAACGGAATCCAGCCGGCCATTGATCTCGGACGGATCCAACGACGGGCGCAGCATCCATGTACGCAGCAACCGCTTGCCCATCGGCGTCACGGTTGCATCCATGCAGCGGAACAGAGTTACACCTGCATCCGTTCCCGCGAATAGTGGCTCGATCAACTCCAGGTTGCGCACCGTCACCGCATCGAGTACCAGGCAATTCTGCCTCTCGTAGAAGCCGATGCGGTCCACATGATCGAGCGTGCCGCGCTGGGTTGACCGGATGTAATACAGGATCGCCCCGGCCGCTGAAGCCGCCGCCGGTTTGCCGGCTAAGCCGAAGCCCTCGAGCGAGAGCACGCCGAAATGATTCTCCACGAGCGGAATGGCGTGGTCGGGAGCAAAGATCCAGTCGTCGAGGGGAGTTTCGGCCCAGCCGGAGCCGGAAACCCGGGCGAGAGGCGAGGTGCCTATGTCCGTGTGGGGACGGGCGACTCGCCCGTCTGGGGCAGCGGAGGTAACCAGATGACTGCCTGCGGAGCGTTCCAGTAACGGCGCGGAAGACCCATAAAGCATTTCTTTTGGCCGCAATTGTTCAAGTTCCTCTTGAATACGGCGTCCGGCCGATTCGCCGGCGAACTCCGTCGCCCGGAACTCGCCGGTCGAAAGATCGAGCGCCGCAAAACCCACGCGATCTCCGACCGTTGCCACCGCCGCCAGAAAATTGTTCTCCTCCGCGTTTAGCGACGAATCCGCAGCCGTGCCCGGCGTGACCACGCGCGTCACTTCGCGACGCACCAGCTTGGTTGCGAGGCGAGCGTCCTCAACCTGCTCGCAGACCGCGACCTTGAATCCGCGATGGACCAGCTTAGAGATGTAGCCCTCGGCGGCGTGGTACGGCACGCCACACATCGGGATAGCCATCCCCTTTTCTTTGTTGCGCGAGGTCAGAGTGATCTGTAACTCGCGCGCCGCGAGCACCGCGTCGTCGAAGAAAAGCTCGTAGAAATCCCCCAGCCGGAAGAACAGCAGAGCGTTGGGATGCTCTTTCTTGATCGTGGCATATTGCCGCATCAGCGGCGTCGAGGGCTCAGACATAGGGCAATTTGTGATTGGTAATTTGTAATTTGTAATCTCGTAATTAACAATTCTATGCCGGAATGGCTCCTAACGTCGGCAAGTTGAAATCGCACAAAGACTTCAAATTACAAATCACCAATTGCAAATTACAAATTATTTTGTTCTTCTTACTGCCATGGAATTGCGCAAAGATCCCATCACCCGGTCCTGGGTTATCACTGGTGACGATGTTATGGAGCCGCCTGCACGCTCTGAGGCGTGCCGGTTTTGCGGGCCGTCGGCCGAGCCGGCCCAAGTCATCGCCAACCTCCCTGGCGTGGAGGGCAGCGCATGGTCGGCGCGTTCTGTAGTCCATCCGCATGCGCTCTATCACATCGAGGGCGAGGCGGCTCGCCGCGGCGACGGCCTCTATGACCGCATGGGATCGGTGGGCGCACACGAGGTTCTGCTCGAAAATCCCCGTCATGACGGTCATCTCTGGAACGCGAGCGATGTCGAAGTTGAGCAGTTCCTGCGCCTGATCGCGCTGCGGATTCAGGATTTGAAGCGTGACAGCCGATTTAAGTACGTCAGCGTTTTCAAGAATCACGGCGTGGGGGCCGGACAGGAATTCGACCACCCGACTTCCCAACTGACCGCAACCACTTTCGTGCCGCGCCGCGTCCTCTACGAGCTCCGCGCCGGACGCGACTATTTCGAGACCAAAGAGCGTTGCGTCTTCTGCGACATCCTGGCCCAGGAAGAGCATCAGGGTCTGCGCATCGTCGAAAATCGTGGAGACTACGTAGCCTTCTGCCCTTATGCGCCACGCGTTCCATATGAGACCTGGGTTATACCCCGCAGCCATGAATCGTCCTTTGAGCGTACCGGTTCATCGCGCGTGGGCAGCCTGACCGATCTCGCTGCGCTCCTGCGCCGCACGCTGCAACGTATCCGCAGCGTCACTGAGGCTTTCCATTTAGTGCTCCACACTTCACCCAATAGCCAACATCCATCGGCGACACTCGGATATTGGAAAACGCTCGATGACGATTATCACTGGCACATCGAGATTCTTCCTATTCTTGAGGCCAAGGCAAGGTCATATACTTTCAAGGAGATTTATTATTCGCCTGTGACTTCTGAGACTGCGGTCAAACGTTTGCGGGAGGCGAAGATCTAGTTCATGTTAAGAAAAACGATACAGCAAAAAAGAATCGCCGGCTTGCTGACTTTGGCTTGTGTTTACTTGGCCGGGGGTCAGGCGGCGTCCGCTCAAACCTCGCCGCCTCCCACCGAGAAGCAGACAGTCCTCTGGATGAAGCTGGAAAAATCCATTCTTGACATCGACCGCAGCCTCGACGGCGTCATGGGCGTCGCCATCGTCGATCTTACCGACGGACACAAGTACCTGCTTCATGCCAATGACGTTTACCCGCAAGCCAGCTCCATCAAGATTTGCGTCCTGGCTGAACTCTATCGGCAAGCCCAGCAAGGCAAACTGAAACTCACCGACCTCTACACGGTGAACGCCGCCGATCTGGTTCAGGATAGCGACATCATGGGCGGACTCACGCCCGGCGTCACGAAGATTACGCTTCGCGATCTCGCGACCATGATGGTCGCCGTCAGCGACAACTCCGCCACCAATGTCCTCGTCGATCGCGTTGGCATGGACAACGTGAATGCGTTCCTGAACGCGCAGGGTCTGCGCGACACCCGTCTCCGCCGCAAGATGATGGATCTCAATGCCGCCGCCGAAGGCCGCGAAAACGTCTCCACACCCAATGAGATGCTGGACCTGTTACAGGCGCTCTACCGCGGCGAGATCCTGAACAAAGAGATGACGGCCGACTTCTTCAAAGTCCTCTCCACGCACAAGGACAGCTGGATCCCGCGCAATCTCCCCGACGATTTGAAGATCGCGGACAAGCCCGGAGCTCTCGAAGGCGTGCGCAACGATTCGGGCGTGATCTTCGTCGACAAGCGTCCGTTTGTTCTATGTGTAATGACGACCTATCTGCGTCGCGAGCGCGACGGGGAAGAGGCCATCAGCAACATCGCGCTTGCCGCCTGGGGAATGTTCGATCGCATGGCGCGGGCGAGTGAGTATGGGAGAGTGATTTCGCCGGGAAATAGCAGTAGGTAGTCTTCGGTCGTTAGTCGTTAGTCGTTCGGGATTGCTATGTTCCTCAATGTCCCTGCACTAATTTCAGTTTGTCTTGCGTTTTTTGTGGAATCCCCAGAGTCCCGTCCTCCTCCGGTTCGCGAACGACCAACGACTAGCGACCAACGAATGCCCTTTTGCGAACGACTAACGACCGCCCCATGACCATCCGCCGCCTCAAAACTTACACTGGATCCCAAGGTTACGTTTACCAGTACTACTTCGTCGGAAAACGCCCCGCCCCGGCATCTGACGCGAACGAGTACATCTTTGACGTCACCTCCGACCGCAGGCTGACTTACGCGGTCAGTATTTTCCTCCCGCATAAGGTCGTCGCCGCTTGGGCCGAATCCCACCTACGTCCCCTCGGCGATTCCGAGCAGTACGCCGCCGTCAAGATGCGTCTGTTCCGTGCCTTCGACGAAATGGAAGAAATGCAGGCACACGGCCGGCAACTGCAGATCGACTCGCAAACTCTGGAAGAATCTCTAGCGTCGCTAGGCGTGGAATAGGTTCGCGGGCTCCGCTCTTTGCGGCCTGGTGCAATAGATAAAGATAAGCGTCCCCGGCAGACGGTGGCCTGGCAAGCGCCGCCATCGCTGACGACGCTTCCAGTCCTTGCCGAACTCGGCCCGCTTACTTGGTTATGTGTGCTATCCAGTTGCCGAAATTGAACTGGGCGTCAAAGTACTGGCCGGCGATGGTGGATCCGTCGGCAGAGATGCTGACTGCGGTATAGAGGGTCATGCCCGCCGGAATTTTGGCACCCATCTGCCGCAGCGCCTTTGCGAGTTTGATCGTGCCACTGGCAGACGTCCAAACAAAAGCGTCGATCCCGTGACCAAACGGATCGCCGCTCCACCCGACCACGACTCCATTATCCGAGATGCTGTTCGGGACGCTTTGCTCTGTCGGCGAATGCCTGATTGTGCCCAACGAGAGCAACCCTCGTTTGTCGGAATAAAGGAACGCGGTACCGTTCGCGCCAGCGTAGCGCTGTCCAACGATGTTTCTACCGTTGCTGGACACAGCCGTGGCCTCGCCGAGAGTGTTGGAACCGAGAAACAAGTCATGCTTTCCATTGACCCAGCGCACCGGACGACGCGGGCCCGTGGGATCTTCCCAGAAACCGACAACGGTGCTGGCGTTCGCCGAGATGGCGGTAGCTCGGCTGCTATGGTTGCCCGGCGGATGCCCTAGAGAGACGTTGCCGGTCGTCGCGGTCCATGCAAAAGCTTCGGCATCCTTGCAATTCCAGGCAAGTCCCACGGCCACAGTGCCGTTGGCGTTCAACCCGTAGCCGCTTCCCCAGCTGTTGCCGACGCTAGTGCAACCATTCGCGGGATGGCCCAGATCGACCAGACCCTTTGCGTTCCAGATGGCCGGACGGGCGAAACCGTCCGCTCCGATGTAACCACTGATGATGGCCGAGCCGTCACGCGAGATCCCGATTGAGGATGAATAGGTATCGCCCGGACCGAGATACTGGAACCCGGTGTTGGCCGTCCAGCGGTAGATCTCCCCTCCGTAGTTCGCGGCCATGACCGAGCCATCGCCGGAAAGGGCGAAATTCGTCCACGTCCCTGTCAGGGGATCGGCAATGATCTGGAAGGTTGCGGTTGACGCATTCGCCGGGAGGCAAAGTGCGAGAGACAGGCATATTAGACCTGCACTAATCAAATATTTGGCCATTATGTTTTTGGGGTCCTTTTGGTGTTGAGCGCCGCTGACGATCTCTTTGTGGCAATTAAGTATACAGAGTAAACGCAACTAAACAATCCCGCCGCAAATTCACAAGAGGTGCTATGCTCCGCTGTGCTTTGACAGCGCTGCTATAAGGTCGCAGCGACCTATGGAGGGACTTTGGCAACTGCTGCTCCCGGATCCGTGACTCGTAGAAATTCATTCCAGGCGAAGCATGCCATGTGGATTGTGTTCGGTCTGATGACGGTGTTCGTCCTGGTCACTCGCGACCGGACACTCCTGGATTCCCGCTCTTTCCTGCGTCAGCGCTATGCAGTAATTCCATGGCTAATGTTTGCGCATGGCATTCCTGGGGCTCTCGCGCTTCTCCTCGGCGTGTTCCAGTTTTCGAGCCGTCTGCGCCAGCGCTACCTACAAGTGCATCGCGTGGTGGGACGCATCTACGTCGGTTGTGTTGCAATCTCTGCGCCGGCTGCCATTGTGGTTGCCATCTCGCTGCCTATTATGACTCTCGCTATGGCTTCTACGATCCAGGCGGTCGGCTGGCTTGCGACCACTGCCACCGGCCTCTACTGCATTCGCACGGGCAGGATCCAGCAGCACCGCGAGTGGATGATGCGCAGCTATCCGTTCGCTATGGTGTTCATTGTCGTTCGCGCCATCAACTCCATTCCCGCTATCGCTCGAATGGGGGAGATCGGCATTGCCACCGTGGTTTGGAGCGTCATTGCGACGGCGTGTTTCCTGCCGTCGTTTGTGATTGCATGGCAGGCGTTGGCAACGAGCCGACGGACGGCGAAGGTTCCGACGGCGTAGGGGATTCTCTGCGCGCCTCGCAGCCCCATTCACCGCCGTGTGACCGCGTCACAAGCACCTGCGACAAGCTGGTTTCCCCGCCCGGCCAACTATAATCATCCAGCCGGGCTGGCGAGGTATCCACCGGCCTGCAAAAGCATCTAAGAATGATGACCCTGGTCTGGCTGCGCGTCGCGCTCGTGTGCTATGCGGCGGGATTGCTTTATGCGCTGGTTGCGCTGACTCGCGCCTCCGAAATCCTCAGCAAAGTCGCGCTCCATGCCTCCTACCTCGGCATGGTGTTTCATCTCGTTTCGCTGACCGAAGCTGTCGTGCAGTCTGGCCAGTTCGCATCGGCCTCAGTCCATAATGCGGAATCGCTGCTGGCTTTCCTGATCATGGTCGTCTTCATGCTTGCCTACCTTCTATACAAGACGACCACCCCAGGCATTGTGATTTTTCCCCTGGTTTTTCTGCTGACCTTTGTCGCCGCCACCGGCCAGCAACCGCTCGTCTTCGCTTCAGATGTTGTGAAGAAGGGCTGGCTGGCTGTGCATATCCTGATGATCTTCACCGGATACGCGGCGCTCTTCCTGAGTTTCGGCGCCAGCATCCTGTACCTCATGCAAGAACGCGCTTTGAAATCCAAAAGTGCGAGTGGAATGTTCTCCCGACTGCCTGCGCTCCAGGTCATTGACGACATCGGCTACCGCTCGCTCATGCTTGGATTTCCTTTCATGACTCTGGGCTTGATCGCGGGTTCCGTCGTCGCCGAGGCCACCTACGGCCGTATTGATTTTCTCGATCCCAAGATTCTGCTTTCGGTCCTGATGTGGGCCGTGTATCTGTTGATGGTGTTTACGCGCCTGAACGCCGGATGGCGCGGCCGCCGCGCCGCTCTGCTTGCCAGTGCGGCCTTTGCTACCGCGGTCGTGGCCTGGATCGCCAACTACTTCAGCGCCATGCACAGGTTCATCGCGTCATGAAATTCCAGCTCATCGGCGTCAATCACAAGACCGCGCCGGTCGAGGTGCGCGAGCGCCTGGCGATTCCCGAGTCGCGTTTGCCCGAGGCCTGCAAGAAACTGGCCGAGCATCCCGCCGTTTCCGAGGGCATGATCGTCTCCACCTGCAACCGCGTCGAATTTATCGCTACGATGAAGAACGGCGCCGGCGACCTGCGTGAATTCATGCGCGAGTATTTCGAAACCGATCTCGCCGAGTTTGAAAATCATCTCTATGAATTTCGCGAAGATGAGGCCGTCCGCCACGTCTTTCGCGTCGCCGCAAGCCTCGACTCCATGGTCGTCGGCGAGCCCCAGATTCTGGGACAGGTCAAGGAAGCCTACGCCACTGCCCGCGCCGTCGGAGCAGTGCGCGCGCAGCTCGATCAGTTACTCACTCGGGCGTTTGCCGTGGCCAAACGCGTCCGTACTGAAACCGCCGTCGGATCTTCGTCGGTTTCGATTGCTTCGGTGGCCGTCGAACTGGCCAAGAAAATCTTCGGAAGCCTGAATGGCAAGAGCGTCTACCTGGTGGGTGCGGGGAAGATGAGCGAGTTCGCGGCTCGGCATCTGCTCGCGCATGGCGCGGCTTCGATCTTCGTCGCGAATCGCACCTACGACCGCGCCATCCGGCTGGCGCACAAATTTGGCGGACAGGCGATCGAGTTTAGCCGGCTTTACGAATCCTGCGAGCGCGCCGATATCGTAATCACGTCCACCGGCTCGCCTCATTTCATCTTCCGGCCCGAACACGGCGGAAAATTAATGGCACTGCGCCGTAACCGACCCATGTTCTTCATCGATATTGCCGTTCCTCGCGACGTCGATCCCGAGATGAACAGGCTCGACGGCATTTTCGTCTACGACATCGACGATCTGCAGCAAGCGGTAAGTTCCCACGTCGCCGATCGCAAGAAGGAGGCGGAAAAGGCTGAGGCCATCGTCAACGGCGAAGTCGACAAATTCCATGCTCGACTTCAGACTCTCGACGTTGTTCCCACCATCGTCAGTTTGCAGGACCATCTCGAAACCATTCGTCAGGCCGAGATTGATCGTGTTCGAGGCCGGCTCGGTTCCATGACCGCGGACCAGGAACTTGCGGTAGAAGCACTGACTCGCGGGATCGTCAACAAAATCATGCACACTCCGATCAGCACCTTGAAGACGGCGGCCCGCGAGCCCGAATCCACCACCGTAATCGACCTGGTGCGCCGGCTTTTCAACCTGCAGGCTAAAGATAACGACGATGAGCAACAAAAAGTTGCCGGTTCCAAGTCCGCCCGTGGGCCTGGTCCGGAAAGAGGAGCAGAAGAGTGACGTCCCGACTCCGCATCGGTTCTCGCGGCTCGCAACTTGCTCTCTGGCAGGCCCATCATATCTCTGACCTGCTCCGTGCTCAGGGACATACCGTGGAGCTTGAGATCATCAAGACCACGGGCGATAAAATCACGGATGTTGCCCTCGCTAAAGTCGGCACCAAGGGCATGTTCACCAAGGAAATCGAAGAGGCCCTTCTCGAAAACCGTATTGACCTCGCCGTGCACAGCTTGAAGGATTTGCCAACGGAGCTTGCCTCCGATTTCGAGATCGCCGCCATCACCGCCCGCGAAAATCCGCGCGACGTTTTTTGTTCGGTGAAGTTTGCCAGCATCGAAGAACTGCCGCAGCACGCAAACGTTGGTACCAGCAGCCTGCGCCGTCAGGCCCAGTTAAGGGCTCTTCGTCCCGATCTTCAGATGCACCCGCTGCGGGGCAACGTTGACACGCGCCTGCGCAAGCTCGAATCCGGCGACTACGACGCGATTATTCTCGCCGCCGCCGGCCTCAACCGTCTGGGCAAAATTCAACGGATCCGTCAGCAGATCCCGATAGAAGTGATGACGCCAGCCGCCGGACAAGGCGCCCTGGCAATCGAAATTCGTAACGGCGACTCGGCAACCCGGGCGGTCGCCGCATTTCTCGATGACGATGCCTCTCGCGCCACCACCACCTGCGAGCGTGCCCTGCTCAGCAAACTCGGGGGCGGTTGCCAGGTCCCTATCGGAGCCTTCGCCGAAATAAAGGAAGGCCGCCTTCGCCTGAGTGCGCTTGTAGCCCATCCCGATGGAACAAAAGTTCTGCGTGAAACACGCGAGGGCGACGATCCCATACGCCTGGGCGAAGAAGTCGGCGAAATTCTTCTCCGTCGAGGCGGCAATGTTATTCTCGATGAAGTCTACGGTGAGGGTTTCGCTCTACCGCAGCAACCGTAGAGGCAGGTCCCAGATGTTAGGTCTCAGGTCTAAGGAAAAACCTGACGCCTGTGACCTAGGACCTGACACCTGCTCCATGAAGCCAAACGAAAACCATCCCCTCTCTGGAACCCGAGTTCTTGTCGGACGCGCCCGGCATCAGGCCGGAAGCCTTTCCGCGGGCCTACGCAGCCTGGGCGCTTCCGTCATCGAGATCCCCTTCATTGAGATTCGCAAGCCGCAATCGTACCAGCCGCTCGACGATGCTCTGAAGAATATCCGGAGCTACGACTGGCTTATTCTGACCAGCGCCAATGGCGTCGAAGCAATGTGGGAGCGTGTCCGGAGACTTCGCCTCACGCGCAGGACTTTCAAGCATCTGCAGATCGCTGCCATCGGGCCCGCAACAAAAAAGGCGATTGTGAAGCATGGCCTGAACGTCAAGATGGTTCCGGAGGAGTACGTCGCCGAGTCTGTGGTGAAGGGACTGCGCGATAAGGTCAACGGTAAGCGCCTGGTGCTTATAAGAGCCAAAGTCGCCCGCGACGTGATTCCAGAGGAACTGCAAGCGGCCGGTGCGATGGTGGATGTAATCGAGGCCTACGAAACTGTGGTGCCCGAGAAATCACGCGCGCGCCTGCGTGCGCTGATGAAAAATGCGGCTCGGCGGCCGCACGTTGTGACCTTCACCAGTTCTTCCACAGCGAAGAACTTTGCTGAACTATTGAGCAACTCCAAGGGTTCGCTCACTGCAGCTCTGCTCAAGCATGTCCAGTTTGCTTCGATTGGTCCGGTGACGTCGGCGACGCTGCGCGAATTGCATATGCCGGTCGCAATCGAGGCCCGTGAATTCACCACGGGTGGACTGATTCGAGCAATCGTTCTCGCCCGCTACGCAGAAACGTCCATGTAGAGACGGGGCTTGCCCGTCTGCTTTTGTCGTGGTGGGAGGCGCGGCAAGCGTCTCTACGGGAAATCGGAGGCACGCTACTCCGGGGTTGGATTCGAAGCGCCCCGCGGCGGGTCAATCGAGTCCAGATACGCCTGCATGCGTGCTTTTCCGTCGACGGGCATTCCGGTGAATTCGATTCCATTACCCACGCCCGGATCGCAAGTTCGGACTACCGCCGTGATATTGACATGCTCCGATTCCAGCCAGAAATCCACGCGCAGCACAGCTCCGAGCGGCAAAGGCAGCATGCTCTCGACATAGCATCCGTTGCCGCTTACGTCGGTGGCACTGATCCGGATGGGCGCATTGACGCGCTCGTCGCGAAGCTCCAGGGGAAGCGAAATCTTATGCCGATGAAAGCGCCTGCGGTTGGAGGGAGAAATCGTCACCGTCGCTCCGTCGAGCGGCAGAAAGCTTTTCCACGGGCATTCCTGATCGGCGAGCAACTTTACTCCCACCTGATTTTTTCTGACCGAGCCGGCGTTCATCACCCAGATCACGGTGCACCGCGTCTTCTTCTCGTCGCACTCTACTCCGACTACGTCGCCCACTTTCAGTTCGTTGTCGACTCCGGAGATCAGCGCACCCGCCGAACTGATGTTCTGGGCGCGAGCATGCTGGGAAAAGGGGCGCCCCCCGGCGCTCATACCCCATATACGCACCGGCAAGTCCACACTAAGGCGAGGTTCTTTTGGCAGGTAAGCCATGCCTTATCCTCATATCTGTTGGTGCGATAATACCGCCCTCGGATGCGGTGCGATATTACAAAGTGTGCCGGAGCAGTAACGAGCGAAGCACCACTTTCGATACCTGCCCATCATCATTCGACGGCGACTTTCTGGGGAATTTCCGCGGGCGTTGCCGCGAATTCACGATAACCGATGACACGAATCTTTTGTTCCTCCAGAAACTGTCGCAGTTCCGCCGAAAGAAGCAGACGCCGCTCCTCTTCGCGAGAATCGAGCAATCGGGTGCCGGCTGCGCGCAAGTCGGCGTCTTTGTAGCCGGGATGGCAGACGAGTTCCCACGTTCCCTCGGGAAGGCTCGCGAGCGTCTGCCGCAGCAGGGAAGTATAGCCAGAGCTCTCGCCGGAACCCTCGAGTGATCCGGTCTCGATCACTCCCACCACGCCGTCGGGCGTAAGCAATCCAGCGCGCTTGGTCTGCTGGCGAAATCGCCCGGAGAAGGTATGCAGCATGCGCACCTGGCCATAACGTTTCCAGAGATCGTGCCTGCCTTTGAATTGACGGGCTTGCATTGCTTTCACGGGAACGAACGGATTGCGGATCGCGCGAACGCCGCAAATCCGTGCAGCTCGCAACAGCGCCGCAAAAATCTCGGGGAAAACGTGCGCGTGTTTGTGGGTATCAATGTGAGTGACCTGGAGCCCCGCCGCTTGAATCTTCCTGATTTGCGCAGTGATTTCCGCAACCAGTTGATCTCGATCGAAGCCTCCCAACATGGCCCGCGCGGCGAAAGCAGAAAGGCTGGAGTAGAAATGATCCGGCTCTGCCGAGCGGATTGCGAGCAACGTATCTACCGCGTCCGGTGGTGACACCGGAGTTCCGCTCACCAGGACGACGTGGCATCCCACCGAGAGATTCGGCGCCGAACGGGCCGTCGTCACTGCGTCCTCGAATGCGGCGCCGTTGGCCATCAAGGTCGCCGCCGACACGACTCCGCCAATATGGGTTTCGATAATGGCTCGATTCACTCCCGCGGTCAGCCCGAAATCATCGGCATTGACGATTAATTGTCGCACGCAGAAAGTGTAGCAGCGAAAGTGTAGAGGCCGCGCCTCGTACGTTCCGGATCGTTTGACCGGCAAGGAACGGTCCAGTATTCTGGGCATTAGTTTTTCTGAAGTTCTTCCGCGGGCGGCGGAGATGAAACGCATCGGGATCGCATCCGCCGGAGCGGGCGGTTAGCTCAGTTGGTTAGAGCGCCTGCCTTACAAGCAGGAGGTCGCAGGTTCGAGTCCTGCACTGCCCACCATCCTAGCCAAGCGTTTCATTCACTGGTGTTCCAATAGGAGGACTCGTGAGCGCTGACGCGAAGACCGACATGGTTTCACGGCGTGGGTTTCTGGGAGTGGGGTCGGCGGCGCTGGCGGCTGCCGGGATGCTATCGGCGGCTGATGCGGCGGGCCAAGAGCAACATCCATACCCAACGAAAAACGATAAAAGCGCCA
>Ga0209647_1000535_pt1 | contig 35702 bp, 31 predicted proteins | sample GraSoi_2013_60cm_FD_185827 | JGI IMG/M metagenome (GOLD analysis project Ga0209647, IMG submission 185827) | Grasslands soil microbial communities from the Angelo Coastal Reserve, California, USA - Sample 9_17_2013_60cm (SPAdes) (version 2) | ecosystem: Environmental > Terrestrial > Soil >... | reverse complement strand
CTCCCAAAACTGACCGACTAAACCAGGTCCCGTCTTGGGAGTTCCGGAATCGCCTAAAATCCTTTACTCCACGGCAGTTGGCAAGAATCCTGTGGGACTTTGCGTACCTTTGTTGGGCTAACACCAGCGTGGCCAGCGATGCGCTGGGCGACTTCCAATGAGCCACCGTTTTCAAGAAAGTTGGTGACGCCGGCAGCTCGGAAGGAGTGGGCGGAATAGTGCTCGGGGAGTCCCGCCTGGCACAGGCGGCGTTTAATCATTTCGGCGGCGTCGACTCGGTTAATCGGCCGCCGGGAGAGCAGGCCGGCCCTGGCTGCTGGAAAGAGAGGCGCTTCGGGTTCTTCCGAGAGCTTCGTCTTTCGAAGATAATCATCTAGCACTTGCTCGAGCTGGTGGTGGACTGGCAGTTCTTTTTCTTTACCGCCTTTTTCTCGGAAGCGAATCATCCAGCGTTTTCCGCTCGGAAAGTAATCAGCGTCGAACCGACAGTCAGAGAGCAACTTTGAAGGTGTTTGCGGTTAGCGATGGAAATCGATTGTTTCATTGTTTAGGTGCTTTCTCGTCTTTCTCAAGCAACTCCGGACTGCACCGCGCGAGCGTCCGGTGGGCTCTTCGAACCATCGCAATATCGACCATCTTGCCATGGACGATCCCGACGCCATTCTTGGCGGCAGCCAAGATTTGATGTGCCTCATCGATTGCCTCAGGTGAAGGTGTGAATGCCTGGTTGATCGCGTCGATCTGCTTTGGATGAATCGCGGCCTTACCAGTAAAGCCCAACTCAAGGGCAGTAGCTAGCTCCGCCCGCAAGGTTTCCTCATCAGACAGCACAAAACAGGGAGAGTCAATCGCCTCGATTTTGGCTGACGCCGCCGCTTGAACGACTCGGGACCGCGCGTACAGCAGCCCGTGCCGGCTATTCTCAGCTCCAAGATCCGACGTCAGATCCGCCGCTCCAAAGAGGAGGGCCCTAAGTCTAACAGGCGCATTTGATATGATGTTTGCCATCTCAAGCCCCGCTGCCGATTCGATGAGGGCGACGCTATGGCAACTTTCCGAGTTCTGTTTAAGCAAAATCCCGATGATCTGGAGTTCGGCCGCTGATTCCACTTTCGGAAGAACGATAAATCCGGGCATCGTACTCTGTTCAGCCAGCGCAATAACATCGTAGAAGCCGTCGATAGTCCGTAAACCGTTCATGCGAACACCGATTCGATCTGTTCTCTCACTGTTCTCCTGCAGCCAGGTTGCGACAAACTGCCGGCTGACAGCTTTTTCTGATGGGGGTACGGAATCCTCCAGGTCTAAAATGATGGCATCTGCCTTGCTGCGGAACGCCTTCTCAACTAGATCCCGGCGGTTGGCTGGAGTGAAAAGGAGACTGCGCCACAGTCTTATAGAGTTCATGGTTAGGTCGTTTGATCCACTGTTTTGGACTTTTATTCTGTCGCGTATTCTTTGGTCGGCTAAATAAAGCGAACCACATCAAGGGTAGTAGCCCTAAGTTGCACGATGTCGGATCTGGCTGCCGAACTTAATGGATGTCGCGGTAAATCTTATTGCTGGTTGTGGGCTTCAACTCATGGATACAATGCTACTTCGGTTCTTTTGGCGAACGGAAATACTGTTTACGAATAAGAATATAACCAGGGCTTATACCTCTCTAGAGGTATGCCAGGTTGAAAAGTAAGCGGCTAAATAAGCTACATGGTGGATGACGGTCATCGGGTGGGATCACGACAATCAATTTCAGCTAAAGAACCAAGCCCAGATTCACACTGAGAATGTTAGGGGTCATCCGGCTCGAACGTCCACATCTGCTGTACTTCTTTAACTGCGCGGCATCCGCTATGGAGTGCGATTTGGTCTTACCGCAGCTTCGCTTGTGTAGCCCCAATCACGTCTCGTTGCTCTCTATCCAGGCAAGGTCTCCAGAAGGCATAGCTTAAGTTGGAAATGTCCGCCGAAGACGTATTCACAATGGTTTTTGCAAAAATCATGGAACCGCCGAGGTAGTGAAGTAGTTGAGTTATGCTTAAACAGACAAGAGAGTTTCACTAATGGAAGTGCGCCAGCTTCAGTACTTCGTTGCAATCGTCGATTTTGGGAGCTTTTCAAAAGCCGCAGTTCAGCTTCGTATCGCGCAGCCTGCACTTAGTCAACAGATGACGACGCTCGAGGGAGAATTGGGGAGACAGTTGCTTGTGCGGAATTCTCGGGGCGTTAAACCCACTGGGGCCGGGCTACGGTTGTATCGACATGCCCGCCTTATCTTGCGGCAACTAGAGCAATTGCGACTCGAGGTGGGGGATCAGACGCTTGATCTCGCTGGAAGCGTTGCCATCGGTTTGCCAACCACCACAGCGACAGTACTTGCTGCTCCGCTGCTTGTCGCTGTCCGCCAGCTTTACCCAAATATAAAGCTTCAGATTTTTGAGAGTCTCTCGGGCTATCTCACTGAGCTTTTGATGAACAATCGCCTCGATTGCGCCGTCCTCTTCAGAGATAGCGCGGTTAAGGGGCTATCGCTTGAGCCGCTAGTTGAAGAGGACTTATTTTTGGTAACGTGTGCGGATGCGCCCCTGGCGGCGCAACCGAAGTGTTCAATTCGAGATCTGGCCGCTATGCCATTGGTTTTGCCAAGTATTGCCCACGATCTGCGTCTTTTGACGGAGCTTGCATTTATGCGGCTCGGAATCAAATTGAATGTTGTCGCAGATGTCGACTCGCTACCGACTCTAAGGGAGATTGCCCGACTTGGGGTGGCAGTGACGATCCTGCCTCGCTCCGCAATCGCATCATCTGAAGCCGCAGCCGGCCTAATCAGTGTGCTGCTGGTCGATCCAGGCATTACACGACCGGTAGCGCTTTGCTATCCAGAGGGGCTTCCTAGAAGGCCCGCCGTCGAAGCCGTGGCATCAACGCTAAAAAAGACAATCGTTAACCTGATCAGCAAAGGAAAATGGAGCGGCGTTCGGCCATCATCGAAGTTAGCGGGAATAGAAAAAGGGATATAAGCTAGGATTATATTCATATTCGCAAACAGTATTTCCTTTAGTCGCGCTGATTGACGTAAAATTCGGCTCGTGCGTTTTAGTTCCCCCGACAGTATCGAGCAAGGTTTCTTCGAAGAATGTTTTGCAATCCATATGGAACACTATGCTGTTGCCTGATCTAACTGCTCCTAATGCTCGGAAGTGTGAACGCGGAAGGACTGCTCATTGCTGGTAAGCCATGACTGATAAAAAATACGCCCAATATCAGCCTCTTGAGAGAGGTCCGTTAGACGGTGTCCGCGTCCTGGATCTCTCTAGGCTGGTGGCGGGGAATATGTTAACTCTGCAGCTCGCCGATTTCGGCGCCGAAGTGATAAAGGTGGAACCGTATCGTGGTGATCCTTTACGGGATTGGAAGGAGAATGGGATTTCGTTGTTTTGGAAAGTCTATAGTCGTAATAAGAAGAGCGTTCGGCTGGATCTCAAGCGGCCGGAGGACAAGGAAAGATTTAAGCAGCTCGTGCCGACATCGCACGTGATTGTCGAAAGTTTTCGACCGGGCGTGATGGAGGCTTTGGGTTTCGCGCCGGATGTTGTGCTAAGGCTAAATCCCGGAGTCGTGATGGTTCGGCTCTCTGGCTGGGGCCAAACGGGTCCTTATCAGGCAAAGCCTGGATTTGGCAGTTTGGTGGAGGCAATGTCTGGCTTCGCGGCAAAGACCGGGTTTGAAGGGCAGCGCCCGGTACTTCCAAATATGCCTTTGGCCGACATGGTTGCAGGCTTATACGGCGCGTACGCCGTGCTCGTTGCACTGCGCGAGTCGGAACAACCAGGAGGGCGAGGCCAAGTAATTGATCTTTCGTTGCTTGAACCTTTACATTCGATTTTGGGTCCTGATGCGGCTGTCTTTCGGCTCACCGGTCGGGTTCCGCTGCGTTCGGGTAATCGAATTTCAATCACTGCACCGCGGAATGTTTATGCCACAGCAGACGGCGGTTGGCTTGCGCTATCCGCCTCAACGCAGGGTATGGTGGAGCGACTGTTCAAGGTTATTGGCCGTCCGGATCTTACAGAAGATACGCGGTTTCGCACAAACTCGGAGCGTCTCGACCATGTCGAAGAACTGGATGCCATTATTCAAAACTACATCGGCAAAAGGTCGCTAGCGGAAAATCTCGCTTTCTTCGACGCAGCTCAGGTGACGGTCGGCCCAGTGTACGATGCTCAGCAATTCGAACTTGATCCCCACGTTCGCGAGCGAGAAGTCTTACTAGAAGTCGACGACGATCAAATTGGAAGTCTTCCCATGCATAACATTATTCCGAGATTCTCCGCTACACCTGGTGCTTTGCGGTATCCTGCTCCCGAGCTTGGTGAACATGAAGCGGAAATTTTTGGCCCATTACCTGATTTAGATCTGTCAAATTCGCGGACCGGATCTGAATTGTAGTTTTGGGAGGCATGTAAGTATGGCGGCCATTTTTGATAAACTCAGCGCAGCAGAGCTTGGCCGTTCATTCGCCGGCGGTAAATTGGATCCAGTCGAGGCTACCGAATTCTATTTAAATGAAGCCAAACAGACAGAAGCAGTGTTTATCACCGTTACGGAGAAACGAGCGCGTCTCGAAGCCGAGGCTGCCCGAAGGCGCTGGAAGGCCGGCTTCCCACTGAGTAGTCTCGATGGCGTACCGATCGCCTGGAAAGACCTCTTCGATGTCCGGCAGACGGTGACGACTGCCGGATCCGCTGTATTTCGAAATCATCCGCCGGCGACGAAGGATGCCGCTCTGGTTGTTCTTGCGGCGCGCGCTGGAATGGTTTGCTTGGGAAAGACAAACCTTCCGGAATTGGCGTACTCGGGGATTGGGATGAACCCTCATTTTGGAACCCCGCGGAACCCGCACAGCCTGAGTGTTGCTCGAATACCCGGTGGGTCCTCCTCCGGATCCGCCGTAGCCGTTGCACTAGGCTCAGTGCCTGTAGCCGTTGGAACGGACACTGGTGGTTCAATCCGAGTACCTTGTGCGTTCAACGGACTAGTAGGGTTTCGAAGCTCGATTGGCCGCTTGTTGTTAGACGGCTTGTACCCAGTGTGTCCGTCATTGGATACCGCCGGCCCAATCGCTCGTACGGTCGAGGACTGTGTCATTTTGGACGCGGTGTTTCGTGGCGTTCCGCAAGCGCCGGATCAAGCTGATTTCTCTCTGCGCGGTCAGCGATTCGTTATTGAAGGCGCTGTTCTTGACGACGTTCGGGTAGAAGCTTCGATTCGCCAGAATCTTGAGAATCTGGTCGATGGTCTTGTCCGTCATGGTGCCGTGATCGACAGGCGGTGCGTCTCCGCAGTTCAAGAAGCCTTACAGCTTCATGAACGATACGGATGGATCGCTGCGCCCGAAATTCTAGCTCAGCACGAAGCCTTGTTGGCGACTAAAAATGCCGAGATGCTTGACTTGCGAGTCCGAGAGCGACTCGAAAGGGCTCGGAGCTTTTCTGCAGTCGATCTTGTCCATTTGTGGCATGCACGCGAGCGGTTGCGAGCCCAAATCGCTGCTGAACTCGACGGTGCAACTCTCGTGATGCCTACAGTGGTCCACGTGGCTCCAGCGATGGAACCGCTCGAAAGAGACTTGGATCTCTTTTTTAAGGTTAATGCGGCCACGCTACGGCTCACTATGGCGGGTAGTTTCCTAGGCATGCCGGGAATTACATTACCGACTGGCTTTGATCAGGACGGGTTGCCGACGAGCGCGTTGCTTTCGGCGGCTAGCGGCCGAGACGATTTCCTGCTCAAGACCGCGCGAGCCATCGAGGCGGCGCTCAGCACATAACCTGCAAAACGGAGCTGTCCTCAATAGTCCACGATTTGATAGAGCTCTTCCCCCCAACCGTCGATTGCCCGATGTGCCTCCGTATCCAGATCTACCGCATGCGAAGAGAGATTCTCGACCGTTTCGAGCTTCACGTCGAGGCGGTCGCAGAATGGCTCGGTACCTCCAGTGGCCTCGATTCACCGGGCGATATGTCCTGCAGACTGTTCGCTGGACGAGACAGTCTGGACAAATACATCATCTGCTACGGAACTGTCTTGCAAGCGTCCGAAGGATTAAAATCGTGTCTTGGCGGGAGTTCAGGCTAGTTACTAAGGAACTGTTTTTGCAGCCGGTATCGGGCTTGAATACTGCTTTGGCTTTTTAGATGTTTTTTGAAGAATCACGTCTGACGTTCCCTACTATGCCCAAGCAAAACAGGTCTCACGACAAAGGTGTAACCGACACATCGCAAGTTAATCGTATATCTACCCCCGCTCGAGATCTAATCGGGTACGGCAGGAAACCCCCTTCCGGCAAATGGCCTAATGGTGCGCGTCTAGCAATATCGTTCGTGGTTAATTATGAGGAGGGGTCCGAGCGGTCATTTGCGATGGGAGATCCTGATCAGGAGCCGCTCACGGAGTGGGGTTCCTACCCGGTTCCGCCGAACATTCGTAACCTAGCCATGGAGTCTATGAACGAGTACGGCTCTCGAGTTGGGGTATGGCGGCTCATCGACATTTTCAGTGCAGCTAATGTCAAATCCACTTTCTTCGCCTGTGCGGTTGCGTTCGAACAAAATCCAGAAGTAGCAAAAGCTGTGGTCGAAGAGGGGCACGAGATCTGCAGCCACGGCTACCGCTGGGAGGAGGTGTTCCGACTTAGCCGAGAGGAAGAGCGGAAGCACATCAGCTTAGCCGTCGATTCCTTCAAGAGAACCACGGGAAAACGGCCTGTCGGCTGGTACTGCCGGTATGGCCCGAGCATTCACACACGCGAGCTGCTGGTTGAAGAGGGCGGCTTTCTCTATGACTGCGATACCTACAACGACGACTCGCCCTATTTTTCCGCGGTTGGGGAGAAGAAGCAATTAGTGCTCCCCTATACCCCTGATGTTAACGATCTGCGCTTCTGGGTTACCCCGGGCTTTGCAACCGCAGACCAGTTCTTCACCTACATGAAGGACACCTTCGACGTGTTGTACACCGAGTCTGCGCGCCACCATCGAATGATGTCGATTGGGCTGCATCCTCGCATGATCGGCAGGCCAGGGCGTGTTGTCGCCATAAGGCGGTTCATCGACTATGCGAAGCAGTCCCCAGACGTTTGGTTTGCAACGAGGGAGGAGATCGCTCGCGCTTGGATCGATCAGCACGGAGATCGGAGAAAAGAGGAGGTAAAGGTAGATGAACAAAAGGAAGATAAATGAACAGATTGAGAGATTTTAGAGCATTTCTAGCGTGGGCTGCACTGGGAACAGTCGTAAGTGGGGCGTCGGCCCAGGGCTCGGCCGATCTCGAATACGTGAGCAGGGAGATTGAGGCTTATAGGTCGCTACCGAAATTCGTTGCGCCCGGGCCTGCCTTTGACGCCCGTGCGCGCATGAAGGGAAAAAGCATCCTGAGCCTCCCCGTGTCCAGCGCGAACCCGTTCACTTCCGTGATTGAGCAGGGGTTTGCACAGGTAGCCAAGGACGTTGGCTTCAAGTTCATGGAGTGGAAGAATCAGGCGCAGATACCACAATGGGTAAACGGCCTGAGCGAAGCCGTCTCCGAGAAGGCCGACGTGGTCGACCTCCTCGGAGGAACGGACCCGAGAGTTTTAAGACCCCAGATCGAGGCGGCCACCAAAGCCGGGATCAAGGTCGTGACGTCTCACTACAGCGGCCTTCATCAAGAGATTCCTTCTTACGTGACGGCGAACATCCCGATCGACTACGATAAGGCTGGCCGACTGCTTGCTGACTGGGCGATCCTTAAGACACAAGGAAAACCTAACGTTGTAGTGATCACCTCCGACGAGGTCTACTCGACGGCGGCGATGGTGAATGGGTTAAAAGACGAGTTCGCCACGAAGTGTCCGGCATTTAGGGCAAAGTTTGTAAATGTACCCGTTCCCGACTGGTCGAGCAAAATTCAGCCTAGCGTTCAGTCCGCGATTCAGGGAGATTCAGAATTAAATTATATCATCCCCATTTACGACAGTATGTCTCAGTTTGTCGTGCCCGCGATCACGCTCACTGAAGCCAAGGACCGTGTGAAGATAGCCACCTTCAACGGCACGCCCTTCGTAATCGGTTTTGTCCAAGAAGGTAAGGTCGAAATGGACATAGGCGAAAACCTTGACTGGATCGCACGGGCCATCATGGATGCTGAGATGAGACTTGTCTGCGCACTGGAACCAGTCAAGGACCCACACATTCCGTTCTATATTTTTGATGCCACGAACGCCGCTAATGCTGGGAAACCGCCGAAACCCTCCACAGGGTATGGAAGTGAATACATCAGTGATTACAGAAAGCTTTGGGGCCTAGAAAAATGATGAAGGAACGAGGCAGGCGGCGGTCGGACGTCTCTGCCCTCGGCCGGAATTCAAGAACCTCTCGAAGACCTTCGGAAGCACGCGGGCGCTTAAAAACGTCACATGAAAGCTTTGGAGCCTGGAAAAATGGGTGAAGGAACGAGGCAGGCGGCGGTCGGACGTCTCTGCCCTCGGCTGGAGTTCAAAAACCTTTCGAAGACATTCGGAAGCACGCAGGCGCTTAAGAACGTCACATTCACGGTTCATCCCGCAGAGGTGCATGCCTTGGTTGGGCAAAACGGATCAGGAAAGTCGACTTTGATTAAGATCCTCGCCGGTTATCATAATCCAGACTCTGGCGCAGAGCTGTGGATTGATGGAAAGCCAGTAAGGCTGCCAATGCAGCCAGGGAAATACCGGCAATACGGCATAAGCTTTGTGCATCAAGAGCTTGCCCTAATTCTATCGATAACGGTGCTGGAGAACCTGCGCGCAGAGGAGCTGTGTCTCCAAGGAAAGTGGTATATTTCTTGGAAAGAGGAAATTCGCGCTGCGAAGGATTTGTTGTCTAGGTTCGAACTGGACATTGATCCGCTTGCCAAAGTCGAGGATATAGCTCCCGGATCGCGAGCGCTTCTGGCGATCGTGCGTGCGGTTGAAGCCATGCGGGAGCGTGGAGGACTGGGCGAGGGAGGAGTACTGGTGTTGGATGAGCCGACGGCTTTCTTGCCGAGAGAAGATGTCGAGCGCCTCTTTTCGATCATGCGGCTCATAATTGCTCAGGGTGCTAGCGTCATCTTCGTTTCCCATGATGTCGACGAGGTGCTGGAAATAGCCGACAGAATCACTGTGATTCGAGACGGCTCGGTGGTTGCTACGGTGCTAACGAATGAAACAACCAAAGAAGCGCTTGTTGAGAAGATTGTCGGACACCCACTTCCAGCAGGTCATGGCAAGAAGTTGAGCTCCGGGTCTTCCGATAGCGGAATCCCGAAAATCATCATCCGGGGGCTTACGGGCGGCAGTGTTAAGGGAATCTCCATCGAAGCCCACCGAGGAGAAATTCTCGGATTGACTGGACTTTTAGGATCCGGTTTCAGCGACATACCGCCGCTCCTTTTTGGAGCAATGCGGGCGACAGAGGGGAGACTGATACTTGATAACGTGTCGTACGAACTTAGAGCAATGAACCCTTGTAAGGCCATCGAGGCCCGCCTGGTGTTAATTCCGGTCGATCGTAGAAGCGAAGGGCTGGTCGAGGCTCTGACGGTTGTTGAAAACATGTCTCTACCAATACTTAGGAAGTTCAACAGATGGAGGTTGAATCACGCCGGCATCGTCAGGAACACCAGAACTCTTATAGCGGATTACGAGATCCGTCCGGCAGATCCACAGAAGAAGGTTGGAGAGTTGAGCGGAGGAAACCAGCAGAAGGTGCTCCTGGCAAAATGGCTCCAGACGAAACCCTTGTTGGTGCTTCTTAACGAGCCAACGCATGGGGTGGACGTGGGGGCGAGAGAGCAGATCTACGGTATTCTCAAACGCCAGGCGGCTTCTGGGACGACGGTCTTGTGTGCGAGTTCGGACTGTGAAGAACTCGCAATGATCTGTAATCGGGTGCTGATTTTCAGTCGTGGAGAGGTTGTCGAAGAACTAGCGGCAGGAGAACTCGTGAAGGAGCACATTGCACAGCGGACGCACATCGCGGGGAGTTCGCTTGGGGAGAGGGCCACTGAGAATGGTCAATAGGTCATCTAGGATACGGATTGGTGCATACGGTGAGAGATATGGCCTGATCATTATTTTTGCGCTCATGCTGGGAGTCTTTGCGCTGGCTGCGCCGGGCCGTTTCCTTACTTGGTCGAATGTATCTACGGTCCTCGGATCCCAGGCCGTTCTCGTCGTGATTACGTTGTCCCTGGTCATCACACTTACTACGGACTTGTATGATCTTTCGGCGGCCAGCGTTCTGGTCTTTTCGAGCATGGTGATTGCCGTTTTGAACGTAAATTTAGGATTGCCTGTTGGAGTAGCTGTATTGATCGCTCTTGGAATGGGCCTAGTCGTAGGTCTTATTAATAGCTATCTCGTCGTTAAGATCGGCATCAACTCGCTTATCGTCACCCTGGGTGTTGGCACTGTTCTCAACGGCCTTACCTTGTGGATCAGCAATTCACAGACGATAAGTGGGATTTCGGATCAGCTTGTGAATTGCGTCGTTGTCTATCGGCTATTTGGCATCCCGCTGGAGTTTTACTACGGGCTCTTTGCCTGTGTGCTTCTGTGGTACTTATTTGATTATACGGCTATCGGCCGCCAGATTCTCTTTGTTGGTCGCTCTCCGCAAGTAGCAAGGCTGAACGGCATCAAGGTTGAGCGAGTTCAGCTGGGAGCTTTGATGTCAGCAGGTTTAATCAACGCTTTCGCGGGCGTTCTTTATACTGGGACAACCGGTGCTGCGGACCCTGGGTCAGGATTAAGCTACCTACTTCCTGGATTTGCTGCCGCATTCTTCGGATCCACCACCATCGTCCCCGGTAGATTCAACCCTGGGGGCTCGTTGATCGCTGTGTACTTCCTGGCGTTTGGCATCAGCGGCGTTACGATTCAGGGCGTTGAAACCTACGTCCAGAACTTGTTCTATGGGGGAGCTCTAGTCGTCGCCGTAACGCTCTCCCAGCTCGTAAGGCGGCGCAGGACTTAATGGAGGGTGTTTGAGAAGTTCAGGCGTGCTTTGAAATGGAGTTGATCGGTGAGCATCTTTTCCCTTTGGCCTAACGACCCCAGTGCTGGATCGTGATCGGGCCGCCAGAGACACCATCGGTCTCCATCCTCTTCCTCAATTGGAAGGTGAATCAGTAAATTGGTCTGCCTTCCTCGTCTTCGACTTGATAGGTAGGAACGCCACCTCTCAATGCAAGCGCAACGCCTGAGGTTTCATCCGTCCAGAACTTAATGATGGTAAAGAAGCGGTCGGGCTTGTCGTCCGAGAAAAGAGTTAGTCGAGTTCCGGCGGGTAAAGCCTCGCCGAAGGCGACGGGTCGCATCACAGTAATTTTGCGACCGAACGCCAGTTGCTATCAATACGCACTTACGCGTATTGACTTCGCTTAATCTAGGTTAGGGTCGGGCAGCTCGCGCTACCGTTAATTTAACTCCTGCGCGCGGTTAGGCTATTTGATCGGCTAGCCAGTTTCTGCTGTATTAATGCTGCGAGAATGGGCTATTGAGGCTGAGCGCTTCCGGGCGGCGAAATCCGTACTTTTGCGGAATCCGGCTAGTTTTCTCTGACAGCTCTAATTACCTTGTTCAAGCCGGGGCCGTTCCGTATAATCCGGGCTCAATACAATCATCTGTTAGGTGCTTTCGCTCTAAATCTGCTTCCGAATTCTAGAAATGAAGACCAAAGTCATCTGTGGTCGAAGTCCCGTTATGGGAGAGGGTAAGACAAAGACGAGACTTAATTCCAGGGACGGAAACCGCGGCGTAATCCTTAACCCGACCGGACGATCAAGTAGCTTGATTCTCGTCGCCCTTCAACTCATCGCCCGAAAAATCCGAGCAAAAGATTAGCGAGGCACTCGCTATTTCAATCCGAATACCGCACGGGTAGGTTCGTGGGCTTAATCGCGAAGGTAGCAAAATCCTCCGGCTGGAGTTAGCAGGTCAGCCTCCGCCTGAAAGAGCTGTCAGGTATTTCCAAGGGTTAACCGTTCCGCTCTTGGCAGAGGCGCCGTCGCGCGTTTCGAGGTCAGGAGCGTAGGCGCAAATGAATAGGATATATTCGATCAAAAGGCGCGGAGTACCAGAAGAGGTGATTCTGAACTCCATCTTTCCAATGCCAAAAGGTACGGGCTCAGAACCGTGTCTTTTCGACGAACTAAAAGACCGTTCGCCCTGTTAGATCAAAATGTGCAAGTTTTGGTTGTGACCCCTATTGGCGTTTCTAAATCGATTGGGCTTTTCCTACTGGTTTCACTTTATTCGCTTGGCGGTCTTAATCACTTTCTATCAGCGAATGTCTACCTGCAGATAATGCCGAAATACCTGCCATTTCCAAGGGAACTGATCGTGATCAGCGGTCTTATGGAAATCCTTTTGGCGGCTCTTTTGTTGTCACGTGTGACCCGCATGCTGGCGGGCTGGACAATTGCTCTTATGCTTGTCGCATACTTGCCAGTTCATATTCAGATGATAGCAGACGCCCCCTTTCGGATCGGAATGATAACGGTGACGCCGGCTTTGGCCTGGGTGCGATTGGCGTTACAGCCAGTACTCATTGCTTGGTCCATTTGGAATACGTACTGAGATCGAGTCTCACGTTTCTCAATGGTTCCGGATCAATAGCGGCTCTTTAGAGTAATCGAACAGCGAGGAGAAGCGTACAGAAAAGAAGCGTCTGAACACTGGCGGTAGTGAGGCCAATTCTGCTTTTGCCACCTGTTATCAAGAGACAGGAAGACAAGTCACGATTAGCCGCGCTGTCGCAGGTCCGGACTTTTAGGCTTGGGCTTCCTTGGTTTTGTCGGTCAACAGATCCAAACCGGTTTCGGCAGGCGATCACTTAGCGGGCGCCTAGCTGGTTTAGCGAAGGCTGATTGCGATGATCGAGACGACCGGCAGGGTCACAGAAGTGTGCAAATTCTCCCGACTGGAGGAGCAGATCACATCTTGGTGTCGATCCCTTCAATTACCGGGGAGGAGGGAGCAAGTCACTGTCTTGATTGGGTTGTACCAGCCGGAACTGTCAAGGTTGGCACCACCGTCAGAGTCGCCTTTATTGAAATGATGGTCAACTGAGGTTACGAAACTCATCACTTATAATAAGATTTGGAAATAGAAGGAATGGAAGTCCGCCTAAGGTAAGAGACGCTGGTCGCAGTCCTCTTAAGCGATCTGTGACTGTTCCAAAACCACTTCTTTTGCCTTTTTGTCATCTCTCCAGCCCAGGAAAGTCGTCTGCCGCAATTGGTCGTCAGCGGTTAGTTCAGCGTACTCCACTTCACAAACCAGTTTAGGTCGTACCCATTGGATCTTTTCCTTGATATTGGGAGGATTGCTGAACGGGCATTTGTCGATGAAAAGCGGTTTCATTCGATCGACAGCATCCTTTAACCCTTTTTCGGTAAATCCGCTGCCAGCATACCCGTAATGTAGAAGTTTACCTTCCGTATAGGCTCCGAGCACGACCGCGCCTAAATGCTTCCGGCTTCCTTTCGGAGCAGTAAATCCTCCGACCACAAACTCCTGTTGCAGCCGTGCTTTGATCTTTAACCAGTCTGACGTGCGCTTTCCTGGCCGGTAGATACTGTCTTTGCGCGTAGCGATGATCCCTTCCATGCCGCTTTCTTTCGTAAGATTGAAGAGGGCCTTGCCCTCGTCTTCCACATAACTCCCAAGCTGGATCCCCGCGCGGGGCTTCAAAACACGTTCGAGCACGCTCCTACGTTCAAGGATTGGGTTACTCGTAAGGTCGTCTCCGTTGTACCAAAGGACGTCAAAGGCATAGTAGAGAGTCGGCGCGGATGGTTGCTTTTGGAACCTTTGCAGAAACTGAAAACGCGGTATCCCATTTTCATCAACGGCTACAACTTCACCATCGAGAATGGTCGAGCGCAGCTTTAGTTTAGAGACCGCGGTCGCAACGGCCGGAAACTTCGCTTCCAACGCCAGGCCGTTTCGAGACCAAAGATGAGGTTTACCGGCAGAATCGAAGACTGTGATCGCTCGATAGCCATCGAGCTTGATTTCGAAGATCCAATCTGGCGAGTCGAAGGGCTCCTTTACGCTGTTCGCCATCATCGGAGGAACAAACGTCGGGAAGGTTTTCTTCGGCATATGGAGAGGAGTAGCGAAAAACAATTGTGTTAGCAGTCAACATTTCGAAACTCGTCCGGCATCCGGCGCTGGTAGCCAAACGGAAAAGTGTTGTATGACCAATCCTGATGTACGGTATCAGACGCCTCCCACCTCTGTCGCGCGATGAATTAAGGAGCTCTGTATGAAAGGCACCATTTACCTCTGGGTTCTTGCTGCAGTCTTATCTGGAGCACTTGTCGGATTGCTTGGGTTCGTAGTTGAGGGTGTTTTTAGTCTCCAATCTTCGTTCATGGAGCCAGTAATCATTGGCGCCATTGCCGGGGTCGTGGCGGTACTCATTGCGATTGCTCTCTTCCGAAACGGGAAAGCAGATTAGCCGGTCAGAATTCTGGCTCGAACTACGACCGGCATTTCAACCGCCAGCTCCGGTGGCATCGCGTTCGGCATGTTCCAATTGCTCTAAAACCGATTTGACGCCTTCCATTTTCATCACTGGGAAGGTAGGTCAGCGCCGTGCGGCGTTTGATAAGCGGCCTCTATTGCTGGAACACAGTGTCAGTCGAGGATAGCGCAGGTGAGGTACTGTTCGAGGTTATCGATCGTCTCTGCCTGGGCCGAAATGAGGTATTTAACCAGATCACCGATCGAGAGAACTCCGACCATCTTAGCTCCTTTTATGACCGGCAGATGCCGCACCCGCTCTTCGGTCATGACTCGCATGCAATCGACCACCGTGTCGGTCGGATCTGCGGTTACGAGATCCTGCGTCATTATCTCCTCCACGCGAGTCTCCTGTGAGGATTTTCCCTTGAGGATGACTTTCCGGGTATAATCGCGCTCGGAGATGATTCCAATCAGCCTGTCGTTTTCTAACACCGGGAGGGCTCCGATGTTTTTGCCCGCCATCAAGGCGATGGCGTCGAATACCATCGCGGTTGGTGCTATCGACCACACGGTCGAGCCCTTTTGCGCCAGGATCCCGCTGATCGTGCCAGCGATTTCCATCGCCTTACGATCGCCCCGCCGGAGGGAAGATTCAAAAACAATCTGAAGCCTTGTGAATCACTCTTGGCGAATAGAGGGTGCACGCACCATAGCTAACCGCCGAGGCTGTAGGCGACATTGTTTTCTGCTTTTTTTTAAGAAGAGCTTCTCGGGATTGATAGGAGTCCGAACGACTTCTCAACGTGGGCCGACCGAAAAAGCTCGATTCTATTTCCGAGCGGAATTTTCGGGAATAAAGTCGACCTGGCTTAGCTCCCGGGATTCTAGTCGATTTGGTTGCGGATCGCTTGCACAAAATGGCCTGTGGTCGAGGGCTTACGCCGGAGAAGCCTGCGACACCGACTGCGGTTCCATGGGACCGCAAGCTGTTAGACAATCCGGCGAATCGAACGGTTCCGTGACGCTGTCCCCCCATCATGGGGCAGAGACTGCGGGCAAGGTCTCCTTGGCCATGCTTCATGAATACTGGAGCAGATAAAAAAGGCCATTTTCTGGCAACCGCGGAGACGCTAATTAGCGAACGTGATTTTGAAAACCAATTCTATCGGGAATTTGGACTCCTAATGAATATGGGGCGATTCCATGAAGAAGCGGGCGATCAGTTATATTGTAGCCTTCATCGTTCTGCTATCCCTATGTGCTGGGGAGGAGAGCATCCGCGGATTCCGAGCAGTCGATCCGGTCGATCTAGAGAGGAAAGTTCCAAGAGGATACGGACAGGTCTTCGTGGAAGCTGGGCGCGAGAACAATATCGATCCAGTCTTCCTCGCCGCGATTTCCGCTCATGAGTCAGGCCAATGGAAAAGTAGAATCGCTCGACGGAAGAACAATTGGATGGGGTTAATGTCGCGAAGGGGGCCCAAAAGTTTCGGGACACCTCAAGAGTCAATTTTTTACGCGGCCAAGCTCTTGAACCAAAAGCCATTCCAAGGACGGAATACCCTTAGCGAGATTGCGCCAATCTACTGCGCAAAAACCCCCAAATACTGGGAGTCGTCCGTTCTTCATTGGAAACATGAATTGCAGGAATGGCAAACCGCTGCCATCGAAAGGGAATAACATTCCGTTTGCTCCCGATTCCCGTGTTTCGCAGGTTAAGCTCTTCCTATCTCTAATTAAGAATTCGCGAACAATTAATCATCTCACCGGATCCTGAAAGGAGCTTGCCTCTTTTAATCTGTTATTTTGTGAGATTCCCTGCGCTGGGAGAACCAAAGGGCTTCAACTCGAGATTAGAGTACGTCGCCACGAGTGACTTTAAAATACCAGTGGCCACGAGATCCGTATTTGACCCTTCGTTATCTTCGATCCCTGAAACGTGATTTTGGCGGCAATATTTGTTTCTACGGGCTGACCCGCTCTAGCGCTTCGCAACCGCACTCGTCCGAACGCAAAGACCAAGTGATGATGTGTAATACAGCCCGTCAGGTCTCCGGAAATTACGTTCAAGCTATCCCGCAAATAAAACGCTAATTCTCGAAAGCCGTCCTTGCCCGAAAACTTAATGGCATTCGAAGGGGATTCCTCTCCTAACGTATGCGGCTCGGCTGCCGAGAGAATCCACTCAACCTTAGGCGAAAGGAACTGAAAAAACTCTTCGAACCGAAATAACTGTTCGACATCGTTTGGACCAATGAGAGCGGAATAAAACAGTTCAACTATTTCTGGCGGATCAATTTCCACGGTCTAGTTAAATTTAACTGCTAATTTCCAACGTTCCTCTGAAAGCTCTGCACCCTGAATACCGGCGTTAGGCGACCTATATTGGCTATACATGTCAAAGCACGCCTGCAACAGGAGTTCATCGTCGGTTGATTGAGCGAGGGCAGGCGTGGCCGAAATATCAGATGGTGAGGTTTGCACGTTCCTGACGCAAGGCGACAGCGGCCAAGCGTAGTGAACTAACCACCCGGGCAGCTTTTAGGAGGCGATACGAAAATCGTCTCAGCTTGGAAGCGTCGAAGAGCGCTGGATGCGTTCACTGAGAAGGTGTACGCTAAAGTAGCATCGCCTCTCCCCTAGAGTCGGCGCAATGGCAATTGGGATTATGTTTACCCTTATGGACCGGGAGGCCAAAAACGGTCATGTCGGATACATTCAGAGAAGCGCGCGACTTCCTCCTGACGAATCGGGCCACTTACGATGTTGCCTACAGAGGTTTTCAATGGCCAAAGTTCGAACGGTTCAATTGGGCTCTGGATTGGTTCGACGCCATTGCCGCAGGCCAAAGACGTAATCAATTAGCGCTTTGGGTTGTTTTCGAGGATGGGACAGAAACCAAGCTTACCTTTCGCGACCTCTCGGACCGATCATCGCAGATTGCAAATTACTATCGTGAGCTGGGCGTCTGTCGAGGCGATCGCGTCTTGGTCATGTTAGGAAACGTGCCTCCCCTTTGGGAGACAGTTCTTGCCCTTATCAAACTTGGCGCCGTAATCCTGCCTGCAACACCTTTGCTCAGTAGAGACGATCTCGCCGACCGTATTGAACGGGGAGGTGTGCGGCACATCGTGTGCGCCGCAGATTGCGCATCGAAATTCGAGCAGGTGGGGCAACGTTGCACCCGCATCGTTGTAGGCGAACCGGTGCGCGAATGGCAGACATACCAAGATGGGTACAGTGCTTCCACCAAGTTTAAGTCGGAGGGGGAAACACGGGCAAACGATCTGATGCAGCTGTACTTCACTTCTGGCACCACGTCCAAGCCCAAGCTCGTGATGCACTCGCATGTCACCTACCCGATTGGACATCTCTCGACTATGTATTGGATCGGGCTGCTACCAGGCGACATCCATTGCAATGTCTCGTCTCCCGGTTGGGCGAAACATGCCTGGAGCTCGTGCTTTGCCCCCTGGAACGCCGAAGCGACGGTCTTCGTCCCGAATCAGTCGCGCTTCAATGCGAAGGGGTTGCTCGATGCAATTACCCGAGCAAGCGTGACCACCTTTTGTGCTCCGCCAACGGTGTGGCGTATGTTGGTCACAGAGCAACTCGCGGATTACAAGACTAAGCTGCGCGAAGTGGTGAGTGCGGGTGAGCCGCTCAATCCTGAAGTCATTGACCAAGTGAAGGCCGCGTGGGGCATCACGATTCGGGATGGATACGGCCAAACAGAGAGCACCGCAATGGCTGGCAACTCGCCAGCGCAACCCGTTAAACCGGCATCCGTGGGCAGACCGTTGCCCGGTTTCAGGCTCACCCTACTGGATCTCAACGAACAAAGGACTCACGAAGGTGAACTCTGTGTGGCGCTTGATCCGCCGCCTTTGGGACTGATGCCAGGCTACCAGCAAGATGATGGCACTATCGCCCCGCTCGCGGGAAAGCATTACCGGACAGGCGATGTAATGTCACAAGACGCCGACGGCTATCTCACCTTTGTCGGCCGAGCCGATGATGTCTTCAAGGCTTCGGACTATCGCATTAGCCCGTTCGAACTCGAGAGCGCTTTGATCGAGCACCCCGACGTTGTCGAATGCGCGGTGGTTCCATCACCCGATCCTCTTCGCGCTGCCGTTCCGAAGGCATTCATCATTCTCAGATCAGGTGTTGTGCCTTCACGTGAGATCGCGTTATCGATTTTCCGGCACATCCGGAAAGTCCTCGCGCCTTTCAATCGCATTCGACGCATCGAATTTTCGGTTCTGCCAAAGACTATCTCCGGAAAGATTCGCCGCGTGGAGCTGCGCGACCGCGAGGCAGAGAATGTGCGCGGCGGCGCAAGACCCGAGTTCGAGTTTCGCGAAGAGGATTTTCCAGACTTGGGGTGCTAGGACCAGAATGGCACCAAGTTAGCAGCTTAACACTGTTCGCCATCTGGGTGGAACGAAGTTTGGGAAAGTATCCTTGGTCATGCCTTACACATGAATGGACCGCGGATTAGCAATCGCGCCAAACGGCTTTCTCAGGATTTCGAGCCCTATAGAGGCTCACTGCACTGACACACTCTTCACATGTCAGTCCGACTTCTCCTTCGCCAATAAAGTCACTTTTTCGAGAACAATATCGGATACCAAGTTGGTGATGATATCCGGCGAGCATCGATTATGTTTGAAGAAATGGAACAACCGGAATTCGGCACACTCATTTGGTGAACGACCAGTTACACCAACGATTCGAACCAATTAAGCCAATGGCCCTATGAACGAAAAACGCAATCCACATAAGGGCACCGCTTTTGATGATTTCCTCAAAAGCGAAGGGATCTATGAAGAGGTGATGGCTTCACCGAAAGTAAAGATAGCATTTAAGGATCTATCCGACTCAATCGAAGCTGGTCAACATGAAGCATTCGCGGCCGGTTGGAATGCTTTTCTGGCTACCCATAGCGTGCTCTTAATTACCCACAGTATCAAAGATTTCCGCACAGGCTTCGAACGAGCTTGGACCAAGTATTGGGAAAAGCGGAAAGAATCAAATCCCGCGCTTTTGACCAATCGGACGACTAAAAAGCTTTCGACGTTGCCCCAGAATCGACGATTGAGGGGTGGGCCGGTACTTCGATACCCAGCAAAATCTCTGAAATCTTAGGGGTCACTTGCCTATTCGTGCGATAGCGTACGCTAAGGAGCCCGATTTTTTGAATAAGGAGGGGTCCGCTCACGAAACGGATTATAAAGCACGTTAAGGCCTTTTGTGGGTGATTTGACCAAAGGAAAACGCGCCAGGATTTGATTACAGCTCGTTTCACCGCAAATCCGGGTGCTGACTACCTTTTCTTTTCCGGGCATTCGGTTTGTCTGACAGCGTGGCACTGCGCTGATCGTTCACGAGGATAACAGAGCCCTTACAGTGCTTTAATTTCCGTTTCGTGAGCGGACCCCTAGGTATGATTGCCAATCCGCGTTTCGATGCCGCCGGTTTCGGCCGCCGGCGGATGATGCAGTGGGCGTCCTGCTGGAAGAGGGGATTGATTGTAAGCTGGCCACTCTTGCGGCGGGCGGTGCGGACGAGATAGCCGTCGATGTCATCGGCAATGCCGGCCGCTTCGATATAATCGTGCAGACACTGATGAGGCGTTGGTGACAGGGAACGTCGTGCCCTTGCCGCCCTTGGTGCTGAGCCTAAGAACGGACATTTAGCCGTTCCAAAATTGGAGAGGGGCCGCGTCAACGAGCTATTCCAGGACAAACGAACAGTAGACGAGGTGTCTAAAGAAACGACGGCCCGGAATGTCCTCAGGACTCTAGCAAATTCTCTCTTAAGGTCGTGCCTGCATACCGCGTGCGCAGCCTCCCTCGCCGTTGCAGTTCAGGTACGACAAGATCGGCGAATTCTTCGAAACATCCGGGTGTGTAGGTAGCGGCGAGCATAAAACCATCTGCGCCGCCATCGTCCATGAAATGTTCTAGCTGGTCCGCAATGTCGGAGGGGGTGCCCACCACACGAGGCATGCCCATGCCTTCCGCGTAGATTTAGGCCGCCTCCCGGACTGTGACGGGTGCTCCACCCTTCGCGTAGATAATGGAATCAAACAACCCTTGAATTCCTGGTATCTCAATATTTTGGACGTGTTCGTTGGGGTCGTATTTCGAAAAATCCGGACCGAAGTGTCCGGAGATCCATGCCATGGCGCCTTCAAGCGGGATACATTCCCAGATCCGTTCATACTTTTCTTGTGCTTCGCTTCGGGTCAGGCCAACGACGATTTGGACACCATAGATGCGTTTTACGCTTCCCGGTTTCCGGTTAAAGCGCTTTTCCAACCGAAAATCGAGGTCATCGGTGTATTCACGCATCCGCTCCACGTTTGGATGCACCGCGAATATTGCTTCGGCGTGCTTAGCGGCGAAATCGCGTCCCCGATCCGATGACCCGGCTTGCCAGAGGACCGGGTATCCTTGAGGGGAGCGGAAAACCAAAGATCGCGCTTTGCAGCGAAAGTACTCACCCCGATGATTAACCTCATGAACCTTTGCGGGATCCGCGAAGACACCTGTCGCGCGGTCCCCAATGATTGCATCTGGTTCCCATGAGTCCCAGAGCTTGTAACAAAGCTCCATGTACTCTTCCATGCGCTCGTATCGGCCGGACCGTTTCGTCATCTCGGCCCCATAGGCGTCCCATTCGCTTTTCGAATATGAACTAACAATGTTCCACGCAATACGCCCTGCGGACAAATGATCCAGACTCGAGAGCCGACGCACCATCGAATATGGGTGTTCGAAGGCCGTAGACAACGTAACCCCAACACCAAGATGAGTAGTAGCAGCAGCGATAATCGGAACAACGGTGGATGGCTCGTGAACCGGACACTGCACCGCGTATTTTACGGTCGCATCAGAGCTGCCTTCGTAATTGTTATATGGCGCTAGCTCGTCCGCGATAAACATCGCATCGAACATACCGCGCTCCATCGTGCGACCCAGATGTTGCCAGTAGGTCGGCCGCGACCAATCCCAATTTATTTTGTCCTTCGGGTGACGCCACATACCAGTGGCATGACTGTTCACACCGTGCTGCACAAAGCCGAGCAGGTGAGCGCGTTTTTTCGCCATGAATTGGATCCTTTAGAAGAGAACAATTTGTGGGAGCCTACCTTTTTCAGTCATCGAGCTCTCGGCGAAAGGTATAGGCAACAGCGATCGGGCTAGCTAACGCCAGCGCGATTCCGACATAAAGAAACTGCGGCGCGAATCCATAACCGATGATCGCCAGAGAAGAGGCGATCACGGCGATAATTGCGCCGATAAAGCTGTGAGCGAAGCCATCACTCTTTCCGTCATCGGGATCATCGAGTGTTTTGGAAACCCGTTGCAAAACGAGCCACATGTAACGCAGGTAAAAGAACGCGATCACGATCCCGACGCCAATCGCGGCCAGTGTAGGTAAAGAAACAAAAATATTAGGCATAAGTTCTCTCTAATTTTTGCCAAGCGAAGAGAGCGCTTGCCGACTAGTCGGCTGGCAGCGCCTGCGCTTCGGATGAAATGGTCGCGTCCTTAATTTTGCGCAACCGTTCGAAGTCGAACTGAAAATTCCCAACCGAACCAAAAATGATTGGCACTACCGCACTGATAGCTAGGATCGATAACGATCCCCAAAGCTCGCCAGCTGCCGATCGAATCGGCATGCCGATCGCGATGGCGAGCACGGTGCCGCCTACGAAACCCCAGCCAGTAGTCCGAGACCAGAACAATGCCAGAATTAATGGAATCAAAATGGCCGTCCTGATCGCGTAACTGGTCAGCACAATGGTGACAAAATCAACCCCGCTTAAAACGACGCCGGCCGCAATGATCGCTGTGAAGAACATTGGTATCTTGGCCCAGAAGAAGAGTTGTTTCTCGCTAATGTTCGGGAACAGCGGCTTGATGATATCTACGACAAAGACCGAGCTGGTGGCCGTAAAGGCGCTGTCGATTACTGAATAACACGCTGACAAAATCACGATGACGTAAAGAATGATGAGCCAGGTTGGTAACCCAAGGTGCGAGATTAGGTAGGGTCCCACCGCGGCTGCATCTCCGCCGAGTTGAGTGTTAACATTCACGTGTAAGGCGAGCCCGATGAGTCCGAGCAAACCTAGGCAGATCGGAATCGGGTAGAACCACGCACCTGCCCAAAAGAATGAGCGGCTAACGTCTTTCTTCTTCAGTGCCCAAGCAACTTGCCAAAATTCCTGGCCTGCAATGGTAGCTGTCAAAAGACCAAGCGCTAAAGTGATTCCAAACCCAGTAGCAGCGTCAGGCCGAGCCACACTGAGCAGATCGTTACCTTGGGCTGCAACCGAATGCCAGACGGAATTAACACCCCCCGCATAGTGCAATGCCGCAACTAAGATAATCGCTGAAGGAACGGTGTGAAGCAAAGTGGACAAAGCCGAAGTTGTAACAGATGCCCAAAGACCTCCCAGGATCGAATAAACCAGGACCACCAGCAGACCAATAATCGCGGCGAGCTTGGGATCAGCGCCAAAGACGTTCGAAATCACAAGTGACGTACCCTTAATGTTGATAATGACTTCGATCAGTGAGGGCTCCGCTCACGAAACGGATTATAAAGCACGTTAAGCCATGGGATAAGATCGAAGCGGCCGGAATTTCGCCTTCTGAAGGCGTTTGCTTGCTGGCCAGACATAATCCCCGGTTAAATTGATATGTTCCCAACCCATCGGTGAGAGATGTTGAAGAAGGCCATGTAGCAAAGCTGCACGGCGAATCCCAATCGATTATGATCGCCACGATGCTGCTGAATAACGGAAAGCTCCTGTTCACTAAAAGCGTAGCGGCGAATTAATTCCGCTTCGTCAGTCGGCACTGCGAATAGCGATTCTCGCCCAGCGAGCGTCAGAGTGGAGCGTCGAGGCACGATTCACTCCGTAAATCGCAAATACTGATATAGCATCGAAAAAAGGCCGCCACTTCTTGCGCTCGGCCGCTCCTACCGTTTCTCAAGCCTTAACGTGCTCTATAATCCGTTTCGTGAGCGGACCCCTATTAGCTCTTTTTAGGGATTTCTTGCCGGATGTTGAGCGAAAACGCGTGGCTTAGGCCAATCACTTCTTCCGGCTTCTTTAACCGGCTTGATGGACCTCGCCAAAACTTCGATCAGGAGATGAACGAGGGAATGCGGTACGACTTTTCGGGAGAGGAACTCAATTGTCTCGTGATCGCATATAATTATCGGCGCTGAATAGAATATTCAGACCATTCATAGCAGAGCGCACTTTAATAAGATCAAACGCTATGGCTTTGTCGTCCGCGAAAACAGTAAATTTCTAGTCTAGTGAGATTGTCCGTTTCCGCATCCGGGACTGCGGTCCCGGCTTCTTCCGCCCTGCTGGCCGGTTCGATATCAAAAGGATTTGTATTCTTCTACCCGAGCTGAATCGAATCCATGCGCTGGAGGCCATATGAGAACGATCGATGTCTTCGTTTCTGCCGCCTCAGACGTACAAAAAGAGACTGCCATCGCTGAACAATTGATTCGTTCGGTCGCCGCGGAGTTTGATCTCCAGGTTAGCGTCTCTTATTCGAATCCATTGCGAGGGTCGAAAGAGGACGCTGCCGTTGAACCCAAAGATGCCGATGATGAATCAACGCAGGTCCTACGGTCGTTCTTTTGGGACTTTCCGGCCTTAGAAAGAAATGAAGTTCCAGAACACGCTCAAACTCCATATGACCTCGTTATCTGCCTGCTGTGGTCCAGGTTTGCAAACGTCCCCGTCGGGAAATGTGCCTTGGCCAACGGTAATTCACCGTGGTCCGCAATAGACTACAACATCGACTGGATCTTGGGTCGGTCGGACCAGATTTCTGAGTTTCAGAAGTTGCTTGTTTACCGAAATGGCGCGACTCCCGACGCCCTGCTGGAACCAAAAGAAGAACGGGAAGAGATGTGCCAGCAATGGGACGCGCTGCAGGATTTCTTTGCGAAATGGGAAAAGGATGACGAAATAGGGTTCCGCGAATGCTGCCATGAGTATCTAGATCTGGAAGAATTCGGGAATTTGCTCCGACAACATTTTCGCGATTTTCTCGTCGAGCGGCTGAACAGGGGAATTCAACCAAATAAGGCGCAGCTACAAAGCCGCTTTCGGGGCTCGAACCCATTTCGCGGGCTCAAATTTTTTGATTTCGAACATGCAGCTTTTTACCACGGTAGAACGAGAGCCGTCGGAGAAGTACTCGATGCCTTAAAGAAACAGGCAACCGCCAAGAAGTCTTTTGTACTGGTATTTGGTCCCAGCGGTTCGGGAAAAAGTTCTTTGGTTCGGTCCGGCGTTCTTCCTCTTTTGACTCAGGGAGGTACTCCCGTGGGCAACGGACCTTGGCGTCACGTGATCACCCGACCAGGCGTTGGGGATCCTATCGATTCACTCGCAGCCGCTCTGGTAGCGAAATTTGCCGTACCAGAGCTTCAGGATGTCGCCGGGTCCGACGAGTCGCTGAATCTGGCATCCCGACTGAGACAGGACCCGGAAAATGCGGCAGTCCGGATAGCGGAAGTGTTGGGAAAGCCGAAGCTGCGGCTCGCGCTCGTTGTGGATCAGTTAGAGGAACTGTTCATCGGCGTTTCTCCGGTGCTGCAGCGCAAATATGTCACCGTTCTCTGTGCGTTGGCTCGCTACGAAGGGATCTATGTTATCGCCGCACTACGCAGCGAATTTTACGCGCACTACCAGCGGTTCCCCGAATTGGTTAAGCTTACTTCGGGTGGCGGAAGATACGAACTGCAACCGCCGACAGCACACGAGATCGCGAACATGATCCGCGTGCCGGCAGAGGCCGCAGGCCTGCGTTTCGAGCAGGACTCCGAAACGGGTCGAAGCCTGGACGATTACTTGCTTAAGGCAGCAATGAACAGCTCCGAGCCGTTACCTTTGCTGGAGCACGTACTGTCGAGATTATATAATAGGCAACTCGACCGAAAAGACGGATTGCTACGTTGGGCTGATTATTCCCAACTCGGTGGATTCAAGAATGCATTAGCTCAACACGCAGAGTTGGTTTTCTTAAGGTTGAACCGTGATGAACAGCATGCGTTTGAATTCTTGATTCGCCAACTGCTAGCGCGAGGTGCCGGCAAAGAAAATGTCTTCATTCGCCGGCCCGTTCCATACCACGATCTCGTTTCATCGCCCAAGTTTAATCATCGCCAAAGCGAGGGATTAGAGCATCTCTTGGATAAAGCCGAAATCGTCCGGTCACAGCCTGGGACAAATGCCGCGCGAGCATTTCAAGCCGCTTTGAGAGATTACTGGAAACCACTCAAGGTTCTTTCCCAAAAGAAGGCAACGAAACCGAAAAAGCTGAAGCAAACGATCGCGGGACCGCCAGGCTGGCGTGAGTGGTTGAGGAGACACTACCCGATCGCCGCTACACCCAATTCGTTTTCAGAACTGCAAGAGCTGGTCCCGGACATCGCTGCCCAATGCTCGAAGGATCTAAAAAAGTTGTCAGCTGATAACTCGGTGAAGCAGCTCCCGGAACCGGCACCATCAAAACTTTCCCTTAAAGAGATGGTAGAAGATAGCGCGGCGGCTAGAAGTCTAATTGATTGTCTTAGTGCCGAGGGACTGTTAAGCGTCGATACTGATTCAAAACACTGCCGGTTAATCAGTCTTCCCCAGGACGCGCTGCTTAACAACTGGCCAAGGCTATTACTCTCGTTATCGGAGGACGAGCATTTTTTCGGGATGCGCGATCGGCTGGATGAAAGCCTAAGGCTTTGGCTCAGCCGAGGGTTGCAAAGTGATCACCTGCTCCACGACCGGATTGCCTTGGCCGAAGCGGAGACGCTGCTCAGAGATTTCGGCTCGGCACTAAGCGGAGACCAGATTGACTACATTCGAAAGAGCCTGGCCAGGCAAGAGCGTCCCGGTCGACGGCGAAATTATCTCGGGTTGGCAGCGATCATCCTTTTTGCCGTTTTCGCGGTGATCTTGATCGCTGAACGATTCAACTCGGCCAGCCAGCTTAGCGCCTTGCAAGTGCAACTGAAGCAGGAGCAAGATAAGGCGCAGAAAGCCCAGGCGGACGCGGATTTTTTGATTAGCCAGCGAGACGCCTTGCAGAACCAGCTCAAGCAAGCCGAAGAGAAGTCGAAGCAAGCCTTGGCGAATTCTGCCGATGCAGCCAGCCAGTTAAGCGCTTTGCAAGGGCAACTTAAGCAAGACCAAGAGAAAGAGCAGAAGGCGCAGGTGAACGCAGATTCTCTGATTAGGGAGCGGAACGCGCTAAAAGATCAGCTGAAGCAAGCGGAAGCGACGGCGCAACTAACACAACAGAGGGCCGATCTCGCCGGCAGCGAGCGAAACGCCCTGCAAAGCCAACTCAAGCAAGCGGAAGAGAAAGCGCAACAGAATACCGATGTTGCCAGCAGCCAGCGTAACGAGTTGGAGACTCGACGCGAAAAAGCACAAGAAGACGTTCAGCCGGCGCAAAAGTACCTTAATCTCGACCCAAGCCAACATAAATCAGGACAAACTCAGCCGCTGAATCCGGGCCAGAATTCGGAGCCGGCAACTTCACCTCACCCGTTAGATTTCTCAGTTCTGTCTGCTCACCCCTAGGAAGATCAATAAAATCTTATGAAGCCTAAGTTCTGTACATTTTCTGTCTTTGAGCTTGTTGCGTCCCTGTTGCTATCCCTAGTTCAAGGCGTAGTTGCGGGGGAAGTACTTTACGAAGACAACTTTACCAACTTGGGTCCAAGTTGGGGTGTACCCAGTGAAATTTTGGGTGTGAAAGATGGTAAATTGACACTCAAACCCGCGCTGAACACGACCCAGAGTGTATTGAATCAATCAAACTTTTCTGATGACGTTGATATTCGCGTCGACGTCACCATGACAGTGGGCGATACAAATGAATCTGGCGGCTTGGATGTGCCGGGCGGGTTAATCTTTTGGGCGAAGGACTACGACAATTTTTACTGCTTGTGCATCGATGGCATCGGTGCTTTCAAGATTAGCCAATATGTGACTAATCAGTGGCTAACTCCGGTGAGTTGGACGCGAAATGAAGCAGTAAATAAAGGTGTTGAGAAGGTAAATAGATTGCGAGTGGTAACAAAAGGTAGTGAAGCAACCGCATATATTAACGATAAACAAGTCGCGACGATTAGAGGCCAGCCTCCGATAGGCGGCAGCCGTATCGGAATATCTGGAGGATCAGCAAAAACTTCTCGAAATACTTGGCAATTCTCGGACCTTAAGGTAATCGCTGCCCAGTCGCCCACGACCTCTGCGCCGATGCCTTCATCTCGACAATCAGTTAGGCGAGTGGGGTTGCGACTCCACGGTTCAAACACAATCGGGAAGGAACTCGCGTTGGCGCTGTGCGAGGACTTCCTGAAATCTGAGGGAGCAACCTCGGTCCAGCGCAAGCCTCGTGAGAAGGAGGATGAGACAGACATCGAAGCAATTTTGCCAAACGAATCCGCTGAACCGTTGACCTTCGAAGTCCAGGCTCATGGAACTAAGACGGCTTTTGAAGATCTGGCCGCTGGTAAGTGTGACGTTGGTATGGCCTCCCGACAGATCACGTCAGATGAGGCCCGGCAGTGCATACTGGCCGGATTGGGCGACATGTTCTCGCCCGCATGCGAAAAGGTCCTCGGTTTGGATGGTATCGCTGTGTTCGTAAATCAGAGTAACCCGATCAACGCGCTTACCAAAGAGCAAATCGCCGATATCTTTAGCGGCGGAATCACGGACTGGTCGCAAGTTGGCGGACGCTCAGGACCGATTAACCTCCACGCACCCGACAAGAAATCCGGCACGTTTGACGTATTCAACTCACTTGTGCTCGGCAACAAGCCCCTTGCTCCCCAAGCCTTACGCTCCGAGAATAGTGCGAAACTTTCGGACGAAGTGGCGGCCGACCCCCGTGGCATCGGTTTTGCTGGAATGGCTTTCGTGCGCGGCACTAAGCCGCTCGCTATATCGCAGGCTCTAAAAAGGCCGCTCCTGGCGACACCTTTTACTGTCGCGACCGGAGACTACCCGCTCTCTCGCCGCCTCTTTCTCTATATTCCGGCGGACCCCCAAAACAAATGGACTCGTAAGTTCGTGGAGTTTGCACTTTTAAGTCTGGGAGGAGGTTCCAAGCTAACGCCTACCGGTTTTTTTGCTCGCAAGTCTATTGAGTCTGCGCGGTCAAAGCTGGAAGTCTTTTCCTGGTGGACGTCCGGCGGCGAAGCCGCGGCACTCGATGCATTATTCAACACTTACCAGAAGCAATACCCTGGGACTGGGATTCTTAACGCGACCGTTGCAGGCGGTGCCGGCTCTGAAGCTCGGCCGGTATTGCACGCCCGCCTGACAGCCGGCAATCCGCCGGACACCTGGCAGAGCCATCCCGGTTGGGAGCTACTTGATCAGTACGTAGAACCCAATTATTGCGAGCCGATTAGCGACCTATACCAAAGCGAAGGATGGGACAAGGTCGTTCCGAAGGCGCTTGTCGACATGATCAGCAGGGACGGTAAGGCCTACGCCGTGCTGGCTGGCGTCCATCGCGGAAACATTCTTTGGTACAACACGAAGCTCCTCGCCCGGAATAGGATCAAGCTCGGAAAAAAGATTACCTTCGCCGAGTTCTTCGCTGGCTGCGACAAGTTGAAGGCTGCCGGTACGCCCGCACTCGGTGTTGGCGATTCAGGAATCTGGGCCTCCGCTCATCTCTTCGAGAATACGCTTCTCGGAGTCGTCGGACCACAGGGTTGGGCGGATTTATTCAGCGGCAAAATGAAGTGGGACGATCCGAAGGTGAAGCAAGCGATGGAGTATTTCGCAAAAATGCAGGACTATATGAATCCGGACCACGCCGCTCTGACTTGGGATCAAGCCGTCAAAGAACTCATGGACGGCAGAGTGGGATTCACCTTAATGGGCGACTGGGCGGACGGGGAATTCATCAAAGCTCACATGAAGGAGAAGGAAGACTTTGGCTGGGTAAGTGCCCCCGGTACCGATGGCTCTTTCGTGATCGTGGCAGATGGCTTCACGCTGGCGAAAGGTGCTCCGCACAAAGCGGCAACCATCGCATGGCTGAAAAGTATCGGCAGCAAGGACGGCCAGGAAGCCTTCAATCCCCTTAAGGGATCGATTCCAACACGGACCGATGTCGACAAGTCAAAGTTTGATGGTTATCACCAATGGTCGATGAAGGAGTTTGCCAGGGACAAGCTGCTTCCAAGCTGTGTCCATGGCGAGGCTGCTCCAGCGGCTTTCGAAACGGCGCTGAACACTGCGATAACTTCTTTCATGGTAGACAAGAACGTAGAAAATTTCGCTAGTGCGCTCGTGCAGGCTTCGGAGAAAACAGGTCAGGAGACAATTGGTAGACTCGATTTCATCGGACAGAAAATCAAAATTGAAAAGCCGGAAATTCCGCCGGGCGCACCTCTCCAATTCGTAAAGGAAGTCAGTGGCGCCGGAAAATTGAGCCTCGACTTCCACTTTCGCACTGGAGATACCCAATTAGATGGCAAGTCATTGGCAGACTTAGACAGTCTGGTCGAGCTGCTAGCAAACCCAACCTATCAGCAACGACGTCTCCTGGTTCTTGGATTCTCGGACAACGGTGGCAGTGCCAGCCGAAATCTTGCGCTTTCGAAGGACCGCGCGAAGGCGGTTGCCGAACAGCTGCAGAGGCGGGGCATAACACCGTCGTTCGTGAATGGATACGGGAAGCACGTGCCAGTCGCTTCAAATAAGGGAGAGGACGGTCGCGAGAAAAACCGACGCGTCGAAGTGTGGCTGCGCTAGGCTCGCTGCTTCACACCCACATGGTCGAAGTCATTTGGCAGGGAATTGACGCCCCGCATGCCCTTCAAAAGTATGGGTACGGAGCCCCACCCAAGACCTGGGAAGAAATCGCCGAAACGGCGAAGAAGATCCAGGACGGCGAACGTGCGACTGGCAAGCCAGATTTTCAGCGCTTGGGGATGGTCGAATTAGGAGTTTCGATTTAATTGTCCTCCGTAACTTTCTGAGATTAGTTTGGGTGAGGCCTAAGCAGGAGGGCGCGAGGGCAACGCTAACGCGCATATTTCAGACGTCCCGTGAGGAGTTAAAATTGTCTTGGCGGGCGCGCTATGGAGGTTAGCTGCTAAAGTAGCAGGAGTTGTGGTTGTTGTGTTGACTGCTAGTCGTCAAAGTGACAAGCTGTCATTTTCCTAGCGAATGCCCTAGAAAGTTGGTGAAATGAGCGATCAGCAAATCGACAAGCTGAAGGGACACGTCCTCATATTTTCGGAAGAGTCCGCGACCTGATCCAAAGCTTCCAAATGCTGCTGCCAATCGCTGAAGTTGGCGACGTGCTAAAAAGATTCTCTGGAACAAAGCGAGCCCGCGGTCTGTTAGTCATTCGCTGGAGTCCGATTTAGGAATGCATGATCGGAATAACGAAGCTTGCTTATGATCCTGGCTCCCAGAATCTGACCGCAGGTAGGCTAATCGAGAACGTTTTGAGCCTCCCGAAGGCGACGCTCGAGAAATTGGGAGGAGCATTCTCGGTGCCGATCCGGGCGGTACCCGTTTCCGCTCGTGAAGAAACCGACGAGGACCTCGCGAACAATCCGGAGGACGGCGTGAGCGAAGAGAAGCCCATGACCGCGAACGCGAGTAATACTAAGTCGTTATCCAGCTATAAGACGGGCTCACGAGCCGAAGGGTGCACTATGGAGTTGCGTCACTTTCGCTATTTTATCGCGGTCGCGGAGGAATCGAGCCTAGGGCGGGCAACTCACCGGCTTCACGTCTCGCAGCCGGCAGTGAGCCAACAGATCAACGATCTGGAAGATATGCTCGGCCTGAAGCTCTTGACGAGGAATTCGCGAGGGGTTGAGCTTACCGAAGCCGGCCGAGCCTTTCTCATTGGAGGGCGCCGAGTGCTTGTAGCCGCTAAGGAGGCGGCTGAACGGGCCCTGGAAGCCGCGCAGGGAGAGAGGGGACGCCTCGTGATCGGTAGTCTCGGTGCAGCCACCATCTCATTTTTGTCCCCCGTTTTGTCCCGGTTTCGCGAGCAGCATCCGATAGGTTCTTGTCCATCAACCCGGACTCTTCTCTTGGGTACGAGCAATGGTTGCGTGGGCTTTGCAAACGGCTCGGCGATTTTGAACCAGAGATAGCAGCCGTAGCCGATTCGGCCAACAGTCTTATCGGGATGGTGGCGGCGGGACGCGGTGTTTTTGTCGGGCCGGAGGTTGCAATCCGCGGAAGACTAGAAACCTGGCGCTCGGCAGGTGATTTCCATCTGTTAAATTCTCTGAGTATCCTGATAGGAGAGCATTTCAAACCGGGGGCTAGGAAGAGCTGAGGCGTTGTCGATCGGATAGGCTGGCCCGTAATGGAACACGATTCTCAGCCCGAAGCTTACTGTGTCGACGTCTGGATTCGGGGAATCCACCCGATGCTCTGGCGGCGCTTTCTCGTACGATCCGACAACACCCTGGCCGATCTTCACGTCCTCTTGCAGATCGGCTTCGACTGGACGGATTTCCATCTCCATCGCTTTCGCATTCGCAAAAAGGACTACGCTGTGCCACGCCCTGGCGGGCTCGGCTGCCACGATGCACGGCAAATCAAGCTCCGGCTGACGCGCTTCCAGACCAACCTGCCGTGGGCGAAAGCTAACTAACACCCTTGTCCGAAAGCCGGGTGCCGGAGATCGGCATGCCCGGTTTGATGAGCGGGATCTGGAAACGGAGCACCTCGGTGCTACCGCGCCAGATCTCGACTCTACCCCGAGGCTTGGGAGAGAGAGTGGGCGTCGGCTGTTTAAGGTGCGCCAAGCGAAGCTTAGGCGTTCTAGCTAAGTGAAAGGAGTTAGCCATGTAAAAGAGCATCAAAGACATGTAGTCGACCGAGCGGAGTACCGCGCGAGCGGTGGCTTCGAAGCCTCGGAAGACGAAGGTGCGAGCCGTAGCGAAAGCGAACTCAAAACCGGCCTCGAGAAGCAGCAATGAGAGTGGTCAATCCCCCTTAAAGGACGAAACCCGCACTGCCTGAGAAGAATGATGCTGAGACGCTCAGGTGGACTCTCCGGGGTGGAAGGAGACAGCGCGTACCGAAAGAACGACTAGGAACTTGGGAGGCTCTGTTGACCGGGAGCCAGCATGCTGGCGCCGGCCCGAACCGGGAAGAAATAACTGGGCTGGGTGGGCAGCAGGGACACTGTCGTATAGATAGCAAGCAAAACTTCATCGTTGTTTTTTGTTATTTCTGAGGTCTCGGCGAAGCCGGGCGAAGAAATTCTGTTTCGTCCGGAACTGTGAAACAGATTCCGAGAGGGACGAAAAACGCGCGCGTTTTTTGATCCGAAGCGGAATCGACAAGCCGCTTCGGTAGCACGGCGCGAGAAGCCAACAGTCAAGAGCAGGCGTTAGCCTGGCGACCCCGAATAAGAGCCTTTAGGCCGAGCGAAGCGAGTTATGCCGGAAGCGCGGAACTCTTGAGCAGTTGGCGCGCCGTGGTAGGAACCGAGGCTTTGCGAGAGTAGAGACACAAGCGCCGCTTTGGGCGATCGGATTGAAGAGGGAACTCAAAGAAAGGGAGCAGAGGCGAGGCGTCTCGCCGAAAATGGAGGCCGCCTTTCGGCGGAGTGGTGTGTTGGGATGGACTAAAATGGGAAGACGAACAAGAAGGAGGGCGTTACGGGAACCATGGGTTTCCCGTAGCAGGAAGGTAGGCCGAGAGACAGCTTTGTGGCTCGAGGCGAGGAAACTCCGGAGGCCGGGGGTTACCGGCCTTGGGGTTTCCTCCAGAGCTGTGCTTGAATCACTCTTCCACTGCGTCATTTACCTTTTCTGTGAATGCGTTGAAGGGTTCGCCATAGAGTTTGGGAATATGAAGCGTGTTTAGACCTTCAGCGGCTTGCAGTTCTCGGTTGCGCGGCTAAAGAAGATCTCCCCAATTCATGTTTTGAGGACTAAAATTGATTAGAACCAAAGGATTGAACGAAGCTCATTTTCTGTCACTGCTCGAGAAAGCACTTTCACGAACGAGTCCTGATCCACAGCTGGCGATCACGATTTACGGGGAAGTCGAGCGGGAGATACGGCTAATCAAGGATCTCGCGTCATTTGAGAAGTTTTGTGAAAAAGGTCCTTGCCAAACTTAGCGCCTGAGACCGTAGCGGAGTTGCAAAGCGAACTTAGCGCTAAATTTGGTGAGGGAAAGGTTACGCTGATCCCAGATGAAAATGAAAAAACTGTGGCAGTGGAGATTGGGTTACCAGACCGGACGGTGACCAGCCGAGTCAAGGTCCAGGCGGGGGAGAAAGATACGAGCGAGGGCGACCCGAAGCCGCGTTTTGTACCGTTTCCGATTTCGTTGCCGGAAGATCAAGAATTGGTTTGGGTGTGTTGGCTCGCCGGGAAGACCTGGCACCGGAAGAAGCAACGCGAGCGCTCGCTTCTATCCAGGAGGAATTCTGGGCAACAAAGAATGGACAAAAGTTGCTGCGCGGCCGGCGGGAACGCAGCTTTGCGGAGTTTGTGGCCCATGTCCCGGCGTCGACACTACTCGAGAGCGGATTGAAGCGACACTATAAGGAACCGGAGTCATTGAAGACCCTGAGACCGCTAGCGACGGCTTACAACGGAATAGACGGCTCAATCCAATAACATCGGCGACGTGCCGTTTCCTCATTAAATCCTGGGGGTGGCGGCCAGAAACATAAACGTTGTGCCTCGAGATCTTTTTCCATCTTTAAATCATGACCGCCACCTCTCATCGGATTTTCAATCTGAGTGCAGCGATCGCTTTAAGCTTCCACTGGTGGGTATGGCTGCTCTTTCTGCTGGCCGCATCTCTACCTGACCAACTGGAACCAGCTACACGAAGGCAATCACGCTTTCGATCTCACCGAGGATTGTTTCACACCTATTCAGTTTGGATCGTATTGGGACTGACAATCTTTTGGCTGCCGACAGCAAGTTTCACGATTAGTGGCCTTCCAGTAGTCTTCGATGCCGGTGTCAAAATGCTCATCTGGATCTATCTGGCCGGAGTGCTGTTCCACCTGTTGGCCGACACCGGTAGTCGTCAAGGGTGCTCTATCTTACTCCCGTGTCACTGCGGCCAGTTGGGCCACTGCCGCTGTCACTGGTATACCCGTCGCCTATCGCTCAAATGGTATCGTACTGGAGAATTCTCTGAGGCGGTCTGTCTCTTCCTGTTCTGTGGTCTCTGCGCTGCGATCGCGGCGCGGCGGTGGAAGAACCATTTGGATTTCGCTTAAATCGCTGGGCGTTTAACACGCTGGCCTTTGGAGAAATCAAACCCTACATCGGCTCTCTGAAGGACGGCCGGCTGGATCTAGTGTGTTATCGAGATCCCGGCTTAAACGTAGGGGATCAGTTCCCGCTTTGGACTCTCCATTGACGCAGTTCGGCTTACGTACCTTGTTCGCGTCCATTTGTGCCCATGCGCGGTTCCTTTGTTCATTGTGGTTGCTGCTTTCCTGCACTATGGGTTTCTGTTCCAATGCTCTTGGCAAACTTCCATTCGGCGCTGAGCAGTCTGCAGGTGAAGGGAAGTTCTGGACCCGAATCGCAGATGCAAATGTGATCTACATCGGCGAGACGCATGACAGCCGTAGAGATCATGAATACGAGCTCGAGTTGATCCGCAGCATGATACGGAGCCGGATGCATTTTGCGATCGGTTGGGAAATGTTTGAGCGAACCCAGCAATGCGAGCTGGATCGGTTCAGTGAGCGAAGGCTGTCACTGGCGGAGCTATTAGCCCGCACCGGGTTCGAGAAGTCGTGGGGTAGCTATTCACCACTGTATGCCCGAATGTTGGAGGCAACAGCCCAGGCAAGAGTACCAAATATAGGATTAAATGCACCAACTGCGTTGGTGCACAAAGTTGCGAAGGGTGAACCGCTGTCGCTCGATGAGAAAAAACAGGTACAGGAAGGGCAGGGGGTCACGCCTGAACAAGAAACACATATGTTGTTTGTTGATTCCGGTGAAGAACCCGGCATTTTGGCCGGCGATCAAAGGTTCAGGCGATATCGAAGTTCTGAGCATCGAAGACAAGAAGCCTGGTCGAATAATCGAAGCTAAATGAACCGGAGAGCGAAGTTAG
>Ga0209647_1000533_pt1 | contig 35737 bp, 30 predicted proteins | sample GraSoi_2013_60cm_FD_185827 | JGI IMG/M metagenome (GOLD analysis project Ga0209647, IMG submission 185827) | Grasslands soil microbial communities from the Angelo Coastal Reserve, California, USA - Sample 9_17_2013_60cm (SPAdes) (version 2) | ecosystem: Environmental > Terrestrial > Soil >... | reverse complement strand
GCACGGGCGTTGGTGAGCAATTCGAAAAAAGGCAAATCATAGATCTCCTGCAGTTCGGCGAGTTTCATAGTGTTGTCTTTTGCTATCTTCGTCCTCGTACTTGCGTGGTCGAAGGGAAGCGGGCAGGTAGGGCGTGTCGCTCCGCGACCGCTGAATCGCTGAGGAGCCACCGGTCCCACGCGAAATGATCGGCATACGAGCAGGGGCGACCGCGCAAGTACGAGAACGATTGTACTACGGCGCGGCCAATCGCTAGCTCCTTCTAGCTTCCAGTGACCCACCTTCCCGTCGGTGACACCAGCACCGGAAGCTCGTTCGTCATGTATTGGGTCTTGCCATCCGCACCGATCATCTTCGCTCCAGTCGCTTCCCTCCACCCACTTGACATTTCCTGTCCCGTGTAACAGCCCCAGGATTGCACTTGCGCGTTCCGAGCGAAAATCCCGCGGCGCAGCTTCTGTTTCAATTCGCTGACGTGGAGCCATGTTTTGGAAGCGCTCCCGATTTCGTTGCTGTAATCGAACATGAAACAGGCGCGATTGGAGTGACCGAAGTAGTCGAAGCTAGCGATTTTGTAACGAGAACGGTCCTTCCCATGGTTCAGATAATCGCAGAATTGATCCGCAGTCTGGAAATAGATCAGGTTCACTCCATACTTTTTGCGAACCGAATCGATCACACTGAAAATGTTTTCTTTTTCTTGTGCCTGCCGTCGCTTATACCCGGGACCATATACCAGCCAGGTAATCTCAGCGGATGGTCCATACTGATTTCGAAGTTGCTCGATTCGAAGACGACTCGCTCGGACGAAATTGAGCCACCAGTTATCATGCGGCTCGATTTTGTATTTTTCCCAGGCCATGATGGAGACAGCGCCAGTCGCCACAATGTGCTCACCGGTATCCTGACCTGATGCCAACGATACCAAAGCGACTGCTGCGAATACCTGCATTGCGTACCGAAACATGGAAAAAGAATTAGCTCGGCTTCGTGCTTTTCGCAACGGCGGGAAATTATGGATTAATCCGCAGAAATTAACCCGTGAACCTATTCGGCTTCACACGAGTCGCTAAACGCAATCAGTGCCCCTATCGACGCAAGAAATCTTCGAGCGCCTGATGAAACTGATCGGGCGCTTCCAGATGGGGAATATGCCCCACATTTGCCAACTCTACGAGGCGCGCACCGGGAATCTGGGTCGCGGCTTTCCTTGCTAACTCGACCACATGTCCAAGATTTCTTCGAACATCGACTGGGGCTCGATCGCGTCCCACTGCAGTGTGATCTTCCTGTCCGACAATGAGCAGCGTCGGCACCTTGACCTCAGCGAATTCATAACAAACCGGATCCTGGTAGACCATCAGATCGGTCAATGCTGCCGCCCGCGCCCAGCGGGGAAAGTCTCCGCTGAGACTTACCCGCAGCCGCGGTTCGACGAAGATCTCGGCTTTCTCCGGTGGATAATGAACGAAATAGCCCTGCACATATTTTCGGTACTCCTCGAGGCTGGTGTTGAGTTCTTGTTGATACAGTTGCTCCAGTGGAGCAGGTGGCACGGACAATCGGTAATCTTCTAGACCGATCGGATCTTCCAGGACCAACGATTCGGTGCGACCTGGATATAATTTGGCAAATCGTATCCCGAGCATACCTCCCATCGAGTGGCCGACGATACTCGCCTTCGGAATCTGTAAGAGATCAAGCAAACCGGCCGTATTTTGTGCGAGAAAATCGAGACTATAGTGAACGTCTGGTTTGGACGATTTGCCAAATCCAATCTGATCGGGAACAATCACTCGATATCCCCGATCGGTGAGAAATTTGATCGTATCGAGCCAATAGGCGCCCCAGAAATTCTTCCCATGTAGCAGAACGACGCTTCGCCCATTTGCGTTTTTTGTGGGCGGCACATCCATGAAGCACATGCGGACGTCCTGGCCCTCAGTGTACAGGTTGAGATAAGCTGTGGGGTACGGATATTTCAGTTCCTCGTAGCATGTACCGATTGCCGTATCGTACCGGTCCGGCAACGTTTTCTCCTCGGTATAGCCGATCGGCGGAAGAGTCAGCACCACTGCCAGAGACAGAAAAATCCGATTGATTCTCACGCTCCTATATACGGGCCAACCAGCTTGGATCGTCAAGTGTGGGGACTAACCTAGCGCTAGGTAGCACCATCAATCTCCTCGTCGTCCAGATCGGTAATTTCGAGGGTTTCGATTTCCGGCAGAGAGGCGGTACCGATGATTCCTTGTAAGTCGCCATACATGCCAGAGAGCCCGTTCAAAACCGTTTGGATCTGTTTTTCTCGCCGACTCCAATGTTTCATGAGAGCGCGCTTCTCTTGGCTCAGTTGATCCTGCATGCCAACGAAGGTTTGGATAATCGCGTTCACTCTTTCCCGAAACTCCGGACCAGTGAGATAGCGGTACACTACGTCCATCTTCTGATCGCGGCCCTCTGCCGAGGCGCGCGCAAACGCCAGATTGATAATCTGCTGGCGCAGCATCGCCGCAACCGCAAACCAAACCGAAAGACTGCAAACGTACATACCGTCGATTTGATCGAAGTATTTCACCCCTTCCGGCAGCGCGGTTGAGACGAGAACCCCGAATTCCGATTTCGAACTGATTACGTCCGTGCGCAATTTTTCCAGCCATTTGCTGTTCCAACTCTGAGCGTTTTTCGTTTCCCAAGTGATCGAGCCACAATTCCGGCCATCCGCCATGATGATCGTATGCAAGATGTCGGCGCCATAGGCGCCATTGGCGATCGGCTCTACCCGGTCTGTTGGGAATCGAAAAGCGAGTTCCGCTTCCAATGTCAATTCGAGTGCTTCACCCTGTGCCTGTTGAGAACCCTGCTCCATTCGCCGGCGCAGTTCATGAGCCGCTTCTTTGGCGTCATCCCTCTGTTTCTCCAACTCCCTTTGCTTGAGACGCAGCGCTTCCAATTCCTGCTCGAACTTCTCTCCCAGCTTTTTCTCCGCCAAACCCATCGCCTCAATCCGGGATAGCTCGCGCGCATCCGCAGCGGCTTTGGCCAAGGCCAGATTTTGCTCGGCTTTGAGTGCCTCAATCGACTGCTGCAGATTGAATTCCGCGGCGCTCTTTTCCGACAACTGTCGCCGGATTTCATCGATCAAGCGGGCTTGGGCGGCCATTTGTTCCTGAAACGCCTGTTCGCGAATCTTTGCTTTTTGTGATTCCTCGGACTTAGCTGCCTGGCGAATCGCTTCCCGCTCGGCTTCGAATCGGGCTTGTAACTCGAATTTTTCTTTAGCGTTTGCTTCCGCTTGCTCTTCCTGAATTCGCCGGATCGTGGATTCGGCCAAACCTTCTCGCAGAGTGAACCGATGTCCCTCGCCATGGGGACAAAGAATTTCCTCATTCAGACCGATCATCACCTGTTCATCATGCGCTTTCATCTAAGAAGTTCGAATCACCTGAATCTACCTTAAAACACTGCCGCAGAGAATGGCTGAAGCACAAAATCGTCCCGGCGGCGCGAATCCGATTCAGCATCGGACGGTAAACGGGACCATTCAGATTCAGACGAATGGGTGAGGTACGGAACGGAAGACGGAAGATGGAATGCGAATACAGAATAGGGAATACCGAACTCAGTTGGCGCCGCTGCGCCGTTTGATCCGCTTGTTTTGGACTTTGCGTTGGGGAAACTCTCTTTTGTCCTTATGGAAGTAACAAATCTCAATAAGGGTCGGCCAGATTTCCAGAGTAGCGTGAATTTGGCTCACTACGTCATCCACAATCCGCGACACATTCTGTTGAAAGAAATCCGGTTCGAACCCATAGAACGACCGCGCCAAATTTTCAGCAAATAACAGCAACGCCTCTTTTCGCTCGGGGATTTTCGTCGAAGCTGCTGCGTCCAGGATACGAGTATGGACTGCAATGATTCGTTGCAGAATCTCTTCGCTATCCTGCAGAGTCACTTCACCCTCGTACTCGAATCGGATCGACAGATCATCAACCGATACCAGCGACGATTTTATCTTTTTCTTCAACAGCGTACAAATCTCTTCGTTGAAAACGTCCGTTGCCAGCGGACTTCGCATATAGTTGTTCTTGATGTGGGTCTGCACGGCGTCAGTATGAGCTGTGACAATGCCGTCCTGCTGTATCCACAATCGATAGATATAATCCTCAAAACGAAGCCGAGTAGGGAAAAAGGGAGGCAGGCCGAGCCGGTTATCGTAGCCGGCAACCCCGCAATCGATTCGCCAATTCTTGTTGGTAACAACCGGTCGGAAGTTTTCGAGTACATAGACCTCACTGATCTCGTGCAAATCTTTCTGCCGTTGATCTTCGTCATGCAGGTACATCTCCACATAATCGAGCGCATCGATGTCGTTGGTGCCGGTTCGAAAACTCTGGGCTATTTTTACCACCGCATTCTTCGAGACTGGTCCATCCTCGAGTAAGAGCGAGTTTTCGGTGGCAAATTCTTTAGTCACGTTGGTCTCGAGGTCCATTGAGGTGTCGATCAGGAGGTTTCCGGATTCGAAGTTCCCGGGCAACTCGCTTACCTTCTTTCCGAGCACATCCTTGAAGGATGTAAGAATGTCGAACGACTTGTCGATATACCCGTTTTCGCCCGGTTTTTTCAAACGGCCGCGACTGACTTCTTCCGGTTTTAACGATTCTGGGCTGTTCTCAACCAGCGCATACGGACGCATGTCATCGTCTGCACTGACCAGAAATGCGCCCAAGGTGTAGATGAGCGAGAAATTGCGGTTACCTCCGTAACTCGGCCGAAAAATGGTACGCACGAGCGACTCGAGCTTTCTGTCATGAAGTTTCCTGTTCAAGAACTTAAGAAATTGCTCTTTCTCCTGCGGACCGACGTAGTAGAGATCGTTGACCGTTCTGGTTTTCTCCAGCTCGGAATAGTACTTCTCGTGATTCGCTAAGCTCGAATCATCGAAGATAACCATCTTCACCGAGTGGCCGTTGCTCCAAAAATTTGCGTCGTATTCTTCAATTGTCGCGCCCACATCACGCAAGCGATAGGTGGGGATGGCGAATATCGTATCTGCAGTTTTCATTAAAGGGTCGGATCGTTCGAAATAACCGAGGTTGGTGTGGATGAGCCGGTCGCAAAACCAGACTCGTTGAACCACCGCCGACTATCACGTCGAGGAGAACTGAGGGGGTGATAGTTTCGCTTACCCTCCGCTTCGCGCGGATCGATTTGAGCGAAACTCGTTCCAAGAACGATTCGCTCCTTCATTGCGTCAGACGGGTTTAAGCTTTCCACGAATAGGGCGGTTCAGAATAACAAGCGTTAAACGTGCCAAAATCTGGCCTAGTACTTGTAATCGCTTCACTTCCAGGGGAATAAGACAGGGCATCGCCGCAATAAGTGTTGACGATATTTGCAACCTGCGAGCCGCAGCTTAGGTCGAGGTCGCAAAGAGCGAGGTTCTTCTGCTCGAGCGCTTAAGGAAGCAGCAAAAACACTGCTCCGTCGATCAGCGTCGGCACCAGAGCTCCGAGGAAAAGGTACAGGGGCGAAATTCCGAGCTCTCCAAATCGCGACGCGAGGATCGATTGACCGGCCGGATTTGGCGAGTTGGCTATTACGGTTAGCCCTCCGCCAGTAACTGCCCCAGCCATCACCACGTATTTCAAAGCGTCAGAAAATCCAGGAACAAGGGACGCAAGGTAAGTGACCGCTGCATTATCGTTGAAAGCAGTGAGGATTGTAGCGCCAATCATCAATGGCCATTTACTCAGGCTCCCGAGAACGGGTGCTATCCACCATTGCTGGCATCCCCCGTGAATGATTAGGGCGGCAAGGAAAAACCCAACGAGCAACGGTGGCCGCAGCGCAATCGCGCGTTGGTTCAGCCGCGTGGCTGAGACGAACGCAAGAAAGAAAAGGAGACCCAAAATCACAAGCACGGGATAGTGAGCGTTCGCTACCGTCCAGCAGAGAAAGAGGATATGGATGCCAGTGATCCGCCACGGAATTGGCCGACGTCCCTCTTGATCTAGCTCCTCGTCTGGAACATTGGATGCAAGTCTAGTGAATTCTTTACGAAATAGTGTGAGATAAAGCGAATTGGACAAGATGATTCCGATGACAGCTTTCCAACCGAAATGGGTCAGCATGTACACCAGGTTCCAGTTCCAAACGTTCGCGACGACCACAACCGGAGGAGACGCAAACTGGGTTAGTACCCCGCCAACCGAGATATTGACGAACAACAAGCCGAGCGTCGCATATTTCAGCAACTGCGAGGGCTTGAGGCTATAGAAACGATGACGCAATAGAAGGGCGCAGATCGTCATCGCAGCCGGGCCCGTGATGAAGGAGCCGAGCAATGGGCCCAGCGTCAGAATTGTCAACCACCATGAAACAGGCGTTCCCTTTCCGATTGCCGAAACTTTGGCGATCACGGTTTCGGTAAAACGAAGGATCGGCAGCGAACCGGCCATGGCCATGATCACGACAACAAAAATTGCGTCGCCGACGTTCACCTGCCCGACGTAATTAACCATCGTCGACCACCCGTGGAACGCAATAATCGCAACAAAAAGCGGGACTAACCAGATTCCGAAAACCGCTTCGACTTCGCCCATGAAATAAAAAAGCTGAGCCCTGAAGATCAGCTTGTCGTGTTCCCTCCCGGAATCCGGGGAACTGACTGTGGCCGGAAGCAACTCCTCGATCGCCTCGTAACGCCGGTGATAGCGATGAGCAATCTTTCGAAACTGTGCGGTCAGAAACGTATGAACGATCGCAGCGAAAAAAATGATAGTCGCAACCAGGTTGAGCGGCTCGCGCTGAATCCGGTGCGCGAGTTTTTCGAAAATGGACGGAGTCTGTTGGTCATGGTAACTGTCGACCGCCGGCGGAAAGTCTCCAGCCGGTGGCCCTGCAGCAGTAGCCTCGAGAGTAGTCAAACATAGAGACAATCCGAGACCAAGAAGAAGCAACGGGTTACCCGGAAACATCCGCGATCCCTTTCGAAGCGTGAAGCATTCCAACCGGTGAATTTGTGCCGGAATCTAACACAACAGACAGATCAGATATAAGAGAATTCACCGTGCGTTGGATTGCGACTAGAACCGGTGCGGTAAAAGTAAAACCCGGGTTAAGCTTGGCTATGTTGCGTAGACCCTTTGGACCAGTCGCTGGAACGTGTCGAGCGCTGCCTACCTCTAGCTGGGACTCCACCCGGCTTTGTTTCTTACACAATCACGAGATCCACGCCCGGCAATTCCTGCATTAATCGATCGTGCAGCTGCCGTCTCGTCCAGCTCAATAACCGCTTACCCGGGCGACCCAAAACAACATGGGTGATGCCGTACTCTCGAACAAACGAGACCAGCGCTTCGGCAACGTTCTCGTGCTTGAGCGAGATCACCAGGCCTCCCATTTTCTGAGCAGTTTCCAAGGTATCGGCCACTCGACGTTGCACGGCGGCGTCGATGTTTATCGCGGACTCGCTCGGAGTTCGGACATAGACGGCATACCACTGCGCATTCAACTGCGCAGCCAATCGGGCAGTCTTGCGCAGCATTCTTCCGGGGTCAGGACCGGAACTGCTAATCGCCACCATCACTTGGCCTAGTCCGCCGATATTGGCAGCACTGTTTTCTTGCTCGGCGCTCTCACGTTCTTTGCGATCGAGAATGTTGGCAGCCTCGCTCAGGGTCATTTCCCGCAACCGCGTCAGGTTCTTCGTGGTAAAGAAGTTTGCCAGTGCAGACTCGACCCGCTCCTTAGGATAAATTTTTCCGGCGTGCAGGCGTTCTTGTAGATCCTCGGCCGGCAAATCAATATTCACGATTTGATCTGCTTGGGCGACAATTTCGTCCGGAACTCGCTCTTTGACGCGGACACCGGTTGATTCTTCCACAATGTTATAGAGGGACTCGAGGTGCTGGATGTTCACCGTCGTAATGACATTGATGCCAGCTTGCAACAGCTCTTGAACATCTTCATAACGCTTGCGGTTTCGACTTTGCGGAGCGTTGGTGTGCGCAAGTTCATCCACCAGCACGACGGTCGGTTTGCGGCGCAACACCGCGTCTACATCCATCTCGCGGAGAGTGATTCCGTGATATTGGGCAACCAGTGGCGGTACGATTTCCAGATCGCCGATCTGCGCTGCGGTCTCCGGACGATCATGCGGTTCGACATAGCCGATGACCACGTCGATTCCCTGGCGACGTAGTCGATTGCCCTCCACTAACATGTGATAGGTCTTGCCGACTCCGGCGCACGGGCCCAGATAGATTTTGAGCTTCCCGACTTGCTGCTGACGAATGATCGAAAGGAAGTCGTCAGCAGTACGCCGAAGGTTAGTTGGAGGGTTTGCCGCCGCCATCCCGATATTTTACAGGAAAGTCAGCGTTCCTGCGAGTCGAAATGGCATCGGCTCAAGAAGGAGAAGAGAGAAACGGGTAATTTGAAAATCAATAGCCCAGGCTTTCGCCTGGGCTATCCGCCGCGATTTCCTACTTGCTGGTTGGCGTGCCAGAAGATGAAGTGGTTTTTTGCTGAGCATCGAGAGCAAGGTTCAGCAGAAGGACATTGACTCCTGATTCTCCCCCGATCCCAAGAAACGGATTATCTGTCGCTTTCGTTATCTCGGCTTTCACCACGTCTGGGGAAAGCCCTCGCTCCTTGGCAACGCGCGGAGTTTGCAGCTCGGCATTGCGCAGACTGATATGAGGATCGAGGCCGCTGAACGATGCAGTGACGGCATCAGCCGGAACCACTGCGTCGGCGGGCAAGCCATTCTCTTTGCGATAGGTTTCCACATTTGCCTTAACCTGATCAATCAACTTTTGCGAGGTCGGTCGAAGATTCGACCCACCCGAACTCGATCCATCATAGCCGGTACCGGCATTGGACGAACGCGGATGGAAATATTTCGCTCCGGAAAATCCCTGGGCAAGGAGACTGGAGCCAATCCTGGTCTTGTTATCCGAAGACTTCACGATGCTCCCGTTCGCCTGATACGGGAACAACAACTGCGAGAAACCCCAGATCACGACCGGGTAGATACCGCTGCACACCACCGCGAAAAGGATGGTCGCGACGATTGCGATTCTAATTTGAGTGAGAAATGAATTCATAAAAATTCTCCGGTTAAGCCAAGTGTAACGTTGTGATAATAATATCGATCAACTTGATCCCCGGGAACGGCAGTATGATGCCGCCCAGGCCATAAATCAGTAGATTGCGCTGCAGAATACGAGCGGCGCCGAGTGGCCGGAACCGCACTCCTTTGAGCGCCAACGGGATAAGCGCGATGATGATGAGAGCGTTGAAAATTACCGCGCTCAGAATCGCGCTCGTGGGCGATTTCAACTGCATGATGTTCAGCGGCGCGATGTCATGAAAAGTTCCCACCAGCATCGCCGGAATGATCGCGAAATATTTCGCGACATCGTTAGCAATGCTGAACGTCGTAAGTGCGCCGCGAGTGATCAGGAGCTGTTTGCCAATTTCGACGACCTCGATGAGTTTGGTCGGGTTAGAGTCAAGATCTACCATGTTACCGGCTTCTTTGGCCGCTTGGGTTCCCGTGTTCATCGCTACACCCACATCCGCTTGAGCAAGCGCCGGCGCATCGTTGGTTCCGTCACCGGTCATCGCTACCAGGTGACCTGACGCCTGTTCTTTGCGAATCAACGCGAGTTTGTCTTCCGGTTTGGCCTGAGCCAGGAAATCGTCCACGCCGGATTCCTTGGCGATTGCAGCGGCGGTTAACGGATTATCTCCGGTAATCATCACCGTGCGAATCCCCATCGCCCGGAAGCGTTCGAATCGGTCGGCCAATCCCCCTTTGACAATGTCTTTGAGATAGATCGTTCCGAGCACTTGTTTAGTCGTCGCGACCAGCAGGGGCGTTCCGCCAAGTTGGGAGATATCTTTCACATCGGCCTGGACTGATTCGGGTACTTTTCCACCCACAAAAGCCGCAATCGCATCCGCCGCACCTTTCCGGTAACGGAGGTCTTCCATATCAACGCCGCTCATTCGGGTTTGCGCGGTAAAAGGAACGAACGTCGCATGCGGCAATTCGTGCAGTTCTCTACCGCGGATTCCGAATTCTTTGGCGAGAACTACGATACTGCGCCCTTCCGGGGTTTCGTCGGCTAGAGAGGCAAGCTGGGCAGCATCAGCCAACTCGTTCTTAGTCACACCGGGCGCCGGCCGAAACTCAGTCGCCTGCCGATTGCCGATCGTGATAGTTCCAGTCTTATCCAAAAGCAGAACGTCCACATCGCCGGCCGCTTCGACGGAACGACCGCTCATTGCCAGTACATTTTTTTGTACCAGACGATCGATGCCCGCGATACCGATCGCACTCAGCAGTCCGCCGATCGTGGTCGGAATCAAGCAGACCAGTAACGCCACCAGGACGGCGATGGTAAAATCGACCCCCGAGTACAATCCGTAAGCCTTCATCGACATCATCGCGATCACGAAGATCACAGTGAGCGCCGAGAGCAGAATCGTGAGCGCGATTTCATTCGGCGTCTTCTGGCGTTTAGCACCTTCTACCAGGGCAATCATCCGATCGATGAAGGTCTCTCCCGGATTCGAAGTAATTTCGACTTTGATCTGGTCGGACAGGACCTTCGTACCCCCGGTCACTGCGCTCCGGTCACCACCCGACTCTCGAATGACGGGAGCAGATTCGCCCGTAATCGCAGATTCATCGACCGTCGCCGCACCTTCGATGACTTCACCATCACCGGGAATAAGCTCTCCGGCTGAGACCATGACGATGTCGCCTTTTCGGAGTTGCTCCGCGCCGACCTTTTCGATCTTTCCACCATTGGTTAGTTTAAGCGCGAATGTCTGGGTCCGCGTCGCACGCAACGCGCGCGCCTGCGCTTTACCACGTCCTTCCGCCATTGCTTCCGCAAAATTTGCGAAGAGAACGGTGAACCAGAGCCAAAGCGCGATCTGCAGTTCGAAACCAATGTTTTTCCCTCCGTTGAAAAACAGGAAGAAAGTCGTAATCGCGGCGCCGACTTCGGTGACAAACATCACCGGATTTGCCGCCAGTGTAATCGGGTTGAGCTTCCTAAAAGCGTCGCCGACAGCCGGAACAATAATCGCCGGATCAAAAATAGAATGTGATTTTGCAGCCATAAGAAATTTAAGGTAGGGACGAGCCCCGCTCGTCCGCGTTATTGTTCAATCAGGAAAAGAGTTTGCCGCCGTACATGAGGTAGTGTTCCAGGATCGGCCCGAGCGATAGCGCTGGGAAAAACGTAAGCGCTCCGACCAGTAAAACGGTCCCAACGAGCAGAACCACAAACAAGGTGCCCGACACCGGAAACGTACCGGCACTGGTTGCGACCAGCTTCTTCCGCGCCAGCGAACCGGCGAGGGCCATCACCGGAATCATCATCCCGAATCGGCCGATTAACGTCGCCAATCCCAGAGTAATGTCGTAATGCGGATCGTTATTCGCGGGTGCAGCGGTGAGCCCGGCAAAAGCGCTGCCGTTGTTTCCCGTACACGACGTGTAAGCGTAAAGGATTTCGCTCAGACCGTGCGGCCCCGTGTTGTTCAGTCCGGCTTTGCCCCAATCGGTTAGACAAGCCCAACCGCTGAATCCAAGGATCGAGAACGCCATCAGCAGGATACCGAAAGAGGCCATCTTGACTTCGTAAGCCTCGATCTTCTTTCCGAGATATTCGGGTGTTCTGCCCACCATGAGCCCGGCAATGAAGACCGCTAAAACAACGAATAAGAGCATCCCGTATAAGCCCGAGCCGACACCACCGAAAACGATTTCCCCTAATTGAATGTTGAGCATCGGCACGAGTCCACCAATCGGCGTAAACGAATCATGTCCCGCGATCACTGCTCCGCAGGAGGCATCGGTAGTAATAGTGGCAAAGAGAGCGGTGTTGAAAATGCCGAACCGGGTCTCTTTCCCTTCCATATTGCCTCCGGCTGGATCGACCCCTAGTGCGTTCACCATCGGGTTGCCGTGCGATTCGGCCGACCAGCAGATCAGGACGCCAGCGAGAAACATTACCGCCATCGCGGCCCAAACTGCCCAACCGTGTCCCTGGCGTTTCGTCGCCCGTCCCAAATAGTACGTCAGGGCGCTGGGAATCGCGAAGATCGACAACATCTGGATAAAGTTCGAAAGCGGCGTCGGATTCTCGAACGGATGAGCAGCGTTAGCGTTCGTGTAGCCGCCACCATTGGTACCCAACATTTTGATCGCCATCTGCGACGCGATCGGACCCTGCGGAATCGTTTGGGTATCAACCGTTTGATCGACCATGACCGGTTTTCCTTGGGCATCATTCACCGGATTGCCAGCATTGTCCTTCTTCGGAACTTGGACCGTCTGCGCCTCTACCACGCGCACGGTGTTGTTATGCCGGAAGTTTTGCGGAACCCCTTGAGCTACCAGGAATAACGCGTAAACCACGCAAATCGGCAGCAGCAGATAATAGATGAGACGAGTGACATCGACCCAAAAATTTCCCAGCGTCTTTGATGAATGTCGGGCGATCCCGCGCACGATCACGGCCGCAACTGAAATCCCGGCCGCCGCCGACAGGAAATTGTGCAGTGCCAACGCGACCATTTGGGAGAACTGACTCATGGTCGATTCGCCCGAATAACTTTGCCAATTCGTATTGGTCGTAAAACTTGCAGCAGTGTTAAATGATAGGTGATCGGCGACCGCCGGAAACTTTTGCGGATTCAGCGGAAGATGATCCTGCAACCGCAAAATCCCGTAAGTGAAAATCATCGAAACCACCGAGAAGATCAGCAAAGCTACGGCATATTGAATCCAGTTCTGTTCCTGATCCGGTTTCACTCCCAAAATTCGGTAAGTAAGCCGCTCGATCGGTCGAACGACCGGGTCGAGAAACGTCTTTCCGTTCGCGTCCAAAACCTGGACGAGATACAACCCAAGCGGCTTGGTAATAGCCAAAAGAACTAGCACATAGAATGCTAGTTGAATCCAACCCGATATATTCATAGATAGCCTAAAAGAGTTTCTTTAAGTGAGCCCCGAAAGCCTGGGGGCTAGAACTTCTCCGGTCTAATCATCGAGAAGATAAGATAAACGATGAGAAGCAGAGAGATAATGCCAACGACGATATTTTCCATGGTGTGTGACTAGACTTTCTCACAGCCTTTAACGAAAAGCAGGAGAATCCCGAAGGAGATGATAGTAAGTAAGAGATAGATGACATCCGACATATTAAACGCAGATAGGTAGGTAATGTTAACGCATCGGTGAACGATCCGTGTTTTGCTCTTTGCGTTAGTCGTTACCCATATTGATTGGTTCTTTGGTAGCACCAAAATGGTGCATTTCGAACAAGCGACGCATATTTTGCTGGGCCGGTTCGAAATTCTTGTCGAGCTTGATGGCGCGACCGTACATCTTGCGAGCTCGATCATGGTCTTCTTTCAGTTCAGCCAACACGCCAGCCAGATTAAACGCTTCCGGTGAACTGTCGTTTATTTCCAGCGCGCGAACCAGGTAGGGACGAGCCGCGTCGAAGTTACCAATGTTGATTAAGCGTTTAGCGGTGGTCAGATGAGCATCAAAATCAGAGCGATAAGTGAGCTGAGTCGATTCGTCATGGCGCCCGATGATTTCACTAACCACTGTTCGCAACTCAGCTGGTCGAAGCGGTTTTTGCAAAAAGTCGATTGCACCCAGTTTCATCGCGCGTACGGCATTGGGTACATCACTATAGGCCGTAATAATTACAGCGGGGGTCGGGACGCCTTCTTCCCTGATCAAACGCAAAAGTTCCAGACCATCCGTACCCGGCATCCGCAGGTCGAGAATGGCCAGGTCAAACAGTTGATCATGTAGCAATTGAATTGCTTCTTTGGCATCGCTGGCCTCTTTCACTTCGTATCCCTCGACGTCCAACGTGATGCGATAGTTCAGACGAACATTCGGTTCGTCATCGACAACTAATATTCTCTTCATTGGGTAGAGCCGGGCATAACCGGTAAATCAAAGTAAAACTCACTGCCTTCCCCTGGAGAGCTATTGAGACCCACGCTACCGCCGTGAGCAGTCACGATTTCGCGCGTAATCGCCAAACCTAAACCAACTCCTTCCCGGTCGCTTCCCGGCAGACGAAAGAAGCGCTCGAATAACTTGCCCTGGTATTCTTTGGGAATACCCGGACCGTTATCCGCCACTGAGAAACGCACGAAGCTTTTCCTTGGTTGCGCCGCCACAACAATGGTGTCTCCAAACTTTGAGTGCTTGGCCGCGTTGGAGATCAGGTTCGAGAACACGTGATGAATCTGGCGCGGATCGACATTGACGAGCGGAAGTCCCGATTCTGCTTTGGCTTTGAGCTTAAAACCGCGCGACTCGGCTAACGGCTCACATCGATCAATTGCGGTTTTAATGAGTGATTCCGGCGAGACGGTCTCGAATACTTGCCGGGTTTCGTTCGATTCCAGGCGAGCGAGATCCAACAGATCGTTAATGATGCGCAGCAACCGCTCGGAATCGTCCCGGGCGGCCAACAAGATTTCAGTTTGCTTCCGGGTAAGCGACCCGATTCGTTCCTCTAGTAGGAGGTGTAGACCCATGCGGACGCTCGTAAGCGGTGTCTTCAACTCGTGGCTAACGGTGGATACAAGATTGGTTTTGACCTCATCTAACAACCGGAACCGGGTAACATCTTGCAGTATGATGACCGCACCGAAGATCTTGCTGTTTTCATCTCGCATCCCCACAACGCGCGGTAAGAAAAATTTCTCTTGATCGTCCGCGCGCATGGCGATCGCTTTGTCAAAGCTGGTGGGCAGATAATCCGACTCCCCTTTCAACGCTCGCTCCATTAGTGGAATGACTGCCTCGGGTAGTCGTCCTCGCGTTTCGGTGCTGGCTAACAACTTTACCGCGCTTGGATTAAGAAAATTGATTTTCCCATCGGCCGAGCACGCAAAAACAGCGTCGGGAAATGCAGAGAAGGCGATCTCGGTGAGCTGGCGAGCTTGCAGGATCTGATCGGTAGTAGTTTGGCGATAGTTGCGCAGTTTGCCCGCCAGCTTGTTAAAAGCTTCAGCTAACTGACTAAGTTCATCTCGGGAGGTAACTGGAACCAGTTGGTCCAATTTGCCGTCTCCCAGCTCTTTGGCTACACCGGTTAATCTCTGGAGCGGACGGACGAGTGATCGTTGCAGCCAGAACGCGAAGAAGAGGCTGGCGCCAATCCCAACCAACCCGACCAGAATCATGTACCGTGTCGACTGACGGCTGACGGTTCGCGCCTCCTGGTTCTGAGCGAGCATGTTCTCCTCATTGATCCGGATCACCTCTTGGGCAGTATCCTTAATCTTGGTAGCGATTGGTAAAAGAGTGTTGAAATACACCTGTCGCTTCTGTGTCAGATCGGTCAGATTCCAGAACTTGCTGATTTCGGAGCTGTAATTCGTGAATAGAGAATGCAAGGAATCGGCAAGAGCCTGCTCCCCCGGGAGCGTGATGTTGTGCTCTTCGATTCGAAGATTCTCGGCGAAAATCGGCTCGTTCTCCTGATAGAGCTGCCGTCCGCGCGCATCTTCGCCCACCAACGTGAAAAAAGCGGCGGAGTCCATTCGTTCGAGACTCTCTTTCATCTGCTGGCCAGCCACGACACTTCGATAGTTCTCCTTGAGAAGGACGTCGATTTTGCCGCCGAGCGATCGGAACAGAACGATGGCGTATATGCCAATCCCAGCCACCAGGAGGAGGAGGGGCGCAATTCCGAAAAAGATTCGCCGCTTCATTCTTGACTTTCAGCCCGCCAACACAAACGGAAAGTCATAAGAAGCAAAATCTGTGCCAAGTTTTTCTACCGATGGCTTAGCAGCCTGGGTATCAACGAGTTATGTATCGACCTGCGTGTCGTCCAGAAGCGGATCTCTCGCAATATGCGAGAATGGCCCCTATTTCAGGTCGCGTGATACGAGACTCCATTCCGCCTTGCGATTGTACAGTCTGACGTCCTTGATGTTGGTGAGCAATGTCGGAGGGGCGGAGCTGATCTTCATTTCAAACGGCTGGGCGAACTCGTTTAGTCGAGCGAGGATTTGGGTTGGGCTACGGCCAATCTCGCGGTGTAACTCGGCGTAATTGCGGACGGCCCGTCCGTAGAAACGGATGTTCATGACCGGTGGAGGCGCTGAAGCGGAGGAAAATGCTTAAGAACGATTGGGAGTTCTCAAGCTGCTTTTGGCTTGAGAGAAGGTCCCGGGGGCCAGGCCCCCCGAAGGATTGCGTCACTTCTTTTCGGATGCTTCGCCGGGCTGCAGCGACAGAAGTGGAACACTACCAGTGCCTTCGAGCAAGGTCAGCGGTAACGCACCATTCCAACGGTCTGCTTTCGCCAGATCGACCACCAGGGGGCTCGTTTTCAGAATATCCGCATTCATGCGGAGAACTGCTGCACGCGATTCACCCTCAAGCCGTATTCCTTCGGCCCTGCCCTGAGCGCTCAAAATTGCCGATTGACGGTCGGCATCAGCCAATTTGAGTTTCGCTTCCGCCTCGCCATTCGCACGTTCGACTGCTTGCTGGGCTTCGAATCGGATCCGATTCACCGTATTTTCGGCTGCAACCGCCTCATTCTTTGCCTTGACGGCAGCCTCAACCGAAGCACGGAAACTGTCTGAATAGAGAATGCCGGCAATCTGAAAATCAACGACTTCTATGTGGTATAGAGTCCCGAGATCATTCGATAGAAGGGATTTCAGTGCGTTTAAAATTTGGTCGCGGTTTTCACTGATTCGAGTGGTATTCTGCTGAGCAAAAATTTTGGCGGTTCGATCCGCAACGATGCGCTCGAAATTCTCTGTAATATCAAAATTACCCGCGCGGCCAACCTCATAGAGAAGCGGCAGAACTGCCTGTGGAGGAATGCGATAGGTAAGACCGACAGTCACGGCGATCGGCTGGTTATCGATCGTGTTAACGGTAAGCTTGTCCAGCTTGAAAGTGTCCAGAGACACTTGTAGCCGATCGACCTGGTCGATGAACGGCAACTTGAAATGCGGGCCGGGCCCGAGGGGCTTCGTAGTAATGACTTGCCCGAGGCGCCGGACACCCGCCATCTCCGTGGGTTCGACAACGAAGTACGAATCGACGGCGAAGAGAGCAACGAGGATCACAGCGACTATGCCAACAATCACGCTAAACAGCCATGATGGTCGAATGATCGGCGGCCCCTGACGCTGCAAAATTATTTCTGGTGATGATCGATCGCTCATATCAAACTATTTCGGCGCTCCATATCGTTTGCAAAGTTCCAAGTTTACTTCCAGCACGTTAACAAACTTCTCAGCAGTCAACCCTCCAGACGGGTCGAACCATTCCGGCCGGATCAGAGTCACGAATAGGTAGATAAACAACGGCAGTGCAACTACGGAAGTTAGATACATCATTGTCAAACCTGGATTAGATTTTTTCGCAGGCCTCCATGAACAGAAGACATAGACCCATGGATATAAGGCCTAGGAAAAACAGGCACGGCAGCCAAAATCATTGTCACACTTGGTTCAGAGCTTTACTCGTGCCAAACTAATTTGCTTTTCCATAAAAACCATTTTGCGAGCGCCCGCGGCAGATTACATCAACCGCAACTAATGTAAGCATTCGTAGAATGCAAGGTTCGCTCAGGATTACTCTCGCGCATAGACCGAGTATAATCCGATCCAACAAAAAGGATATAGGTCAGAGTAAGCCCAAGTAATATCTGTTGCTTCAACAGCGTAGAAAGAAGCCTACAATAACACATTAGAAAAATGAACTCGCAGATTGCTAGTATTTCGGTAGTCGAAAATCGCGATATGCGAATTTATTCGCGCTATTTGGGTTAGTAGCTTTGGGTTAACTCGCGGAAAACCAGATTCCTGTGAGAAACTACCCGGTCTGGCATGCGGTTAGCTTGAGTTTTTTGTTTCGACCAAAAACCAGCATGCTCGACCATGGGCCGTACCCCCAAAGAATAACCAGGCATTTTTGGAATGCTTCTTCCACATTCCAGGCACCGCAGACTCGACGGGCGTGGGACTTGGATTCGCAACCCGTAGAGAGATGGTCGTTTCGCACGGAGGGAGCATCGCCTCGGCAGGGTACGCGGGGAACGGGGAGCGAGTTCTATTTTGATCTTCCAACGACTGGTAACGGAGTGAAGGCATGAATGAACGACTTCTCATTGTCGATGACGAAACGAATGTGCGTCTGAACTTTCGGATGACGCTTGAAACGGAAGGCTACGAAATTTTTGAGGCCCGTTCAGGGCAGCAGGCGGTACAGTTGCTTGACACGCATTCATTTGTCCTTGCGATCCTCGACGTGCGGATGCCAGGGATGGACGGATTGGAATTGCTCGCCAAGATGCGCGAAAGCGGAATTAAAGTCCCGGCGATGATCGTTACGGCATACAGCGATGTACCCCATGCGGTCAAGGCGATGAAACTCGGCGCAATTGATTTCCTGCAAAAACCGCTTCGCCCCGAAGATTTCCGAAACATTGTGGCTGAAATTATAAAACGGCATGCTCGACCGGACGACCCGCCGGCCGAGACTTTCAGCGCCCACATAGTCGCGGCGAAGCGCTGCATCAATCTGCGCGCGTTTGCCAAGGCTCGGTTGCACTTGGCGAAGGCGCTGGAGTTGAACGCAAAGTCAGTCGATGCATTCAATCTAGCCGGCGTCTTGGCTGAGTTGCTCGAGGACTACGACAAAGCGAAAAAGTATTACGGGCGGGCGATCAAGCTCGACAACAATTACGAACCCGCCCAACAAAACATGCGGCGTCTGTTTGAGGTAGACCAGTTCGGTTCAAGCAAGGAACCCGTTAATCTTGGTGACAAATGAGAGGACGGTACAGGTCCAGGAACTCGCTCGCCAAAGCCTTTGGCGAGCGGCTATTGCCTATTCGACTAAGTGTCGTCCCGTTGCGCTGGCGTCCAGCCTGAGACACGTTGCCACTATGTCGCTTACCCCTTCCAATATGGTGGAACTGGGATCCGGCGCTCCGGATTTCTCGCTTCCAAATCCGCTCACCGGTAAGATCGTCCGGCGCGACGATTTCTCGGACGCAACCGCGCTCCTGGTGATTTTTATGTGCGCGCATTGCCCATATGTAATCCACGTGAAACCAGAACTGGTCCGGTTAGGGAATGATTACAGCTCACGTGGGGTTGGCATAGTCGGGATCAGTGCGAACGACCCGGCAGCATACCCGGCAGACGCGCCGCCGAAACTCGCGAAATTCAGCCGCGACCTTCCGTTTCCGCTCCTGTTTGATGAAACCCAAGAGGTCGCCAAAGCCTATGACGCAGCCTGCACGCCCGACTTCTTTCTTTTCGATCAAGAGCGGAGATTGGTTTACCGCGGCCAACTTGATGAAAGCCGCCCCGGGAACGGAAGATCGCTGACTGGAAAAGACCTGCGCGCAGCTTTGGATGCAGTGTTGAGCGGCAAACCAGTATCTCCCGATCAAAAAGCGAGTATCGGCTGCAATATCAAGTGGAAGCAGAAGTAGAGGTTACGAGTTATTAGTTGCGAGTTGTGAGTTACGGGTTGCAAGTTACGAGTTGAATGCGACTCTAGTGCTCACCCACCCGCAACCCGCAACCCGCAACCTCTAGAGCTTTTTCTTCCGCCGATAGAGAGTTGCCGGATCGATGCCAAGGGTATGAGCGGCTTCCTCGATGGTTCGCGAATTGGCTAACACACGGCGGATATGCTCGTTCTCCAGATCGGCCAGAGTGGCGGGGCCGCCGATGCGAGGTTCCTGGCTAGCACCGGCGAGATCGGCGAGATCATTAGGCTGGATCCAATCACCTTCGGCGAGAATGGTCGCGCGTTCGATCACGTTGCGCAGTTCACGGAGATTTCCCGGCCAAGAATATTGTTGCAGAGCGGACATCGCTTCGGGCGAGAATTGCAGCGAATTTCTCGCCGATCGTGCGCCGAAAAAACGAAGTTGTTTGTTCGCAATGCGAGGCAAATCAACGAGTCGATCGCGTAATGGCGGCAGGGTAATCGTGATCACGTTAAGACGGTAGTACAGATCCTCGCGAAATTGACCGTTTGCCACCGCTTCCGACAGAGAACGATTGGTGGCAGCAATAACTCGGACATCGGCTTTCCGTGCACGGGTATCTCCGACCCGCTCGTACTCGCGCTCCTGGAGCAAGCGCAGTAGCTTAGCTTGCACCTCCGGCGGTAAGTCGCCGATTTCATCCAAAAACATGGTCCCACCTTCCGCGGCGGCTATTTTGCCAATCGCATCGGCGTGAGCGCCGGTAAACGCTCCCTTCACATGTCCAAATAATTCGCTTTCGAGCAGGTCGCGCGAAAGGCTCGGGGAACTCACGGTAATAAAGGCGCCCTGCCCTCGCCGGCTGTGTTCGTGCATGGCACGAGCTAACACACTCTTACCGGTTCCGCTTTCTCCAAGGAGCAAGACCGTTGCTTCGCTAGTGGCTGCTTTGTTCGCGATCGCTAACGCCTTCTGCATAAGAGGAGCGTCCGATTCTAGATCAAATTCAGCCGTTTCAGCCCGCAATCGGCTCTCCAGCTCAACTACCCGATTTTCCAATTGCCGAGTCCGTGCAATTCGGTTCAGGACCTGACGTACTTGATCGGGAGTACAGGGTTTCGCAAGGAAGTCGTACGCGCCGCGACGCATCGCTTCCACTGCAGTCTCGATAGAGGCGTAGGCCGTAACCATCACGACCGAAACGCTGGGATCGCGACGAAGAATCTCGCCGAGCAAATCCATGCCGCTTCCCTGCTGCAATTTCAAATCGAGCAAAATCACCTGAAAAGCCTCCGCTTCCATTCGGCGGAGCGCCTCCTCGCCGGTAGAAACGGTCACCGCCTCATGATCCATTGACTCCAGGGCAGTCCCCATCGTCTGGCGAATATTCCTCTCGTCATCAACAACCAGCACGCGCATAACAGACAAAGCTTGCTTTAACAAGAGCAGCATTCGGATTGCGAAAAACTCGCAACCTGAAACCGTAAGTCTCCCTGAAAGCCGAGCAGATTAGCATAACCTATTCAGAGGAGCGAGCGTCGTTCGACCGTGCGAAAGATCTGGACAGGACCTCCGGGCGAATATCAAATTTAGCGGCGCAGCCATAATTGCGCTCGATATCAGGTCAATTGAGCGCGGAGCAGACGCTCTTCAATGAAAACGGAGCGACCAGCGGCCGACCTCAATTTTCGACAGGTAGCAGAAAGAAAATTATGAGCATCCCCCGAACTGTTTCTTCCGGTATCCAAAGCAAGCTGTTGTGGGCAAGCGTCGTCATCCTGGGCGCCGTTGCGCTCGGTATTATTGCGTTAAGTCGCGGTGAATCGGTTAACGCCGCATGGCTAGTCATTGCCGCGATATGCACCTATTTCATCGCCTATCGTTTCTACTCTCTTTACGTCACTAACAAGGTCTTGCGCGTCGATCCGACCCGCTCAACCCCCGCCCATCGCCATAACGACGGTTTGGATTACGTGCCGACCAATCGATACGTGCTGTTTGGCCACCATTTCGCCGCAATCGCGGGCGCGGGTCCTTTGGTTGGTCCGGTGCTGGCCGCGCAGATGGGCTATTTGCCCGGCACCCTTTGGATTCTGGCCGGAGTCGTGTTTGCGGGAGCGGTCCAGGACCTCACCGTACTATTCCTGTCCACCCGGCGCGACGGTAAGTCCTTGGGCGAGATGGTCCGGTCAGAGATGGGACCCGTTGCCGGTGCGATCGCGCTGATCGGAGTAATGCTGATTATGGTGATCCTGCTCGCTGTTCTCGCGCTTGTCGTGGTTAAGGCTTTGGCCGCCAGTCCCTGGGGAACGTTCACCGTGTTTTGCACCATCCCGATCGCGCTGCTGATGGGCGTTTACGGCCGCTTTATTCGGCCCGGCCGTATTGCTGAGATGTCGCTGATCGGATTGGTCCTCCTCCTCGCAGCCCTCTTATTTGGCCGGACAGTATCCGAGAGTCCCTCCCTTGCGCCGCTTTTTAACTTCCGCGGCGATACCTTGGCGCTGATGATCATTGGTTACGGGTTCTGCGCCTCGGTACTACCGATCTGGCTACTGCTCGCTCCGCGAGATTATCTTTCGACCTTCCTTAAGGTCGGAACGATCGTTTTGCTCGCGGTCAGCATCGTTTTGGTCCGGCCCGACCTAAAGATGCCAGCGATCACTCGTTTCATTGATGGCACCGGCCCCGTGTTTTCAGGTACGCTGTTCCCTTTCTTGTTCATCACCATCGCTTGCGGCGCAGTATCGGGTTTCCATGCACTCATTTCTTCCGGGACAACCCCGAAGTTGATTGAAAACGAAAGCCAAACCCGCTTTATCGGCTACGGCGCTATGTTGATGGAATCCTTCGTCGCGATTATGGCGATGATCGGCGCTACGGTGATTGAGCCTGGGGTCTACTTTGCGATGAACAGCCCCGCCGGCCTGATTGGCACTACGGCCGCGCAAGCTTCTCAGGCGATCTCCGGTTGGGGATTCACCATTACCCCGGACGCGATCAATCAAATCGCACATGACGTCGGCGAAAGCAGCATACTTTCCCGCACCGGCGGCGCGCCCACTCTGGCGGTTGGAATGGCCACAATTTTGTCGAACCTGTTCGGCGGCCGCGCACTAATCGGAATTTGGTATCATTTCGCAATCCTATTCGAGGCTCTATTCATTTTGACCACCGTTGACGCTGGTACGCGCGTCCTTCGGTTCATGATCCAAGACCTGGTCGGCAGCGTTGTCCCCGCTTTCAGAGAAACCAAGTCGTGGGCCAACAACTTGATCGGCTCGGCGATCGCGGTGATGGCCTGGGGTTATTTCCTTTATCAGGGCGTCATCGATCCGCTCGGGGGCATCAATACGTTGTGGCCGCTGTTTGGTATCTCAAACCAGATGCTGGCCGGGATCGCCCTTACTCTCTGCACGGTCATCCTGTTCAAGATGAAACGACAACACTACGCCTGGGTAACTATTCTGCCGACCGTCTGGCTACTGGTATGCACGCTTACAGCCGGTCTGCAGAAAGTGATCAGCGATAATCCAGCCATCGGGTTCGTCTCCCACGCATGGAAGTTCGGTGGCGCGTTGTCGAGCGGTAAAGTCCTGGCACCGGCGAAGAGCATCGCCGAAATGCAGAGGATCATCTTCAACGACTACGTGGACGCGACCTTAGCGATTCTGTTTGTCGCGGTCGTGGTAACGGTCGTTGGCTATGGTCTAATCAGCATTCGTAAGGCGTTCGCTAATCCGAACGTGACCGCAATTGAGATTGGAGCTGCGGCGCCTGCCGTGGAACGTGTTCATGCCTAGTGTTCGATCCATTTTCAGTGTGGCAGCACAGACCGCTCGTCTCATGGTCGGAGTTCCCGACTATGAGACCTACGTGGAACATCGACGCGCGTACCATCCGGGAAAAGCAATTATGACCTACGAAGAATTTTTCCGGGAACGCCAGAACGCTCGCTACGCGGTGGGCAAAGGCAAATTTCGCGGATGCTGTTGAGGGCGGCAGTGAGCGGTAATCAGTAAACAGTATCGGTAACCAGTGATTGGTTACGGTCGTGGCGTTCATTGGGGCTAGGGCTATTATGCTCCGATCACCGATGAGATTGGCTCTAAAGTACCCGGTCATAAGCTTGACACGTTAGTTTGATGACTGTTAACTCAATTAGATCCCCCAACTGTTCAAACCCCAATGAACTATCGACTATCCCCCAACAGGTGCGTTCTGCCCAAATCCTTCCTGGCAGCGGCTGCTGCATTTTTGTTGCCTGCCACGCTGCAGGCTGCCGGTGTTACGATCCATTTTGCCGGCGACTCCGATGTCGGTGAGGGCGGGCGTTGGACGAAAACGCTCTCAGAAGAATGGGCGAAAAAGACCGGAAACACGCTCGAATACATCAGCCGTCCGAACGACGCCACGGCCACTTTGCAGCAATACCAGCAATATTGGGCCGCGAAAAGCGGAGATGTCGACGTTTACATGATTGATGTCATTTGGCCAGGCATAGCTGCGCCTCATGCGGTCGACCTGAAGAAATATTTTAAAGAGGACGAGATCAAACAACATTTTCCCCGGATCATCGAGAACAACACCGTGGGCGGCAAGCTGGTCGGATGGCCATTTTTTACCGACGCCGGCGTCCTTTATTACCGGACTGACCTTTTGGAGAAGTATGGTTACAAGGAGCCACCGAAGACTTGGGAAGAATTGACGGAGATGGCAAAGAAGATCCAGGACGGCGAAAGAAAGGATGGCAAAGCTGACTTTCAAGGATTCGTTTTCGAAGGAAAGGCCAGCGAAAGCGTGACCTGTAACGCGATCGAATGGGTGTACAGCTATGGTGGCGGCACGATCATCGATCCGGACAAGAAGGTCACCATTAACAATCCGAACGCCATCAAGGCGCTAGAGACCGCGAAAGGCTGGGTAGGAACGATCTCTCCGCAGGGTGTCGTGAGCTACGGCGAAGAAGAGGCTCGAAACATCTGGCAGAACGGCGGCGCCGCCTTCATGCGCAACTGGCCATATGCCTACGCATTAAGTGCCGATCCGAAGAGCCCAATATCCGGAAAATTCGATGCGACAGTTCTGCCGAAAGGCGGTGCGAGCGGAAAAAATGCGGCATGCCTGGGCGGCTGGCAGCTCATGGTTTCCGCGTACTCCAAGAATCCCGAGGTGGCCGCCGACCTGGTGCGGTATCTTTGCTCGACGGAGGCCCAGAAGAAACGCGCGATCGACTTGAGTCAGCTGCCAACGCGCCCGGAGGTTTACAAAGACCCGGATGTGTTGGCAAAAAACAAGTGGTTTTCGAATGCGGTGGAGATCTTAAACAACGCGATAGCCCGCCCCTCGACCGTCACCAAGGCAGATTACAATCAAGTCTCGACCTCCTTTTTCCAAAGCGTGAATAAGGTTCTGAGTGGGGGTGAATCGGCCCAACAAGCTGTCGCTGATGTTGAACGAGTAGCTAAGCGGATCGTAAGATAACGGCTGCTCAACCGGACACGAACGGTGGCCAAACAAATCGAAATCGATCTCTACGCACGCCAAAAGCGCTTAGCGTGGTTTTTGATCACGCCGTCGGTCTTTGTCGTGCTGCTGATTATCGCGTATCCCACGATCCAGGTTATTGTTTATTCGTTCATGAAATATAAGCTTGACGGGGTAACCCCGCCGAGCTTTGCCGGGATTGATAATTATGCGTTTGTCTTTTCCGACCCCGACTGGTGGCACGCGGTCTGGATCACGGTAATTTTTACAATCGTTTCTGTCATCCTTGAGAGCGTCTTAGGTCTGGTTATCGCGATGGTGGCAAACTCGAAGTTCAAAGGCCGCACCTTCCTGCGGGTCGCCATCCTGGTTCCATGGGCGATCCCTACGGTTGTTTCATCGCAGATTTGGAAGTGGATGGTCAACGATATCTACGGAGTCGTGAATATCATTCTAACCAACCTGCACCTTCTCCCGCAAAAAATCGCCTGGCTGGCAACACCAGCGACCGCGCTGCCGGTCATTATTGCGGTAGACGTTTGGAAAGCGACGCCTTTTATGGCGCTGCTATTGTTGGCTGGCTTACAATTGATTCCAAAAGACCTTTACGAGGCCGGATCGATCGATGGCGCCACCAAGATTCGCCAATTCTGGGCAATCACACTTCCACTGGTAACACCGACTCTGCTTGTCGCTCTGATCTTCCGGACACTCGATGCTTTGCGAGTGTTCGATATTTTTTATGTAATGGTTGGGGGTCAAGGCAACATGGCGACGATGGCTGTCTATAATCAGCAACAGCTGATTTCCTTCCTGGACGCCGGCGTGGGTTCATCGACGTCGGTCATCATCCTGATTATCATTATGTTGTTTGTCATCCTTTACACTCGCTTTAGCCGGACTAGCTTCGAATGAGCACTACCAAAGGGATCGATACCAAAGTCGCGGCCGCTGGGCTTAGCAGCGCCACTAAGGAGACCGATACCAAGACCGTTGTCCTTCGGGTCCTTTTCTATCTGTTGGTCGTCGCCATTATCGTTTTTAATCTATTCCCATTTGTGTGGGCGCTTCTTTCCTCGTTCCGGCCAAGCAGCGAATTGTTCTCCACGAAGCTTCTGCCAACCCAACTGACGCTTGCTCATTTCCAGGCGGTATTTAAAGACGCTCGTTTTGTGGCAGGTCTCATCAACTCCATCATCGTAGCTGGTTGTACCGTCCTGATCGCACTCGGACTTGGCAGTTTATGCGCTTACGCGCTCGGTCGCCTTCCTTTTCGTTTTAAAGGGCCAGTGCTTTATCTCGTCTTAACGATGACCATGTTCCCGACGATCGCCGTGCTCTCGGGCCTGTTCGTCATGCTCAAGACCCTGAGTCTATTCAACACGCGCCAGGGCCTTATCGTCACTTATCTGATCTTCACGATGCCGTTCACCATCTGGGTCATGACGCAGTATTTCCGTAGCTTGCCCAAAGAGTTGGAGGAGGCTGCTTACGTTGACGGAGCATCCCCGTTGAAAGTGTTCTGGGACATATTGCTTCCATTAACCCTGCCGGGCATGGTCTCCACCGGCCTGCTCGCCTTTATCGCTGCCTGGAACGAATTCTTGTTCGCCCTTACCTTCACCGTAACGGACACGATGAAAACGGTCCCGGTCGTCATTTCGCAATTCAGCGGCTCCAGCTCTTTTGAGCAGCCTTGGGGATCGATTATGGCGGGCTCAATGGTTGTCACTATACCGCTCGTGATCCTGGTCATGGTTTTCCAATACCGTATCGTCGAGGGCCTCACCGCCGGCGCGGTTAAAGGCTAAACTCGAGCTGGAGGCGAGAATGGCAGTCTCCACCTTCAATTGATGATTTGGTAATTTTCATTGACGGTTTGGTGATCAGTTCGGCACGATCCCCGCTTCGCTCAATCGTAGCCGCCGTTTCACGTGACAAATTGAACCTAGCAATATTCACTAAATATGATGAAGACCTCTATTTTTATTCGGTCCCTTCGGATGGCCACCCTCAGTCTAGCAACCGCGTTTTCGGTTTTTACATTTAGCGCCCGCGCTTTGGCCGACGATTTGCCCACCTTCAGCGATCCGGACGTTAATACTTTCGTCAAGACCTACGCTCAGTTCGTGGATGACTACATCACGGCGATAAAGGCGGCGAAAACCGGGGACAATTCGAAGTTGGCTGACGTCCAAACCAAAGCGGGAACACTCCAGAGCCAAGCGACTCAGGCAGCCGGAAAACTCAAACCAGATGAGTCCGACAAGTTTCAGAAGTTTGTCGCCACTTGTTCCCAAAAGATCACCGACGCGGCGAAGTAGACCAATCACTCGAGAAAGGACCGCTGGGATCCCGCTCGAAATGAGTGCGGCAGCGACCATCCTCAAGATCCGATCAATGCAAACTTTAGCTAAGATGGGCGCGGGACGGGCGGCCGCCTTGACGTGGGTCACTACTTTTTCTGCTTTCGGGCTGCCCGGTCGCGCGTGCGCTGATGGACTACCCACCTTTAGCGATCCGGTAGTGAACACCTTCGTGAAGACCTACTCCCAATTTGTGGATAGCTATGTTGACGCGGCCAAGACCGGAGACACGGCCAAGCTGGCCGGCATCCAAGCAAAAGAATCGGAACTCCAGCAGCAACTCGCTCAACTCACTCAGCCAAATGGAAAAGTGAAACAAGACGAGGGCGCAAGTTTTCAGACTTTTCTTGCCACCTACAAAGAGAAGATACTGCCGTATTACAAATATAGCGTCGCGGATGTTAATACCTTCGTTACGAAATATGCTCAATTTGTAGACAGCTATGTAGCGGCAGCAAAGGCGGGCGACGCCGCTAAGCTAACCGGCACCAAGGCCAAAGAGGAGAAGGAATTTCAGCAGCAAGCCATTCAGGCGGCCGGAAAATTGAAAAAGGTCGATGGCAAACTGTTTCAGGAGGACGCCCTGTTTCCGGAATTTCTTACGACCTACACACAAAAGATCGCGTCTTCTATCGCGTTATCCTACAAATACATCGACGAGAGCATTAACACATTCGTCGAAAAGTACTCGAAGTTTGCCGATGACTACGTTGCGGCCTTAAAGGCAGCGCAAGCTGGTGACACTTCCGATCTGACCAGCATTCAAAGCCGTGCGACCGAGATCCAAGCCGAAGCCGTCCCGACAGCCAACAAGGTCAAGGCCGGCGAAAGCACAATTTTTCAGAGTTTCATTGCGCAAAAAGTTGCGAAAATTAACGATACCTCTAAATAGGTCGGTCAATTCGAGAGAGGACGGCCAAAATGGCTGCTTCAAATAGCTGGCCGGTAGCATGTCGCGACACCGTGCACTGATATGCCGTTCCAGATAGAGACAGGAGAGACCCTGCGCGAAGCCATTCTTCGGACGCGCAATGAACGCCTGGATAAAGCTATCGCCGCGTTGCTGGGAAAACCGCAACCTTCAGCCGAGGCGATTCATGATGCGCGCCGGGAGTTCAAACGATTGCGCTCTCTGGTGCGGCTGGTTCGTGGATCGATGGATAAACCGGTTAGAATTCGCGAAGACCAGGCATTGGGCAACGCCGGACGCGCGCTGGCCCAGAGTCGTGATGCCGCGGCTTTGTTGGAAACTGTAGAAAAGGTGTTTGGAACATTGATGCCGGAGGATCGGAAAAGCCGTCGTATTTCCGCGGAGGGCCAGAAACTACTTCAACAGGTTCGCGAAGAGTTGCGCGATCATGCGGAACGCGGGCTGGACCCATTGGAAATGAAAGCAACCGTGAAACTCCTTCGCGATATGAAGCGGCGGGTTTGGTTGCCAAGTGCAACTGCATCCGAGGATTGGTCCGTGACAGTCGGCAAAGGTCTTTGGCGCACATATCGACAAGGCCGAGAGTTATTCGCCGTATCCAATTCAATCGGACTCCTCAACGCAAGTGACGAACTCTGGCACGAATCTCGTAAAAGGGCTAAAACCCTTGGATATCAACTGCGCTTCCTACGGAAAATCTGGCCGGGGACATTAAACGCGATCGCGGAACAACTGGAAGAACTATCGGAGCGGTTGGGAGAGGATCACGATCTCGCGCTCATTCGCTTTCGACTGACTCAGGTGGCGTTACCAGAGACAAACTTCGAGCAGTTTTCCGCCGCTCGACTCAATCTGATTCGAACCATCGATCGGCGTAGACGCAGGTTGCAGAATGAAGCCCTACGAAGAAGCCGCCTGGTCTATCTGGAACAACCGCGCCGATTTCTTAAACGTATGCATTGCTACTGGGATAGTTGGCGCAGCCAACAGGCCCGCCCCCCTACCCCTCCACCGGTTCAACCGGCCAATTCGGCATTGGTGTAACGCCTGTCCCCGGTAACTTCTCGGCCAAACCAAGCAGGCGGCGCAAACTCCCTGGCCTGGGCTTCGGATGAAAACTCGACCTCGACGACCTGGAGTCCTGCGAGCGCTCCTTCGTAGACATCCAGTTCTGCGGTAAGCCCGCCCGCCACAGGAATCCGGTGACGCCGCTTGAACACGCGGCGCCCTTCCGTTAGCGGCCACAATTCCAAGAATTGATCCGTCGCGATAGCAAGCTCAACTTCAACCCGCGTCGGCGCATTTCCGCTCTTTACAGTCAGAAAACAATCCGCTTCATCGACGCGACGCAGGCGCAGTTCCACCGGTACCTCTGGAGGTTTCTGAAAGACCAGGTAGCCTTGCTCAATGAGCGCACCGTTCCGGAGCGGTGGGACTTGGTCAGCGACTACCAGAAATTTTCGTTCAGTTTCCAGTCGAGGTTACAAGTTAGACGTTGCAGGTTAAAGGGTTGGCGGACGGCGCAGCCTGAAAGCGGACAATCTCGGCTACTGGACAAGTTGACCACGCCCGATCACTGGTTACTGCTGACTATCTACGGCTTACTGTTTGCCGCCTCACGGCTGGGAAGGCGGGGTCGGACTAGAGGGAGGAGTTGGACTAGCCGGCGGACTAAACTCCGCCTTCGGCAAATTCATACTTTTCAGCTGATCACTGAGGGACTTTATCTGCGCCTCGAGAGCCGCTGACTGCTGCTTAAGCTGCATGCTCATAACATCCCGATTGGAATTCGGCAGATACAACATTGCCACGCCACCAATAATCAATCCTAAGAGAAAAGCGATTAGTAGTCTCATGCCACGGCTAGTCTAGACAACCTGTTGCGAAACGACAGCAAATCCGGATTTCTTTGCGACCTCCTTGTTAAGAGCCATTTTTTCGCAGCCTCCTGTTGGATCGACACCATCTGCACCCAGCATTTGCGTTTAGGTGAAAGCTTGGCCATCGTGTTGTGTGAGTCGCAAGATCCAAGCAATTCGACTGCGCCGCCTGCAAGGCAAGGTTGGTGAGCTCGCGTATGAATTCTCAAAAGTCCATTTTGCACGACTTCGTCATCCTGACCCGACCTGGACGCCAGCGATTAACCTTTTCCAGTGTTACGGCTGCCTCCGGATTTGCGTCGATTTAGCCGGGGTACAACCAAATGACATCGACCTTACCATCGAACCAGAACGCTTGTGGATTAGGGGGCATCGCTCGCCGCCGGAACCCGACTCCGGTGAAGATCCACAACTGACTTTTCCACTCAAAACGGTGCGACTCCTTGCGATGGAAATCGGCTATGGCCGTTTCGAGCGGGCGATCGCGCTGCCCAAAGATGCCGACCTATGTCGAATCGCAACGGCCTGGGATAATGGGATTCTCTGGATTGAGATTCCGCGTTTGAACCAGGCATGAGCAGACTTCGAAATTCGGACTGCGGATTGCGAATTTCAGATTCCGCACCCAGCGATTGAACGATGGCTTCGAATTACAGATCATGAACCAATCGGAAATTAGTAAAAATCCAGTGTTGTTGACCGGTAATGGTTCCCCCCATGAGCCAACTGCGTTGACTACTCGAGGGGGCCAAGAAGACGCGGCGCGTTCAGAGCAGGTTAAAACGGAGGACAAGCAAACCGTTCCCGGTCCCGGCAACGAAAGCGAGCTTCGCGACGTGGCTATTTTGCCCATCCGAGGAATCGTCGTTTTTCCCGGAATGGTTCTGCCGCTGACGATCGGTCGAGCTTCAGCTCTAAAATTGATCGACAGCGAGTTGCCGGAAAACAAGGTCATCGGACTGTTCACCCAAAAAGACGAAGCTAACGAGCGACCAGCGCCGGCCGACCTTTATTCCGTAGGGGTCATGGCGCAAGTCTTAAAGCTGATCCGACAGGCAGACGCATCGGTCGTTTTGATCGTCCAGGCGCAACACCGAATTCGAACGGAAACGTTCCTGCAAGTCGAACCCTACTTGCGCGCGACGGTTAGCGCCGTTCAAACGATCAGTACGCCGGACGATAAAGCTCTCGCCGCAGCATTCAATAATTTGAAGGAAGCAGCCACCAAGCTGTTGGATCTCTCACCGGAAATTCCAGATCAAGCGCGAGCGGTTCTGGCCAACGTGGAGCAACCGGAAGCCTTAGCCGATCTGCTCGCCGGGAACTTAGGAATCGAGACCACGCGAAAACAAGCCATCTTGGAAGAGCCCGATCTCATGCAGCGTATCCGGTTGGTGCAAGAGTCGCTGCAAAGACAACTTGAGATTGCCGAACTGCAGCAAAAGCTTCGACAAGATGTCGAAGGCCAATTTTCCGACTCGCAACGGCGAGCTTATCTCCGCGAACAGCTCCGGGCCATCCAACGCGAGTTGGGAGAGGAAGAACCTGGTGACGAGGAACAAGTCGAGCAGCTTCGCAGCAAACTGAAAGAATCAGGAGCACCCCCGGCAGTTCTGGAAGTTGCTGAAAAAGAATTGAAGCGACTGGCCCACGTGCCGAGCGCCAGTCCGGAAACTTCGGTTATCATTTCCTATCTGGAGATGCTGGCTGATCTTCCCTGGCAAAAGGAGACGGAAGATCAAAACGATCTCAAGCGGGCCCAAGAGATCCTCGATCGAGATCATTTCGGATTGGAACGAGTAAAACGGCGGATCGTCGAGTTTCTCGCTGTGCGCAAGCTCAATCCGGATGGAAAGAGTCCAATCCTTTGTTTTCTGGGTCCGCCTGGCGTCGGTAAGACAAGTCTAGGGCAATCAATTGCGGATGCGCTGGGACGAAAATTCTCGCGCGTCTCGCTCGGTGGAATCCGGGATGAAGCGGAAATTCGGGGCCACCGGCGCACCTATATTGGATCAATGCCGGGGCGTATCGTTCAAGAGATTCGCCGGCTCGGCGTCCGCAATCCAGTACTGCTGTTGGACGAACTGGACAAGATCGGAACGGACTTCCGAGGAGATCCGGCAAGTGCGCTCCTTGAAGTACTGGATCCGCGGCAGAACCACACATTCGTGGATCGATACCTGGACGTGCCATTCGATCTCAGTCACGTTATTTTCATCGGGACCGCCAATTATGTGGAAGGTATTCCCGCCCCGCTCCGGGACCGGATGGAAATGATCGCTATTCCAGGCTACACGGAGACGGAGAAACTCCATATTGCTCAGAACTACCTGGTCCCGCGGCAGCTGTCCGAACACGGGTTGAGACCCGAACAGTGTCAATTTTCCGAGGAAGCGATCCTGGCGATCATCCAGGAATATACTTATGAAGCCGGAGTTCGAGATTTGGAGCGCCGTATCGCGGCAGTCTGCCGAAGCGTTGCCGCGGAAATTGCTAAAGGCGTGCAGGCCGAAGTCGTCGCTACGCCCTCTTTTGTTCGCGCTGTGCTCGGCAATGCTGCTCGGAGCATTCGCGAACAACGTCTCTCGGAGGATTTGGTTGGGGTGGTGACTGGTCTGGCGTACACCCCGACAGGGGGCGATGTATTGTTTGTGGAAGCAACTCGTTATCCAGGCAAAGGCCAATTGCTGCTCACCGGACAAGTAGGCGATGTTATGCGTGAATCGATGCAAGCCGCTTTCAGCCTGGTAAAAAGCAGGGCAAAGCAATTAGGAATCGATCCTCAGGTCTTCGCCGAAAGCGATGTGCACATTCACGTTCCAAGCGGCGGGATTCCGAAAGACGGACCGAGCGCGGGGATTGCGATCACGACCGCCCTGGCCAGTTTATTCAGTGGACGACCGACCCGCAGCGACGTTGCGATGACCGGCGAGATAACGCTTCGCGGATCAGTCTTGCCGATCGGCGGCCTCAAAGAGAAGAGCTTAGCCGCGCTCCGCGCCGGGATCCGGCAGGTGATCTTTCCGAAAGCAAACGAAAAGGATCTTGAAGAGGTTCCCCTGGAGGCCAAACAACGGCTCGAGTTCATCCCGGCGTCAGAGATTGATGAGGTACTAGAGATCGCTTTGTTGCCGAAAGTAGCCTGATGCTCCGGCCTCAGGGAATCGGCGCGGCGAGAAAGACGAAATCGAAGTCTTATTGCGTTCTGGTCCTGAGCCTGGAGGATCAGGCTACGCTGCTCCATCATCGAAATATTTGATGCGGATCGGCATTGCTTGGCTGCGTCCTTACGGTTAATTGCGGCCTGTTTTTCCCATGGCCCGTCTCTTCGATCTCAACCCTCAGCAACTGGAAGCGGTCACGACGACACAAGGTCCGGTTCTCATTCTCGCCGGCGCCGGCACTGGCAAGACTCGGGTGATCACGATGCGAATCACGTATCTGCTCCACGAAGGAGTCAGTCCCGATGCCGTGCTCGCAGTGACCTTTACCAACAAGGCAGCCAACGAAATGCGAGAGCGAGTTGGGACCATGGTGGAACGAGCCAAGGCGAAGCGGCTGACCATTTGCACATTCCACGCGCTCTGCGTTCGCATTCTTCGCCAAGATATTGAACGGCTCGGATACAAAACCAACTTCGCGATCTATGACGAGGGAGATCAGCTCGGACTCATCCGAAAAATTATTTCGCGAATTTCGGCCAAGAATGAAAAGCTCGATCCGCAACTGGCCAGGAATCTGATCAGCCGTGCCAAGAATCAGCATTGGAAATTGGCTGAATCCGCAACCGACAGCAGTTTATTGGCTGCGGTCTTTGAACGTTATCAGGAAGAGTTAAAAGCGGCGAATGCGGTAGATTTCGATGATCTTTTAATCCTGACGGTACGTCTGCTCGAAGCGAATCCAGATGTCACCAACAAATGGCAGGAGCGATTCCAATATCTAATGATCGATGAGTTTCAGGATACAAACCGTCTGCAATTGGAACTGGTGCGCTATCTGGGCCGCCGGCATCGGAACGTCTGTGTGGTCGGGGATGACGATCAAAGTATCTACGGATGGCGCGGAGCAGAGATCGCCAATATCCTTGAGTTTGAAGCTCATTTTCCTGATCCAAAAATCATCAAGTTGGAGCAGAACTATCGCAGTTCAACCGCTATCCTCGGATTAGCCAACAGCATTATCAGGCACAATCCACGACGCCGACCAAAATCGCTCTGGAGCGAAAAGGGGGACGGGCAAAACGTCAAGATTGTCGCAGTTCCGGATGATCGAGAAGAAGCAAATTACGTCGTTTTCGATCTGCAGAAACAGCAGTTGGAAGCAGCCGGACCGTGGAAACGCTTTGCCATTATTTTCCGGATGAATGCCCAATCTCGTTTGTTCGAGGAACAGCTACGCCGTCTCCAAATTCCATATCGAATCATCGGTGGACGCAGTTTTTTCGAGCGAAGAGAAGTGAAAGATCTACTGGCTTATCTGGCCTGCCTGGCCAATCCACACGACGATCTGAATTTGCTTCGGATCATCAACACACCGGCTCGCGGAATTGGAGCGTCAACGATTGAGATCGTGGTCGCCGAAAGTAACCAGGCGAAAACCAGCATCTTCGCCACCCTGCAATCGCCAGGGGTTCACGAGCTGCTTTCGGCAAAGACCAAAACGGCGGTGCACGGCTTCATCGAATTGATTGATCGATACGAGACTCAGATTCATCAGCCACTGGTCGAGCTGGCGCCAATAGCGATGGCACTGCTCCAAGAAATACGATACCCGGAAGAGTTACGGCGAAGTTGCAAGACGCCGGAAGAAGCTTTGAATCGAGAGGAGAATGTTCGCGAGCTCGTTCGCACACTGGCAGATTATCAACGCCGATCGACCGAAGGACTAAGCGGATTTCTGGCTGAAGTTGCTCTCGATCGGGAACACGAGGAAGAGACGGATACCGACAAAGATGGTGTGACACTAATTACCTTTCATGCCGCCAAAGGCCTGGAATTCCCGCACGTCTTTCTCATCGGAATTGAAGAGGGAATCCTGCCGCACGATCGTTCGAAACTCGAAGGAAACCTCGATGAAGAACGTCGCCTATTTTACGTTGGTATCACGCGGGCAATGCAGACACTCACCATTACTCATTGTGCTAACCGAAATAAATATGGCGGATCGGTGCCGTGCCACCCGAGCTCTTTCCTGAAAGATCTCGATCCACAGTACGTGGAAATAGTGAACTATCACCAGCTCGCCAATCAACCGGCCAGCGAGGGCACCGCCCGCAGTCATTTTGCGAAGATGCGCGAGCTGTTGGGATGAAAGGTTGCGGGTTACAGGTTGCGGGTTGCGGGTTGCAGGTTGCGGGTTGCAGGTTGCGGGTTGCGGGTTGCAGGTTAGGGGTCACAGGTCCTACGCCCCTTGCGTTTTCGCGGCATTGTCTTCGGTAGCGGCGACTGTCCAACTATGTATTTGGCTTGGGTGCCGCCTAGAAGTGGACGCGGAGCTGCGCGCGTCAATTTCGACCTCGCG
>Ga0209647_1000532_pt1 | contig 35797 bp, 32 predicted proteins | sample GraSoi_2013_60cm_FD_185827 | JGI IMG/M metagenome (GOLD analysis project Ga0209647, IMG submission 185827) | Grasslands soil microbial communities from the Angelo Coastal Reserve, California, USA - Sample 9_17_2013_60cm (SPAdes) (version 2) | ecosystem: Environmental > Terrestrial > Soil >... | reverse complement strand
GCCCGACTATCGTCTACCAGCGGAACTGGGTTTGCCGGCCAGCGGCTCTTATTCCGTGGTGGTCAGTGCTGATTCACCTGTAGTTGGTGAATTCTACGTTAAGATTAACCAAGTAAATATTACGCCTTCGCCAGAGGTCACCAGCAACTTTAACCTACTTCTCTTTGACATTAGCGGTACATTTGTGACCTCGCTCTCAGGGGACGCCCTCGCCACGAAACAGCCGATCCTACTTCAGGCATTCATTTATCCCTTTAATTTTCAGCTCGTTATTGCTCGCTCGAATATCCCAACCGCACCGCACCCGGCTGATCGGATACGTTATCTCGCCGTCGGATTTGAAGCGCTGAACTATGGCTCATTCTTAACTCCGACCAGCTTCGGTCATAATTGCGCCGACGGCGCCAACGGAGTCGCCGCTTACAGTGCTTTTCGTCCCTTCGCACCCGAGCCATACACCTCGCCGGGACCGGCTACGATCTACTTCGACACTAACAATAATAGATTAAGCACCCCCGAAGTCAGGCAGCGGCTAATTTTGCCGGTATGGACGGCGCGTACACAACCTTTTTCCCACCAGGTGGCACTACTACCCAGGACGCCAGCAGTTTCCCGAACTTCTTTGGGACTAGCGCAGCTACTCCCCATGTTGGGGGAATTGCTGCGCTGGTTTTACAGGCACACGGAGGACCTGGATCCGTTACCCCAGACCAGATGCGCGATGTATTACAACGAAGCACATTCCCGCATTCCCTCACACCATACCACGCCTCTGGGCGAGCCGAAGGAGGCGGAAGGACTGTAACCATACAGGCAACTTCCGACTACTCAGACGTAGGGGTAGTCAATGCCAATCAGTTCAGCGTCAACATGTCAGGGCACGGATCGATTTCTTCTCTATCGATCAACCTAAGTGGCGCCGACCCGACGGGAGGCAACATCTATCGAGGGTACCCGGGTGAAGTCTTCACCGGGCCACACGCTCTATTTGGTACAGGGGGTTATCCATTTACCGTTTCTACCAACTCAAGGGGGATCAGTAACTCGGATGTAAAAGTCGGATATTCCGGGCAGGCGCCGGCGCCTTCGATCGCCAGCGAATATTATCAGCTGAATCTCACGTTTGCACCCGGCAAAATGAATGAGAACGCCACTCTTCGGTTTGGCATAGCCCACCTTGAACATCATTCCTCCTATTACGCCTCGCCAACCGGAACCGGAGGAGGCGATAGCTCGGGCGGCGGTGCGGCGGATTTGTTAGGTCAAGGAATTCTCCTACCCAGTGGCCAATTAGTCGGCGCCGGAGCCACCTTTGTTGGTGTATTCGACGACGGCACTTCGTTTGCGGGAAGCTTCACTAACCAAATTGGCGCGGGTTGGACGCCGTTAGATGGATACGGATTCATCAATGCACAGGAAGCGGTCAAAGCGCCGCTGAAAAAATAAAATCTATGGTAAATCAGCTTCTCATTAATCGGCGTATGTCCGCCTATTTTACAGCAATTGCATTTCATTGCTGCATGTCCGGACCTCTGTTGTTCAGCTCAGCCAATTTTGCTCCGCGGCTCCGGAGCCGAGCGATGCAGTAACCATTGATCTCCCCGCAGCGCTTTCCACCTCCAAACTCATCTCGCACGCGGCGGCAGATAAGTTAATTAATATTGTGCTCGTGCTGCCGCTTTCGGATGACAAGGGAGCGGATGACTTCGCCCGGCGAGTGTCAGCACCGAATGATGCGTTATATGGGAAATATCTGACTCCCCAACAATACGGGGAAAAATTTGGGCCGAGTGCCGCCGACTATTCAGCGTTGGAGAACTGGGCGAAAGCGAATGGCCTGTTCGTCCAGGAGCCGAATATTGCGCGCACAACGTTGACCGTCCGCGGTTCAATTGGGCAGTTGGAAAAGCTGTTTGGTGTTCAAATTAATAATTATCAGGCGGCGGACGGCAAAACTTTCTTTTCTCCTAGCATAAAGCCGAGCGTTCCCAGTGAGTTGCATGGACGCCTCACTGGGATCGTCGGTTTTTCTAACTACACTCAGTTCGCTCCTTTAGTGCAGGTGTATAAGAAGGGCCAGAATCAGGATCTGGATCGATTGCTACCTGGAGTCCAGCCCGATACCGCAGGAGGCAATGGACCCGGAGGAGCTTATGACGCCAAAGATTTGCGCATCGCATACAACGTTCCTCTGGAGCTGAGCCAGTCTGGGATCGAGACCGTAGCGGTCTTTGAACAGGGCGGGTTCGATCCGGCGGATGTCGCTCAATATGAGGCTCAGAACCATCTGCCCAACGTTCCGGTTCAAGATCGTAACGTGAACGGTTACGGAGGTGGAATCGATGATCCGGGAGTCGAGCTCGAGGCCGTTCTGGATATTGATATGATCATCGGGATCAATCCGAAGGTAAAACAGGTGATCGTTTACGAGGATGGCCAAGATTCATTCCAAGTGGCGCTGCTGGACTCGTTGGTGGCCATGGCCAACGACGATACCGCCCAGGTCATTAGTATCTCGTATGGAATCGATGAGATCATGATGGGCAATGCGCAGATGGCTGCCGAAGGTAAGGTGTTCAAGCAGCTCGCCGCTCAAGGACAAGCCGTTTTTGTGAGCGCCGGAGACCAGGGTGCGTATGGTCGCACCGGTTCAGGGCTCAATGTTTCTGATCCAGGCGCACAGCCTTATGTAACCTCAGTCGGCGGCACCAGCTTATACACGGGGCCGAACTCGTTCTATTTGCTCGAAGACGTCTGGAACCTGCTTGGCGCCGGGGCGGGAGCAACCGGAGGTGGCGTGAGCGCTTATTGGAAGATTCCGTCGTGGCAATTCTACACTAACTCTCAAGGTCAACAGGTTTCGGTCGCATCGTTCAATGGCGGATCATCAACCATGCGAAACATGCCCGATGTGGCGGCGGTAGCGAGTCCGGTGACCGGTGTTTCGGTGTACTCGGCATTAAACGGAGGTTGGGGACAAATTGGTGGAACTAGCGTCTCTTCGCCGATTTGGGCTAGTTATATTAGCATCGTTGATTCGGCCTGGCGCACGATTGGCCTCGGTCATATCGGGTTTGTTAATCCGCTGCTCTATTATCAGGCTAACAATACTGACGGTTACGACGACATTACCGATGGCTCTAACGGGAACGCTAACCTTTATGGTGGTATCCCCGGATACACCGCCGGCAGCGGATATGACAATTGTACAGGATGGGGATCGATGTGGGGAGAAGATCTCGTGCACAATCTTCTGTTGTTTCATCCTCACAAAGGACCAATGCCCGACCAGGCTACGGGGATTCATGGGACCGCAGGTAAAACAACCGCCAGAGTCAATTGGACCGCGGCCAAGAATGCGACTGGATACGTCTTGGAAGCAATCGATTTAAGCAATGTCTTTAACTTTACGCATTTTGCTTCTGCTGGGACCCACGTCGAGCTCACCGGCTTGTTACCAGCCACGTCATATGAGATCCGGGTTTATTCTGTAAATCCGGCTGGTCCAACCGAGGCCGTCCCGCTGTTTCTCACGACCCAAAAGTAGCGGTGTGTAGTCCCGTAGGGGTGTCGGGCTTTGTCCCGGAGGGACTAAATGATGGTAGCCAGGCAATTTATTGCCTGGTATCCGTGCAAGTAGGGAACCGTCCCGTAGGGCACGGTATGATTGGGTCTAATAAACGTGCTACGACTCAGGACGATTAGTCAACCTTGGGTAAGGATCAGACCGTCCCTACGGGACGGATTCTCAATTGAATCTGTTCCAGGCAATAAATTGCCTGGCTACCTTCATTCAATCCCTTCGGGACAAGGACACGCTGCGTCCCACCAATCACCCTTCGACGCGCTTAAAGCTTGCTCAGGGCAGGCTTCTCACACAAACATTCCCTTAGGCACTTGACCTTGCGGTCTGCAATTTGATAAAGCCTGCCTGGCTGGTTATTCGGTTCCCTACAATCGACGGAGCTGGCTTTAACTTATGGAAGCCTGTGTTCACGGATCGCGAAGGCGTTTGTCCAAGAAAGAGACTGCCTCACCCAATGAGCTCCAGTCCGACGTCACCCAACTCCTCGGACGATGGAGAGAAGGTGACGCCTCGGCTTTGGAAAGCTTGACCGAGCGGATCTATGAACAACTTCGGTGCCTGGCCGATGACGCGTTGGGTAAAGATTGGGCCGCTAAGTCGTTGCAGCCGACCGAGCTGGTTCATGAGGCGTATCTGAGGCTCTTCGGTGCGCAAAACGTTGATTGGAACAATCGCTCCCATTTTTTTGCGGTCGCCAGCCGGTTGATGCGTCAGATACTCGTCGATCGAGCACGTAACCGGAACGCTCGGAAACGCGGTGGCAACGCCACCAAGATTTCGATCGATTCTGACCTGGTTGATTTTGCCGACCCGAACAGACAATCGGTTGATCTGGTAGAGCTAGATCTGGCTTTAAAGGAATTGGCGCAGCAGGGCGAAGAATTGAGTCGCCTAGTCGAGCTTCGATTTTTTGTCGGGATGACAGTCGAAGAAACCGCAGAAATTCTTGGTGTGTCTTCGCGGACCGTAAAACGGGATTGGCAATTTGCGAAGGCTTGGCTCAAGCGGCGGCTGAGCGCCACGCCCGGCGGGTACTAGCGAAGTCTCTACGAGCGAAACCAACCGATAGTAAATGGATAACGAGAAAGGATGCCGGGGTGCGTAACGAACTTTCTGATCGTTGGGTAACCAGTGCGACATCATGTGAATCCCGAGAGTTAAGGGCGTTGTTCGCGGAGGCGATCTGAAATGCAGCCGGCCGAGCGCGTCGCCTGGATGCTGCAAAAGCGGGCTGAGAACCCTGCCTTGGCGGACGAGCTGCTTTCGTTATTGGAGCACGCTGACGCAAACGATCAATTTTTAGAAACTCCTGCTTTCCGGTCGGAGGCGGCGCTTGGCAATCAACCCGGAGAAGTAGACGAACAACCGTTACAACGAGAAGCCCTGGAACCAGGCACATGCATTGGTTCCTGGCGGGTTATCCGCGCGATTTCTCGCGGCGGGATGGGCGCCGTCTACCTGGCCGAGCGTTGCTTCGATGAGGATCGGGCATCCATCCAACACGCCGCCATCAAAGTCATGCGGCAGCGAGTCGATCCTGAAATCTTTGCTCCCAGGTTCCGCCGCGAACGCCGGATCCTGGCACGACTTAGTCACCCTTTTATCGCCCGGTTCTTAGAGGGCGGCGCCCTCGGGAACGGATTGCCGTATCTGGTCGTAGAGTACGTCGATGGCGTACCCATCAAAGAGTACTGCCGGAATCGACAGCCGGACCTGAGAGCGATTTTGGAACTGTTTTGTAAGGTCTGCTCCGCGGTTGCTTACGCGCACAAAAACCTGGTCGTTCATCGTGATCTTAAGCCCTCGAATATCCTCGTAACCGGTGACGGCACGCCGCGCCTAATCGATTTTGGAATCGCGAAAATTTTGGAGTCGGACCAAGAAATTGGTTTGAAGGATCCGACGGTCGGGCTCGGACCCTGTACGCCTCGGTACTGTAGTCCCGAGCAAATCCAGGGTGAGGAGATCACAACCGCAGCCGATATTTTTTCGCTTGGGATTATCTTGTATGAGCTCGTCAGCAGTTCTCATCCGTTTAGCCCACCCATCGAGCATGAATCGCGCGCTGGTGAATTTGAGGTACTAAAAAGAATCTGTCAGGCCGAACCGAAAAGGTTGCCGGCGTGGTCGGGAGAGACCGGGATGGGCATTGCCAAATCACGGAAAAATGATCTCGAGGCGATCATATTAAAGGCGCTGCAAAAACAACCGTCTGATCGCTATAAGAGCGTTGAGCATCTGGTTGAGGACATACAGAATTTCCTGGATTGTCGTCCGGTCACCGCCCGCCCAGAGAGTTGGCGGTATCGAACCCGAAGATTAATCGAGCGTCATCCGACTGCGACCGTTGCGACTTCAATCACAATTCTTGCGGGAGTCATCGCGCTCGGGGTGACGTTGGCTTCGTATCGAGCGGCTCGGAACGAACGTGATTACGCGCTCCAACAGCGGGAACTAGCAGCAACTTCGGCACGGAGCACAATCAATGATTTGGCCTCGACCTTGCAGATCATGTCAGCTCCGGTGGAATACCGCCTCAAACTGCTCACCGGAGCTGTCGAAGTATTCGATCGAATCGATTCGACCAGTCGCGGCGACCGTGACCCTGGACGCAGCCCAGGACAGATACGCGCACAGATCCAGACCGAGTTCATTTTAGCGCGTGCGCTCGAAGAGATGGGTGATAGTCGCGCCGCCATTGCCCGGACCGAAAAGGCGGAATTACAAGCAAAGACCTTAGGCGGGCAATCTTCCAATCGTGAAGATCAGTTGTTGGTCGCGAAGGCAGTGTTCGAGAAGGCCAGAGCGTTTGGAAAAGCGGGCGACGCGGCAGCGGCGATGAACGCTGTGAACGAGGCATTTAGCAGGTTGAGCCCTTTGGAAAATGCCGGCGGATGGCCTTCTAATTCAGAGGCGTTGGTGCAGACGCTCCTTTGCGATTCACTCGTTCTAAAGGTGTTCATGATGGGCCGGGCAGTCAGTCCAGATGACGCATTGCATTCTTGAACGAGGGGTCACCCGCGGAGAGCGAGCCCTCCAGTTAACTCCTGAGGATCCCGAAGTCGTCGACTCATATGCAAGCAGCTTAGAGGCGGTGGGGACATTGCAAATTGATAGTGGTAACGTTGCCGAGTTGCAATCGCCACTTCGAAAGGCGCTCACTGTACGCCGCGATGCAGCCGCGCGGGCTCCCGGCAATGCTACCCTCCAGTTTCGTTCTGAGCGAGCCATGGGACGTTGGGGTTGTTTACTTTACTGCGTTGATCCGGCCAACGAAAAAACCGTCGTCCCCGACGAATCCATCGCCATTTTAAGAAGGTTGTGGGCAGCCGACCCTAACAATGTCTATACAGAGCAAGACTTGATCGTGGGCCTGACTAACTACGGTACCTGTCTTGTCGACCAAGCCCAATATCAGAAGGCCGCGACATTGCTGAGAGAGTCAGTCGGACTCGCAGAGAAATTGACTCAGCAGGCGAAAGCTCCTTATTGGGCTAAGATCCGCCTAGGTGACGCCGGCACGAATCTTTTAGAGTGTTACATCAGGCTCGGAGATTTTGAAGCGGCTAAACAGCTCCGCTCGCAAGTGCTGACGCCACTGGCGGACGGCATCGTCAAACAGGGTTTAGATACGACTGATTATCGCTTTCTGTTGGCCGGCATTTATTCAGGCCAGGGCGTTGTTTCAGAAGGGAGCGGCGACTCGAAGGATGCATGCCAATGGTTCAAGCGCGCTTTACAGCTCTTGGAGAAAAATCAGCAGGTTGGAGACTATCCCGCCGAGAATGCGGTCTACGGCGGGACCCTCGCGAGGTTTGGGCGCTCGTTAGCCCACACCGGCGCGATCGAAGAAGGACGCCGATACATCCAACAGGGCCTTCAAGTGATGTATCGCGCCCGCGACAGTAAAAACATTCTCATACGAGGAGACTTAGCGCTTGATATTTCCGCGGCCGAAGAAGATTTGCGCCGTTATCCGAGCGGATTAGCTGAAAGTGGAGGCGCGCAGAAGTGACAGGTGAAAAGTGAAAGGTGACAGGAGCCAGAAGGACAGGGGCTGGTTAAGCGCTGGGCGTTGGCGAGCCATCTCGCGTAAAGAGTAATCAGTAATCAGTGAGGCGTCGCACCTGCAAAGCGCCTTTTCGCCGTCTCGCCCGTTCGCCCATTCGCCGTTTCGCTGCCCGCCTCCTGACTCCTGGATTCTGGCTCCTGGCTCCTTTCACCTTTCACCTTTCACCGCTCTCCCCGCCCCCACCCGCGCTATTCTTCGCAAGGCTTGTGGTGGATGTCCGAAGGTGCGGACGAAAGCGCGTCGCATACGCTCTGGATCGACGAACCCGACCGCTTGCGCGATCCCCTCGATCGATTCATCGCTCTGCTCGATGCGCGCTTTTGCGGCTTCAGTTCGCAGTCTTTCAACCGCTTTAGCCGGGGTCTGTCCGGTCTCAGCTAGGAATATCCGTCCAAACTGCCGCGGGCTCAGGCCGGCCGCTTTCGCCAATTGCTCAACCGGCATTACCTCGCACAGATGGGTTCGAGCGAAACTCAAGGCGCGCTGGACCCGATCCGACGTCGATTCTAACTCCAGCAACGCCGAAAATTGCGACTGCCCGCCGGGGCGCCGATAATAGACCACTAATTGCCGAGCAACCGCTTTTGCTACTTCGGGACCGAGATCTTCTTCGATCAACGCCAAGGATAAATCGATCCCGGCAGTCACACCGGCTGAGGTCCAAATCGACCCTTCCTTAACAAAGATCCGATCGCTCTCGACGCGGATTTCCGGATATTTTCTTTGTAAGAAAGCCGCTGCTTGCCAATGAGTTGTCGCCCGCAGTCCGTCCAGCAATCCTGCTGCCGCCAGGATGAACGTCCCCGAACAAACGCTGGTTACTCGTCGACAACTTTTTGCCGCTCTGCGCACAAGCGCTTTCAATCCGGGTGAACTCGCCGCTCGGAATGCTCCTAACCCGCCCACCGCGATCAGTGTATCAAAACCCCCTGGTCCGATTTTTTTGGTGGATACCACCAATCCGGACGAGCTTTTCACCGGGCCGCCTAGCTCTGATAACACCTGCAGGTCGTACGGGTCCGGCGTGATGCTTCGACCCGGCATTTCAAATGCCGCTAACGGTCCGGTTAAATCCAGGATTTGAAATTGGGGAAACACCACAAAACCGATCTTGCGGGTCATGTCGTAAAATGAGGGATCTACGTCCTTTAAGACATCGACACTGTTGACTTAATTTCGGCCATGTCAAACTCCGATCCTCTTACCATCCTGTTCCCGCTTTATCCCGGTGTTACCGAACTCGATTTCACCGGGCCGTATCAGTTCTTCGTCCGATTGCCGGGCGTAAAACCAATCGTTGCGTCCGTTGAGGGCAAGCCGGTGACCCTCGAAGGCCTGAATTTCTCGGGGTTGGTTCCCTTGGAACAAATCGAACGCTGCGATGTCCTCTGCGTGCCTGGCGGTCGTGGTTGCACCGACGCTATCCGAGAGCCGCGCTATCTATCTGCGATCCGGTCGTTGGCGGAGACTGCTCGCTATATCACTTCGGTTTGCACAGGCTCGCTGATTCTTGGGGCAGCCGGTCTTCTGGAAGGAAAACGCGCAGCGTGTCATTGGGCTTGGCGGGAATTCTTGCCTCTCTTCGGGGCCGAGTAGTCCGAGATGGTAACATCATCACCGGCGGCGGCGTTACGGCTGGCATCGATTTCGCGTTAACCGTTGCCGCTGAGCTTACCGATGCTGTTACCGCGCAGTCCCTGCAACTGGCTCTGGAATACGCTCCTGCCCCACCGTTTGATTCCGGCACTCCTGATCGCGCCCCGGCTGAGGTTCTGGCTCGGGTCAGAAGTTTAAATAAGCAAGCCGCTATCGAGCGCCGAGTAGCGTTCAAGCAAATCAGCGAGGAGTTTTTGGTGAGAAGCGTGATGCCGGAAACGTGAAAGGTGAAAGGCGGCGTTGCGGGGTCGCGCACCCAAGTCGGAGGGGAGCCGCATTCCGCGTGTTTGGCCTCGATTTAGGAGACGGTCTGTTGCAAATCGAACCAAGACATGTGTACGCACGCGGCTCCCGTTGGGGGTGGCACGACCAAGGGATTTTCTAGCTCCAACGGGTTGAACATATCCTGGGCCGAGGGCGTCGCGTCTATTCGAGTGCCGTGGCGAACAACGACTGCAGGCGTCGACACCCACCCGAGCTGCCACGCGGAATGCAACGCCCCCCGACTCGGCGCTGCGATGCCTGCCTGGTAAAAACCTTTCACCTTTCACTTTTCACCTTTCAGCAGTCCCCCCAACTCCCGATCATCCTCTTCCTGTACTCTGCTGGGGTTACTCCAACTACACTCACGAAGGCTTTGCGCAGAGTGTCGGCGTTAGCGAATCCGCATTGTGACGCGACCTGTTTAGGAACGGCTTCGTCCGATTCCAGTAAACGGCGGGCGGTAGCTACTCGAGCTTCTTTGACCCAGGCGGCAGGTGCGATTCCTACCTCTTGCTGAAATAGTCGAGCGAAATGGCGGGAACTCAGTCCAGTCCTACGTGCAAGATTGGCAACGCTGAGATCCTCAGCCGGATTCGCCGCGATCCAACGTTGCACTTCCTGCAATGCAGACCGGCCAACGGGAGCGGTCTCCCCTTTGCGGCTGAACTGCATTTGGCCACCCGGCCTTTTGAAGAACATGACGAGTTGCGCTGCCACTTTCATGGCAACCTCTCGACCGAGATCCTCTTCCACCAATGCCAAGGATAGATCCAGTCCGGCAGTTACGCCCGCAGCCGTTCTCAGGCGTCCATCGCGGACATAAATCGCGTCCGGTTCCACTGTTAGGGACGGGAATGCCTGCGCCAGTCGATCGGCCACCGCCCAGTGTGTCGTCACTCGTCGTCCGTTTAGTAGGCCGGCATTAGCCAGGAAAAAGGCGCCGCTGCAAACGGAGCCGTAACGGCGAACACTGGGGGAAACCTCGCGCAACCAATCGCTTACGCCAGGATGGGGCGCTGCTTCGCTGATCTTTGGTGCCCCCGCCACCAGGAGGGTATCGAGTTTCTCAGTTAAATTCTGACCTATGACCGTGTCCGGCATCAGGCGGATACCGGACGAACTGCGGATAAGTCCCGGTACGCTGCCAATGACTCGTAACTGATAGACATCCGTGCCGGTTTGCACATTGGCCTCGGCAAATACGTCCAGCGGACCAGACACATCGAGTAACTGAACTCCGGGAGTAACCAGGATTGCGATGGTCCTTTTCTTTTTCATGTTCTGTACGGCGCTTTCAGACCGGTTATGTCCGCTTCGGTCGTATTACGTTCATTGCAGACATAGTGGCCTGTGCGGTAGGTTTTGCCAGGTTTTATTACCAGGAGAAATCAAATGACCATTACTAACATCGAAGGGATCGCTATCCCCGACAGCAAACTCGCGCGCGAAGTTACTGAATTAGTTCAAGACACCGAATCGCCGTTGCTGTTTCATCATTCTAGCCGGGTTTATTATTTCGGAGCTCTAGCCGGTAAGCGCCGCGGTCTGAAATTTGACCCCGAGTTACTTTATGTCGGGGCCATGTTTCACGACATGGGATTGACCCATCAACACGCCAGCACCGACGAACGGTTCGAAGTCGATGGTGCAAATGCCGCTCGCGATTTTTTACGTCGCCATGGCATCACCCCAGCGGACATCGATCTCGTCTGGACCGCCATCGCTCTGCATACGACACCTGGCGTTCCTCAACATATGCATCCCGTGATCGCCTTGGTCACCGCCGGCGTGGAAATGGATGTACTCGGTCTCACTTATCACGAATACAGCGAGTCCGAACGAGAAGCGATTGTTCAGGCGCACCCGCGTACCGCCCATTTTAAGGAAGACATCATCCAATCCTTCTACGACGGTATCAAACACAAACCGGAAACGACCTTTGGCAACGTTAAGGCAGATGTGTTGGCCGACAAGGATCACGCCTTTCGCCGTGGCAACTTCTGCACCGTGATTCGCGGATCTGCGTGGCCAGCCTAGCGAAGTCCGGTAGGGACGAGCAGGTCGTTGAAAAAACGGCTCCGGAGGAGCCAGATCTTTATAGATCCCGACGCAAAAAAAAAGAGAGTCAGCTCCGTAGGAGCGATATCTGCTTGGGAACATTGGTAACCTTCGGGTGCATCGCCTTAGATGCCGCTCCTAACGGAGCTGATCGCGTATACGTTACGGTAGCTATAAAGATTTAGCTCCTACGGAGCCAGCCATCGGCTCCGCTAAAACGGAGCCGAGGAACCGTGTCATGCTAGTCAACCGCGAAGATACCAAACGAGATAGGGGCCATCTGTAACCCATCCTCGCCGAAAGTGGCGCCGTGCGTGAGCAATGGGCGTAAACCGTCAAATTGAATCTTGTCCCCTAAGGGAGCGGTACAAGGTCGTGCCGCTGGGTTAACGCCCACGATGATGCGCTCGGTCCTCGCTGCTCGTAGGTAAACAAATGGATACTGATTTGCCTCCGCGTATATCGGCAGAAAATCTGCGGCATTGGCAAGAGCGGGATGTTCCCGACGCAGCTTCAATAGCGTCCGCGTAAAATTCAGGAGGGATGCCGGATCCTTTTCTTGAGATGCGACATCCGGCCGCGATTCGGACGGGTCGATGGGAAGATAAAGTTGTTCTTCCGAGCCAGTCGAAAAACCGGCATTTTTCCCGCTGGACCACTGCATGGGAGTCCGGGAGCCGCAGCGTTGGATGTTGTCGAGTAAGCCTCCCTCTTTGTTTGGGGAGTTAGGTAGAAATTTCATGCCTATCTCGTCGCCATAATAAATACAGGGGACACCCGGCATGGTTAGCAACATCGCAAAGATAGTACGGACTTCGGTTATATCCCGCCCCCACGTTGGTCGCGGCATATCGTGATTGCTGGTCGGCAATGAAATATAGCCGCGCGATTTCGTCGCCGTGTAATGCTTGAGATAGTTGTCGACAAATTCCTTAATATTGCCTCCGCCGGCCTGCTCAAAAAATGCGGGCGGTTGGCGAGCGTCGCCTTCAACGTTCGATTTGGGACCGAGGAGCAGTGCATAAGCGGGCTCGCCCATCTGGAGAAGAAAATCGATGTGAAATCCCGCCGGAATGGCTGTTGCTGGATTGCTCCATTCGGAAATGAGGACTGCGCCCGGATAATTTTTATCAAGCCAAGTCCTGTAGTAGCCCCAGAGCGCCATGATCCCTTCGTGGTTGGGATCGTTTCGAATGAGAGACGCGGCTAAATCGACGCGAAAGCCATCGGCGCCCAACTCCAACCAGAACTGCATAATATTCTTAAGCTCTTCCCGCACCGCGATGCAGGCGGGGTGCGTGGTCGGAAGTTGCCAAGGCGCTTTTGCCTGGGCATAACCGTAATTGAGGGCGGGTTGAAAATGGAAAAAGTTCGGTAAGTACCGTTCGGGGCGCCGATCCTGGCCTGGATATACCTGGGAGCCGGTAACATTGTCCGAGGGCGGCGTCCAGATATACCAGTTCGAGTATTGGTTAGACCACTCGAGGGCAGACTCTTGGAACCAGGGATTCAAGCTCGACGTGTGTCCGGCTACCAGATCAAGACAAACGCGTAGATCACGTTTATGAGCCTCGACACAGAGCTTTTCAAAATCGGCGTTCGTCCCGTATCGGGGAGCGACTTTGTAAAAATCAGCGATATCATACCCCGCGTCGCCAAAAGGTGATTCGAAGATTGGGTTTAGCCAAATCACGTTGCATCCGATCGAATCGATATAGTCGAGCTTCGCCGCTACACCGGGCAGGTCGCCGATGCCATCGGCGTTGGAATCGTAATAGCTCTGCGGATAGACCTGATAAAATACTGCCGTCTGCAGCCATTTGGGTCCGGGGGGAGCTTCGGCGGAAAACGGCTCTGCCGCTTCAACTGCGGGTGATGACGTCACTTTTCTCTCTAAATCCATGGAGAGGGTTAAGGCAAATCAAGGGCGCGGCCTACACCAGATTTCGATCCATCAGTTCGCGTTTTACGTAGGCATAGTAAATCGGTGCTATCAGTAACCCGCTTATCCCGAACGCGACCTCCATCACCAGCATCGCCACTAGCAGCTCCCAAGCCCGCGCGTAGATGCTGGACCCGACGATGCGCGCATTGAAGAAATATTCGAGCTTATGGATAACAACCAGAAATATCAGAGCGAAAAGCGCTGCATAAATGGAGACCGAAAGGCCGGCAATGAAGATGGCGGTATTGGAAATTAGATTACCTACGACCGGCAGCAGACCGGCGAAGAAGGTGACCGCAATCAACGTCTTGCTTAGAGGCAAATGAATGCCGAGAGCCGGTAGGACGGCAAAGATAAAGAGCGCGGTGAGAACGGTGTTCAACGCCGAAATACGGACTTGAGCAAAAACGATTTGCCGGAACGCGTTAGCAAACCGCGAAATCCGTTCAATTAACGCTGTCGCTAACCGTTTATCTGTTGTTTTCCCCGTTACCTCAAAGAGAGAGACCAAACCGCCGATAATCATACCGACCAGACCACGAAAGAAAAAATGGAGAACGTTTTGCCCAAATTGCTGCACCTCGTAGGAGTGTTCGTCGAGCCAACCGGAAGCCAGCGTCTTGAGATCATCTACGTTCCCAGGAAAGCTCTCCGATAAGAAGGCGGGTAGTTCGCTGCGCGCCTCGCTGACGATTTCATCCAGTTTATTCGAAAATACGTCGGGGCTGCTGGCTTCACTCTGTACGAACGCCGCGATCCCGAACCCGGCCACAATGAGAGCGACGATAATGAGCAGGGCGAGTGTACCTACGGCCAGCAACCGTGACCACCGATTGCTGAGGTGACGTTCGATAATCGGCGCTAACAAACCAACGAGTTCATAGACAAGAAGCCCTGCCACCAAGGCCGAGACCAAGTGAAGGAGCGGGATCAGAACGAGAGTGATCCCGGTCAGAACCCAGGCAGTAAGCAGTGTTCCGGTGACCGGTTCTACCGCTGGAGAGCTTTCGACAGGGTCAGCAGCCGGAAGAAAACTAGCCATGAAAAACAGAGCCTCAGATAGCGCTGCGCGAATAGCAAGCCAAAGGAGTTCGAGGAGTTCAAGGAGTTACAGGAGTTCGAGGAGAGGAGTCAGGAGCCAGAATTCAGGAGTCAAGAGTTACGAGGCGTGGTCCATGCAAGGTGACGGAGGGGCGTTGCATTCCGAGTTTTGGCTCCAGCGGGTCTCGACGCATACAATCGTTTGTCGCCACGGCATTCGAATAGACGCGACGCCCGAGGCCCAGGACATGTTCAACACGTTGGAGCTAAAAATCTCTAGGTCGTGCCACCTCTACTTCGAGCACGAGCCCGAGCACGAAGGAAACCAATCACCCCTTCGACGCGCTTTCAGCTTGCTCAGGGCAGGCCTTTCACGGACTTCTCCTTGTACTCCTCGAACTCCTTGAACTCCTTGTACTCCTTCTTTAGCGCTTCTTATTCAACGCCTGACTAAACCAATCGCCGCCCAACTGCTCTGGCTTCGTCGAGCCGCTGCGATTGGGTTGGCGTTTGTCCGATTGAGCGGAGTCGTTCTTACGCGATCCCGAGGATGCCGAACCGATCTCTGGGCGGCTTTTCATCGAAAGGGCGATCCGTTTTCGCGGCAGGTCGACTTCCAACACGGTTACCTGCACTTTTTGCTGCACCTTCACCACGTCGCTCGGATTCTTGACGAAGGAATCACTCAATTGGCTGATATGCACTAAACCGTCCTGGTGCACCCCGATATCAACAAACGCTCCGAATGCAGTCACATTGGTCACAATGCCGGGTAGCTTGAGCCCCGGTTTAAGGTCCTCCAGCTTGCTGACTCCTTCTGTAAACGCAAAAATCTCGAATTGTTGTCGAGGATCCCGCCCTGGTTTCGCCAACTCGCTCACAATGTCGGTCAGCGTCGGAAGGCCAATCGCCTCCGTGATGTAACGGTCGAGCTTGATCCCTTTGCGCAACGAATCATCACGCATCAGGTCGTTGACCTTACAACCGCGATCCGCTGCCATCCGATCGACGATCGAATAACTTTCCGGGTGAACCGCACTCGCATCGAGGGGATGCTCACCATCACGGATACGGAGAAAACCGGCGGCCTGTTGAAACGTTTTTGGGCCTAGGCGCGGCACCTTTAATAACTCTTGCCGGTCCGCGAACGGCCCATTTTCATTCCGATAGGCCACAATGTTTTCTGCCAGCTGCGGATTTAAACCGGAAACATAAGCCAGAATTTGTGGACTAGCGGTATTCAGCTCGACCCCAACGCTGTTGACGCAACTCATCACCACGTCGTCGAGCGAACGTTTCAATGCCCGCTGATCAACATCATGTTGGTATTGGCCGACACCGATGGATTTAGGATCGATTTTCACCAGCTCCGCCAATGGATCCATTAATCTTCGCCCGATCGAGACGGCACCACGTACGGTCACATCCTGATCCGGAAATTCCTGGCGAGCTACATCTGAGGCTGAGTAGACGGATGCACCGCTTTCATTAACCATTACGATCACAATCGTTTTCGGTAACTCCAACCCGCGTACGAATAGTTCTGTTTCGCGTCCGGCCGTCCCGTTACCGATCGCAATCGCTTCGATCCCGAAACGTTCACAATAGGTCCGAATCTTGGTCGCCGCCTCTGTCGCGTTGCGGGCGCCTTGTTCCGGATAAACCACATCATGGTGGAGAAGCTTGCCCTGAGGATCCAGGCACACGACCTTGCAACCGGTCCGGAACCCAGGATCGATCGCTAGGACTTTTTTCCGGCCTAATGGCGCCGACATGAGCAATTCGCGCATGTTCTCGCTAAACACGCGAATGGCTTCTTCATCGGCGCGTTTCTTGAGAGCGAGCCGCGCTTCAGTTTCCATCGATATCTTGAGCAACCGCTTATAACTGTCGTGCGCCGCTAACTTCACCTGCTCAGCACAGAGCGAGTGTCCGCGCACAAACAATGACTCCATGATGCTGAGCCCGTCTTCTTCCGGCGGTTGAATTCGAAAGTAAAGAAACCCTTCCGATTCACCTCGTCGAATGGCGAGGATCCGATGGGAGGGCGCTTTAGTGGCCGGTTCGTTCCAATCGAAGTAATCCTTAAATTTGGCGCCCTCTTCTTCTTTGCCGGACATCACTTTCGAGCTCAGAACCCCTTTGGTCTGAAACAGCTCCCGCATCCTGGTCCGGGCGCTCTCATCATCGTTCATGCGTTCGGCCAGAATGTCTCGAGCACCGGCTAATGCATCCTCGACCGTCGGTACCGCCTTTTCCGTTTCTTCGGCTTCAACCAGAAACCGTTGCGCTTCCGTGGACGGCTCGGCCGCAGCGTTCGCTTGGTTTTGGAAAAGAAAATCGGCCAGCGGCTCCAGACCCTTTTCCCGAGCAATGGTTGCCCGAGTGCGTTTCTTCGGACGGAACGGAAGGTAGATATCTTCCAGTACGGTCAACGTTTCCGCAGCCGCCAGCTTTTTGCTGAGCTCATCGGTCAAAAGCTTGCGTTCTTCTAAGCTCTTGATGATGGCGTCGCGGCGTTGATCTAGTTCCTGGAGTTGTTCTGAGCGATCGCGAATCGTAGCGATCTGCACTTCGTCCAACGATCCAGTGGCTTCCTTACGATAACGAGCAATGAAAGGCACGGTGGCGCCATCCACGAAGAGCGCGCGAACCGCTCGCACCTGGTTCGCCTGCAGTTTCAATTCGTGAGCAATCTTGGCAACGTGAACTGAGTTTTCGACCATGAGAAAAGTGCCGGGAATAAAAGGCAGATTAAAAAGGAGTTCAAGGAGTACAACGAGTACGAGGAGTTCAAGGAGAGGAGTCAGGAGCCAGAATCCAGGAGCCAGGAGGACAGGGGCCTGTTACGCGCTGGGCGTTGGCGAGGCATGTCGCAGGAAGAGTAATCAGTAGGCAGTAATCAGTGACTGTAGATCACAGATCCTCCGGCCTACTGGATACTGACGTACTGATTACTTTGCCTAAGACCGGTTCATCACGCGCAGCTCGCCCGACCCCGCCGCCTCCTGGCTCCTGGATTCTGGCTCCTGACTCCTCTCCTTGTACTCCTCGAACTCCTTGAACTCCTTGAACTCCCAGTACTCCTTAGTCTTGAATAGAGCCTAGTGGCGCAATTCGAACTGATTCTCGCATTACTTCTGATCGGAGCACTTTTGGCAGCTCTCGCTCGCCGGCTGAAGATGCCGTACCCGGTCCTATTGGCTTTGATCGGGCTGGGTCTGGCGTTTGCTCCGGGGTTACCGGACCTAACGTTAGATCCGGAGCTCATTCTGGCACTGTTTGTTGCTCCGGTCCTCTTAGACGCGGCCTATGACGCATCACTCCGCGATCTCAAAGACAATTGGTGGCCGGTAGCGAGTCTCGCCTTGATCGCCGTCGGGTTGACCGTCATTGCGGTGGCATTGGTTATCCGCTTATTTTTGCCTGACATCCCTTGGCCGGCAGCCATCGCCCTAGGCGCGATCGTGGCCCCTCCGGATGCTGCGGCAGCGACTGCCGTTCTCCGGATGCTACGCCCCCCTCATCGCGTGCTCGTCGTTCTAGAGGGAGAAAGTTTGTTTAATGATGCCAGCGCCCTTCTGATTTACCGCGCAGCCGTAGGCATCACTGCCGGCGGAACAGTTCTCAACGCAGTCCCGTCGCTTCTCGTTGTATGTCTAGCTAGCGCGCTTGTCGGCATCTTGTTGGCTCGTCTCTTAATGCCGATCCTACTCCGGTTTCAAGAAGTGGGTCCGGCGGTCCTGATGCAATTCCTTTCTGTGTTCCTAGTCTGGATCGTAGCCGAGCAACTGCATTTGTCCCCTATCATCACGATGGTTTGCAATGCGATCACCATTGCGAGGACTGCTCCGACAAAAATTCCTGCCCGGTTACGGATCCCTTCCTATGCCGTTTGGGAAGTCACGGTTTTCGTGCTGAATATTTTGATTTTTATCTTTGTCGGCTTCGAACTGAAACCTCTGTTGCACCGGCTCAATCCGGCCGAGTGGGGCCGCTACCTCACGATCGGCGGAACGGTTTGCGCCACGACGATTCTGGTTCGGATCGCTTGGGTCATGTCGTACAACTCGGTTGTGCGTTTGAAGAACCGGGTGTTTGGTGTCCACCTGCCGCCTCGAGTTGCGCCTCCGACGCTCAAAGGAGGAATCATGGTTGCGTGGTGCGGCATGCGGGGGATCGTAACTCTAGCGGCGGCGCTTGCGCTTCCAGACGACTTTCCTTATCGCGATCTTTTGCTTTTCACCGCGTTTTCGGTTGTGCTGGGTACCCTGATTATACAGGGACTGACTCTGCGTCCATTGATGACGGCGCTGAAGTTTGCCGACGACCGGGTTATCGAGCAAGAGGTCCGCGTAGCCCGAGCTGAAACTACCCGGGCTGCTTTAAATGTCCTCGATACGCACGGGCCGTCTGAGGCTAGCGCGGTCGTCCGCCGCGAGTATGAAACCCGTCTAAGCAGCAAAACCAGTGACAACAAACCACAAGTCAGCAGCCAATCAGAACTCGCCACGATTCAAAGCCGCGCCATTGCCGCCGAGCGCCAGGCATTAGCTCGACTGCGTACCAATGGCGATATCGGTGATGACGCTTTTCATCAGCTGGAAGAGGAGCTCGATTGGGCCGAGGTTCATGCGATGCGCGCCGCGCACAGGGATGCGGAAGAAGACGTGATTGGTGAGAAGTGATTGGTGATTGGGGGCGAGGCTCCCGGAAGACCGAGAGGTGTTCGCAAAGTTTTGGATGATTCGACGCCGGGCCGCGATATTAGACCGGAAAACGTGCCGAGCCGCTCCCCTGATGTGCCACTTTCACGGACCGGCCTCACTCTAGACCCACGGCTCGGCACGCTTATAGGCCTATTAGCAACAGGGGTATGAAATCTTGACCGGCTCTGGTAACCCCTCTCGGTCTGCCGGGAGCCTCGCCCCACCAGTCACCAGTCACCTTTCACCTTACCCGAGGTGGACAATTCTTTCGCAGCTACTCGCGTCCATTCGCGGTTGGAATCCGGCCATTCGGACAAAAAGCTCCCGAACGCCAGCCATCAGGATAGACTATGAAACTCCCTCATGTTCGCCAAATCGTTGCCCTGTCGCGAATCGAGACCGCATCCACACCTGATTACCTGGTGCTTCTCAGTCTTTCTCGCCGTTGCTCCGTGCTTCAGCGCACAAGAACCGTTCTTTGACGGACTAGGTTCGTACACGCGCAAGGTCACCACCAGTTCGCCGGAGGCTCAAAAGTATTTCAATCAAGGGCTCAACTTCTATTATGGGTTTAACCACGGCGCAGCCATTCGCGCGTTTACCGCGGCTGCGGCCCTCGATCCGGATTGTGCGATGGCTCACTGGGGGATTGCGCTGTCGTCAGGACCACATATTAACTTTCCTTTGGTTCCACCCCCGGCTGCTGCGTTAGCTTGGAAAGAACTTGCGCTGGCTCAAACGCATGCCGCTCACGGTTCACCCGTAGAACAAGCGTTGATCGAAGCCCTGAGTCATCGGTACGTGAATCCGCAACCTGACGACCGCAGCCCTCTCGATCAAGCATACGCCGACGCCATGCGATCTGTCTGGACGAAGTATCCCCATGATCCTGATGTCGGTGCTCTCTTCGCTGAATCCGTAATGGATCTTCGTCCTTGGGATCAATGGACCCCGGATGGACAGCCTGAGCCCGGTACTGACGAAATCGTGAGCACGCTGGAAGCGGTCTTGAAACTGAACCTGTATCATCCTTTTGCTAACCATCTTTACATTCATGCCTTAGAAGAGTCCCCTCACCCGGAACAGGCATTAGCTGCCGCCGACCGTATGCGCGACCTGCAACCTGGGATTGCTCATAACGTTCATATGCCTTCCCACATCGATATCCGGATCGGTCACTGGTACGAGGCGATTACCGCGAACCTTAAGGCGGTGGATACCGATCGACGTTATCGAGCCATTGTAGGTGAACCCAAAGGTCTGATCGTTTTTTATGCGGCCCATAACCAGCATATGCTCGCGTACGCAGCCATGATGACCGGCCAACGCGATCTCGCCGTCGGGCATATTCGCGCGATGGTAAAAGAGATACCTGAGGACGTGCTAAAGGAATACGCGATGTTCGGCGAAGGATTTATGGCGATGCCGTACGAGGTCATGATCCGGTTCGGCATGTGGGACGACATTCTAGCTGAAGCGGATCATCCGGATTTCATGGCGTTCACCCGCGCGTTCCGGCACGCTGCTCGGGGAATCGCTTATGCAGCCAAAGGCGACTCAAAGGCTGCGCGCACAGAACAAGCTGCGTACGTGGAAGCCAGCCGGCTTGTGCCGGACAACGACATGTTTGGGAACAATTCTTGTCAGGCATTGCTCAAGATTGTTAGTCCCATGGTGGAAGGCGAAATCCTGGTTCGCGAAGGTAAGGTGGACGAGGGTTTAGCTCAGTTGCGCGCTGCCGTTACCGCAGAAGATTCGTTGCACTACGACGAACCGCCTGGATGGATTTTGCCCGTTCGCCATTCTCTTGGGGCTAACCTGATGCAAGCCGGGCGATACGCTGAAGCTGAACAGGTCTATCGAGATGATTTGGTCCGGTTACCTGAGAACGGTTGGTCGTTGTATGGTCTGGCTCACAGTCTGGAGCTCCAACACAAAGACCAGGAAGCCGCCTCCGTTGAAGCTCGCTTTCACAAAATCTGGGCCAAAGCCGATCTGCGCATCACCAGCTCATGCCTGTGCCAGCCGGACGAAGCGCATGCTTCGCGATAGCCAATAGCCAATAGCCGATAGCCAAGCGGTGCGAAGTGATTGGTGATTGGTAGCCAAAGGGCGTCTCAAGGCCGAGTCGGGCCGTCCGCCGTCACCTCACTTGACGATAAGGGACCCTTAGATTGGTTCCTCTATGTTCGTAATATTAGGAGCCACCGGCAAAGTCGGGAGAGCAACGATCGCAAAACTTCGGGCTCAGCAAGCGCCTGTCAAAGCTGTGGTCCGCGCATCCTCTGATAGAGCGGATCTCAAAACCTTTGGCTGCGAGATCGCGATAGCTGACCTACATGATTCGGCTGCGGTCGCAAAGGCAATTGAAGGAGCAACCGCCGTCCAGGTGATTTGTCCCGTCAGTGCCCGCGCGAAAGATGCCCCCTCAGACATGGCAGGAATCATTGACGCGGTTGTAGGCGCTCTGATTGCCCGGCCGCCTGAAACCGTTCTAGCTATCTCGGATTACGGCGCCCATGTCGAGTCGGGAACCGGAATCACCATAACCTTTCGCTATCTGGAAGCTCGTTTAAACCAAGTACCGAGCGCGGTGATATTTCTTCGGTCGGCTGAACACATGCAAAATTGGGCTCGAGTGATTGGCTCCGCACTGGAGACCGGTGTCTTGCCAAGCTTACATCATCCGGTTAGCAAGATGTTCCCGACCATCGCAGCCCCAGATCTTGGGCCGATATCAGCTGAACTTTTGCTGCGGAAGCCAAACGAGGTCAGGCCTCGGGTCATCCACGCGGAAGGACCTCGCCGTTATAGTGCATTGGAGGTCGCAGCAACCTTAAGCGAAATATCGGGGAGGGAGATCGTTGCTCGCGAGCTGCCCGAGCGGGATTGGATTCCCACTTTGACCCGCGGAGGCATAAGCGAAAGTTACGCGGAATTAGTACATGAGTTGTTCGTAGCTCATAATGCCGGCCGGATCGATGTCGAGCCCGGCGGCGAGGTACGCTTGGGCACTACTGAATTAACCGAGGTTTTTCGAGCGTTGATCCGGCGATGAGCGCTCGGCTATTGGCTATCGGCTATCGGCTATTTTGAGGAAGCAGGCGCTTCCTCAAATCAGGTTCAGCAACTGCAGACTGGGAGCGTAGGCATCGTGCAACACCAGCGTCGCGGCTCCAATGACCCCGGCATCTGCACCGAAAGAGGAACTCTTTACGGGTGGCAACGGTTTGGTGGGCATGGCGGACTTAGGGATTTCCAGAACCAGCGTCTCAACAAAACCATCTCCCAACAGGTCAAGCATTTCGCCACCCAACAGGACCAACTCCGGATCCAAAATGGCGACGGCCTCCTCTAACGCGCCGCCTAACCGTTTGGCCGCACGCTCGATAACTTCTTTGAAGGCGGGATCATCACCTGCTACGACATCTTCAATCCGTTGAGGCAAGACAGGAAGATTGGGACCGGCTGAATGTTCTCGATTCAGCGCCGCGATCCGAGCATCCCGCAGAATCGCATCCGCAGTACAAAAAGCTTCCAGACAGCCTCGTTTACCGCAGTGGCATAGCGGTCCTTCCGGATCAATTTGAATATGCCCAATCTGGCCAATGTTCCCTTTCCACCCGTCGGTCAAAGGGGGCGCCGCCGAGTCCTAGGTCGCGTTATAGGGCTCGGCGCACGAGGGGGGGGCGGGCCAGAAGGTGAAAGGTGAAAGGTGAAAAGCGCCCAATGGAGCGTCGCAGCGCTCCCGCGACGCCTTTCACCTCTCACCTTTCACTTTTCACCTACTCCTTTGACTATTGGCCGTCGGCTATTGATTATTGGCTATTCGCGTAGCGCCATGTACCGCTCTCGACTCAGGCTGATCGGCCTAATCTTGCTAGTGCTGGGTCTCGCGACTGCTGAAGGTATCTACTGGTTCGGCGAAAAAGCCGCGGAAAAAACCGGAACCCAGCAATCCGAAGAATTAGCCAATAGCATCCAGCTGGAAAACCAACGGAAAGCGGATCGAGAGATCGAGCTGGGGTTTGGAAAAGTGTATGTCATGGTGATCCAGGCGGAAGACTGGTGGGCAGCGTTGCCGGCGTACAAGCAGGTGGCATTCTTGCTGGCTGCAGCCACTGTTGTCGCTGCAGTCTCGTGTTTCCTTTTAGCAGCACAGCTGCGTGATTAACGCGCTGAGCTTAGACAGACCCAAGATCGCGCCATACGTGCTCCGAAAGTTTTTATTTGCGGTCGGCCATGCGCTATTGGCTATTCGCGCAGCGATGGACGAATCACCTCAACCAGTTGCTAAAACACCACATCGAAAACCGAGCCCGCTCTTATGGATCGCGATCATCTTGATCGTGATTGGCTCACTGACGGCCTCAACTTCCCTGATCGTCTTAGCTCAACCCGTTAGCGAAGAGAACCTCTGGACCCTTCTGGCGGTCCCTTTCTTAATCGCAGGAGGCTGCCTGACGTTCGTTGGCGTCGTGGTATTGATCGTGAACGGTGCGCTACGTGGCAGCGCAGTGAGCCCGTCGGAACCCGGTGAAAAGTGGTGACGCTAAGCCTTTCACTAACTGCTTCCATCTCCCCGCTGACTCTGCTAAATCCTCTGCGCAGTCTGCTCCACGTTTATCATTGATCATGCGACATTTCCGATTCTCATCGACGCTGTTCGCGGCGTCATTTCTTAGTCTTTGCGCTAAGGCCGACGAACCGTCGGTTGCCCAAATAGTGGCTCAAACCGAGCGCGCATTTTCAGCCCGCTGCTCGCAGATCGGGATTCGCGATTCGTTCCTCGAATATTTTGCCGCTGATGCCATCCGTTTCACGCCTGAGCCGCGCTTGGCCCGCCCGGACCTCGAACAAGAATCGAGCTCGACCAAAGTCCGGTTGACCTGGGAACCGAAAATAGTCCGCGTGGCGAGTACCAGCCAACTGGCCGTGAGTACAGGGCCCTACGTTTTACAAACTGCGACCAACAAATCGTGCGGCTATTATCTTTCGGTTTGGAAACAGCAGACCGATGGAGGATGGAAGGTCGCGGCCGACATTGGCGTTTCCGGGCCTCTCGCTTCGGATTTAGCCGATGATTTTCAAAGCTATCAAGACGCCTCTGATCAAGGTGGGCAGGCCGACCTCTTGTCCTATGAACGTGAACAGTTCAATCCGGTTCTCGACCTCGAGCACATCTATCGTTCCGTTGCATCACCGGAGACCGTATTCGAACGGGACATGCAGTCGCTGCAGACCGGACAAGCTGAGTATGCGGTTTTTTTGTATCTCCAGAAAACTAAGCGAACAAAACTTACCCAGGCCCGTGGCAGCACATCCGGTCATCTCGGTTTTACTTACGGAACCCAATCTGACGGAAACTCTAGCGTTGGATATTTACGGGTCTGGGTCCTGCGCCAGTCACGGTGGTTGCTAATATTTGATGTAGCAGCAGGCGCGTAGCACGTTGCGCGGCGCTTCGCGAATAGCCAATGGCAGAGGAGCTTCAGGCGAGTCCGCCGTACTGCTCCTGAACAAACGGGAGCAGTCCGGCCTTTTCGAGTGCAGACAGAGGCGCCAAGAACGTCACTTGAATCACACCCGGGTACCGCCCAATCTCGATTCCGCCGGTGATGGTGGCGCGATTCATTACTTCCGGCACGGTGAGCGAGAGCAGCTCAGCGGCGCGACGCAGCCCTTCCTGGATTGCCTTGTTGAGATCTGGCCCAGAACCGATCACCGAGATCGGAGCTGATTCTTCGAGCTCATCAACTCCCCATTTCTTAGCTAGCCGCCGGGCACGCTCTTTTTCCGAATGGTTAAGTGGCCGGGCTAACGGCGGCAAATCTTCCGCTAACGGGAATAGGATCGGCCCTTCCAGTGTACGCCCTTTCAAAAGCTCGACCTCCAGCGTCACGGTGCCAGAAACATCCATAGTATGACCGGCGATCTCACCGTCCCCTTGCAACGCGTGCATATCCCCGAAATAAATGCCCGCTCCCGGCACCTTCACCGGCGCCAATAGAATTGCCCCCGGTCGCACGGCATCGATATCCATGTGACCATCGGTCCTGAGCTCAAGTTGGTCAGCAGTGATGGCATATTCGTGCGGAGCACCGATTAACGCTGAACCGAAATCACCGGCGTTATGAGAATCGGGCATTCGGATTGCCGGTGTCGTTCCGAGCTGACCAAGGAAAGGACGCAGCCTGGCTGCCAGCCCGACCAGATCGTGCGGCGCATAGAGCAGGATTGAATGTTGAGCTGAACTCTCCGGCAACGCCGCGAATTGGTTGGCCGATCGCGCGATTCGCTCAGCCGCTTCTTGAGGAACGGTGACCCCGACTTGCCGAGTCTCATCAAACACGACCGTGTAACCGTTAACGATCTGGAACGGTGTGACCGGAGTGTTACACTTCACACAGCGCACCGCTTGTTGGCCAATCCCTTCTACATAAGTATCCGGATAAAGTGTTCCACAATTCGGGCACCGAGGCGCCGCGTATGGGTCTCCCAGAAAATGGCCTTCTACCCAGCGATCATGACCAGAGGCAGTGGCAAATGAAGTAACATTGATATCGCGGATCCGCAGAACCACGGCATCACCCGGCATCGCTCCGTCCACAAACACCGGGCGGGTCACTTCGTGCCCGCCTCGAATTCTGGGAGTGATCATTGGCCCCCAACATCCCGGGGCTGTGTTCCCAACAATAGTCCCACCGGATGTTACCGGACCAAGCATCGGTTTACTCGGATCCAAAATACCGTCGGTCAGTTCAGAAACCATGACCGTCCGTCGCGCTTCTGTTCTTGTTTCAGTCATGCTCGTGCTCCTTTTTCATTGGTTGGGGGTTGAGCTCGCTGAATTTCAATGAATGCCCGCACAGCGCGAATGCAAACGCTAATGAGGAGTACGAGGAGTCCAAGGAGTCCAAGGAGTACGAGGAGTTCAAGGAGAGGAGCCAGGAGGACCGCGGGGCCGGGCAAACGTTTCGGGCGAAGCACCTTTCAGTAATCAGTAAGTCAGTGATCAGAGTCGATTGCGACCAGGATGCCCGAAGTTCGGTCACTGATTACTGATTTACTGGTTACTGATTACTAAGAGCCGTGGCTTTCTCCCACAGTGTGGAATACCCCTGATCCTCCTGGCTCCTGGATTCTGGCTCCTGGCTCCTCTCCTTGACTTCGTTCCAAATGGGAGTTCTATTGGTACAATATGGAACGGAGCCTCAGTTCGGCCGATGTTAAAGATTACGTCAAAATGGCGGCTTTGGCGGTTCGTGGTTTGGCGCCAGAGGTTGCTCTGGACTTAGCCAAACGATTGGGAATTTCTCAAGAGAGATTGTCCGAGCTCGCCCAGATCGCTAAGACCACGCTTCATCGTCGGATGAAGGACCATCAACCTTTGGCTCAGGATGAATCCGAGCGGATAATCCGGCTCTTCAGCCTCTATCAAAAAGCGGTCGAGGTTTTCGAAGACGAAGATCGGGCGGCGCGCTGGTTCTCATCTCGCCCGAAAGCTCTCGGAGGTAAAACGCCTCTGGAGTTTATGGAGACCGAGCCTGGCGCCCGGTACGTCGAGAAGCTTTTGGGACGCATCGAGCACGGTGTTTTTTCGTGATAGCTTGGCGGATCTGTAAGGAACGATTCGCCAGTACCGCCTTCGACGGCGAAGGAGCGTCTCGAGATGGAGGACGTTGGAACTCGGAAGGAGTACGCGTGGTTTACGTCGCCGGCAGCGCTGCCTTGGCCACCCTAGAAATCCTGGTGCACGTTAGTGAGCCAGACGATCTCTATCGAATTCCTTATGTATTGATCCCCGTCGACTTTGAGCCGGAGCTGGTGAACGAGCCTCCCGCATTGCCACGGGGCTGGGATGAAGATCCCCCACCCGTCGAAGCCGCAGCCATTGGTGATCGCTGGGCTGAAAGTCAGGCGTCCCTGCTGTTGAAAGTCCCAAGCGCCGTGATTCGATCTGAGTTCAACTACTTAATTAACCCGTTACATCCGCGATTTGAAGAACTGGTGATTGGGTCTCCAGAACGGTTTCGATTTGATTCGCGGCTAATGAAGCTCGGGAAGGGAACAGCGTAAAAACGGAGACCCCGATCTTGCGCAAGTAATCCGTAATCAGTCGGTCAGTAATCAGATTCGGAAGTCGGTTTCTCAACCCGAATCCAACACGATATCCCCCGCTCTATCATGCAGCCTGGCGAGTTCGTCATCTGCGTCTATCTGCGTCCATCTGCGGTTCGGTTTGGGTTTCCTTCGCGGTCCCCGTGGTGTCTAAAAAACCAGGAGGGAGAGATCAGGATTTTTGATAGGTGATCATCAGAAATGATATTACACAGCGGTTCCGCGGGTCTAGGTTTGGTGCAGAAAGAGGCAACAAAAAAATGAAACTCACAAACATTCTAGGACAAACTAACCGATCATTTGCTAGCGTTTTCTTGGCGTTCAGCCTGTTCGGCTTTCTTTTCCCGCATCAAGCCAATCAGGTAAAAGAGAATCACCAAGTTCACCTGACAACGACTGAACAAGTGCCGAAGCAGGAGCCGGCTGACGATGGATCAGTATACGAGTGGTTCTATTGATTCCTTGAAGGGGTCAGCACACGAAACGGAAAATAAAGCACGGTAAGGAGCAAATCTCCTCGTAGATGAAAGTGGACGCAGGCTGGTTCCTTTATTACGTCTGGGGTAATTGCTGTCAGTCGCACCAGCTCGATAGTGCCGGGTACCGCAATTTCTGCGGGCAATTCATAAGGAGATCAAGACATGCTTACCTACCAGATTCACAGTATCGCATCGGCGCCGGAAAAATCGAAGCCAGTGCTAGAACAACTGCAGCAGGCATTTGGTTTCGTTCCTAACCTCGCTGGCGCGATAGCAAATTCGCCGGTACTGGCGAACGGATTCCTGGCCCTGTTTCAGACTGTTCACAGTGGCAGCTTCACAGAAGCCGAGATCCAAACGCTGCTCCTGACAAACGCAGTGACTAACTCGTGCAGCTGGGCGGTAGCGTTTCACACTGCGCTGGCCCTTAAAGAAGGGCTAGATCCCGCCGATGTCCAAGCCATCCGCGAGCGGCGGTTACCGAAGCACCCCCGGTACGCCGCCCTTTCTAAGCTGGCGAAAGCCCTGATCGAGAAACGTGGCCACCTGGGGGATGACGATCTACTGGCGTTTGTAGAAACCGGTTACCAAAAGGACCAGGTGCTAGAAGTCGTCGCGGTCAGTGCCGCGTCTACGATCACGAACTATGCCGGCAACGTGACGAAGCCGCCGCTAGAATCCTATTTCCAAGAGCACGTTTGGCAAGGCTAGTCCCTGCTTTAACCAAGTCACAGCGTGTAGGGCTCTGAGCTCCCTTCCCCAAGCCAGGGGAAGGGGCAAGAGCTTTTCGAGGAATTCGCCGCTGATTTGGGCACTCTTTATTACCTGCAACGTAATTGTGAGTGAGCCGGTCGAGAGGTAACGTTGCCTGTTCGATCCCAATCCCGCATGAGCGCAAATCAAATCGATCTAAAACCAACCGGAAATCAGCTTGGGAACTTGTTACGTCACTGGCGCAAAATCCGAGGCCGCAATCAGTTTGATCTCTCGTTCGAGGCCGGGGTTTCACAACGGCACATCAGCTTTATCGAATCCGGTCGCAGCATTCCCAGCCGCCAAACGCTGCTAGAGCTTGCCCAAGCTCTCGATGTCCCGCTGCGCGAGCGAAACCTATTGCTGCTCACGGCTGGTTACGCACCGGTGTATTCCGAATCCGCGTGGAATTCGATGCAAATGCAAAGCGTAACCAAGGCGCTTGACCGTATTCTGCGCCAACATGAGCCGTTTCCGGCTATGGTGATGGATCGATACTGGAACATCCTGCTGACCAACCAAGCTGCCCCTCGCTTCTTTGACTGCTTCATCGAGATGTCCAGCCGCAAAGGACCGCGTAACGTGTTGCATCTGATCTTCGATCCTGATGGGATGCGCCCTTTTGTGGATCGCTGGGACGCAGTAGCCGCCAGCTTGATTCAACGAGTTAAGGCTGAGGCCATCGGAAGAGTGGTCGATGACAAGACCAACGATTTATTGGCGGCCTTGCTCGCTTATCCTGACGTAAGAACCAACCAGACATCGTTGACCAAAAGGGATCGCGATCGGCAGACACAAAACTCGGGCGGACTGCGGTCTCAGGCTGCCAACGTAAGCGCAGCGACGCCGATTATGCCAATTATCCCGATTAGCTTCCGGCACGGTGATCAGCTGCTGAACTATTTTTCGATGGTTACTACAGTTGGCACTCCCCAGACCGTGGCCGCCCAGGAATTGCGCATCGAGTCGATGTTCCCTGCGGACGAGGCCACGGAGCAGGAGCATTTGAGGCTCCTTGATGGGAACGAATAAGTACTTACGAACGCAACGAGCGATGGAACGAACTAGCCTTGCGCTAGTAATCAGTAATCAGATGCGGAGGTCGGCTTCTCAACACTGATTACTGATTTACTGATTTACTGATTACTGATTACTATAACGGATTTTTCTCCGAGAATGTCGCCTTGGCTCCGCGCCCTACCCTCTTCGCTTCAAACGCAGGCTCTGCCAGGTGCCATCAGCGGTCCAACCTCCATCTACGGCGATGGCTTGACCATTGATGAAGCCGCTCTGCTTGGGATCCGCCAGGAATAAAACGGCTGATGCAATGTCCTCAGGTGTAGCGAACCGGCCCATCGGTACGCGATCGGTGATATCGGCATCGGTATAGCCGCTGCTCGCTTGATCTGCTGTGTCCATGGGCGTTTTTACCCAGGCCGGACAAACCGCGTTGCAACGAACGCCGCGACCGCCCCATTCCGCGGCCAGCGTTCGGGTAAGACCGATCAGGCCGTGTTTAGAGGCATTGTAAGCGACGCGATCAGCGATGCCCATTAGTCCGGCGATTGAGGCAATGTTGATGATACTTCCCGAACGTTGCGCCAGCATTAGAGCGCCGAAAACCCGAGAAAGAATGAAGGGCGCTACCAGATTCACCTCAAGGACACGTCGAAACTGGCTCGCCGATGTATCTTCCGCCGGAGAGATAGAACTAATGCCGGCGTTGTTTACGAGCACATCCACCCTGCCCCATTTCAATTTTACTTTCGCGGCAAACTGCGCCACCGCATTCTCGTCTGAGATATCGCCGACGAATTCCATCGAATCGGCGAGATCGCGGATATCCGCCAAGGTTTCGACCGGAGAACGTAGATCGTTCAATGCCAGCGCAAATCCCTGTTGAGCCAGTAACGTCGCGACGCCTCGGCCGATACCTTGAGCCGCGCCCGTAACCACTGCGACCCGCAATGTGCTTGCCTTTTCTCCTGTAGACATGGGTTTAAAAGGAGTTCAAGGAGTGCAGGAGTTCAAGGAGTTCGAGGAGAGAAGCTGGGTGCCAGGAGAAAAAGCGCCCGGTTTAACTCCAGACAGGCCGACTCGGCTCTGCGACGCCTTCTCACTTTTTTATCGATTTTCTCGGCTATTGGCTATTCGCGAAGCACCGCCCCCTGGCGTGTCGTGCAAGTACTATGGCGTGTCGTGCTAGTTACAACCGGATCAAGCTGTACTAACTTGCTTCCAATGGACAACAAATCCTGTCCGCAATGCTAACCGAAACATTATCTATGTCGAAAGTTTGGTTTATTACTGGTAGTTCGCGCGGTCTTGGACGCGCTCTCACTGAAGTGGTTCTAGAATCCGGGCATTTGGTCGTGGCCACAGCCCGCAAACCGGAGCTATTGGCTGATCTCACCAAAACTTATGGTGATCGCGTTCGAGCCGTTAAACTCGATGTCACGTCGCCAGCCGATGCGGAAAAAGTCCTGGCCGCAGCCAAGGAAGCGTTTGGCCGCATCGATGTGGTCGTCAATAACGCCGGCTACGGTTTCATCGGCGCATTCGAAGAAATGACGGCCGACGAATTCAAAAGCCAGATCGATACCAACTTCTGGGGTGTGGTGAACGTTACGCGCGCCGTGTTGCCGATTCTCCGAGAACAAGGGTTTGGCCACATCATTCAGGTTACCTCCGTCGGAGGACGGCTGAGTGTGCCGGGTCTATCCGGTTATCACGCCGCCAAATTCGCGGTCGAAGGGCTCAGCGAGGCGCTGGCCCAGGAGATCAAACCACTCGGACTCAAGTTGACCATTGTAGAACCAGGCGGTTTCAGGACGGATTGGGCCGGAGCGTCCATGGCGTTTGCGAAACCGATGAAAGCGTATGCGCCGGTGATGGACGCTATCCGTGGATTCATGGGACAACACACCGGTCACGAAGCGGGTGATCCCCGAAAAGCCGGCCATGCCCTGCTTAGGCTCGTTGAGATGGACCAACCGCCGTTACGGCTTCCGCTGGGGAAAGACGCCATCGTCTTCCTGCGCAACAGCTACACCGCGAACAGCGATGAATTGCAACGCTGGGCTGATATCACCGGTTCGACCGATTTCGACGATGTAACCCCTTCAGCAGAGGAGCACCCGGCTTTACGCTTACTGGAAACGTTTAAAGCCTAACAGAGAAGGAGTTCAGGAGTTGCAGGAGTTCAGAAGTTCAGGAGGACGCCGGGCGTTTTTCGGGGCACGATGTAGACTGAGCGGCGGAAGCCAACGCATTCTGAACTCCGGCACTCCTGCAACTCCTGAACTCCTTTCATATGCCCGCCATTAAGCTTCCGCCGGCTATCACGAGTGGACTGAAAGCTCTTGGCGTCGATCCAACCGAGCTGCTTCGCCGGGCCGACCTTCCCTTGACCTTGTTCAGCACGGGACAGATTCTGGTGTCAACGGAGCAGCTCTTCGCGCTCTGGCAAGGGATCGGCGAGTTAAGTGGCGATCCTGCCATCGGTCTGAAGCTCGCCGATCAAGTGCCGGTGGCTCAACATCACCCTGCCAGCATCGCTGCTCATCACGCTCGCAACTTTCGTGACGGGCTGCAAAGAATGGCGCGTTACAAACTGCTCTGTTGTTCCGAAGAAATGCGGATGACCGAAAAAGGAAATGAATGCGTCTTAGAATTCAATTGGCTGCTGAGCCGCGAGAAAGTACCTAGCTTCCTTCTTGATGCCGCGTTCGCTTCCATGTTGCATCTCGGTGGACGCGGGACCGGTGTACGAATCCGGCCGTTGCGCATCGAGTTGCGCCAGCCGGCTGAACATCGTGAGATCCGCGAACGCTACTTTGGTTGCCCGATTAAGTTCACAGCGGCACGAAATGCCATTGTGTTTCGTAGAAGCGACCTCGATCTTCCTTTCATTACTTATAACGCGGACTTGGTGGCAATGCTGAGCCCGCAGATCGATCGGGAACTGGCCAGAAAAAAGTCGGAGTTGACCATCGCCGGCCGCGTTAAGTGGGTATTGATGCGGCTCTTGGGTGGTCGCTCGCCTGAGATTCATGACGTCGCTAAAGAATTGGGGATGAGCTGCCGAACCTTGCAGCGCCGGATTACCGCAGAACAAACCACGTTCCGCCGGCTGATCAGCGACGCTCGCCGCGAACTGGCGCGATACTATCTATTACAACCCGCACTCGAGCTCGCAGAGGTCGCGTGCCTGCTCGGCTACGAAGATTCGAATTCTTTCTTCCGCGCCTTTCGCGAATGGGAAGGAACCACGCCGAGCGAGTGGCGGCGGGGGCGCTTCGCGAATAGCCAATAGCCGAGAAAATCGATAAAACGGTGAAAAGGCGTCGCAGCGCCGTGTCGGCTTGTCCCCTCACCTGCCTCCCGCGTTTTTTCACCGTGACTCGTTTGTCCTCAACCAACTCCGCCGTTCGTCATAGTAGCGAAAACCTTCAAAACCACACACTATGACTACCAACTCTACAAGCACGATCCGTCTCCATCGAGTACTGCGGGCAACACCGGAGAAAATCTATCGAGCGTTTTTGGATGCAGACGCACTGGCAAAATGGCTTCCACCAAATGGGTTCACCGCCAAGGTTCATCAATTGGACGCGAAAGTAGGAGGCAGTTACAAGATGTCGTTCACCAATTTCAGTACTGGCACGAGCCATTCCTTCGGCGGGACGTATCTTGAATTGGAGCCATCCGAACGGATCCGTTACACCAACAAGTTCGATGCAGCTGCACTCCCCGGAGAAATGCAGACGACGATTACGCTGAGGCCGGTTTCCTGCGGCACCGAACTAAGCATAACCCAGGAAGGAATCCCTGCGGCGATTCCAAGCGAGGCCTGTTACCTCGGTTGGCAAGAATCCTTGATTCTGCTTGCGCAACTGGTTGAAGCAGAGATTCCAGATATGCACTAAAAGGAGTTCAAGGAAAGGAGCCGGGAGGACCCGGGGCTTGGCCGCGCTTCTTAAGCAGCGAAGCTGCGGCTCATGATAGCCTAGGGCTGTTGAAAAACTTCGGCCAGATCTCGGTCGGAGCGGATGACCAGCTCCGTAGGAGCGAAATCTTTATAGCTACATTAAGATAAACACGATCAGCTCCGCTAGGAGCGGCATAGAAGGTGGTCTCTAATTAGATGTCGCTCCTCCGGAGCTGATCCCGGGTTTTTGTGTCGCGTGCTATAAAGATCTGGCTCCTACGGAGCCGTTTTTCAACACTAGGGCGAAGGCTTTGCGCAGCCGCTGAACTCTGGCCCTGGAAACCCTCACCCATTTTCAACAGCGCGCTAAGCTGTAGTCTTTCCGGCGTTTCGCGCCTCAAACGCCGACAGGCCGATCCGCTCGTACCTCTCCTTGATCTCCTTGAACTCCTCAGCTTATTCTTCAGCAATGGTCCGAGAGAACGAAAGAGAGATCCGATGGAATGACTCGAAGTCCGCGGATGCGGCCGATTTCGTCGACGTGATGCGGCGCAGAGGGATGTCGCGGGAAACCGAGTATCCGCAAGGCCATCTTCCGGTTGTCGAAACCAAAGGCACCACTATTCTCGCGTTCAAGTTCGCGGGGGGCGTCCTGGTCGCCGGCGACCGGCGCGCGACGGCGGGTAATGTCGTCATGTACGATCGGACCGATAAAGTCTTTGAGGTCGACAAATATTCGGTCATGGCGATTGCTGGGTCCTTTGGAACAGCATGGGAAACAGCACGTACGCTGCAACATTCTTTCCAGTTCTATCGCCGGAGCCAACTGCAGGAGATGAGCGTGGAAGGCAAAGTGCGCGCTCTTTCCAAACTCTTGCGTGACAATCTGGGGATGGTGCTTCAAGGGATTGGTGTCGTGGTGCCGCTCTTTGCGACTTATGACGCCGGTTCACCGGATCCGGCCAAAGTCTTTTTCTATGACGCCATGGGCGCCCAGTTCGAGGCCACCGATTTTGCTGCCAGCGGATCAGGAGGTCCTTCGGTACGGAGCATCCTTTATTATGAGAATACGTGGGGCCAAGTCCCATTGCGTGAGCTGGATGAAAAAGGCGCCATCACGATTGCGTTACGAGCCCTTGATACCGCGGCCGAAGCCGATACCGCCACCGGCGGAGTCGATCGAGCCGGCAAAATCTTTCCAATCATCAAGATCCTGAATCGAGAGGGCATTACTTCGGTATCGCACGAGGAACTGGCATCAGCGTTCCGGGGCGCGCTTCACGAATAGCAAGCGCTTCGCGCATAGCCAATAGCCAATAGCCGATAGCCAATAGCCAATAGCCAATAGCCAAGGCGAAGCGCATGACAGATGACAGATTGGGGACGGCTGACGCCCCACTAATCACCTTTCACCAATCACCAATCACTTCTCACGCCTTACTTTTCCCGCCCCTCTCTCCACCGGCGGCGACGATCACTCCTATGATCACCAGGCCGGTCACGACTTGGCGGATCCCGGCGCTGACCCCGAACGTGTTGAGCATCGTGAGCAAGAGAACGAGAAAAAGACCGGCGCCCCAGAGACCCGCCACGTTGGCTTTACCGCCGGTCACCGACGTACCGCCAATCACCACTAATGCAATCGAGGCGAGCAAATATTCGTCACCGATCTCTAATGATGAACCGCGAAAGTAACCGGCTAAAAGGGCGCCACAAATGCCGCCGAGCGCACCACTAAGAACGTAGGTTAAACAACGGGTCCGTTCGACTTTGACTCCCGCTAACCACGCCGCTCGCGGGTTTTGTCCGATGGCTAGTACGGAACGTCCATAAATCGTTCGGTGTAGTATGATCCCTATCCCGATCGTAAAGATGACCATACCAACTGCCAGAACGGGAATCCCCAAAACTTGAGTACTAGTAAAATCCGCGAAACCCGGAGGCGGCTTGATTTGGAGTCCCCGTCCGTAGCTGATCCCGACCGATTGAATAATAAAACTGGCGGAAAGCGTAGCGATGATCGGAGGGATTCGCAGCAACCAAATCAGTAAGTAGTTACCGAACCCGACAGCAATACCGGAAAACAGGGCTGCCAGCATTCCGACGGCAGTCATCGCATCTGACCCACCCATCACTTTCATGGCCACGGCGCTGGCTAAACCGATGTTAGCTGGAAGAGATAG
>Ga0209647_1000531_pt1 | contig 35878 bp, 37 predicted proteins | sample GraSoi_2013_60cm_FD_185827 | JGI IMG/M metagenome (GOLD analysis project Ga0209647, IMG submission 185827) | Grasslands soil microbial communities from the Angelo Coastal Reserve, California, USA - Sample 9_17_2013_60cm (SPAdes) (version 2) | ecosystem: Environmental > Terrestrial > Soil >... | reverse complement strand
CCGGTCTTGTTGGTGAAGGCGGGCAGGAGGAAATCGAACAGGCCGGATTGCTCGGTCGATGTGGTGGAGGCGACGGTGATGAAGCGCTCCTCCGCGCCGGCAGGCGGGCGAAGCGCGACGAGGAGGGCGGCGGCCAGCCAGGCCGCCCGGTGCCATATTGTCATCGATTGCTCCTGCTCCTTCTCAGCGCAGGCCGCGCGCCGCGGCATGGCCCGCGGCGTGGGCCACCGCGTTGACCGCCAGCGTCAGCGTCAGCAGCACGATACCGAGCCCGAGTGCCAGCGCAAGATCGCCCTTGCTGGTCTCGAGCGCGATCGCCGTGGTCATGGTGCGGGTGACGCCGGCGATGTTGCCACCGACGATCATGATGGCGCCGACCTCGGCGCTGGCGCGGCCGAACCCCGCGAGCACTGCGGTGGCGAGGCTCACCCGCGCGTCCCAGAGCAGGGTTGGGATAGCGCGCGCCGGCCCGGCACCGAGCGAGCGCAGCTGATCTCGGTAGTCCTGCCACAGATCCTCGATCACCTGGCGCGTCAGCGCGGCGATGATGGGCGTGACCAGGAAGGTCTGCGCCACGATCATCGCCCTTGGCGTGAAGAGGATACCGAAGGACCCGAGCGGGCCGGCGCGCGAGAGCAGCAGATAAATGAGCAGCCCTGCCACCACCGGCGGGAATCCCATCATCGCATCGAGCACGACCACGACGGCGCCGCGTCCGGGAAAGCGCGCCACCGCCAGCGCGCCGCCGAGCGGCAGGCCGATGAGCGCCGCGCACAGCACGGCGGTGAGGCTGATGCGCAGCGACAGCAGTACGATGCCGAGCAGCGCCGGGTCGCGCGCCAGGATCATATGCGCGGCGCTGACGAAGGCGCCGCCGAGATCGCCCATGGACCCTCCGCCCCCTCGTTCTCAGCCATTATGGCCCTATCCGGCTGCCGATCGCCACGCTCCCCCGTTAGCGGCTGTGGAGAGCGGCATGATCCGAATCGGCATTTCCGGCTGGCTCTACCCGGCCTGGCGCGGGACGTTCTACCCCAAGGGCCTGCCGCAGCGCTGCGCGCTCGCCTATGCGAGCCGCATCTTCAACTCGATCGAGATCAACAGCACCTTCTATTCGCTCAAATCGCCGGCGAGCTTTCGCCGCTGGCGCGAGGAGACGCCGGAGGATTTCGTCTTCGCCGTGAAGGGCGCGCGCTTCATCACGCATATGAAGAAGCTCAGGGATTGCGAGACGCCGCTCGCCAATTTCTTCGCGCAAGGCGTGCTCGCGGTCGGCCGCAAGCTCGGCCCGATCCTGTGGCAGCTGCCCGCCCGCATGCCCTTCGACGAGGACCGGATCGCGCGCTTCCTCGCCCTGTTGCCGCGCGACACGGAAGCGGCGGCGCGGCTCGCCCACCGGCGCGACCGTCATATCATGAAAGGGCGAACATTGCTCGAGCCGGCGGCCTCGACCCCGCTCCGCCATGCCCTGGAAGCGCGGCATGAGAGCTTCCGCGACAAGCGCTTCATCACCCTGCTGCAGCGGGCCGGCGTTGCGCTCGTCGTCTCCGATGCGCCCGACTGGCCGCGCGTCGAGGACGTCACGGCCGATTTCCTCTACCTCCGCCTGCACGGGGCGAAGGAACTCTATGCGAGCGGCTATGACGACGAGGCGCTGGATTTCTGGGCGGCGCGGATCGCCTGCTGGGCGGCAGGCGGGGAGCCGGAGGATATCCACCGGCTGGGCCCGCCGGCCCGACGCCGCCGGTCGCGCGACGTCTATGCCTATTTCGACAACGACGCCAAGGTGCGAGCCCCCGCGGACGCGCTGGCGCTGGCGGGCCGGCTGGGCGTTAACAGGTCGGCGGCGCCGTCCCCGGGCGGCCGCGCCACCGCCGAATCGCGGATTATGTGACGACCGGAACCATTTCAGGCTTCCCATCCGGCGCAATAACCACCATATTCCTGCCGAGAAATCGTAACCCTCCGCTCTCTATGAGAGAGGAGGAAACACCGAAAAAGTGCACGAGATTTCAAGTATGCGGGCCAATTTTGCTGGCGCCGAAGTGCTCGACCGGCAGTCGGCGCTCGAGGAGACGCCCCAAGCGGGCCGTCCCGAGAGCCATCAAGAGCAACCGCGGCAGCGCTCCCCGGAATCGGCCGGCGAGCCGGTGGCGGCGCGCGGCAACCTGGCGCAGGTCGACCTCGGCCGCTCGGCCGACCCGCTGCGCCGGTATCTGCAGGAGATTGCCGCCGCCGACCTCCTGTCGCGCGACGAGGAGGTGGCGCTTGCCCAGCGCATCGAGGCCGGGCAGGCCGCGGTGCTGAGTGCGCTGCAGCAAAGCCCGTTGCTGCGCAAGGCGATCGCCGGCTGGTCGCAGGCGTTGCGCGCCGGCGATAGGGCGCTGCGCGACATCATCGACCTGCCGGGCACCCAGGCGCACATTGCCGCCGGGTCCAAGGCCGCCGTCCGGCCGCCGGGGGGCGGGCTCGACGAGGAGACCGCGCCGCTGGCGGCGCTCGAAGCCGAGCTGCTTCGCCCGGTGCTGCGCGCCTTTGACAGCGCGCGCCGCAGCCGCAGCGCGGCGCCGCTCGGCAAGGCGCTGGCCGCAATCGTCCTCCATCCCGACCGGATCGAGGAGCTGACGCTGCGGCTCAAGGAGCTGAACCGTCGGATCGTCGAGCGCGAGGGGCGGCTGGTGCGCGTCGTCGACCACGCCCGGCTCGACCGCAGACTGTTCCTGGAGAGCTACACCAAGGCCGCGAGCCCGCGCAGCTGGTATGCCTCGATGGCGCGCCGGCAGACGGTGCCGTGGCCGAGCTTCCGCCGCCGTCATGGCGAGGCCGTCCTGAAGATCGTCGAGGAGCTCGAGGCGGTGTGCCGCGAGACCGGCCAGACGTTGCCCGCGTTCCGCGCCCTCGTCGCCGACCTGCAGCGCGGCGCGAGAGAGAGCGAGCGCGCCAAGCAGGAGATGATCCAGGCCAATCTGCGCCTCGTCGCCTGGATCGCCCGGCGCCACGTCAATCGCGGCCTGCCGCTTATGGATTTGATCCAGGAAGGCAATATCGGCCTGATGCGCGCGGTCGAGAAGTTCGACTGGCGGCGCGGCTACAAGTTCTCGACTTACGCGACCTGGTGGATCCGCCAGGCCTGCACGCGCGCGCTGGTCGATCAGGGACACCTGATCCGCATCCCCTCGCACATGACCGACGAGGCGCGCCGCGTCATGCGCGCGCAGCATCAGCTGCTGGCCGAGCTCGGGCGCGAGCCCACCGAGGCCGAGCTGGCCGCGCGGCTGGGCGTGCCGACGGCGCGAATCCGCGCCGTGCTCGAGCTGGTGCGCGATCCCGTGAGCCTCGACGCCCCGCTGGGCGAGGATGGCGACGCCACCATCGGCGACCTCGTCGCCGACGAGGCCGCGATCACGCCGCATGAGGCGGCGGCGCAGGCCGAGCTGCGCGCTGCCACCGACGATGCGCTGTCGCGCCTCACGCCGCGCGAGGCCGACATTCTGCGCCTGCGCTTCGGCGTCGGCCAGGCCGGCGAGCACACGCTCGAGGAAGTCGGGCGCAAGTATCAGGTGACGCGCGAGCGCATCCGCCAGATCGAGGCCAAGGCGCTCAAGAAGCTGGCGCAGCGCACCCACGGACGCACGCTCGCGAGCTTCGTCGAGCGCTGACCCCGATTTCCTCCGATCCATCGTGGCCGGGCTCAGTCCCGGCCACTTTTTTTGCCTCGAGCGCGGCACGACAGCGATGAGGCACGCCGCGAGGTTTCCGTCCTATCCGCGGCCGCAGTATAATCGCGCCATGAGCCATCCCCTCTACGAGGTGGCGCAGCTCGCCCGCCACCGTCTGGCGTGAGAACGGACATGTCGCCCGCCGCCCGCCGCGGCCTCATCGTGTTTGTCGCTGGTCTCCTGCTGCTCGCGGGCGCCTTCGCCTTCGATCATTGGTGGCTCGGCGCCGGCGACGGCAACAGCGGGCTCGGCGTGGCGATCGGCGGCCCGTTCACCTTGGTGGATCAGAACGGCGTCGTCCGCCACGACAGCGACTTCCGCGGCGAGCTGCTGCTGGTCTATTTCGGCTACACCTTCTGCCCGGATGCCTGTCCGACGGCGCTGCAGACCATGAGCTCGGCACTCGACGAGCTGGGCGACCGCGCCACGGGCGTGCAGCCGATCTTCATCACCGTCGATCCCGAGCGCGACACGGTGCAGCAGATGAAGCTCTACGCCGCGAATTTCCATCCGCGGCTGGTGGCGCTCACCGGCAGCGCCGAGCAGACCGTTGCCGCCGCCCGCGCCTATCGAATCTATTTCCAGAAGGCGCCGCATGGCGACGAGGCGGATTATCTCGTCGATCACTCGTCCTTCGTCTATCTGATGGGCCGTGACGGGCGCTACCTCGCGCATTTCGGCCCCGACGCCACCGCCGGCGCCATGGCGGCAGCCATCAAGAAATACCTGTGAGCGGCGGCATCATCCTCGCTGCGGCGGCCTCGCACAGCGGCAAGACCACGCTCACCTTGGCGTTGCTGCGCCATCTGCGCCGCGGCAATCGCCGCGTCGCCTCGGCCAAGGCCGGCCCCGACTATATCGATCCCGCCTTCCACGCCGCCGCCTCGGGCGTGCCCTGCCTCAATCTCGACGCCTGGGCGATGCGGCGCGAGACGATCGCGGCGCTGGTCGCGGCGCTCGAGCGCATGGCGGAATTCGTGCTGTGCGAAGGCGCGATGGGGCTGTTCGACGGCGCTGGCAGCGGCGGGCGCGGCTCGACCGCCGACCTCGCCGCGCTCACCGGCTGGCCGGTCGTGCTGGTGGTGGATGTCGCGGGCCAGTCCGGCTCGGCGGCCGCGCTGCTGCGCGGCTTCACCAGCCACCGCCCGGATGTGCCGATCGCCGGCGTCATCTTCAACCGTGTCGGCGGACCGCGTCACGGCGCCACCTTGGAGAACTCGGTGCGCACCGTGCTGCCGCAGCTGCCGATCCTGGGCCATGTGCCGCGGCATGCCGAGCTGTCCTTGGCCGAGCGCCATCTCGGCCTCGTTCAGGCCTCGGAGCATCCCGATCTCGACCGCTTTCTCGATGGCGCCGCCGAGCTGATCGAGGAGTCGCTCGACATCAAGGCGCTGCTCGCGCTCGCCCGCCCCAGCAGCCTTGCCGCGGTGGCGGCGGCACAGCCGTTGAAGCCGCTCGGCCAGCGCGTCGCGGTGGCGCGCGACGTCGCCTTCGCCTTCGCCTATCCCGCGCTGCTCGAGGGCTGGCGCAGCGTCGGCGCGGCGCTGCAATTCTTCTCGCCGCTGGCCGACGAGGCGCCTGATGCGACGGCGGACGCCGTCTATCTCCCCGGCGGCTATCCCGAGCTGCATGCCGGAGCGCTCGCCGGCAACGGCCGCTTCCTCGACGGGCTGCGCGCGGCGGCGAAGCGCGGCGCCACGATCTACGGCGAATGCGGCGGCTACATGGTGATGGGGAACGGCCTGGTCGACGCCTCCGGCGCGCGGCACGCGATGGCGGGACTGCTGCCGCTCGAGGCGAGTTTCGCCGAGCGCCGCCGCCAGCTCGGCTATCGCAGCGCGCGCCTCACTACAGCCGGCCCGCTCGGGACCGCCGGCGCCACCTTCCGCGGCCACGAGTTCCACTACGCGACCATTTTGAACGAGGGCGGCGGCACACCGCTCTTCGCCGCGGCCGACGCCGACGGCGCTTCCATTGGCTCGGTCGGACGCGTCAGCGGTCGCGTCATGGGCTCGTTCCTGCACATCGTCGACCGCGCCGACTGAGTGGCAAAGGCGACGAGCGGCGTTTATCATCCGAGCGCAATTTGCGGTCAGGATCGGATAGAGCGGTGCTGAAGGACGGCGTAAAGAGGGAGCATCATCTGCGTACAGAGGATGCGACCATGAGCGAACAACAATGCTGGCAAGCCGTCGCCACGCGCTCGCGCGCGGCCGATGGCGCCTTCGTCTATGCCGTCACTACCACCGGCGTCTATTGCCGTCCGTCCTGCGCGAGCCGGCGGCCACTGCGCCAGAACGTGCAATTCTTTCCGCTGCCCGAGGCGGCCGAGCGCGCGGGCTATCGCGCGTGCCTGCGCTGTCGTCCGCAGGAGGAGCCGGCGAGCGATCCGGCGCGCGAGCAGGTGAGCCGCGCCTGCCGCATGATCGATGGCGCGCTCGACGATGGCGAGAGCGGCGCGCCCAGCCTCGCCGAGCTCGGCGCGGCGCTCGGCGTCAGCGGCCACCAGCTGCAGCGTCTCTTCAAGCGCCAGCTCGGCATCAGCCCGCGCGAATATGCCGATGCGCGGCGCCTCGGCCGGGTCAAGGCGCGGCTGCGCGAGGGCGAGGATATCGCCGGCGCGCTCTATGACGCGGGCTACGGCTCGTCGTCGCGTCTCTACGAGCGCTCCGACGCGCAACTCGGCATGACGCCCGCCACCTACCGCAAGCGCGGCAAGGGTGCGGTGATCGACTTCGCGATCGCCGACAGCCCGCTCGGCCGGCTGCTGGTCGGGGCGACCGAGCGCGGCATCTGCGCGGTGAGCCTCGGCAGCGGCGACAAGGCGCTCGAGGACTGGCTGCGGCAGGAATATTCCGCGGCCACGATCCGGCGCGACGACGCGCGGCTCGGCGCCTGGATCGCCGCCATCCTCGCGCATCTCGACGGCAAGGCGCCCGATCTCAGCTTGCCGCTCGACCTGCAGGCGACGGGCTTCCAATGGCGGGTGTGGCGCGAGCTGCAGAAGATCCCCTATGGCACGACGGCGAGCTACGGCGCGATCGCACGCCGCATCGGCCAACCCGCCGCGGTGCGCGCCGTCGCCAATGCCTGCGCCGGCAACCCGGCCGCGCTGGTCATTCCCTGTCACCGCGTGACGCGCCGCGACGGCGCGCTCGGCGGCTACCGCTGGGGCGCCGAGCGCAAGGCGAAGCTGCTGGCCACCGAGAAGAAGACGGCGGAACAGCGGCGATCCGGCAACTGAGCGAGAGGGCGCGGATGGAGAAGATGCGTTATCTGGTCATTTTCGCCCATCCGCGCCCCGACAGTTTCAATGCCGCGCTGCGGCACGTCGTCGTCGACGCGCTGGCGGCGGCCGGCCACCAGGTGGATCTGCTCGATCTCTACGCCATCGGCTTCGACCCGGTCCTCTCGGCCGAGGCGCATGCCAGCTATTTCACGCCGGAGCGCAACCGCGCCGGCGTCGAGGAGCATGTGGCGCGGCTCGAGCGCGCCCAGGCGGTGGTGCTCATCTATCCGACCTGGTGGTTCGGCTATCCGGCGATCCTCAAGGGCTATTTCGATCGCGTCTGGCTCCCGGGCGTGGCCTTCGACATTGGCCGCGTCGCGCCGCGCCGGCGGCTCCACAACATCACCAAGCTCGCGGTGATCACCACCTATGGCAGCCCGCGCTGGTATATCCGCTTCTTCCTGCGCGACCCCATGCGCAAGATCGTGCGGCGCGGCGTCGGCGCGCTATGCCACCGCTCCTGCGAGATGCTGTTCCTCGCGCTCTACAGCATGGACCGCACCACCGCCGCGCGGCGCCAGCGCTTCATCGAGACCGTGCGCCGGCGCCTCGCCGAGTTCTGAGCTGGCTCAGCCGCCCGATTGCAGCAGGGCGTCGAGCATCCACGCCGCCTTCTCATGGGCGCGGACGCGCTGGGTGGCGAGATCGGCGCTGCCGACGTCGTCATGCTCGTCCGCCACCTCCACCACGGTCTCCGCCGCGCGCACGGCGCTGCGGTTGTCGGCGAGGAGCTGGCGGATCATCTCGTTGGCGGCGGGGGCGCCGATCTCCTCGCTGATCGCGGCGAGCTTCTTGAACTCGCTGTAGCTGGCCGGCGCCTTGGCGCCGAGCGCGCGGATGCGCTCGGCGATTTCGTCATTGGCGTCGGCCAGCTCGTTGTACTGCGCCTCGAACAGCTTGTGCAGGTCGTGGAAGCGCGGGCCCGTGACGTTCCAGTGGAAGCCCTGCGTCTTCACATAGAGCGTGTAGGTATCGGCGAGGAGCTTGCTCAGGCTCGCCGCGACCTGCTGTCGTGCGGCCTGGTCGTTGTGATAGGCGGTCGACATCGCATTCCTCCTTCAGGGCTCGAGGTCAGGCGGCGAGGCTCTGCTCGCCGTCAAGCGTGGCGGCGACGGCATGGATCACCGAGGCGATGCGCACCGCCTGCTGGATCGCCTCGCGCGACACGCCGGCCTTGCGCAGCACCTGGTCGTGCGCGTCGATGCATTTGCCGCAGCCGTTGACCGCCGACACCGCCAGCGACCACAGCTCGAAATCGGCCTTGTCAACGCCGGGATTGGCGATGACGTTCATGCGCAGTCGCGCCGGCATGGTGGCGTAATCGGGGTCGGAGGCGAGGTGGGTGAAGCGATAGTAGATGTTGTTCATCGCCATGATCGACGCCGCCGCCTTGGCCGCGGTCGCCGCAGCCGGTGCAAGATGCTGGGCCGCGTCGGCCGAGACCGCGGCGATGACCCGGGCATTACGCGAGGCGAGCGCGGTGGCGAGCAACGTGCCCCAGCGCTGCTGCTCGGTCAAGACGCTGTCGTTGAGCAGCGACGAGAGGTTGAGCTTGATATCTTTGGCATAATCGGGAAGCGCGTCGCGGATGCTGTCGATGGTCATGGTTTTCTCCTCTGCGGCGGGAGACGGGAGCATGCCTGCTCCCGTCCTCTCGCGTCGGGTCAAGCCGCCTTGAGCGTGTCTTCGCCCTTCTGCCAGTTGCACGGGCAGAGCTCGTCGGTCTGCAGGGCGTCGAGCACGCGCAGCACTTCCTGCGGGTTGCGGCCGACGCTCAAATCGTTGACCGAGGCGAAGCGGATCACGCCCTCGGGATCGACGATGAAGGTGGCGCGCAGCGCCACGCCGGCGTCCTTGTCGAGGATGCCGAGCGCCGAGCTCAGCTCGCGCTTGATGTCGGAGAGCCAGGGGAAGGCGACCTTGCCGAGATCGGCGCGGCTCTGCCGCCAGGCGACGTGGACGAACTCGCTGTCGATCGACAGGCCCAGGAGCTGCGTGTCGCGGTCGCGGAACTCGCGCCCGATATCGTCGAATCCGACGATCTCGGTCGGGCAGACGAAGGTGAAGTCCTTCGGCCAGGCGAACACCACCAGCCACTTTCCGGCATAGGTGTCGTTGGTCACCGGCGTGAAGGCGGTGTTGGGGTCGGTGCCGTTCACGGCGGTCAGGGAAAAGGCGGGGAATTTATCGCCGACGGTTAGCATCGGATTGCTCCTCTGTGCTTACAAAAGCTTGCAATGCGCTAGAGATGCCCCCACATGGCTTATCGATCCAACGAATAATAGCGAACGTAAAGATCGATAGATCCGATGACACCTCTGCCCAGCCTACAGCAGCTCCGCTTCCTCTCGGCCTTGGCCGAGCACAAGCATTTCGGCCGCGCCGCCGCCGCCTGCGCGGTGACGCAATCGACCTTGAGCGCCGGGCTGCAGGAGCTCGAGGAGCGGCTGGGCGTGAGCCTGGTCGAGCGCAGCCGCCGCCACGTCCTGCTGACCCCCTTGGGCGAGGAGATCGTCGCGCGCGGCCGGCGGCTGCTGCGCGATGCCGAGGATCTCGCCGAGGCGGCGCGCGGCGGCCAGGAGCCGCTCTCCGGGCCGCTGCGCCTCGGCGTCATCCCGACCATCGGCGGCTATTTCATCCCCGGGATCATGCCCGGCCTCGCCCAGGCCTTCCCCAAGCTCAAGCTCTACCTGCGCGAGGAACAGACCGCCTTGATCCTCGACAAGACCGAGAAGGGCCAGCTCGACCTGGCGCTGATCGCGCTGCCCTACGACACCGGCGATCTCGAGACCATGGCGCTCGGCAGAGATCGCATCCTGGTGGCCTTGCCCGAGAGGCATTCGCTCGCCGCGGCCAAGCGCGTCGAGCGCGCCGATCTCGCCGGCGAGGCGCTGCTGCTGATGGAGGACGGGCACTGCCTCCGGAGCCACGCGCTCGAGGCCTGCCGGCTCGCCGGCCCCGACCGCAACGAGGTGTTCCAGGGCACCAGCCTGCGCACGCTGCTGCAGATGACGGCAGGCGGCATCGGCATCACGCTCGTGCCGGAGATGGCGGTGCCGGCCGAGATCACCGGCACGCCCGGCCTCGTCGCCCGGCCGCTCGAAGGCGAGCCGTCGCGCCAGATCGCGCTCGCGTGGCGGCGGACCTCGGCGCGCAAGGCCGAGTTCCGCACCCTCGGCCGTTACTTCAAGGCGGCGCTCGCGGAGCAAGCGCCCGAGCCGCGCACGGCCGCCCGCTGAGCCGGCTCAGCCGCTCTTCTGCGGCGGCCATGGCAGCCTCCTTCAGATCCGCTTGCCGCTCTCCCGATCGAAGACATGGAGCCGCGCCGGATCGACGGCAAGCGGCAGGCGCTCGCCCGGCTTGGCGCGCGCCGTGCCGGGCAGCCGCGCCAGCAGCAGCGCGCCGTCGCCGAGTCGGCCATGGACGATGGTGTCGGCGCCGAGCATCTCCGCGAGCTCGACGGTGACGGTGAGCGGCGCAATGCCGCCATCGCGCGCCAAGTGCTCCGGCCGGATGCCGAGCGTCAGTGCCCGGCCCGGCCCCAGCGCGGCGCTGTCGGGCGGCGGCCGCAGGCGCGTGCCGTCGCTGAGCGCGAGCCAGCCATCCTCCGCCGGGACGGCGGGCACGAAATTCATCGCCGGCGAGCCGATGAAGCCGGCGACGAAGATGGTGGCGGGACGTTCGTAGAGCGCCAGCGGCGTGCCGATCTGCTCGGCGACGCCGGCGTTCATGACGATGAGCCGGTCGGCCAAGGTCATCGCCTCCACTTGGTCGTGCGTCACATAGATCGAGGTGGTCGCCAGCGCTTGCTGCAGCCGGCGGATCTCGACGCGCATCTGCCCGCGCAGCTGGGCGTCGAGGTTCGACAACGGCTCGTCGAACAGAAAGACCTGCGGATCGCGGACGATGGCGCGGCCCATGGCGACGCGCTGGCGCTGCCCGCCCGAGAGCTGGCGCGGCTTGCGGTCGAGGAGACCGTCGAGCTGGAGGATCCCCGCGGCACGGCCGACGCGCGCGGCGATCTCCGCGCGCGGCAGGCCGCGCATCTTGAGGCCGTAGGCCATGTTGCCGCCCACGGTCATGTGCGGATAGAGCGCGTAGTTCTGGAACACCATAGCGATGTCGCGATCCTTCGCCTCGATGTCGTTGACGACGCGGCCGGCGATGGCGATCTCGCCCGACGTGATCTCCTCGAGCCCGGCCACCATGCGCAGCAAGGTCGACTTGCCGCAGCCCGACGGCCCGACGACGACGACGAGCTCGCCATCGGCGATGTCGCAGGAGACGCCGTGGATCACCTCGGTGGCGCCGTAGGATTTGCGGATGGCGCGGAGCGAGACCTCGGCCATTATTTCTCGCTCTCGACGAGGCCCTTGACGAACCAGCGCTGCATCAGCACGACGACGGCGATGGGCGGCAGCATGGCGAGGACCGTCGTCGCCATGACCAGGTTCCACTCGGTCTGAGAATCGCCGCCGCCCAGGAGCGTCTTGATGCCGATGACGATGGTCATCATCGACGCGCTGTTGGTGATGAGCAGCGGCCAGAGATACTGGTTCCAGCCGTAGATGAAGAGAATGACGAAAAGGGCGGCGATGTTGGTGCGCGACAGCGGCAGCACGGTGTCCCAGAAGAAGCGCAGCGGGCCGGCGCCGTCGATCTGCGCCGCCTCGACCATCTCGTCGGGAATGGTCAGGAAGAACTGCCGGAACAGCAGCGTCGCGGTGGCCGAGGCGATGAGCGGGATCGTGAGGCCGGCGAAGGTGTCGACCATGCCGAGCGACGCCACCACCTTGTAGGTCGGCACGATGCGCACTTCCACCGGCAGCATCAAGGTGACGAAGATCATCCAGAAGAACGCCATGCGCAGCGGGAAGCGGAAAAACACCACGGCATAGGCCGAGAGGATGGAGATGGCGATCTTGCCGGTGGCGATGACCAGCGCCATGACCAGGCTGTTGAGCAGCATGCGCGAGACGAGCGCGCCGCTGCTGCGCAGGGTCGAGCCGACGAAGAGCGCGTCGCGGTAGCTGTCGACGCCCTGGCTGCCGGGGATGAGCGGCATCGGCGCGTTGACGATGTCGGAGACGCTGAGCGTCGACGCCACCAGCGTCACATAAATGGGAAAGGCGACGATGGCGATGCCGGCGAGCAGGATCGCGTGCGGCAGCCAGTCGATGCCGCGGCGCGCGGTCATCCGTAATGCACCCTGCGCTCGACGAAGCGGAACTGCACCGCCGTGAGCGCGATGACGATGACCATGAGGATGACCGATTGCGCCGCCGAGCCGCCGAGATCGAGCGCGACCACGCCGTCATAGAACACCTTGTAGACGAGGATCTCGGTCGCCTTGGCCGGGCCGCCGGCGGTCACGGCGTGGACGATGCCGAAGGTATCGAAGAAGGCGTAGACGATGTCGACCACGAGCAGGAAGAACGCGGTCGGCGAGAGCAGCGGCAGGACGATGGTCCAGAAGCGGCGGCTCGCGCCGGCGCCGTCGATCGACGCCGCCTCGAGCAGCGATTTCGGGATCGATTGCAGCCCGGCGAGGAAGAACAGGAAATTGTAGCTGATCTGCTTCCACGCCGCGGCGATGACGACGAGCGCCAGCGCCTGGGTGCCGTCGAGCAGGTAGTTCCAGTCGATGCCCAGCCAGCGCAGCCCATAAGCGACGATGCCGATGCCGGGATTGAACAAAAATAGCCAGAGCACGCCGGCCACCGCCGGGGCGACGGCGTAGGGCGCCAGCAGCACGGTCTTGTAGAGGGCGGCGCCGCGCAGCACGCGGTCCGCCATCACCGCCAGCAGCAGCGACGGCGCGACCGCCAACACCGTGACGGCGACGCTGAACACCGCGGTCACGCCGAGCGAATGGAGATAGGCGGGATCGGCCAGGACGGCGGTGAAATTGTCGATGCCGACGAAGCGCGAGGAGAGCCCGAAGGGATCCTCGCGATGCAGCGACTGCCAGATCGCCTGCCCCGCCGGCCAGAAGAAGAACAGCAGCGTCACCGCGAGCTGCGGCGCGAGCAGAAGATAAGGAAGAAGCTTGCCGCGAAAGACGACGCGCCGCTGCATCGTCTAGGGCATGGCTTCAGCGATCGAGAAGCCACCCCCCTCCCTTACCCTCCCCCTCAGGGGGGGAGGGGATTGCACTGTGTTTCCCGCTCCCCCCTTGAGGGGGAGGGAGGGGTGGGGGGTGCGCAGCGGCACGGCGCGCTACTTCGCCGCGGACTCGAACTGGCGGAGGATGGCGTTGCCGCGCTTCACTGCGTTGTCGACCGCGGCTTGCGCGGTCTCGTTGCCGGCGAAGGCGGCCTCGAGGTCCTCGGCCCAGGCGTCGCGGATCTGCACCAGATTGCCGAAGCGCAGGCCGCGCGAATTCTCGGTCGGCTCCTTGTTGGTGAGCTCCTTCAGCGTCACCTCGATGTCCGGGTTCTTCTGGTAGTAGCCCTCGTCCTTGAGCGCCTGATACGCCGCCTTGGTGATCGGCAGGTAGCCGGTCGCCTTGTGGAACGCGACCTGCAGCTCGGTCTGCGACAGGAAGGTGAAGAACTTGGCGACGCCCTTGTACTCCTCGGGCTTCTTGCCGCTCATCACCCACAGGCTGGCGCCGCCGATGATCGAGTTCTGCGGCGCGCCCTTGACCTCGGGGTAATAAGGCAGCGCGAAAGTCGCGAACCTGAACTTGGCGTTCTTCGCGACATTGCCGTAGAAGCTCGACGACGATTGCAACATGCCGCAGTCGCCGCTGAGGAACTTGCCCTCGGCATCGGCATAGCGCCCGCCGTAATCGAAGGTCTTGTCCTTCTGCGCCTCGGCGAGGGCGGCGATGTGCTTCACCTCGAACGGCGTGTTGAAGACGAATTGCGTGTCGACCCCGCCCATGCCGTTGGCATTGGTGCCGATGGGCATGTTGTGCCACGCGTTGAACTGCTCGATCTGCGTCCAGGTGATCCAGCCGGCGGTGAAGCCGCACGGGTAGCCGGCGGCGCGGATCTTCTTGGCGTCGGCGAACCATTCGGGCCAGGTCTGTGGCGGCTTCTCCGGATCGAGCCCCGCCTTCGCGAACGCATCCTTGTTGTAATAGGAAATCGCCGACGAGCTGTTGAAGGGCAGCGACAGCATCTTGCCGTCGGACGTGCTGTAATAGCCAGTCACCGTCGGCAGATAGGCGCTCGGATCGAACTTCTCGTTCGCCTCGGCCATGAGCTGATAGACGGGCTTGATGGCGCCCTTGGCTGCCATCATCGTCGCGGTGCCGACCTCGAAGATCTGGATGATGTGCGGCGCATTGCCGCCGCGGAAGGCGGCGATGCCGGCGCTCATCGTCTCGGGATAGCTGCCCTTGTAGACGGGCACCACCTTGTACGCGCTTTGCGATGCGTTGAAATCGGCGGCGATCTTGTTGACGCGCTCGCCATTGACGGCGGTCATCGCGTGCCACCACTGGATCTCGATGGGCGCGGACTGCGCAAAAGCCGCCGACGCAATGGACGCGGCGATTGCAACCGACAACAGCGCGAGCCTGAAAACGAACATTCCCCACCTCCCCAACGCTCGCCGCGGGCCGCGACGGTCTCGTTTCTAGTTCCCCAGACCTTGCCGGATCGCGACAGTCTTGTGAAGCCGCGATGACGGGCGGCCGTTAACCAATGTTACCCTCAACCGAAGCGCGATTCGGCCAACGCCGTTGCCCACTTGCCGGGGATGCAGCGAACAGGGTATTTACGAAGACATGACCATCACCGCCGCTTTCCGCATGGCCCTCCCGTCGCAGCTCTCGCATCCGGCCGGGCGGGTCCCGGTGCGCGTGCGGGTGAGCCGCCGCGCGCGCCGCCTGGCGCTCAAGATCGACGCGGTCGGGGATGCGGTGGAGCTGGTCCTGCCGCCGCGGACCTCCGTCCCGCGGGCGTTGAACTTCCTCAAATCCAATCGCGATTGGCTAGAAACCCGGCTGGCCGCGCTGCCGCCGCGGCTGGTCTTCGAGGACGGCGAGAAGGTCCCGGTGCTGGGCGTCCTCCACCGCATCCGCCATGTCGCCCGCGCGAGCGACCGCGGCCCGGTCTGGATCGAGGGGCGGGAGATCCGGGTGACCGGCGAGGAGCGCCACATCGCCCGCCGGCTGCGCGACTTCCTCAAGGACAAGGCGCGCGAGGAGCTCGGCCGCCGCGCCCGCCGGCTCGCCCTCCAACTCGACCGCAAGGTCCAGCGCATCACCGTCCGCGACACGACGACGCGGTGGGGCAGCTGCTCGGCCAACGGCAACCTCGCCTTCTCCTGGCGGCTCATCATGGCGCCCGAGGCGGTGCTGCATTACGTGGTGGCGCATGAGGTCGGGCATCTCCTCGAGATGAACCACGGGCCGCGCTTCTGGAAGCTGGTCGACCGCCTGGTGCCCAATGTCGAGCGCCAGCGCGACTGGCTCAACCGCAACCGCGCCTGGCTGCTACGCATCGGGTGAACGCCGGCGCTCTTCCCCTCGCCACTCCACCACCGTCATGGCCGGGCTTTTGTCCCGGCCATCCACGTCTCTGCCTGCCCGGTGCGGGCTCTCGCGGTTGCAAGCGCAACCGCTGACGCCCGCCCGCGATCGCGCTGCGCGCGACGCGCGCTACTTCACGATCTCCCAGGTGCCGTCGGGCTGGCGGCAGGCGGTGCCGTAGGTCTGCTGCTTGCGGCCGGCGACGACGGCGTCGCTGGTGTATTCGCGGCAGTAGCGGCCGTTGCCGGCGTCGTAGCTGCGGGTCGGCGTGACCCAGTAGCCGTCGCCTTCATTCTGGCCCTCCCACGCCACCGTCTGGCGGTCCGGCACGTGCTCCAGCACCTGGCCGGCGCAGGCCTGGTCGAGCTGGTCCATGTTCCGGCCGATCCGGCCGCCGACGAAGAGGCCGACGAGCACGCCGCCGACCGTCGCCACCGTGCGTCCCTGGCCCTTGCCGATGTTGCTGCCGATGAGGCCGCCGGTCGCGCCGCCGAGCGCCGCGCCGATCATGTCGCGGTAGCAGACGCGCTGGTCGAGGCCATAGGGCATGGCGACGACAGCCGGCGGCGGCGCGCGGTCATAGCCGTCGCGCTCGTCATCCTGCTCGTCATCGTGCTCGTGATGGCGGTGCCGCTCGCGCCAGTGGTCGTCGTCGCCGTCGTGCTTGTCGCGCCAGCCATGGGCCGGCGCCCAGGGCGGCGGATCGGCGAGCGCCGCCGAGAGCGGCAATGAGGACATGGAAAACAGCAGGGCGATCGCGGCGGCGCCGGCGCGGAGCGTGGTTCTCGTCATCGTCATCGTCATCTCACGAGGTTCGTGCAGGGCATATCCGGCCAATCTCTACTGTCCGGACGGTGAAGGAAGTGACAATTTCCGGACGGGGATGCCGACAACTCGACTAAATTGCGCGGCTCATTCGGCCGGTACGGCGTCCGCCGGGGGCGCATCGATGCCTGCGCGCCGTCTCAGCCAGACCAGCAGGAACAGGCTCGGCAAGCAGGCGAGCGTGGCAAAGAGAAAGAAGGGTATCCAGTCGAAGCGATCGACCAACCAGCCGCTCGGTGCGGACAGGAAGCGCGCGGGCACGGCGGCAAGCGACGAGAAGAGCGCGTATTGCGTCGCCGTGAAAGCGATATTGCACAGGCTCGAGAGATAGGCGACGAAAGCCGCCGAGGCCATGCCGCCGGTGAAATTCTCGCCGAAGATCGACGCCCCCAGCATCACATTGCTGTGGCCGGCGAGCAGTAGCGCGATGTAGAGCAAGTTCGCCGACATCTGCAACACGCCGGCAAAGAGCAGCGCACGGAACAACCCGAGCCGCGCGACCAAGGTGCCGCCGGCGGCGACGCCCGCCAAGGTTGCGACGAGGCCGACGACCTTGCCGATATTGCCGACCTCGTCCTTGGTGAAACCAAGCTCCTGGTAGAGCGGCGTCGACATCGTGCCGGCGAGCGCTTCGCCGAGCTTATAGAGCACGATGAGGCATAGGATCCCGCCCCAGCTCGACCGCTGCATGAAATCGGCGAAGGGCTCGATGATCGCCACGCGCGCCCAGGCGGCGATCCGCTGGCGGCGCCCGGCCGGGCGTGGCGGCGCCAAGGCCGCGGTCGGAACCTGCGGCTCTCGAGTCAGCAAGATGGTGACGATGCCGATGAGCATCAGCGCCGCCATGATCGAGTACGCGAAGTGCCAGCCGCCGAGCTCAGCCGCGTCATACGCGCCGGTGCCGCCGGCGAGCATGCCGAACCGATAGCCCCATTGCGTCGCCGCGGCGCCCGCGCCCTGCTCGTCGGGCTTCAGCAGCTCGATGCGGTACGCGTCGATGACAATGTCCTGGCTTGCCGACAGGAAGGCGACGATCACTGCCAGCAGCGCCGTGACGGCCAGCTGCGTCTTCGGCTCGGTGCTGCCGAGCGCAAAGATCGCCGCCATCAACGGCAGCTGGATCACGATGGCCCAGCTCCGTCGCCGCCCCATGCGGCGGGTCAGTAGCGGAATGGGCAGCCGGTCGATGAACGGCGACCAGACGAACTTGAAGCTGTAGGAGAGGCCGGCGAGGACGAAGAGACCGATGGCGGTGCGCGAGACGCCGACTTCCCGGAGCCAGAAGGACAAGGTAGCAAAAACGAGCGGCAGCGGCAGCCCGCTCGAGAACCCCATGCACAGGATCGCCAGCATGCGGCGGTCGCGATAGACCTCGAGCGCCGCGCGCCAGGATTTCACGGCAGGCCTGCCACGGAAGGGCCGCTCATCGCCGCGTCTACGTGCCGCCCTCGGCGTCGGCGGCGACCTGCAGGCGGACGATCTTGTCGGGGTCGGCGACGGCGCCGTTGTCGTCCTCGTCGCCCTTCTTGATGGCGTCGATGTGCTCCATGCCCGACACCACCTGGCCCCACACAGTGTACTTGCCGTCGAGGAAGGGCGCCGGCGCGAAGCAGATGAAGAACTGGCTGTCGGCGCTGTCGGCGCTCTGCGAGCGCGCCATCGAGACGGTGCCGCGCACATGCTTCGCGACATTGAACTCGGCCTTGAGCTTCTTGCCGGAGCCGCCGGTGCCGTCGCCGCGCGGGTCGCCGGTCTGCGCCATGAAGCCATCGATGACACGATGGAAGACGATGCCGTCGTAGAAGCCCTTGCGCGCCAGATCCTTGATCCGCGCGACATGGCCGGGCGCCAGATCGGGCCTGAGCGCGATGACGACGCGCCCGGCGGGCACGTCGAGGTACAGCGTGTTCTCGAGGTCGGTGGCGCTCATGCCCTCTCTCCTCACATGGCGGGCGGGTGCCGACGAAACGCCGCGCCGCTCAGCCCTTCTTCGCCTTGTCGGCGTCGGCGGCGATCTGCATGTGGACGATGTGATCGGGATTGTCCACCGAGCCGTTGCGGTTGGCGTCGCCCTTCTTGATGGCGTCGACGTATTCCATGCCCGACGTCACCTTGCCGAAGATCGTGTATTTGCCGTCGAGGAACGGCGCCGGAGCGAAGCAGATGAAGAATTGGCTGTCGCCGCTGTCGGGATCGCTGGCGCGGGCGAGGCCCAAGGTGCCGCGCGCGAAATGCGCGTTCTGGCTGAACTCCGCCTTGACGTTCTGGCCCGAGCCGCCGGTGCCGTTGCCTTTGGGGTCGCCGGTCTGCGCCATGAAGCCGTCGATGACGCGGTGGAAGGCGAGGCCGTCATAGAAGCCGCGCCGCGTCAGCTCCTTGACATGCGCCACCGTCTTGGGCGCGAGGTCGGGAAGCAGCTCGATGACGACGCGGCCGGCGGGCACGTCGAGATAAATCGTGTTCTCCGGATCGGCGGCGCGGGCGGGCGCCGGCGCGAGGAGGAAAAGTCCGGCGAGAACGGCAAGAGAGCGGGCTGCGCGAAGCATCGATTCCTATCCGTTGCGGTGAAAAATCCGCGGCGACCTTAGCCCAGGCGCGCCGCCAAGGAAAGCGCTGCTATAATGCCGCAGCCTTACGGTTGAGGATCGAATCGATGCACGGCCGGCTCTGGATATACGTCGCGCTCTGCTCGCTGCTGGGCGCGGCCGGATGCAGCAACCTTCGCACCGCGCCCGCGGCACCGCCGGTCGCCGCGCCGGCGCTGGCGGCGCCGACGGCCTTGGCGCCGCCGCCCGCCGCGCCGGCGGCGCCTTCCGTTGCGCCCGAGGCGCGCTTCGCCGCGGTCGAGCCGGCGGAGATCCAGGTCGTGATGGTCGATCTCAGCCTGGCGCACGCACTCGATGTCTGCGGCTTCCCCACGCTCGGCCAGTTCATCCGCGACTACACGCAGCAGAAGGTCGAGGCCTGCCCCAACAGCGCCCAGCGCAAGGCGGCGCTGCGCGAAATCGTGGCCAGCGCCGCGCTGCGCGAGAAGCGCCTCGACGAGCAGGCGCGCGCGCAAGGCGCCGCGCCGCGCTGCGAGGAGGCCGACAAGCTCAAGCTGATCAAGGAGATGATCCCCGTCGCGCAGCGCTACGTCGCCGCCGCCGACAAGCCGCTCGATTGCAGCCGCGTCAGCCGCTCCGAGCCTTAGCGGCAAGGAGCGCCGCCGCCCTTACCCCGCCTCGGCGGCGCGGGCCTGGCGTTTGCGTGCGTTGGGATCGAGCAAGCGCTTGCGCAGGCGGATCGCTTTCGGCGTCACTTCGACGAGCTCGTCGTCGGAGATGTAGGCGATCGCCTGCTCGAGCGTCATCAGGATCGGCGGCGTCAAGCGCACCGCCTCGTCCTTGGCGGTGGTGCGAATGTTGGTGAGCTGCTTGCCCTTCAAGGGATTCACGTCGAGGTCGTTGCCGCGCGTATGCGCGCCGATGATCATGCCCTGATAGACCGGCGTGCCCGGGGTGATGAACATCGGGCCGCGCTCCTCGAGGTTCCACAGCGCATAGGCGACGGCGGCGCCATCGCCGGTCGAGACGAGCACGCCGTTGCGCCGACCCTCGATCGGCCCCTTCCACGGCGCGTAGCCGTGGAACAGCCGGCTCATGATGCCGGTGCCGCGCGTGTCCGTGAGGAACTCGCCCTGATAGCCGATGAGGCCGCGCGTCGGCGCGATGAAGGTTAGGCGCTGCTTGCCGCCGCCCGACGGCCGCATATCCGTCAGCTCGGCTTTGCGCTGGCTGAGCTTGTCGACGACGATGCCGGCGAAGCCTTCGTCGAGATCGATCTGCACCTCCTCGATCGGCTCGAGGCGCTGCCCGGTCGTCGCGTCGCTCTTGAAGAGGACGCGCGGCCGCGAGATGGCGAGCTCGTAGCCTTCGCGCCGCATCGTCTCGATGAGCACGCCCAACTGCAGCTCGCCGCGGCCGGCGACTTCCATCGCGTCCTTGTCCTCGGTCTCGCGCACGCGGATGGCGACGTTGCCCTCGGCCTCGCGGTGCAGGCGCTCGATGATCATGCGCGAGGTCACCTTGCTGCCCTCGCGGCCCGCGAGCGGGCTGTCGTTGACCGAGAAGGTCATCGCCAAGGTCGGCGGGTCGATCGGCGTCGCCGGCAGCGCCTCGGTCACTTCGGGCGCGCAGATCGTGTCGGCGACGGTGGTCTCGGCGAGGCCGGCGATGGCGATGATGTCGCCCGCCATCGCCTCCTCGATCGGCCGGCGCTCGAGGCCGCGGAAGGCCAGGAGCTTGGTGAGGCGCGCCTGCTCGATGAGCTTGCCGTCGCGCGTGATCGACTTCACCGCCATGTTCATGCGCGCGACGCCGCTGTGGATGCGCCCGGTGAGCACGCGCCCCAGATAGGGATCGCTCTCGAGCGTGGTGCCGAGCATAGCGAAGGGCTTGCCGATGTCGGCGACCGGCGCTCGCACGTGGCGGACGATGAGATCGAACAGCGCGCGCAAATCCTGGCGCGGCGCCTCGAGGTCGGCGACCGCCCAGCCGGCACGGCCGGAGGCATAGAGCGTCGGGAAGTCGAGCTGCTCGTCGGTCGCGTCGAGCGCGGCGAACAGGTCGAAGATCTCGTCATGCACTTCGTGGACGCGGGCATCGGGGCGGTCGACCTTGTTGATGACGACGATCGGCCGCAAGCCCTGGCGCAGCGCCTTCGACACCACGAACTTGGTCTGCGGCATCGGCCCCTCGGCGGCGTCGACCAGCACGAGGACGCCGTCGACCATGCTGAGGATGCGCTCGACCTCGCCGCCGAAATCGGCGTGGCCGGGCGTGTCGACGATGTTGATGCGCGTCGCCTCCCACTGCACCGAGGTGCATTTCGCCAGGATGGTGATGCCGCGCTCGCGCTCCAGATCGTTGCTGTCGAGCGCGCGCTCCATCACCTGCTGGTTGGCGCGGAAGGCGCCGCTCTGGCGCAGCAGCTGATCGACCAGCGTGGTCTTGCCGTGGTCGACATGCGCGATGATGGCGATGTTGCGAATGTCCATGGGCGCGGAAGATGAAACCAAACCGTTAAAATGACGTGACACTGTTAAATGGGGAGCGCCGCGGCCAAGGACAATGCGAAGACGGCGCCTGTATAGACGAGAAGAAGGCGGGCGTCGACGGCAATTGACCGGCAGGTGGCGTCCGAATCCGGCCAGACACGCCTGTGGCCTGCGCCATATACTCCCTCGCATCCGAGCGGGAGGAAGTCGATGAGCGATGCGGAGATCCGGGATTTCGTCACCAAATTCGCGGCGGCCTGGGCGGCGCGCGACGGCGCGGCATTCCTGGCGCTGTGGCATGAGGACGGCGTGCTGCATTACCCGATCACCGACCGCCCGATCGCCGGGCGGGAGCTCGGCCGGCTCAACGAGGTGCAGAAGGAGGCGGCGCCGGACCTCGTTTGGCAGCTGCTCGACTGGACCGCGCGGGGCGACGTCGTCATCGTCGAATGGCAGTGCACGCGCCTCGTCGGCGGCAAGCGCTTCGACTGGCGCGGCGTCGACAAGCTGCGCCTGCGCCACGGCCGGATCATCGAGGAGCGCGTCTACATGGACACCGCGCCGCTGCGCGCCTTGCGCACCGGTGCGACCCTGGAGCCGCTCCTGCGCCTGTGAGCGCGTCGATGGCGCCGTCCGCGAGCCGCCGCTGCCCCGGCGATGACGTCCGAAAACCGCGAGTACCGCGCCCGGGCCGGTGGCATAATCGGCGCATGGATGTGCTCGACCGCCAGGCCTGCTACCGCGCCATCGAGACGCGCGACGCGCGTTTCGACGGGCGCCTCTTCGTCGGCGTGACCTCGACCGGCATCTATTGCCGGCCGATCTGCCCGGCGCGCACGCCCAAATTCGCGAATTGCCGCTTCTTCCCCTCGGCCGCCGCGGCGCAGGAGGCGGGCTTTCGCCCGTGCCTGCGCTGCCGGCCGGAGACGGCACCCGACCTCGCTTTTTGGCGCGGCAGCTCGAACACGGTGTCGCGCGCCCTCGCCCTCATGGCCGACGGCGCGATCGATGCCGAGACGGGCGTCGAGGCGCTGGCGGAGCGGCTCGGCGTCGGCGGGCGTCAGCTGCGGCGGCTGTTCAAGCAGCATCTCGGCGCCTCGCCGGTCGCGGTGGCGCAGACCCGGCGCGTGCTCTTCGCCAAGCAGCTCATCCAGGAGACGCGCCTGCCGCTGGGCGAGGTGGCGCTCGCCGCCGGCTTCGGCAGCGTGCGGCGCTTCAACGAAACCTTCCGGGCGCTCTTCCGCCGCCCGCCCGGCGCGCTGCGGCGCCGGCTGCCGGAGGGCGCGCCCGCCGAGACCGGCGTGACGCTGCGCCTGCGCTACCGCCCGCCCTATGACTGGCCGGCGATGCTCGCTTACCTGGAGGCGCGCGCCGTCGCCGGCATCGAGCATGTCGAGGACGGGATCTATCGGCGCAGCATCGGCCTCGACGGTGCACTCGGCAGCATCGCGGTGGCGCACCTGCCCGAGCGCAGCAGCATCGGCGTCACCATCCGCTTCCCCTCGATCCGCGCGCTGCCGCCCATCGTCGCGCGGGTGCGCCGCGTCTTCGACGTCGGCGCGGATATCGAGACGATCGGCGCGCATCTGTCGCGGGACCCGCTGCTGGCGCCCTTGGTGGCGCAACGCCCGGGTCTGCGCGCGCCCGGCGGCTGGGACGGGTTCGAGCTCGCCATCCGCGCGATCCTCGGCCAGCAGGTCACCGTGAGCGCGGCGCGTCGGCTCGCCGCCGACCTCGTCGCGCAGTTCGGCGCGACCTTGCCCGACGAGTATCGCGCGCATCCGCGCCTGTCGCGCGTGTTTCCCACGCCCGAGCGCATGGCCGCGGCGGATCTGAGCGGGCTCAAGATGCCCGGCGCGCGCAAGGCGGCGCTCAAGGCGCTGGCGGAAGCTGCGGCGGCCGACCAGCAGCTCTTCCGGCCGTTCGGCACCGTCGAGGAGGCGATCGCGCGGCTGCGGCGCATCCGCGGCGTCGGCGAGTGGACGGCGCAATACATCGCGCTGCGCGCACTGCGCGAGACCGACGCCTTCCCCGCCTCCGATATCGGCCTGCTGCGCGGCGCGGCGGTCAACGGGACGCGGCCGACGCCGGCCGATCTGCTCGACCGCGCCGAGCCGTGGCGCCCGTGGCGCGCCTATGCCGCGCAGCATCTCTGGGCGGCGGACGCATCCGTCGTTCCCATCGCACAGGAGACGGTTCATGGCTGAGACGCTGCGCCTGCTCATCGACACGCTGGACACGCCGACCGGCGAATTGGCCATCGTCGCCGACCCTCAGGGCAATTTGCGCGCGCTCGACTGGACGGATCACGACGACAGCATGCGACGCTCGCTCCGCCTGCATTATGGCGCCAACGGCTTCGCGCTCGAGCCGGCGCGCGACCCAAGCGGCCTCACGCGCGCGCTGCGCGCCTATTTTGCCGGCGATCTCTCGGCGATCGACCGCCTGCCCGTGCAGACCGGCGGCACGCTGTTCCAGCGCACAGTGTGGCGCGCGCTGCGCGATATCCCTTGCGGCACGACCGTCTCCTATGGCGAGCTCGCCCGGCGCATCGGCCGGGCGCAGGCGGTGCGTGCCGTCGGCCTCGCCAACGGCGCCAATCCTGTGGGGATCGTCGTGCCCTGCCACCGCGTCATCGGCGCCGACGGTACCTTGACCGGCTACGGCGGCGGCATCGAGCGCAAGCGCTGGCTGCTCGCGCATGAAGGCGCGACACCGCCAGGTCTCTCACTCCCGCTGGCCGATCGTGGCGCAGCGACACGGGCAGCGAGCGCACGACCTATGTAGCGTCGGCCTCCTCGAGCCACTGGACATAAACTGTCGCCAGAGGTTCCTTGTCTGCTTGGGCGTCCGCGTCCATTCGACTCGGCGAATGCTCGATCTGCACGACGCCGACCACGTCCTGAGAGCCGCGCTCGTTCGGCAGCATCACGCGGTCGCCGGCCGTCGGCAGCTGAACGAAGCCATAGAGACCGCGCGCGACGTGGGTCTCGTCGCCGAGGATCTCCACCACCCACGCGCTGACCATGTGCCGATCTGTCGAGCGCGGATCAGAGCAGGCCGGCTTTCGCCGCGAGGGCCTTGAGCGAGGCCTCCGGGCGGGCGCCGAAATGGCTGATGATCTCGGCGGCGCAGAGGCTGCCCAGGCGCGCGCAAGACGCGAGGTCGCGGCCATGCGTCAGGCCGTAGAGGAAGCCGCTGGCATAGAGGTCGCCGGCGCCGGTGGTGTCGACCAGCCGCGCCACCTTCTCCGCCGCGACCGTCTGCGTGGTGCCGGCGGTGACGACGACCGAGCCCTTCTCGCTGCGCGTCAGCGCGGCGATGTCGCAATGGCCGCGCACGGCGCGCACCGCCACGTCGAAATCCGCGGTCTCGTAGAGCGCGCCGATCTCGGCCTCGTTGGCGAAGAGGATGTCGATGTGGCCTTGGACGAGGGCGCGGAAATCGGCGCGGTGGCGCTCGACGCAGAACGGATCGGACAGCGTGAGACTCACCTTGCGCCCGGCGGCATGCGCGAGCTCCGCCGCCTTGAGGAACGCCGCCTTGGCGCGCGGCGGATCGAACAGATAGCCCTCGAGATAGGTGACCTGCGCGGCGCGGACGAGCTCCGGCGCGACGTCGTCGGGGCCGAGCTCGGCGGAAGCGCCGAGGAACGTGCCCATGGTGCGCTGCGCGTCCGGCGTCACCAGGATGAGGCAGCGTGCGGTAGGCATGCCGTGTTGCAGTGGCGCCGTCGCGAAGCGCACGCCGATCGAGCGGATGTCGTGGGCGAAGACCTCGCCCAGCTCGTCCGCGCTGCGCTTGCCGATATAAGCGCCGGTGCCGCCGAGCGAGGCGATGCCCGCGATCGTGTTGGCGGCCGAGCCGCCGGACATCTCGATGCCCGGCCCCATCGCGGCATAGAGCGCCTCGGCCTGCGCTGCGTCGATCAGCCGCATCGAGCCTTTGGCCAGCCCCTGGCGCGCGAGGAAGGCGTCATCGGCCTGGGCGATCACGTCGACGATGGCATTGCCGATGCCGACGACATCGAGAGACTCTGCCGCCATGAACCTCGTCCGGGCTGGGCGAAAGCGCCGGGAGTATAAGGGGCTTTGCCGCCGCAGCAAGCCGCACCATCGATGCTCACCGCCTTGCGCCTTGCGCTCTCCGACGCGTTCCTGCCGGAGCAGCGCCGCGCCGTCCTGACCAGCCTGTGCCTGGCGCTGGCGCTGCTGGTCGCGCTGTGGCTCGGCGCCACGCTGCTGCTCTCCGGGCTCAACCTCGCCGGCATTCCCTGGCTCGACACGGCGATCGAGATCCTCGGCAGCCTCGGCGCGCTGCTGCTCGCCTGGGTCCTGTTCCCGGCGATGACGATGCTGATCCTTGGCTTTTTTCTCGAGCGCGTGGTGGCGGCGGTCGAGCGGCGCCATTACCCGGAGCTGCCGCCGGCGCGGCGCATCGGCGTCGGCGAGGCGATCGCCAGCGCGCTGCGCATCCTCGTCCTCGCGCTCATCGTCAACCTGGTGCTGCTGCCTGTCTACTTTTTGCCCCCGATAAACCTCTTTATCTACTATGGATTGAACGGGTATGTTGTCGGGCGCGAGTATTTCGAGCTGGTCGCGCTCCGTCGGCTGGACGGCGCGGCGGCGCGGGCGATGTGGAGATGGCATCGCGGTCGGCTGGTTCTGGCTGGGGTGGTGATCGTCTTCCTGCTCTCGTTGCCGCTGTTCAACCTCGTGGCGCCCGTCGTGGCGGCGGCATTTATGCTGCATGTCTGCGAGGGCGTGCGGCGGCGCGCCTCGGCTGAAACTTTCGCGGCGCGCGACCGAACAAGGTTAATCGGAGATTAATCACTCGGCGCGAGTCTCGCCCCCGTGCAACCCAACCCTTATCAGGTGCTCCTGCCATGTTCGGCCGCAAGAAGTTTCAAGATGACGACAAGGCCATGACCGAGTTCGGCGACGAGCTCGGCATCCCCGCCAAGCCGACGCCGCGCGCTTTCGCCGCCGCGCCCGCGTCCATGCGCTCGGCCGCTGCGGCGCCCGCGTCGCGCCCGCTCGGCGACACCCCCAAACCCGGCGATGCGAGGGCGAGCGGCGACGCGTCGCGCGGCGGCTCGACCACGGCGAAGCGCGATGCCGAGACGCGCAAGCTGATCGTCGGGCGCGAGATTTCCCTCTCCGGCGAGATCACCGCCTGCGACCGGCTGGTCGTCGAGGGCAGCGTCGAGGCCAACCTCGCCAATTGCCGCGACATCGACATCGCCGAGAGCGGCCTGTTCAAGGGCTCGGCCTCGATCGACGACGCCGAGGTGCGCGGGCGCTTCGAAGGGACCCTCAACGTTCGCCGCCGCCTCCTCATTCGCGCCACCGGCAAGGTCACCGGCAACGTCCGTTACGGCCAGATCGAGATCGAATGCGGCGGCCAGATCTCCGGCGACATCCAGGCCCAGCCCATGGCCGAGCCAAGCGACGCGCCGGGCAAGCCGATGGAGTCGATGATGGCGCCGCGCCCGACCGTCGTGCCGCTGAGCTGAGCGGCCGCGGTCGAACCGTTCGGGGACTCCAAGCCCCGGGAGTGTCTTGATGGCCGGGTCGCGTGATGCGGCCGAGCGAGCGAACGGCGAGGCGGTCGTCCATGGCAGCGGCTGCCTTTGCCGTTTGTTCGTCATGGCCGCGCTTATGGCGAGCGTCGGCTTGGCGGCGTGCAGCACGCCGGCGCCGCCGGCGGTCGTCCCTCCGCCACATCCCCGAGCTTCCCGTCTTGACCGGGCTGGGCCCGGCCGAGCTGGTGGCGTTGTTCGGCGAGCCCGATTTCCGGCGCCGCGACCCGCCGGCGGAACTCTGGCAATACCGCAGCGCCGATTGCGTGCTCGACGTCTTTCTCTATGGCGAGGACGGCAGCTACCGCGTCGTGCGCAGCGCGACGCGGGACCGCCACGTCCTGCCGCCGCTGGTCGCGAGCTGCAGCGCCGCGTTCGACCGGCGCGCGCGGCAAAGCCGACTCTAGGCCGGAATGTGCCGCGCCGGGCGGCACAACGCTTCCCTTGGCGTGGCTATTCCTCCATTAAATTGCCGAAAGATTCGGGCGTTTCCTCCGTTGTCGAGCCGTATGACCCGATACGCGCATGATGCGCAAACGGGAGAATGCTCGATGAAACGCCAGCTGATGTTCGCTCTCTTCGCCCTGCCGGTCCTCGCCGCCTCGCTCGGCGGCTGCATCGTCTACCCGGCTGGCGGCGACGGCTATTACGGCCACCCGCATTACTGGCACGATCGCGACCGCTGGTAAGGGCGCTAGACTCTGCCACGGCAGAGATTGGAGACGGTCATGAAGAGCCTGCTCTTGCTCCGCCTCGCGCTGGGCGCGCTCGTCGCGCTGGGCGCGGGCACCGCCCTCGCCGATGTCGACCCGCCGGGCCGCGTCGGCCGGCTGAGCTATATCGACGGCGTCGTCTCCTTCCACACGGCCGACCAGAATCAATGGTCGCCGGCCACGCTCAACTACCCGGTGGTGGCCGGCGAGTCCTTCTGGACCGAGCCGCAGGCGCGCGCGGAGATCCAGGTCGGTCCGGCCGAATTCCGGCTCGACGAATCGACCGCGCTCGATATCGTCGCACTCGACGATGCCAGCACGCATCTCGGCCTGGCGCAGGGCACGATCAACGTGCATCTGCGCGCAGCGCCGCCCGGCGGCGTCGCGGTGCTGACGTCGCACGGCACGATCATGCTGGTCGAGGCCGGGAGCTACCATATCGAGGCCGGCCAGCTCACGAGCGACGGGCCGGCCGACCGTATGGCGGTTACCGTGCTCGAAGGCCGGGCGCAGGTGAGCGGCACGCGCCGCAGCATCGACATCCTGCCGGGCGAAAGCGCGGTGCTGAACGGCAATCCTGTCGGCATCACGCTGGTCGAGGGCAACAGCACGCCGTTCGACGATTGGGCGCTGGAGCGCGAGCGCCGCGAGGAGGCGCTGGCGGCGACCCGCTACGTCTCGCCGGAGACGACGGGCTATCAGGACCTCGACGATTACGGCCAGTGGCGCACCGAGCCGGCCTACGGCACGGTCTGGTATCCCGCCGTGCCCGTCGCGGATTGGGCGCCTTACCGCTATGGCCACTGGGCCTGGGTCGCGCCCTGGGGCTGGACCTGGATCGACGATGCGCCCTGGGGCTTCGCGCCCTTCCATTACGGGCGCTGGGTCTTCATCGGCGACCGCTGGGGCTGGTGCCCGGGCAACGTCGTCGAGCGGCCGATCTATGCGCCGGCGCTGGTCGCCTTCATCGGCGGCAGCGGCTGGGGCGTGAGCCTCGCCAGCGGCCCGGCCGTGCCCGCAGTGGGCTGGGTCCCGCTCGCGCCGTTCGAGGTCTACCACCCCTATTACCGCACCAGCGTCACCTATGTGCGCAACGTCAACATCACCAGCGTCAACCGCACGGTCATCAACAACATCACCAACGTCACCGTGGTGAACCGCACGACCGTGGTGAACAACTACGCCAACCAGCGCGCAGCCACCGTCGTGCCCTCCGCCGCCTTCACCCGCGCCGCCCCGGTGCACCGCGCCGCGCTCGACGTGCCGCATGACGAGCTGGCGCGGGCGCGGGTGGTGCCGACGGTCGAGCACCTGCCGCCGACGGTGGTGGCGCGCACCGGCGTCGCCATACCGGCCGCGGCGGAGACGCATGCGGCGCAACCCCATGCACCGGCGAGCATCGCGCGCACGCCGGTGCGCGTGGAGGCCGCGCCGCCCGGCCGCGCCGAGCCCAGCGTGCCGACTGCGCCCGGACCCGAGTTCACCCATCGCCTCGATCGCAGCGGGCCGCCGCGCGCCGCCGATGTCCCGCCGCCGCGCCCTGACGTGGCGCCGCGCCCGGCGCTGCGTCCCGCGCCCGCTCCGGCCGCGCCACCGCCGACCCATGCCGCGCCGCCGACGATCCCGGCGCATCGCGACGAGACGAGGCCGGCGCTCCTGCCGAACCTGGCCGGCCCGCTGATGGTGCGGCCGGTGCCGCCGCCGGCACCGCCGCGGCCGCCGGCCATGCCGGCCGCGCCGCGTGCCCCGGTCGCCGCCCCGCCGCAGCGGCAACCGGCGCCGCCGGTCGAGCGCCCGATGCAGCAGACGCGCCTCGCGCCGACGCCACAAGGCTGGGTGCGCGGGCCGCAGCCACAAGCCGCGCCGCAAAGCCGTTCCGCTCCGGCGGCGCAGCCGGCGCCGGCGCATGCGCCGCCGAAGGACCGCCGCCCCGGCGACGAGCGCAAGCCCGGCGGCTGAGGGCGTTAGCGGGCGCGGGCGCGCTTCTTCTTCGCGGCCTTGGCCTTGGCTTTGGCTGTCGCCGCCGCTTTGCGCGGCGCCGGCGTTGGCGCGGCGGCGAGCGTTGTCTTCGCCGGATAGGCGCAGAGGTCGTTGACGACGCAGATTTCGCAATGCGGCTTGCGCGCGACGCAGACATAGCGGCCGTGCAGGATGAGCCAGTGATGCGCGCCGTGCTTCCACTTGTCGGGCACGATGCGGTCGAGCTCCTGCTCGACCAGCAGCGGCGTGTTGCCGGGGGCGAGGCCGGTGCGGTTGGCGACGCGAAAGGCATGCGTGTCGACGGCGATGGTGGGCTCGCCGAACGCGGTGTTGAGCACGACATTGGCGGTCTTGCGCCCGACGCCGGGCAGCGCTTCCAGCGCCTCGCGAGTGCGCGGCACTTGGCCGCCATGCTTTTCGATGAGCTGGCGGCTCAATTCGATGACGTTCTTCGCCTTGGTGCGGTAGAGGCCGATGGTCCTGATGTAGTCGGTCAGCTTCTCCTCGCCGAGCGCCACCATTTTCTGCGGCGTATCGGCGATTGCGAAGAGCGGCACCGTCGCCTTGTTGACGCTGACATCGGTCGCCTGCGCCGACAACACCACCGCGACCAGCAGGGTGAAGGGATTGATGTAGTCGAGCTCGGTCTTAGGATCGGGCCGCGCCGCGGCGAGGCGGCGGAAGAATTCGTCGACGTCCTTGGGGCTCATATGCGCGATGGTAGCGGCGACGCCACCGCCCGGGAAGCGGCGTTTACCTCAGGCGACGCCTGACCTATGGTGATGGCATGAGCGAGCGAGGCGCAGAGCCGGCACCGACCGTCTTCTACGACGCGGTGCTGTCGCCCCATCGCAGCCTGCCGCCGCGCGGCTTCGCGGTGCTGATGCTGGTGCTGGCGGCGGTGAGCTTCTGCGTCAGCCTCGCCTTCGTGCTGCACGGCGCGTGGCCGGTGACGCCGTTCTTCGGCCTCGACGTGCTGCTGGTCTATTGGGCCTTCCGCATCAATTACCGCCATGCGCGCCTGCGCGAGGAGCTGCGCCTCACCGACGACAGCCTCACCGTCGAGCGCGTCGGCGTGCGCGGCGAGCGGCGGCGCTGGCAGTTCCAGCCGTTCTGGCTGCGCGTCACGCTCGAGGAGCAGGACGAGCACACCAACCGCCTCGTGCTCGCCTCGCATGGCCGCTCGCTGGTGGTCGGCAGCTTTCTGGGGCCCGCCGAGCGCCGCGGCGTCGCCGCCGGCCTCAAGGACGCGCTCGCTCGGTGGAAGGCGCGGCTCGGCGCGTAGCTAAAGCCCCAGCACGTCCTTCATGCCGTAGAGGCCCGGCTCCTTGCCGACCACCCAGCGGGCAGCGCGCAGCGCGCCGCGGGCGAAGAGGCGTCGGCTCGAAGCACGGTGCGTGAGCTCGAGCCGCTCGCCCTCGCCGGCGAAGATCACCGTGTGGTCGCCGACGACGTCGCCGCCGCGCAGGCTCGCGAAGCCGATGTCGCCCGCCTTGCGCGGCCCGGTATGGCCGTCGCGCACGCGCTGGCTGCGCGCGGCGAGGTCGACGCCGCGGCCCTCCGCCGCGGCGCGGCCCAGGGCGAGCGCGGTGCCGGAGGGCGCGTCGACCTTGAGGCGGTGATGCATCTCCAGCACCTCGATGTCGTAATCCTCGCCGAGGCGCCGCGCTGCCTCTTCGACCAGCCCCATCAGCAGGGTTACGGCCGGGCTCATATTGGGCGCCCAGACGATCGGCACGCGCTTGGCCGCCGCGGCGACCGCTTTGGTCTGCGTCGGATCGAGCCCGGTGGTGCCGAGGACCAGCGCCTTGCCGTGCTGGGCGGCGAGTGTGGCATGCGCCGCCGCCGGGGCGGGCGCGGTGAAATCGATCACCACATCGGCGGCGGCGAAGAGCGCGGCAGCGTCCGCGCTTGCCGCGAGCCCGAGCGCCCCGCTGCCGGCGAGTTCGCCGATATCGCGGCCGAGCACGGCGCTGCCGGGGGCCTCGCTGCCGCCAGCGAGCGTCAGCCCGGCCGATCCCAGCACCCCCGCCACCAGCATCCGCCCCATGCGCCCGCCGCAACCGGTGATGCCGACGCGAATCTCGCCCATCGGGCCCTCCAACGTTCCATCCAAAGGGTTGCATGGGCATGTTGCGCCCTTCGAGACGCCGTCCTTCGATAAGCTCAGGACGGCTCCTCAGGGTGAGGCGAGATTGGATTTGGCCTCATCCTGAGGAGCCCACGACGTGGCGTCTCGAAGGACGCAGGTCGCCCATGCAGTCCCGTTGAATCCGCTTTACCGGTCGCAGCGACAATTGACAAGCGGCGCTGCGACCGCACCGCCCCTTCCCGCTCGCCCCGAATTCCTCTACATCCTTCGCCCGATGGCTCTGCTCCGCTCGGTCGCCACCGTCGGCGGCTACACCATGGTGAGCCGCATCCTCGGCTTCGTGCGCGAGGTGCTGACGGCGGCCTATCTCGGCGCAGGGCCGGTGGCGGACGCGTTCTTCGTCGCGCTGCGCCTGCCAAACATGTTCCGCAGCCTGTTCGCCGAGGGCGCGTTCAGCGCCGCCTTCGTGCCGCTCTTCGCCGGCAAGGTGGCGGCGGAGGGTCGCCCGGCGGCGCAGCGCTTCGCCGAGGACGCGCTCGCCGTGCTGCTCGTGGCGCTGGTGATCGTCGTCATCGCCGGCGAGATCTTCGCACCCTTAATCCTAGATGTGATCGCGCCCGGCTTCCGCGCCGATCCCGCCAAGTTCGCGCTGGCGGTCGACCTGACGCGCATCATGTTTCCCTATCTGCTCTTCATCTCGCTGACGGCGCTCCAGGGCGGCGTTCTCAATTCTGTCGAGCGCTTCGCCGCCACCGCCTTCACGCCGGTGCTGCTTAATCTCTTCCTCATCGCCGCTTTCGTGCTGGTGCGGCCGGTGACCGGGCAGGTGCTCGCCTGGGCGGTGGCGGCGGCGGGGCTGGCGCAGTTCCTGTGGCTCACCGTGTCCTGCGGCCAGGCCGGGCTGCCGCTCGCGCTGCCGCGGCCGCGGCTCACGCCCGAGCTGCGCAAGCTGCTGCGCATCATGCTGCCGGGTGTGTTCGGCGCCGGCGCCAACCAGATCAACCTGGTGGTGTCGACGGCGATGGCGTCGCTGCTGCCGACCGGCGCGGTCGCCTATCTCAACTACGCCGACCGCCTCAACCAGCTGCCGCTCGCCGTGGTCGGCATCGCCATCGGCACGGCGATCCTGCCGCCGCTGTCGCGCCAGGTGCGCACCGGCGACAGCGCCGGCGCCGCCGACACGCAGAACCGCGGCCTCGAGCTGGCGCTGCTGCTGACGCTGCCGGCATCGGTCGCGCTCGCCGTGGCGGCGCAGCCGATCCTCGCCGTGCTGTTCCAGCACGGCAAGTTCACCGCGGCCGACACCGCGGCCACCGCGCCGGCGCTCGCCGCCTATGCCGCCGGGCTCCCCGCCTTCGTCATCGTCAAGGTGATGGCGCCCGGCTTCTTCGCGCGCCAGGACACCAGCACGCCGGTGAAGATCGCCGCCCTCACCCTGGCGGTGAACGTCGCGCTCACCATCGGCCTCGGCCTCGCGCTGGCGCAGACCGGCATCGCCCTGGCGCTGACCGTCGCCGGCTGGGTCAACGCGCTGTCGCTGGCGGCGGTGCTGCAGCGGCGCGGCCAGTTCGCACTCGACCAGCGCTCGCGCCGCTCGCTGCCGCGCATCCTGCTCGCCGCGCTCGGCATGGGCGTGCTGCTGCTGCTGCTCGAATACGCGCTCCGTAGCGCGCTCGCCGCGCCGCTGGCGGTCCAGCTCGCCGCGCTCACGGCGCTCGTAGGCGGCGGGCTCTTGGGCTTCGCCGCGCTGGCGGTCCTGTTCGGCGCCGTCGACTGGCGCGACTTGAAGCGCCGGCTGCGCCTCTGAGCGGCTTGACCGTCGCGGCGGCGGCGGCGATAACCACCGCGCCATGAACCGCATCTTCTCGGGCGTCCAGCCCACCGGCAATTTGCATCTCGGCAATTATCTCGGCGCCATCAGAAACTGGGTCGCGCTGCAGCGCGACTACGACTGCATCTTCTGCATCGTCGACCTGCATGCGCTGACATTGCCGCAGGACCCGAACGAGCTGCGCGCGCAGACGCGCGAGGTGACGGCGGCCTATATCGCCGCCGGCATCGATCCCGAGCGCTGCATCATCTTCAACCAGAGCATGGTGCCCGGCCATGCCGAGCTCGCCTGGCTCCTAGGCTGCCTCACGCCCTTGGGCTGGCTCAACCGCATGACCCAGTTCAAGGAGAAGGCGGGGAAGCACCGCGAGGAGGCCGGGCTCGGGCTCTACGGCTATCCCGTGCTCATGGCCGCCGACATCCTGCTCTACAAGGCGACGCACGTGCCGGTGGGCGAGGACCAGAAGCAGCATCTGGAGCTCGCGCGCGACATCGCCGGCGCCTTCAACCGGCGCTACGGCGTCGAGTTCTTCCCGCTGCCGGAGCCGCAGATCTTCGGCGCCGCGACGCGCGTCATGAGCCTGCGCGACGGCACCAAGAAGATGTCGAAATCCGACACCTCGGATTATTCGCGCATCAACATGACCGACGACGCCGACGCGATCGCGCTCAAGATCCGCAAGGCCAAGACCGACCCGCAGCCGCTGCCGGCGACGCTGGCCGAAGCCGAGGCGCGGCCCGAGGCGGCGAACCTGCTCGGCATCTACGCCGCGCTCAGCAACCTGTCGATGGAGCAGGTGGTGGCGCGCTTCGCCGGCAAGAACTTCTCCGACTTCAAGCAGCAGCTCGCCGAGCTTTCGGCCGAAGTGCTCGGCAAGATCGGCGGCGAGATGCGCCGCCTCCTCGCCGACCCTGGCTACATCGACGGCATCCTGCGCCGCGGCGCCGCGCGCGCCAACGCCATCGCCGAGCCCCACCTGCGCGCGGTGTTCGACATCATGGGGCTGCTGCGGCCGTAAGTTGCGTCAGCTCTGTCGTCGGACCGCATCAAAACTCGCTACTCACATCTGAAAAGAAGAAACGGACGCTGTACCGTCGCAGCGCCAAGTTTGGCACCATCCGGACTGCCGCTTTCGCCTTCTTGTCGAAATCGGCAGCGACAAGGATCCCCCGAACCCTCCCGCTCTCTTCTTCCGCGGCCACATCCCCCATATAGCTCAAGATTTGCCCGACCGCTCTTTGGCCAGCTGATCCGGCTTTCAGCTCGATGACCACGGTCACTCCCGATTTATCTCGGCAGGTTATGTCGATAAACCCAGAATCAACTGACCGTTCGGCACCCTCATCGATAATGACCAATCCGTCCTCAAGCTGCTCGATCGCTGTTCTCAGAGCCTGTTGCATGTCTCGCTCAAGCCCGATCCGTTGGCCCATGTCCTCGTCAATTGCGCCTGCGGTAGTGGCCGCTGCCTCGGCGATTTGGGTGAGATCGGAATCGCCAGCGACACTGTCTCGGAACTTCCTGTAGCGTTCGGCGGCGTTTCTATAAGAGGCCAAATTATTCTTGATATCGCCCTCGAAAGGGATCTTCGACGGATTGGGTCGTCCACGCCTCTTATCGTCGGTAGTGTACCGCAGCGTAGCTATCACTGATTCCATTCTGTCATTGGAGTAATGCTGATCGAGATCGCCGTAATATTCCTCAACGCGTCCCGCCCGGTACATTTGCGCGTTGACCGTGTTTAGGTCGTATTTTTGCTGTTCAAGCCAATTCCGGTATGTGGCCTTCATCAATCCCCCGTTCGCCCCATTGATGTAACCGTCTTGCGTCATCGCTGCGCCAACCGAGCGCGTCAACTTTGCGCTGGCACCGCGCCCGTCTCCATAGCCATCGCCATCGAGCTGCCGCCGCCGCCCCAGAGCGACCAGCCGCCGTCGACCGGGATGAGCGCGCCGGTGATGTAGCTGGCGCGCGGCGAGGCGAGGAAGAGCGCGAGCTGCGCCACGTCGTCGAGCGTGCCGAAGCGCCGCAGCGGCAGGCGCTTCACCATCGCCTGGCGCGCCTCGGGCGTGCTCAGGCGCTGGAAGCCCTCGGTGCCCTCGATCGGGCCGGGCGCGATCGAGTTGACGCGGATACCGTCCGAGCCCCATTCCATCGCCAGCACGCGCGTCACCTGGTCGACGCCGGCCTTGGCGGCACAGGCATGCACCTGGAGCGGCATCGGATTATAGGATTGCGGCGCCGAGATGTTGATGATCGACGCGCCGGGCTTGCGCAGATGCTGATGCGCCGCGCGCAGCACGTTGAAGGTGCCGAGCAGGTCGA